>Ga0233425_10000449_pt1 | contig 107835 bp, 83 predicted proteins | sample Watercolumn_Towu_2_FD_181712 | JGI IMG/M metagenome (GOLD analysis project Ga0233425, IMG submission 181712) | Freshwater microbial communities from Lake Towuti, South Sulawesi, Indonesia - Watercolumn_Towuti2014_140_MG | ecosystem: Environmental > Aquatic > Freshwater > Lake | place... | reverse complement strand
TATGGGACGAAGAAAACCACCTACTGGGCGTGAACGACAATGGCTACGTGAGCACCTACTGGTACGACGCCGCAGGCGAACGCACCGTAAAGCAAAGTGGTGACGCCTTAAGCATGGCTGTCAACGGCACCCTCAGCGGAGCAAGTACCGGCACTACCAACTTTACAGCCTATGTTAATCCTTACATAGTGATTAACAACGGCAACCAGATGAGTAAGCACATCTACATGGGTACACAGCGCATCCTAAGTAAACTCTCCGACGCAGGCACCATGGCAGACCCTACCAAGGCTACCAAAGCAGCAGGAGGAACTACCGATTATGCCAAGAAATACACAGCACTCACAGCCACCGTAAAAGCCCGTTACGACTCACTCGGCGTAGCCTACAACGGTGTAGACAACAAAGGCGCAACATTCTACAAAGCCTCCCCTGGGGGAGGTTTGGAGGGGCTTTACTATTACCACTCCGACCAGCTAGGTAGTGCCAACTACATTACCGATGCCAATGGCGACGTAGCTCAGCACCTAGAATACATCCCCTATGGAGAAACCTTCGTGGACGAACGTTATAATAACTGGCACACACCGTACGTGTTTAATGGTAAAGAGAGAGATGAAGAGACAGGATTGACCTACTACGGAGCGAGGTATTTTGATGGGAATGTGTGGCTGAGTGTGGATCCATTAGCACATAAGTATCCGAATATGGGGGCTTATGTTTACTGTATGGGTAATCCAGTACGATATGTTGACCCCGACGGTAGAGGTTCAGAGGATAGGGTAAGTTCTGCTAAATCGATGACTGGTATACCGTATAAGCAAGAGCAGGGTTCTATGCGTACAGCCAATTCAAGCTCGGCAAAAGCATTTATGGACTGTTCTGAATTAGTAAGTCGTGTTATGGTTGATGATGGAATAGTAAAATCTGGTACTGGTTTTAATAGTGCGTCAATGAAAGATTATGTTTCTAATACTGATAAATTTGAGCATTCATCAGCACCAGAAAAAGGGGATATTGCAGTTTGGAAAGGGCATGTCGCAGTAGTTACAGAAGTTCACGAAAATGGTAAAATTGATGTTGTTATGGCTAGAGGTGAAGGTAAGGAGTCAAAAGAATTTAAATACACTTCTCCTGAAAAGTTAAATAAAAATACATTTTATGGATATTATCATCCAAAAAATGAAACACCCGACGGAAAGTTAGGCAATAAACAAAACACCAATAAAACAATGTATTTTAATCAAGCACCACCTCAAACATTAGGTGATAAAATGTTCGATAGTAAAATTCCTATTGTTAATGATTTAGGAAGAATAGTAAAGAAATTTGGTTTTTGAAAATTATTATTTAACGATTAAATTATAGTAAAATGAATTACACGAAAATATCCCAGTTATTTGTATTGGGTTTAATTCTTTTTAGTTGTGGTTGCAAGTCAAATAATGGGAAAGCACCTTCAACCGATTTGAAAAATGGCAATAATTTAGAAAATCAAGGAGCAAAATTAAAATCAATAAAGTTCGACGATTATATGATATCTAAGGATACACTAATCATTTTATCTGATGATGATTTTTTAGATTATCCTTTTGGGTGTTTCAAAATACAGTCAAAGTTAATTCAACGACTTAACTTCTTAGAGCACAAACAAGAGATTTACAAATCAACTGACGAAGTGGTAAAATTAGAGAGATTTTATTCAAAAAATAATTTTATTAAATTCTACTTCGTAGAACGATTTATTGATAATAAAACAAGATATGAGATTGTGTCTGCAATAATTAGTGATGACAAGATTGTTTTTGATAATGGTGTTCATGTAGGAATGTCTATAAATGAATTCTTTTCAACACTATCCTCAACTATCAAAGTAAATATCTCAGATATAAATGTTGTAAAACTATATTGGGATGTGCTTGGTATAAGTCATTATTACTATTTTGAGGAGAGTAAATTGGAATTGATTTCTATTAAAACTGATTTTTTAGTAAATCAAGAATGAAAACTTCTACACCAAGCACGTATATGTAGGCAGTCAGCGGATAATGAGTAAGCTGGCTAGTTCAGATATTTTTAGCGTAAATCCCACAGATGCCAAAGTGCCAAGAGCCACTTATCCAGGAAATACACTTAACTTTGCCACCAAGTACAACACACTGACTGCAACAGTCAAGGCAAGGTATGACTCACTAGGCGTAGTCTATAACGGTGTTGAAAACAACGGCGTAGGATTCTATAAGGCTTCATCTAGCACCCCTTCAGGGGCTGGGGGGTCATATTATTATCATAGTGACCAATTAGGTAGTGCGAATTATATAACCGATGCCAACGGCGACGTAGCTCAGCACCTAGAATACATCCCCTATGGAGAAACCTTCGTGGACGAACGTTATAATACTTGGCATTCTCCTTACTTATTTAGTGGTAAGGAACGTGATGAAGAAACAGGGTTGACTTACTATGGAGCAAGGTATTTTGATGGGAATGTGTGGCTGAGTGTGGATCCATTAGCACATAAGTATCCGAATGTGTCGTCGTATGTGTACTGTCACGCTAATCCTACGAATAGAATTGACCCAGATGGTAAGTCAGATTTCCAAAATAATGAAGGGAAAACGGTCAAACATATTGATGATAAATCAAATGCAGTATTTAAACAGACTGGTAAAGGTACAAATTTACACTATGAACTTAATGGATATGATTCAAAACAGGGTGGCGAAAATAAGGTTACAAAAGAAGCCGTAACATCTGCCATTCAAGAACAACAAAATCTTAATATGACCAATCCATCACTTCAACAGGGTGCGAATGGAGAAACTCACTGTAACCAAGCTACTCAAAATATTTTGCAGACTGTTGCTTCTGCTACTGGAGATAAGTCAATATTAGTCACAGGTACTGCAAATAATATGATTCCGGATCTTGGAAAAAATGAGTCTTTCAAATCTGTAGACCAAAAAACAGCTGATGATAATGCGAAAAATGGTGGATTATCTATTGTAGGTTATCGTAATCCAAAGGGACATGGGCATGTATTGACATATTCAGTTGGTGACAATATAAATAAAGGAAAAGTAGCAAATATCGGTACAAGAAAGTATACGGGTTTTACCTCTCTTAATGGGTCAATTTCTAAAGATAAACCAAAATCATATTTTATTTTAAAAATTAAAAATCAATGATAAAGAAGATAATAGTTGGTATATGTGTCGTAATGTCTACTATCCATCAAATCGTTCCCCAATCAACCATGAAATTAAATGGACAATGGCAAGCTGACAGTCCAGAAATAACATCCATGTATAATGACTTGTATGAATTTACAACTGAAGGTATTTTCAGATTTTACCCTAACGCCTATAACGGCATGAATAGAATTATTTTCTTGGTTGGACGTTATAAAATTAAGGGTGATAGTGTATATTTTCTTCCTTTGAAATCTAGAGAAGTTCATGGAGGTAGATTCGAACGAAGTATGTATACAACACTATCGGATACATGGGAAATTAATGGAGGAAAAATAATTACCACTAAATGTGAAAAATGTGAATGGCAAAGTGACTGTTTTAAGCTATCTAATGATAGTTTGGTAATTGGTAATAGGAAATTTTTTAAGATTAAGAAAGAGTAAATTAGGGTATATTCGGGTCAGGTGTCAGATTGGTCATGTCTCAGATTTGACGATGGAAATTAACTGATTGATGGGGTCTTTCTCTCCCCTATGGGGGGAGTCGGAGGGGGCTTAACTGGCACACACCTTACTTATTTAGTGGTAAAGAACGTGATGAAGAAACTGGGCTGACTTACTTCGGAGCAAGGTATTTTGATGGAAATGTGTGGCTGAGTGTGGATCCGTTGGCATACAAGTATCCGAATGTATCGTCGTATGTGTATTGCATGGCGAATCCGGTGAAGTATGTAGATCCAGATGGAAGAAAAATAAAAACTACAAATGATAATCTACCATTAATAACAAGTACACTTTCTTCTGCTGAATCTAAATATGTCAATTTGGATGATAATGGTTTCATTGATGTCAACTTATTAAAGACGGGTGCTGAAAACATTGGAAATGTTGGAGGGAATTATTTATCATTACTTGAGATTGCAGTAAATGAAAAAATAGTCGAATTTTCAGCTCCATTAGATCAGTCAGCTGTTAATGGAAATAATGTTTCTGTCTCTGGCAATGACGTTAATTTTCCGTTTAGGGATCCTATAAACGACGAGTATACAAATGGTGAGTATGAAATGGTCGGTGGATTAGGAGTTACTCTAGCTCCAAAAAGTCATAAATGGACTAAACACGATCAAGATTTAAGAGACAAATTACCAGCTGCAAATCGTCTTAGTTCAAATAATTCAAATTATCAAGTTCAAGTAAATGGCAGAGGATTAAAGCATAAAAGCACTTATAAAACATTAGTAGAAACAACAGCACATGAATTGTATGGTCATCTATTAATGATGTTTAGAGGTAAGGATGCTTTACATTCACCAGTAAGATATGGAGAAGGTTCAAATGTTGGACTCGAAAATCAAATAAGAGAAAGTGAAAACGAAGCAATTAATAATTATGAATCAGGTAATTAACAATATATCAATGCGTAGCATAATAATTATACTTCTATGTTTTCCTCTATCAGTTGAGGGTTTATCAACATGTCTGATTAAACAAAATAATAGATATAAGGCAACCTTTTATCAATTTATAGATGTTGATTCATTGCCAATTTTAACTTATAAGAACATAACAAGAAGTTTACAACCTTATGTACAATTAGTAAATGATAAACCCAAATACATAAAAGATTCATTATTGAGTGTTTTTATTGAAGAGAATATTCATTGTTCTTTGCCTTGCGAAGGCAGATTTCTATATACACTTGAATTAAAAATATCCAAACTAGGTTTAATAGATAAAGTTACCTTCATTGAAGATGAAAATAATTCTGAAATTTTGAGAGAGCAAATAGAGAAAGTTCTAAGTTTAATAGAATATAAACCAGCAATTAAAAACTCTAAAACAGTTAGTTTTGTTGCTAGGGTTAAAGTGTTCATTGATTTATATAATTATCCATCTTCGATGAAAAAACGGTTATTTAATCTTTGCGGTAATGCTTCAGAAGGGAGGTAATATATTGGTAATGTATCAAATTTGGTGTTGCCAAAGTAAACAATTCTAAATCAAACCATATTTACAATCAAATGAGGTAATGTATCAGATTTGGCGATGGAAATTAAAATAACGGCGGCTTCTACACCAAGCACGTATACGTGGGTAGTCAGCGGATAATGAGTAAGTTGGCTACTTCGGATATTTTTAGCGTAAATCCTACAGATGCCAAAGTGCCAAAAGCCACTTATATAGGAAATACACTTAACTTTGCCACCAAGTACAACACACTGACTGCAACAGTCAAGGCAAGGTATGACTCACTCGGCGTAGCCTACAACGGTGTGGACAACAAAGGCGCCACATTCTATAAGGCCTCCCCAGGGGGAGGTTTGGAGGGGCTCTATTATTACCACTCCGACCAGCTAGGTAGTGCCAACTACATTACCGATGCCAACGGAGATGTAGCTCAGCACCTAGAATACATCCCTTATGGCGAAACCTTCGTAGACGAACGCTACCAAAGCTGGCACACGCCGTATCAGTTCAATGGTAAGGAACGTGATGAGGAAACAGGGCTGACCTACTACGGAGCAAGATATTTTGATGGGAATGTGTGGCTGAGTGTGGATCCATTAGCACATAAGTATCCGAATGTTGGGAGCTATGTATACTGCATGGCGAATCCTGTGAAATATGTGGATCCGGATGGGATGGATGTTGTTTTTATGAAAGAAAATGGAACTGAACAGAAAAGGATAGTTAATGAGGAAATAAATAAAACGTATGTTGTTGATCTGAATTCCAAGGATGTCGATTATACTAACTTGTCTGAAAATGGAGGTAAAGGATGGATTGAAGCTAGGATGCCTGGAGTCATACCGAATTGTGGTGGTGAAAAAACTGATGATGAAAAGTATCAAAAATATGATTATTTGATTGCCTCTGAAGCTTCATATTTTAATCAGCATAAAAATAATGGAGAAACACCAAGTCATACAAATGGTAAAACTATAGATGATCCCTCAACAGTACCAGATTTGGATCCCACACTTATTAAAGCAATGATTATGCAGGAGACTCGGATGGGTACTTTTGATCCGAATCCGAAAGATAATAATAATTCTAAGTCTGATATAATGCAAGCGAATGTTTATTATAGTTCCAAATCTAATGATTGGTCTGATTCAAAAGCAAAACTAGGTTTGTCAAAAGGAGGAGGTGCAAAACCTAATCAGTCTGTTCATGCAGGCATTGGAATCTTATTCCAGAAGGGACTTAGTACTTCTGGGAAGCATACGTCATTTAGAGGTTGGAATAAAGCTACTGATAGGTATAATGGAGGAGGAGTTCCAAATTACGGTAAAAATGTTAGACAAATGGTAAAAGATGCTAGAAGGTGATAATTATGAAAAAAATCAAGTTATATCTTTTTATTATTTTAGCAAGTAATATGTATAATTATTCTATTTGCTTTGCTCAAAATAAAATCACTGATGGTAATTGTTTGGAATCATTTGAGGATTTGAAGTCAAATATTGAGTACTTTAGTCTTGAGCAACTAAATATAGATAGTTTATCACAGTTTAAGTATTTCAGAGACTTATTGTTGAAAAATACGATACACCAATATCTTTCGACAGATTTTAAAAGTGGAAATTATAGCTTTAATCAAAATCATGTTTTTATCAAGAATCTTGGATATTGTGAAATCGGAATTTTCAAGTATAAAAATTTAATATCATCACGCCAATCACGTGATTTTGTAATTATAAATACTAATAAAAAGAAGCTCATAATTTGCCATTATGATAATATCACTTTTAAAAAGAATAATATAATTGTTGATTTTAATACAAGGGGTAAGCATTCTCTAGAAAAAATTATTTATTCAGATAAGGAAGCACAGTTTGTGCCGATATGTTATTATTATTAAAAATGGGTCATGTCTCACATTTCCCAATGAAATTCATCCAACGGCAACCAGATGAGTAAGCACATTTACATGGGTACACAGCGCATACTAAGTAAGCTCTCCGACGCAGGCACCATGGCAGACCCTACTAAGGCTACCATGGCTACTTACACAGGTAGTACGCTCAAGTATGCCACCAAGTACACCACGCTTACCAAAACCGTAAAAGCCCGTTACGACTCACTCGGCGTAGCCTACAACGGTGTAGACAACAAAGGCGCCACATTCTTTAAGGCCTCCCCAGGGGGAGGTTTGGAGGGGCTCTATTATTACCACTCCGACCAACTCGGCAGTGCCAACTACATCACCGATGCCAATGGCGACGTAGCTCAACACCTAGAATACATCCCCTACGGAGAAACCTTCGTGGACGAACGTTATAATAACTGGCACACACCGTACGTGTTTAATGGTAAAGAGAGAGATGAGGAAACTGGGCTGACCTACTACGGGGCGAGGTATCTCGATAAAAATGGAGTTTGGCTGTCTGTGGATCCGTTGGCACATAAGTATCCAAATGTTTCTTCGTATGTTTACTGCATGGCGAATCCAGTGAAATATGTGGATCCGGATGGAAGGGTGATAGTTCCAGTTTTATTTATGCATACAAATAATCGAGGTCATGCTCTAGGACAACAATTTACAAGTAGCAATAAGTACTTAAGAGCAATGGAAGATTTTACAAAAACAAAATTTGGTCGAGATTTTATTGCCTCATTTTTAAAAATCGGTGAAAAACAATATGGGGTAAATGGTAATGGTAAATATGCAGATTGCGAGTTAAGGATTTATGAATATAATATGGATAAACCCAACGAACAAGGAGTATTTATGAAAGATGATGGCAAATTTTCAGTGTCAGAAATCGATGGAAAATTAGTATTCGAACTTTTTTTGGACGTAAAAAATTTAAATAGTTCATCCATTTTAGAAACTATCGTTCATGAATTAGGACTACATGGTGCAAATTACGAGGAAATTATACAAGCATATAAAAAGGGAGGAATTAAGGCTGTAAATCTGATAATGCAACAAAAAGGGGCTAATGGTGATAGTGATCACAAAGACTTGATTAATGAAAATAAATCAAATAGGGGTGTATCAAATTATTATGAAATTTTTGATGAGTTGATACATAATAATCAAAACTTCAAAAAACTATTTGACAAGGTTAAAGATGAAGACAGAAATAAATATAAGAACTTACAATGATTGAATTATGAATAAGATTTTAATTTTAACAACTCTATTAACCATTATAATGATTTCTTGTTCAAAAAAACAAGATTTATTAGTTGCAAGTATACCTGAAGAATATATCATAATTTATTTTAATGATAGTATACAAATGAAGAAAATTGATAAATTGAAAAACATAACTGAAATTAGTACCCTTATAAAGAAGGATTTGGGCTACTACTTTGTTTCTGAATGTGATACAACACTTTATCTGTCCATTTTGAAAGATACAATCATTTATAATAGATATTTTAATCATATTTATAAAACTAAGATTGAAAGAATCAACTCCAGTATATTCAAATCAAGTAATTATTTCATTGATGATAGAGGGGATAAGAATTTTTTATCATCCCTTTATTATGACAAAAATTATAAAATTGTTAGGTACGAAAAATCAAATACAGTTACTTTTGTCCCCAAATAAAGGGGGTCATGTATCAGATTTGGCGATAAAAATTAACTGACTGATAATCACGGATTGTTTTTTAGTTTGAATAGGAAAAGATAGGTGGATAATCTATCTTTTCCTATTTTTGTGCTCTTAAAGAACAAAAAATGAGATTTCAATGAGCAAATATGACCCTTTATGTATCAGATTTGGCGATAACTATAAATGCTCTGTTGAGCGTAGCGTGATTTGGAATAAGATGTTGAGCGAAGTTTCCAAACTTCGTTCAAGCTAAAAGGAAGTCTCCAGACTTCCGCATTGAAACAGAATATGGAAAGCTGGAGCTTTCATTCTAACAGTATGTAGTCAAGAGACTAGGCTCAACAAGGGACAAACCTTTGAAAGCTCACGATTCTAATAATTCTTTAAATTCTATTAATAAAAAGTTCGGTTTACCCGCAGTAGACGGTTCTAAATATATCATAAACAATAATAGGGAGTAATTATGTTACAAATAAAAGCTAAAGCTGAATTACTAATTCAAATCGTAATTCTCCTATTAATTATTTCTTTTTTTTCATGTAAAAGAAATAAAATTGAAACGAAGAATGGTGAGTATTTTTACGAATGGAGTGAGTTGCCTTACCACAATCTTTCGGAAAAGTCAATTATTGAAAGTTTAAGTACACCCATTGAATACAAATATCTAAAACTACATAGAAAGGATTTTGAGACGCTTAGTCCGCTTTATCGTCCGCTGGTTCGATTCATTCCAAGTGATAAAAATGAAATAACCATTAAGGAGTTAATATGGAAGCAAGATTCTTTTCTAATCTATTACTGGTTTATTCAAAAAAAATCAATTTGGTATTCTGTCGATGGTTTAATGTATGACCCTAATCATGTGCAGTTTTAATGCGGTAAACGGTACTGGTCATGTATCAGATTTGGCGATGGAAATAAAATCCAACGGCAACCAGATGAGTAAGCACATCTACATGGGTACACAGCGCATCCTAAGTAAGCTCAGTGATGCAGGCACTATGGCAGACCCTACCAAGGCTACCATGGCTACTTACACAGGTAGTACGCTCAAGTATGCCACCAAGTACACCACGCTTACCAAAACCGTAAAAGCCCGTTACGACTCACTCGGCGTAGCCTACAACGGTGTGGACAACAAAGGCGCCACATTCTTTAAGGCCTCCTTAGGGGGAGGTTTGGAGGGGCTCTATTATTACCACTCCGACCAACTCGGCAGTGTCAACTACATCACCGATGCCAACGGCGACGTAGCTCAGCACCTAGAATACATCCCCTATGGAGAAACCTTCGTGGACGAACGTTATAATACTTGGCACACACCTTACTTATTTAGTGGTAAGGAACGTGATGAAGAAACAGGACTGACGTACTTCGGAGCGAGGTATTTTGATGGGAATGTGTGGCTGAGTGTAGATCCACTGGCGGAGAAAAATATTGGTACATCTGCATATGTTTATTGTGCTGGAAATCCACTAAAATTCATAGACCCTACAGGAATGGATACCGTGAACATTAATAAAAACGATGACGGATTGTGGAAGGTGAATAATGTCATTAAATCTAAAGGAAATGATGTTTTTAACGTTAATGATGGAAAAGAAACGAGTACTTTTACTTTTTCTGAGGGAGAATACGGCAATAGAATTAATTATTTGAGGTTAGAAGATGATGGTTATGAAACGTTTGGCGTATTTCATCTGTCTGGAACTGAAACTACTGGATATGTAGTTGAACCACAAGGTCCTGAAACCACAAAATCTGGTACAAACAGAAGGATACCTACAGCTGACTATAATTTAACCACATCTGATGTTAGCGGTGCAAAATGGCGTGGTGCGCCAACTATATATAATGATAATATTTCTACGGGTAGAGGTGTGAAAATTCATTACGGTACAGGACGTATATGGTCAGAGGCTTGCTTGGTGGTTTCAAGTGATTATACGCTTAGTAAAAGTGGTCATGTTCAGTTTAAGATTAATGAATCACAAGGAGCGGCATGGCAAGTTAATAGCTATTTGGGTGCTGCCTCAAGAGATACTAAATATATCAATGCAGATGGAAAAAACAGACATAGATATATATATATATCAACAGGCAAAATAAATTCATCTCATTTAGGAATTAAAAAAATATGAAAAATTCGATATTGTATTTAGTCTTAGTTGGTTTGTTAATTTCAATAAGAACAAACAGTCAGATAATTATCAACTACGACAGAAATAAACAGGTTTTATTCGAGCATAAGAATTCTATGGATACTGTGTTTGAAGATTTCAGAGTAGGTTATGGGATTAATGCATTAAATTTAGAAATAACAACTGGTGCTGATACAGCAGAGATATTTCGTTCTTTTGCATGTACTCAATATTCTGTTGATAAAAAAGCAAGTAAGGTACGATTATATTTGTGGTTAGAGTACTATAGAGAAGGTGATTGTATTTGTGTTGAGAATGACGATGTAAAGTGTAAACCAGACACAACAACTTCTAATGTTACATTAACATACTCATTTTTAAACAATTCTATTCAGTGTCATATAAGTGATGTTAAAACGTACTCTTTAGGAGATAAAAAGTTTAAACAGTTTATAAGGCATATTGAAATGAAACAATTTAATAATCTAAGATATATTGATGAAAAATTGTTTATCAAGAAAAAAAAATCTAAGGAGAGTATTCTTGAACCAATATTATTTAATTATCTCAAAATTGCAGATTATTGTTTAAAAACTAACAACGAAAAAGTAAAACTGATTGTGGATGATTTGATAAGTAAAAATGAGTATTTTATCAAAGAAAACAATAATCTAAAGCATTATTTGTATTATTTATGGTATGTCAATAGACTCAAAGACAGTATTTTAAAATTTCAAAATACAACAATAGTAGAAAATGGAGTTTTTAATTTTGGTAAATGTTTACCACGTCCATCCATCGATGGGTAATGTATCAGATTTGGTCATGTATCAGATTTGGAGATAAAAATTAACTGACTGATAATCACGGATTGTTTTTTAGTTTGAATAGGAAAAGATAGGTGGGGTCTTTCTCTCCCCAATGGGGGAGTTGAAGTGGGCTTAGCTCGCATTCTCCTTACTTAATTAATGGTAAAGAGAGAGATGAAGAAACTGGGCTGACCTACTACGGAGCAAGATATTTTGATGGGAATGTGTGGCTGAGTGTGGATCCGTTGGCATACAAGTATCCGAATGTGTCGTCGTATGTGTACTGTCACGCTATTCCTACGAATAGAATTGACCCAGATGGTATGGGGGATGAATTGACAGGAGGAACCCCAGCAACAGAAAAAAAGAATGGTGGTTATACCTCTGCACAAAGTTCAATTCAGTCGGCAAAACCAGAAAAGCACGATCCAATTAAAATACCAGAAGGAAAAGAATCGGCAGTCAGATATAGCCAGAAAGAGAAAAATCCATTTGTATTAGCATTTACAACTGGCGATGGTGGATGTGACCCCGCAAATTCACAAACTCCTAGTCAATGGACTGACCAAGATAAAGCCGTAGGTACAGGAGTAGTTGGTACAGTAGCTTCATTAGCTGGTATTACCGAGTTAGCTGCTACAGTTGCCCCAATAAAAGAATTCATTTTGCCTTTGCTAGGTTTGGCAAATAGTTTAGATGATATAGGGACAAATAAGAAAGGAGAAAGCTTAGCTCAACAACAAACTAATGACCCCAAAACAAAATCAAATATTAGTGATGTGAAAGGCATTATTAGTTTGGCAGGTGCAGGAAACGCATTAAAAAAACCATCAGAGACGCTTAAATCAATTCCACAAACTATGGGCGGCCTTTTAGATGCCTATTCGTCAGGGAACTTTGTTAAACAAAAGGGAAAGCAACTTTCACACCCAAAACATTAATCAATAAAAACCTCAAGCAAGATGAAACCACTTTATAGCAGCCAGTTTAATTATTCTGATATGGTCAATTTTATGTTTTACGCAACACTAATTTCACTTCTAATTTCAATTTTAGCTGATGATCCTATTGTTAAGGATGATTCACTATATTTAGCACCATTATTTTATTATGTTTTATTATGTATTAGTATTAATAGATATAATTTTTATGAAGATAAAGTAGAAATTGTTTATCCTTTTCGTTTAACAAAAAGGAAAAGGGAAGTATTCTATTCTGATATATCACAGATTAAGTATACTAATATAGGCGGTAGATTTACAGTGCCTTCGATAGCTTTCGATTACAAGGGTAAGCCCTTAAAGTGGATAAACTGGTCATTGGATTCTTTCACACATAGGCGTGTAGAAATACGAAAGGATATATTGGTGTTTTTACAAAATAAGGATCTACCAATAATAATAAACTCAAGGTTTAAAGAGGATTTTGAAATTTTGGAACTAACCAAAGCAAATGGAAGTTGGATGGATTATGATGTTGTTGATGGTAGAGTTATTAAATATTAGGTGAGTAGTAGGTCATGTCTCAGATTTGACGATGGGAATTAACTGATTGATGGGGGTCTTTCTCTCCCCCATGAGCCTGTCCGCCCACTGGCGGAGGGAGTCGGAGGGGGCTTAACTGGCATTCTCCTTACTTATTTAGTGGTAAAGTACGTGATGAAGAGACAGGACTGACGTACTTCGGAGCAAGGTATTTTGATGGGAATGTGTGGCTGTCTGTGGACCCAGACAGCTTGAAACCCCGAACATAGGCAGTTACGTATTCTGTCATAGCAACCCAGTAAATAGAGTCGACCCTGATGGTGAATTTAGTACCAAACTTGGAGCTTGGATTTACTCTATATTCCACGGTGGAGGGGAAATTGGAAGAGATAGAGCCAGTGGACAGTACTATGTAGGTAAGCAAGTTCCATATACAGGTGATGGCTTTGGAGTTGAGTATAGTCGTAAATTTAGTTGGGGTGATAGTCAAAATGGAGGTTCTATAGTAACTGGAGGAAATGCGAGCCAAGGAATGGGTGGCACAGCCAAACATCTGGATCCAACGATAGATTTGTCACAATTTCCCACGACATTAATGAGTACAGCTAAAAGTGGTGTAAAATGGCTATATGAAGCATCTCAAAAGATTGCAGGCTTAATGGGTTTCATTCCGGAAGCAAAAAAATCTGCAACACCGAAGGCTGGTGGGGATAATGGGAAAAACAAAAATCCATTTGTTATCGTAACAGACACCAAAAATGATAGTGCATTTTTCAAAGATCAAGACGGCGTGAAACATGGTGGAGAAAAAAATCCTTACATCCAATTTAAGAGTGGAAAAAGAACAGAGAAGTTCTATAGATACCACAAAGGTGACACAATTAGATAAAAATATTTTTATTAATGGAAAGAATTATGAAATTTATTAGACTTTGTTTTTGTTGTATCTATATGATTGTTTTGATCTCTTGTAATAAAAAGGAGTATTATTACTACAAGTCAGGAGAGTTAGAGTCCGTGATTGAGCACATTGATAACAGAGTTGTTCATGTAAGATACTATCACAAGAATGGGAATTTATTGGAAGAAGGATGTTGGCTTGATAATAAAAACAAAAAAGACGATAGGATAGGTCTATGGAAAATATATTCAGATGATGGGAAACTTGAATGGGAAAATAATTATGACAATGAACTTAAGTTATGCTATTCAAAGTTTTATTTCCCCAATGGTATAGTTGGTTTGGAAGGATATAATTCAGTACAACAAAATAAAACGGATTACCGTGTTGGACATTGGTCAGAGCATCTTAGCGATGGTGCCTTGCTTTGGGAAGGAGAATATATAGATGGGAAAATACTGTGGAGAGAGATTGATTATGATGAAGCTCTCAAATTAAAGGTGAATGTTGATATTAAATATGATAAATTTATAAAAATTGGTGATACGGTAAAATGTAGAGTAATAATCCCTAGTGTTCATTATTCACAGTATAGCGCAATTGTTGTTGGTGATAACTATGAATATATCGCGAATAGACAGTCCGATAAAGATTTATATCCTGTTGTATTGATCCGAAAAAAAGCCGGTGTTCTTCGTTTTAGTCTTTGCTTTAATGATAGTAGTGGTAAATTTACTCCGAAAGTAGGACAGAAACTCAGATGTTTAGAGTATGATATACCTGAAAAGTAAATGTGGGTCAGGTCGTGTATCAGATTTGGCGATGGCATTTAACTGATTGATAATCAAAGGTTATATTTTAGTATGAATAGGAAAAGATTGATGGGGGTATTTCTCTCCCCCATGAGCCTGTTCGCCGACTGGCGGAGGGAGTCGGAGGGGGCTTAACTGGCATTCTCCTTACTTATTTAGTGGTAAAGAACGTGATGAAGAGACGGGACTGACGTACTTCGGAGCAAGATATTTTGATGGGAATGTGTGGCTATCTGTGGATCCGTTAGCACATAAGTATCCAAATGTGTCTTCCTATGTGTATTGCATGGCTAATCCTGTGAAATATGTGGATCCGGATGGAAGAGAAGATGTATTTTCCAAAAACTGGAATTTCAATTGGTCTTTTACAGGGATTGTCTGTCTCAGTATATAGAGGAGCCGCATACGATGACTTTGGTGTAACTCATTTTACAGCATACAATGTGGCAAAGCCATCAAACTTAGAAAATAATCAGAAGCCAGATTTGGATACTGGAGCTGGAGGGTATCTAGGTGGTATTGGAGGTTCGATAGATACCAAAGCATCTACATTTAAAGAGGCATTTGAAAAATGGGGGTTCTCTGTGGGAGCTGGTGGTGGAGTTGTTCTTGGAGCGGGATATACTGCAACAAATGAGAATTCGATAGATGGAATTAATGCTGAAATTGGATTTGGTGGATTTGGTGCATCTGTTGGTATGAATGGAGGTGGCAATACAAATTATTTACAATCCATTTCTGTTTCCTACAATGAAGCAAAATCAATTGGAGTTTGGAATGGAGCAACTAAACAATGGTCTGTAGAAGACATAAAACCAATTTATGATAAGAAAGGGAAAATCAGTGGATTTTCGGGTACAGTGTTTAGTAGTAATGTTGGTTTGTCTGGAACATATGAAAATACATGAATCAATGTGCATTCTGGAGTTACTATAGATAAATCAGGAAACGCACACTCTAACGGTATTTGGTCTTCTAATCAATATAAATTAGAACAGGAGGTGAGAAAATGATGTCTATTACAATCAGAAGTAAAGTGTCCACTAAAGCTTTGTTTAATTTAATCTTACTTTTAGTGCCTCCTGTTTCAATCATAATTGTGATGATTTTATTAGAAATACAATCAAAAGACAATATTCTTAGTGTATTATCTGAAATTTGGTTTGTTTTGATTCTGATAATAGCGTTCATTTTATATGTTTTGGATAGAGTATTATGGCAAATTAGTGGTTATGAACAAGTAGAATTTGATAGTTCAAACTTTAAAACAATAAGGAAAGGTAAATTATTAACAGAAAAGTTTATTGTGGCTACAAGCGATATATGTTCAATTGAAGAACAAGATGTAGAATCAGAAGATTTTAGCTTTTTTCGTAATCCTCTTATGTTTTCAAGAGATATTGGTGAAACAGGAGGAAGAATAATAATTAGGTACGGGAGAGATGGTAAGAATTCGTTTGAGTTTGGAATGGGATTGTCTCCACATGAAGTGAAATTCTATACTGAACAAATGAAAGGTATCTTAAAAAGTCTTGATTCTAATTGAGCGGTCAATTATCGGTCATGTCTCACATTTCCCAATGAAATTCATCCAACGGCAACCAGATGAGTAAGCACATCTACATGGGTACACAGCGCATCCTAAGTAAGCTCAGTGATGCAGGCACTATGCCAGACCCTACCAAGGCTACCAAAGCAGCAGGAGGAACTACCTCCTTGATGAGCGTAGCGTATTTTAGTGCGGGTTGTTCAGCATTCTAAGACGTAAGCAAGAAAAAGGCACGAGATTTTCGTGTCTTTTGTTGTTAGAAAAAAGAGTATATTTGCTGCGAATATTAAAAGATGGAGCTTTTCCGCCAGTGGGCGATCAGGGCTTTTTACACTCCTTAGCTAGGGCGCTACGGCGCATAGGGGGTGTACGATTATAATTAACGCTCATTTCCCTGCATAACTCATTCTCCATTATTTCAATCACATCAACATAACCAAAGCAAAACTATTTGTTGGTTTTTAAAAGGTTTGTAATACTTTTGAAATCTCCACTCACTTCTTATTCAAGGAAATATTCTTACTTTTGTTGCCTCAATTAGACGTTATGTTAAATTATCTAAATATTATCCTGTTTGATAGTGATAAATGTAAGTCTAACTGTGTTTAATTGTGAATTAGAAATTATTTTCAATGATTATCAACAAAACTACAAATAAAACAAAAGATGTATGAAAACAAAAGCTATCATTGCAATTGCGTTATTAATTTTCAGTCTCAAATCTATCGCTCAGGTTAACAATCAATCACCTGAAGAAAAAATCATGACGAGCGTCGGGATTGGGCACGGGGGAGGTTCAATAGTCGGAGCTGATTTGGAATTTGGACTAGGAAATAGATTCGGAGCACAAATTGGGCTAGGATATCCTGGTATTGGAGCAGGTTTAAACTTTCACTCTAAGCCCACACTTAGAAGTTCATTCTTGTCTTTACAGTATATTCAAGCAGGATATTCTCTTTCTAGATGTGTTAGTGCTGTAGGACCAGTTTTTGTATACAGAGGGAAAAAGTGGTTTACTTTCTCTGTTGGCTATGTTATAGAAGTACAAAACACCTTTAATAGCAATATATCTGGCACAGGAATTGTTTTGGCAATTGGAGGATATTTCCCTATCATCTAATAGATCTCACAGGCTTTCTTTCGCATAGAGAAAGCCTGTCCTATTTTTGCAGACTAGGACGATTTTTCCTACTTTTGCAGAAAACATCTCACAGTCATGAAACGCATCTTCTTAATAGGCTATATGGGTTCTGGTAAAACCACTATCGGAAAGTTACTCGCTAAGCATCATGGATTTACTTTCATAGACATGGATGTTTATATCGAAAAAAAATATTTTAAAAGCATTAGTCAGATTTTTGCAACACATGGCGAAGAACATTTTCGTGAAATAGAACGCAAATGCCTTCACGAAGTAGCTATGTTCGAAAACACTGTCATAGCAACTGGTGGCGGCACACCATGTTTTTATGATAATATAGATATAATGAATGAAGCCGGAATCACTGTGTATCTTAAATACAGTGCTGAAGAATTAACCCTCCGCTTATCTTCTGCTACACATAAACGCCCTCTCATTGCCGAAAAAAATGCCGACGAACTTCTTGAATTTATCTCCAAAACTTTACTTGCCCGCGAAGCGTTTTACAGTCAAGCTCAACATGTCATTTTTGGATCAGAATCCGAAATTATCCAAAAGATTTCCCTTCTTGCATAAACCATAGAAGTGATGTGACGCAGCAAGCTGTTTGATGTGAAGCTGAAAACTTGTGAATAACTTCACCACGCGCTCATCAACTGAAACTGAAATTTAGATTACCTTAGCCATCCAAGTTTTTTATCATTAGATAAAAAGCGAATATACTGGTAAATAAAACTTTAGCATGAATTCTTTTGTACACCTTCACGTTCACTCGCACTATTCGGTGCTTGATGGGATGTCCACCATCCCCAATTTAGTAGACAAAGCTTCTAAAAGTGGTATGAATGCCGTAGCCCTCACCGACCATGGCAATATGTTTGGAGTTAAGGAGTTTTTCAACTATGTAAAAAAGAAAAACTCAAAGCCAAATGAGAGAATAAAAGAACTGGAAAAACAGATCAAAAACGACTCCCTTACAGTCGCAGAAAAAGAGACACTCCTATCCGAAATCACAGAAGAAAAAAAGCTTCTCTTTAAACCCATTATTGGTTGTGAAGCTTATGTAGCAAAACGTGGACTAAGCTCCAAGGAAGGTACCGAAGACAGAAGCGGCTATCACCTCGTAATTCTTGCTAAAAACAAAAAAGGGTATCATAACCTGTGTAAAATTGTTTCAAAATCATGGATAGACGGCATGTATTATCGTCCTCGAATTGATCACGAATTATTGGAACAACACAGTGAAGGCTTAATTATTTCATCGGCTTGTCTGGGTGGAGAAATCCACAAAAAGGTCGAAAAAGGCAACTTGGAAGAAGCTGAAAATGCTGTACTGTGGTATAAAAAAGTATTCGGTGACGATTATTATCTCGAAATTCAACGTCATAAAACTGACAAACCAAACGCAGACTATAGCACCTTCGAAAAACAACAAAGACAGAACGAAGAACTGATCAAGTTGGCTCGAAAAACCAATACAAAATTATTAGCTACCAACGACGTGCATTTCGTAGAAGAAGAGCATGGCGAAGCCCACGAACGATTGATATGCTTGAGCACGGGTAAAGATCTAGACGACCCTAGTCGTATGCGTTACACCAAGCAAGAATGGTTAAAATCGCCGGAGCAAATGTGGCAAATATTTGCCGATATACCCGAAGCTCTTGAAAATTCATTAGAAATAGCCGAAAAAATTGAATTTTACGACATCGACTCCAATGCCATGATGCCAGTATTCCCTATCCCATCCGAATTCGGAACAGAAGACGAATACCGCAGTAAATACACCGAAGATGCTCTACGTGAAGAATTCAAAGATAGATATGAACTGCTTGGAGGATACAACAAAGTTATACGTGTAAAACTTGAGGCTGATTACTTGTCGCAATTGACTTACCAAGGCGCCCAATTTCGATATGGCGAAAACTTGAATGAAGAAACAAAAGAACGTATAGATTTTGAATTAAAAACTATGAAGGAAATGGGTTTTCCTGGCTATTTCCTCATTGTACAAGATTTTATAGCTGCTGCCCGAGAGATGGATGTTGCGGTTGGTCCAGGTAGGGGTTCTGCAGCAGGATCGGTGGTGGCTTATTGTCTCCGAATTACAGATATTGACCCTTTGAAATACGACTTGCTGTTTGAGCGTTTCCTCAATCCCGATCGTATCTCCATGCCCGATATTGATATTGACTTCGATGATGATGGTCGTGGTAAAGTGCTGCAATGGGTTACCGATAAATATGGCAAAGAGCGAGTGGCTCACATCATCACCTATGGCACTATGGCAGCTAAGTCATCCATCAAAGATGTGGCACGGGTTCAGCGCCTCCCACTCTCTGAAGCAGATAGGTTAACCAAACTCATCCCCGATAAGTTTCCTGAAGGTAGTGATGGTAAAGCTCCAAAAGTAAACATAAGCAATTGTTTGAAGTATGTACCCGAGCTACAGTCGGCTCGTGCTTCGTCGGATTTGAATCTTGCCAACACGCTAAGATACGCCGAAATGCTTGAAGGAACGGTAAGACAAACGGGTGTTCATGCCTGTGGTGTTATTATTGGTGCCGACGACTTGGCAAATTTAGTGCCATTGAGTACAGCCAGCGATAAAGAAACCAACGAAGAAATGCTTGTAACCCAATACGAGGGTTCGGTGATCGAGGAGATTGGATTAATTAAAATGGATTTTTTAGGATTAAAAACCCTTTCGATAATAAAAGAGGCATTATCTAATATTAAAAAATCCAAAGGTGTTGATGTTGACATTGACTGTATTCCGATTGACGATGCCAAAACTTATGAATTGTTTAGCAAAGGTCTTACTGTGGGTACATTTCAGTTTGAATCACCTGGCATGCAAAAGCACTTGCAATCCTTGAAACCTACTCAATTTGAGGATTTAATAGCAATGAATGCCTTATATCGTCCAGGCCCGATGCAATACATTCCTCAATTTGTCAAACGCAAACATGGTATAGAGCAAATAGATTATCCGTTTGCCATCATGGAAGAACGTCTAAAAGACACCTATGGCATTACCGTGTATCAAGAGCAGGTCATGCTACTAAGTCGTGACTTAGCAGGCTTTACACGCGGGCAATCAGATGAACTTCGTAAAGCAATGGGTAAAAAACTCGTTGATAAAATGGCTACCTTAAAAATCAAGTTTATGGAAGGATGCCAAAAAAACGGTTATGGACCAACTGAGAAACTTGAACAAATATGGAGTGACTGGGCCGAATTTGCCAAATATGCATTCAATAAATCACATGCTACATGCTATTCGTGGATAGCTTATCAAACAGCATACCTCAAAGCTCATTATCCAGCCGAGTTCATGGCTGCTAACTTAACACGTAACAAGGACGACATATCCGAGGTTGGCAAGTTTATGGACGAATGCAAAAACTTAGGCATGCATGTCTTGGGCCCTGATGTGAATGAGAGTGAATTGACCTTTACTGTCAATGATGAAGGAAATATCCGCTTTGGTCTTGGAGGAGTAAAAGGTGTAGGTGAAGGTGCTGTTGCTGCCATAGTAGAAGAGCGAAATAAAAACGGGAAATACAAAGGACTTTTCGATTTTATCGAACGAGTAAATCTTACAGCATGCAACAAAAGAGCCATAGAAAGTTTGGCATTGGCTGGTGGCTTCGACTGCTTCAATGACATACATCGCGAACAACTATTTGCCGAAAACAGCAAAGGAGAATTGGTCCTCGAAACGGTACTGAAATATGGCAATAGATATCAGACCGATGTCTCAATGAGTAAAAACTCTCTTTTTGGAGGAGTAGAAGCTATCGATATTGCTAAACCTGAAATACCCTACGCGCACGAATGGTCACCTTTAGAAAAACTAAACAAAGAACGCGACTTGATAGGCATGTACTTATCAGCACATCCGTTGGATGAATATGAATTTGAAATCAATCACATTTGCAACGCCACTACCGCCGAGCTGAAAGATCTTCAAACTCTTAATGGCAAAGCCATTAAAATAGGTGGCATGGTTACTAACCTTCGACATGGCACTACAAAAAATGGGAACGCTTATGGGATATTCACATTAGAAGATTATGCTGGTGGATATGAATTTGCGTTATTCGGTAAAAATTACATTGAGTTTAATAAATACATGATAAAAGATTTGTATCTTTATATCCATGCGTTGGTACAAGAAAAAGGAGCCGATTTCAAATTCAAAAAGCCTGAAAAAGAAGTAGATGGCACTAAAGAATTAGAATTGAAAATTCAAAAAATAGAGGTGTTCTCGGACATTAAGGACAAGCTTGTTGATAAAATAACAATCAGCCTCAATCCAGATAAAATCACATACGATTGGGCTCAAGATTTAATTAGTTTTGTTTCAAATAACAAAGGAAATATCAATCTCTATATACAATTGGTAGAAGAGTTCAATCAATCAAATAGAGTTAAGCTTTTTTCAAGACAACATCGATTTCAAATGACTAAAAATTTTTATCAGTTTTTGAAATACAATAAAGAAAACAAAACTATCATTGATTTTAAAGTCAATTGAGAAAATCTATATCGTTATAATTAAACATTTACTCCCAGTGACTGTTTAAAATGAAGTTAAAACATAAAAAAATAAAATTATGGCTTTAGAATTTACAGATGAAAACATCAAAGAAATTATCGCAAGCGGCAATCCTGTTGTAATTGACTTTTGGGCAGAATGGTGTGGCCCTTGTCGTATGGTTGGACCTATAGTTGAAGAACTTGCAAAAGAATATGAAGGTAAAGTACAAATTGGGAAAATGAACGTAGATGATAATGTTGAGACTCCAAATGAATTTGGCATTAGAAACATACCTACCATTTTATTCTTTAAAGATGGAAAACTTCATGACAAACAAGTTGGCGCAACACAAAAATCGGTTTTATCAGAAAAAATTAATGCAATTTTATAAGCATTAGTCTGCTCATAACTTGAGATAAAAATCTTTAACTAAAGAAGCAAACTCGGGTGTGTATTGATGCCTAACATTTGTCTCAAGCGTTAAGTATTGCTCATGACAAATTGTTTTTTCCAAGCAAAACTCTAGTAATAGGCGTTTTGCTTGACTATTTATTTTGGGGTGGACAAATACTTTTCGTTTACAATATAGACCTAGTTGGATAGCATCCTTTACGCATTGTTCACCTTCGAGCAGTGGCAGAATAAGAGCGACACTACCTGAAGTAGTAAGGTGTCTAATAGACAATTCCAAAAACTCTTTATGTTGTAGAGTGTCGGTATGCCTAGCGATAGTTTTTTCTAGAGTCTCATTCTTGAGTGAATTTACAAAATAGGGAGGGTTGGAGACTATCAAATCAAATTTCTGATTATTCTCCATGTCGAATTTCTGAAATGAGATGCATTGATGACTTAAAGTACGAGCCCAAGGTGATGATTGAAAATTGAATGATGCCTGCTTTATAGCATCTTGAGCGATGTCAATACCATGTATCATTACGTTATTAGTTCTTTGAGCTATCATTAAGGAAATAAGTCCCGAACCGGTGCCTACATCCAATATGGATTTACAACCGTCAACTGCTACCCATGCTCCTAGTAGTACACCATCAATTCCAACTTTCATAGCGCATTGATCGTGAAATACTGTAAATTGTTTGAACTTAAAATATGGATTTGGCATAGCAATTACTAGGATGAACTATTTATCAAGAGATTCTAGGGTAATCTAGTCTCAGATGCATTTTGAGGGCCATTGGAATACTTCTCTTGGTATTCGGGACTTGGTGGTGCTGAAAACTTTTTATTTTGTGAATTAGCTGGTTTTGTGGATGACTTAGAATCAGGTACTTGACTTGGAGCAACAGGCGATTTTGACTTAATAACTTTTATTACCGAGTTTCGTACGTATCGTTTGGATTCCAAATATAATTTCTGATTATAAGTAAGTACTAAGTTTATCTCTTGTTTTTTGTTTTTTACATGTTCAAGTGCTTCCGAACGTGAATTCGAAGTTTGTCTTATTCGTGCGTATCGAAGGTTAATGTCATATATTTTTGCATATTGATCAGTGCTTAATCCTATTTCTTGATGTAATTTTTCTGTTTGCTTCAAGGCTTCTTGTTCAGGTGTTTTCGATAGTGTATTACCTGTCTGACCATAAGTAGCATAACTTACAGTAACGAGAAAAAAAGTAACAACTATCATTATTGGATTTTTCATGAAAATAAACTTTTGAAACAAATCATACTGAACAACGACCGTGCCAATTTACAATTATACTCAACTAATTTTTAAGTATTTATGAATTTTCTCAATCTAACCTTTCTAGACAATACCTTTCCTATTCTTACTTCATTAATACTGGGCATTATGACTACCATTAGTCCATGCCCGCTATGCACAAATGTTACAGCTATTGGCTATTTAGCAAAGGATGTTAACAACAAACGACAAATAATTTCGAACGGATTATTGTACTCATTAGGTAAAATAATAGCATATACTTGCTTAGCCTCAATATTTGTATTAGGTGGTTCTGTTCTTCCTACTCAACATTTTTTTGAGACCTATGGTGAAATGATGCTCGGACCACTTTTAATCATCGGAGGACTGTTTATGCTAGAATTCTTTAAGTTTCATAGGCACAAATCAAGCCACCACTCATCAGAAAGTTTAAGCAATAAAATTATAAACAAATCCGTATCGGGAAGTAATATATGGTCACTCCTGTTAGGAATCATTTTCTCACTAGCATTTTGCCCTTATAGCGGGGTGTTGTATTTCGGAGGACTAATTCCACTTACGCTCTCACAACCATTAGGTCTTTTTTATGCTGTAGTTTTTGCCATTGGTACAAGTCTGCCTGTTCTTATAATTTCGTGGATATTAGCGTATAGCATCTCTGGTATAGGTACGTTTTACGATAAAATTCAGGTATTTGAAGTATGGTTCAGACGAGTTGCAGCCATCATTTTTATACTAATGGGTATCTACGTTATGGTCGAATATTATTCTCACATTGGACATACACACATTCATTGAATTGGATTATTTTTTAAAGTCTCTCAATTTAATATTAGTAAGTACTTTCTTGGTATGAAGTGAAAAATCACTACTCATTATCCAACTGTAATAACCCAAATCAGTCTTTAATACATCTACCACTTTTTGACCCTTATATTTTCCAAAATTGATAATCTCTTCGCCTTTATCATTATAGATAATACGACCCGCAAAATCGACATTGTTGGTTTGAGCTGTAAATTTTGACAAAAATTCAATATCATTTTTCAAGTCAGGATATTTGTCAAGTTGAGCTTTAAGGACTTCATAGGTTGCTAATGTGTCTGCTTCTGCACCATGTGCATTGATTAGTTCTTTCTCACAATAAAATTTGTATGCTGCAGATAATGTACGTTGTTCCATTTTATGAAAAATCACTTGTACATCAACAAATTTACGTTTCATCAGATCAATATCAATCTCAGCCCTCAGAAGCTCTTCTGCTAATAATGGGATATCAAATCTATTGGAGTTATACCCTGCCAAGTCGCACCCTTCGATATCTTTAACAATCTCTTTTGCCACTTGTTTAAATGTAGGACAGTGCTCAACATCTGCATCATAGATTCCATGAACAGCAGATGACTCAGCAGGAATAGGCATTTCAGGATTAATCCGCATTGTTTTTGTTTCTTCTTTACCATTCGGACTCACTTTATGATACGATATTTCGACAATTCGATCGGTCACGATATTGGTACCAGTTGTTTCTAAATCAAAAAAAACTATGGGGTTCTTTAGTTGTAATTTCATGTGATTTTAATTTAAAAATAAAGGCCAAACATCTTTGACATTTGACCTTATCTATGTAATGATCTCAATATACTTAATCGTTAAGCAACATAGGCATCAACAACATCAATATCTCTTCATCATTCTCGTTCTCGAAAGGCAAAATAAGACCTGCTCTCGAGGCGTCGCTCATTTCAAGTACTACTTCAGATGAGTTGATATTTCCTAGAATTTCCACCAAGAAAGAGGATTTAAAACCTATCTTGATAGGGTCTCCTTCGAATTGACAACTAATTCTTTCTTCAGCAGAAATGGAGAAATCAATATCTTGAGCAGAAATTTGAATCTCGTTATTTGAGAAAGCTAATTTTACAAGATTACTTGCTTGGTTTGAAAACACTGAAACTCGTTTGAGAGCATTATGCAAATTCAACCTATCGATAATTATTTTATAGGGATTTGATGTTGGGATTACTGCATTATAATTAGGAAACTTACCCTCAACTTGGCGACATATCATCGTATAATTTGACAACTTAAAATATACATTCTTCTTATCGAATCGAATCTCAACACTTCCAGATTCCTTGGGTAAAATATTTTTCAAAAGTGTAGCTGGCTTCTTTGGTAGAATGAAGTTTACTTGCTCTTCATCATCACCTACAGCTATTGAAGTAAAGTTTGTAGTACAACGCACCAATTTATGAGCATCAGTTGCAACCATCGTAATCTTGTCGGGATTAATATCAAAAAATATCCCATTCATCACAGGACGTAATTCATCATCTGCAGTACAGAAGATGGTTTTTGTTATCCCTGACAACAATGAAGAAACTGGCATTATCAATTTACGACTATCTTCAGAAAGCTGTGGTAATCGAGGATATTCATCACCATTCTGACCTATGAAATTATAGTTCCCATTAGGCGAACTAATAATCATTGCCAGATTTGACTCGTTAATAGAAAATGTCAAAGGTTGTTCAGAAAATTCACGTAAGGTGTCTATCAATAATTTAGATGCAACAGCTACTTTTCCCTCACCTTGTGCTGACTCTACCGACATTGATGTAATTAAAGTAGTTTCAATATCAGAAGCAGTGATTGTCAACGTACTACCTTGTAAATGGAATAAAAAATTATCAAGAATCGGTAATGAATTTTTACTATTAATAACTCTACTAATTGCTTGTAAATGACTTAGCAAGTCAGTACTTGATACAATAAATTTCATATTTGAATTTTTTTGGTTACAAATCTTTGTTTATGACTACGATTAATTTTGAAAAAGTTCTCTACTTAATAATGTCAATATTTATATATGCTTTTGAATAGCAACTACAAACGCATTTTAATTAATGGGAATTCAAAATATTTTTAATCGTTGAACAAATATAAGAAATATTTATCACTTAGATGAATCGTTTTCATTTTTTCAAACTATAAAAAATTCATCATTAGATATAAAGCTTAATAAAAATAAAGGAAATGTTGAAATCATTTCAAGTAAATAATTATTATAATATGTTGAACAACATATTTTAAAAATAGGAAAGAGGTAATTCAGAAAGTATATTTGTCGAACCTCTTAAAAATTAACACTTATTATTAACAATAACTCAATCAACATCTAGAACGCTGAACAACATAATGAATCTAACACAGAAACTTATTTTCAAAAGATTTCAAATCAAATCAGGTTAATTGTTAGCCTCTAAAAACAAGAAACTACAAATCGTTTATGCTAAAAATTGAAAGACTATGACAGACTCTATCTCCTTACAACTTGAACAAAAAAAACGATACAAGTTTCGCACAATTGAATTCTCCAATTACAATTTACACGCCAATAATGAAAAATTTGAAATTCATCAAAGTTCCAATTTTGAGATTTCAGTAAATCTAACATCCATAGATGAAATATGCATCGTTTCAGTTTTTGATGCTTGGCGCATTATCGTAAAATCAGTAAAGAGTAGAGGCAACGAAATCCTTAAAATTCCTATTACTGCTAAAGGTAAATATTACATTCACATTCAATACAACAATAATTTGACCGTTGACAATATTGAATTCCTTTAAAGAGTCCCTGTTTCCAACAAATTACCTTATTTCATCCCAATTTTCGCATTAAAAAATGCCTAATAGCTATCTTATACCGTTGCACAAACAATATAGCCCAATCTCGACTACGTCTTATTGATACTATTTGTTTGAAACAACGGCATTACCAACTGTAGATATAAAAATGACTTTGGGTCATTTTATAAGTTCATTTGGTACAATTAATTCCAATGCATTTTTTTATAACCCTTGGACGGTTTTAGAGCGGGGTTTACCATCGAGGAATCATTCGTGCGTTTTTTCAAAACTTCAAATGATTAATTCGGGTTAAATATGACTTTCACCATTTTTTATCACACAATATTGTTTATAAATCACTCTGCGGTTTTCATAACCATACTGGAATAAGGTAGATGTTTGTTCATAATCCTGTATAAGTGTTTACTATTCTTTGCAAAACTTTTACAGGACTAGAAACTACTTTTTCGTTTTAAAGAGAGGAGCAGTTTTTGATAATTTATTAGCAGATTTCGCTTTTAGTTGCTTATTGTCAATTGAATCAGCCTGCTCATTTTTTTGTTTTTCTTGGGTTTTAGAGTCAGACTTTGAACTAGGACGCTTGGATACCACAAACTTAGTAAAGACATCATTTCTCTTGAGTGGTCGTTCATCCTCTAGCCAAAAGAAATTTTTTAATTTAGCACCATCACTTTGTGCCAAACTCAATGGAGAAAAGGTTCCATTTGAAGCGGTTGTCAATACTACTCGCTTAATCTTCTTATCGTGAAAGTACATAGTCACAAAACTACTTTTGGATTTGTTCATTCCCAGTATTGTTGAGTCCTTCTCGTCTTGAGGATAATAAATGGTTTCGGCATTTCCTTTAACATAAACTTTTTTCAACTTGCTACTGTCAATAGTAGCTATTATTTCTTTGCCTGACACTTGATTGTAGAATATAGAATCTGGATTTTGAATAGCCATTGCATTGCCTTTGACAAAGATCTGATCTGCTTTTTTGTTTTTGGTAGTCAGTCTGATTGACATACCTGAGACCTGATTATTATCTGACCAAACTACTGGCCTACCATGTAAATTTAAAACAGAGTCGCGATCAGAATAGAGCATAGAATCACATATTCCTTGTACATCATTTCGATAGAAGCGAACATAAGAGAATCCTTTAAAGCTTCTATATATTGAATCCTTTGAGGTATATAATGTATCTGCATGTACGAACAAAGTATCTTGAGACGACCAATCTATCAATAAAGCCGAATCGGTAGCTATTCCTGATTTGTCAGTCTCGTTATACAATACATAATTCCCGTTGAGATTCGATTTCTGGATAGAATCTGCCATTTCAACATGTGAGTACCCTTCACCGTATTTTGATTTCTTATCATAGAAGATGGTATCTCCTATCATCGTCTTACCATCTTTATGTACAATCAATGATCTATCTAGTAACATCATACGTTCAGATTTGGTATTGTACCATCCCTTAGTAGAGTACACATCAGTTTCCTTATTGTATATAATGTGTGACTTTCCTACTATATTGGCAATATAATCTTTGGTATTGTATTTTAAGGTATCGGATTTTAGAATAAAATTTTTATTGGTAAGATGTACATTTGTTTTGAATAGAGCAATATTGGTAGCAGGTGAATATTGCCCCCATAGCGATGTAAGGATATTGAGTTCATCAACGATTCGTCCTCCGGTATAATAATATGCCAAATTAATCATACGATTATAATTCAGACTATCAGTTGTTAATACCGTTTTTCGGTTTTCCATTCTCACATTTTTACGTAGACGTGCCAGTTTGGTATTACCATCGTAATATAATGCATCACCATATACAAATAAAGTATCGGCTTGATTGATTTTTACTCGTCCAAAAGCATCCAACGAATTGGCTGTTTCATAGAAATATGCCGAATCACAATACAAGATCATGTTCTCGTGCCTGAATCGAACATTTCCTTTCAATACTTGAACATCAGGATGAAGTAATTTATCAAAACTTAGTGATTCAGAGTTTTCGAGATATACCAGTGTCGACTTCTTATTCTGAAGAGGATTAACAGTATTGGTCAGTGTGGTAACAGAATATGGATTTGTAACCCGATTTTTTGCTTTTGTAGTTTTAGGCAACTGACTTTTAAGAATTTCATTTCTTAGTTGTTTCGGTTTTGGCCTGGATTGAGAAAACAAGGTAGAAATCAGAAAAAATAGTGCAATCGCAGTGTGAAATTTTAATAAATGGGATGGATTATGAAAGTTCATTTCGGATGAGTCATTACAAGAATTAAAATAGCATTCTTAGATTCCAGACAGATATGATTAGGTATAATGAAAAAAAGTAATAATGGATTAGATAAAATGATTATTTAATCCAACCAGGATATTGAAAATTACATTTACGCCAATTAGGATCAATATTAATGTAGGTCTCTTTTTGTTTCCTTGCTATCCAATTATTCAAAAAATTATCCTTTTCCTTTTTCTCATAAATATTTTTGAGCATAATATAATCATCTAACATATTGGCTTTATGACTAGCTACTTTTGATTTTAATTTCACAACGGCAACTACTTCTTTATTAGTGTTTTCATTAATCATAAGAAATGATTTTGATACTTCGCCTACATTCATATCATAAACAATCTTTCCAATCTCAGATGGTAAATCTTGATATTCAAATTTTGATGAACCTGTTTTTTCATTCAGCATAAGTCCTGCATTCATAGCTGAATTTTTATCCTTTGAAAAATTTTGAACAGCAGTTTCAAAAGTCAGTTGATTTTTTCGTACCAAATCAGATATCGAATCCAAAGTATGTAGAGCCTTAGATTTTTCATCTAATGACACTTTTGGTTTCAAAAGTATGTGACGACAATTCAAACGATCACCTCTTTTTTCGATCATCTGTATTATATGATATCCAAATTCGGTTTGAACAATTCTAGAAACTCGTTTAGGATCATTTAGATTAAATGCAACATTCGCAAACTCTGGAACTAACTGTCCCTTTCCCATAAAGCCAAGTTCACCTCCCCGTTTAGCACTCTCTATATCCTCTGAGTAGAGTCTGGCGAGTGTCGAAAATTCAGAATTACCGCTATTCACTCGCTCTGAAAAATCACGTAATCGTTCTTTCACATGATTGGACTCTTCAAAACTAATAGGTGGTTCAAAACTTATCAACTGCAACTCCACCTGAGCTGGTACTAATGGAATGCTATCGATTGAAAGTTTACTAAAATATCTTCGTACGTCGGCAGGTGTAGATTTGATATGTGCAACTAACTTTTGTTGCATTTGTTGAATCAACTGTTGATTCCGAATCATCTCACGCAAACTTTCTCTTAATTCTGAAGTTGATTTCCTGAAATACTCTTCCATTTTTTCTTTGGAACCAATTTGAGAAATGAAGTAATTGATTCGCGATTCTATCTGATTAGAAACAGAGCTTTCATTGACCGTCAAACTATCTATACTTGCTTGATGTAAGTATAGTTTCTGTATTGCAATTTGTTCGGGGATAACACAGTAAGGATCACCTTGTATGGGAGTACCATCGTATTGAGCTCGTATCTTTTGTTCTTCAACCTCCGACCGCAATATTGACTCGTCACCTACTGTCCATACAACTTCATCGATAATTTTAGACTGAGCAGAAGATGTAATGCTTAAATTTGAAATAAATAATAAAACTAAAAAAGATAGATTTTTCATTTTATACATAATATTTATGCCTTTGAGTCATTTTCATTTTTTAATTTCAGACTAAAAGGATGGATGTTAAATTAGTTCTGCAATACTTGATTGATGAAACAAAATATTTGGTTTAGTGCTTTATCTATTACTAGTCAATAAATTGGTCAGCTATATTTTTAACAGTAATGAGAATGACTACAATATACTTCTATCAATACAAAACACATGGCAAGCAATGATAATCAATCACAAGAATCATGAATACTAAAAGAATAAAGATTTATTTATCAAAGAAATTTACGGTTTCATTCTTAACTGCATCTTGATATAATTCGGATTCAAAATTCGAAATAAATTCTTCCTTTTTTTTATTTTGAAGAATAATATTAATTTTTTCTTTTGCCATCTCAAATGGTTCCACCTGACCTACGCATGAATAAGATAAAATTCGCAAGAAATAGTGCTTTGAACTATCTGATCTTTCAACAAACCTATTTGTTCGCACAAATGAAGTCAAGTCAGACACTTGAAGCGGAATTTTGGAAATTACATCGTTTAATGTCAGCCACTTATCACCAAAATAGTCGTAGCTAATAGCATTTTGCACACTGTATTTTTCAATCTTTTCAAGAGAGCTTGAATTGCAACTTTTCACCCAATTCCTTACATTCGCTAAATTAGGAGCAGAACTGGGAAGTATCAATAAAATACCCTTAATGACGTTCTCGTTTAGAATCAAATGACTTTGGTACTGTTCATAAAAAGTGCTTAATTCTTCATCAGTAGGTTCTTTGAGGCGTTGTTGAATAAGCTTTTGTTGATATTGATGGATCGTGAGTGATTTTCTATAAGTTTCGACCAATTCTTCAATGTCATTTTGGTTACTAATATTTCGTTTCGCATTTTCATACATTAATACATCAGTAACCCATGCCTTTTTATATCGGCTTACAATAACGGCACTGTCCTTTTTGCTAATGTTAGGCGGAAGTATATCTTGAATCTGATCTTGATAAAGGAATTTACCTTCAACTTCAAGAATGGGTTTACGATTTGTATCTGATGTTTTTTGTGTACAAGAAACAAACAGATTAATAATTGTAATTGCAATCAGAAATCTAACTTTCATCTGTTTATTATTAGATTATAATTGCCAAATGTAACTCGCCCATAAACATCATCTTGTATATCAAAGTTTATGAGTTGTAATTGTTTCATTTGAACAAATATTGATGATAAACCTTTCGAAAATATCATTTGATTTCACTGTATATTTTTTCATCGGTTTATGTTTTGTAATAATGATCATATAATTAAACACAAAAGTAATAGCTAGTCGATTAGCTATTACTTTTATTAGTACATCGTTTACTTATTTTAATTTTTCTTAACCGTATTGAGAACTTCTTGATCTATTTCAACTGTATATTTTTTTCTAAGAGTTTTTATCCACTCAGTCTCTAAGAATTCTTGATAATCAGATGATACTTTAGCTTTCACATCCAAATAGTCTTCAGGCAAAGTTTTTAATACAATACCATCGGTGAAAATATAAGGGAATGAAGAATCAACAGGAATTTCAACATTCATTTTAAAGACTAAATTATCAACGATTTTATTTTCACCTTGAACATAAAGTCCCTTCTCTATTTTCACGTACTTAATAGAATCATTTAATCTGCTCTTTAGGTATCGTTCTAACATTTCGCCATGAAACTGTTTGGATAATTGTTGAGCTGCTTTGAGTGTTTCCTTGTCCTTACAATATATTATTCTACCTTTGAATCTTGGTTTATCCCAAGCATATTTATTAATATTCGCTTTGAAATAGTTGATTTGTCCATCTACATCTTTAGTTGATTTATCCCAAACCTCCTTATTATTTACTTCAAATAGCAAAATACCATCATGATACTCTTGTAATAAGAATTTAAATTCAGGATATTTAACTTCTAACAGTGTTTGCTCGTAAATTACTAATTGATTATCAACATATTGTTTGAACTTTTCATCAATAATTTCCTTTGATGACTTTTTGTCCGTTGATGTATTTTTTATAAACTGAAAGAAATCGGATTGAGTAAAAGTATTATTGGCAAATGAGAATAAGGGTTTGTTTAATTTGAGGCCTTCGTTATAAAACTCAGGAGTATTTAAACTGTTATTAACTACTATAGAATAGAACTCTTCTAATTGCTTTTGATTCAATTTGAAGTTGTAAATTCTCTTCAAAGAATCTAAAAAGTATTTTTGACCTATCAATCCACGTTCAGATTGTTTAGACTTTTCAATTAGAAAGTCTTTTATTTCATTAAATGAACGAGGACCGCTTTTGGCTTCAAGTTTAATTATATGCCATCCATAAGCTGTTTCAAATGGATCAGACATTTCTCCTATCGTTTTTAAATTAAATGCAACCTCAGAAAAATTTGGATGTACTTGATTTGGTTTAATCCAAGGCATTAATCCTTCATTTGCTGATGTAGAATTATCTTGAGAGTATTTTTTTGCTAATACCTTAAAATCTTCACCATTTTTTATCAGTTTATGCAACGAATCAATAATTGGGAATGCACTATAAGCTGTTTCTTTATTAAATTTCGAACGCATAATTTGTCTTACCTGTACTTCACCTTGAGAAGCTCTTTGCTTTGTAATTTTTACAATATGATAACCTATATCAGATCTAAAGGGTTTTGAGAATTCACCAACAGGTGTTTTATAGCATGCTGTTTCAAAAGCCAAAGAAGTTTTAAATACCCAAATCCAACCTACATACCCCGAATTCTCACTAACTGACTCGTCTTCAGAGGCTGATTTGGCAACCTTAACAAAGTCTTCCTTTTGAAGTCTTTTATATATTACATTAATTTTATTCCATGCATTTAATGTATCTTCAGGTGTTGGCTGACTTGGGAACCGTACTAAAATATGATTAGCTTCAACATCCTTTAAATACCTGTTATAAGCCTCTCTTAGGAATCTATCTTCTGCATTAACATCGGTTAGGTATGGTTTGCTTAATTCTGTTTTGTATCCTAGGTATTCTGATTTAAACGAATTGGTTGTATCTATTCCTTGAGCTTTCGCCTCTTCTACTTTGAGTTTAAAATTAATAAACAGTTCAAGGTAGTCCTGAAGCGATTTCTTTTCAATCGAATTGTTTGAATTATTTTTATTATAAATATATTCAAATTCAGACTTTTTAATCGGATTACCATTTATTTTAATCAAAACTGGATCATTAACTTCACACAACGATACAGTAATTGAACTTACAACAAATATCAAACTTAATGCAATAGATTTCATACGGTCTAAATTATATAATAATTAAAAAAATTATTTTTAATCTGAATTAAATTGGGAATAAGAGACAAATTATTCTATTTATAGAAACCAAACTCCACTCCAAACTGATGTCAAATTCAAAAAAATGAACGAATAAAATGAAATTTTATTGTATTCACTTTTAAAATGACGGGAAATTATTCGCCTCTGCTGTAATTTGGTGCTTCACTAGTTATAGCTACATCGTGTGGATGGCTTTCTGTAACTCCAGCATTAGTTATTCGAGTAAATTTAGCTTTGTGTAATTCGCCTATTGTATGAGCTCCACAGTATCCCATCCCAGCTCGTAGTCCACCAATCATTTGATAAACCACTTCAAATAAGGATCCTTTATAAGCTACACGCGCAGCAATTCCTTCAGGTACCATTTTTTTGATATCATCTTCAGCATCTTGAAAATATCTATCTTTTGAACCCTTTTCCATTGCCTCTAATGATCCCATACCTCGATAGGATTTGAATTTTCGACCATTGAAGATTATTGTCTCACCTGGTGATTCCTCAACGCCTGCAAATAAAGAACCTGCCATAATAGTATCAGCTCCTGCAGCCAATGCTTTTACGATATCGCCTGAGTATCTGATACCACCATCTGCAATTACAGGTACTCCAGTTCCTTGAAGAGCCTTCGATACCTCATATATAGCTGACAATTGAGGAACACCCACACCAGCAATGACACGAGTAGTACATATTGAACCAGGACCAATTCCTACTTTTACTGCATCTGCCCCAGCTTCCACTAAGGCTAAAGCTGCATCTCCGGTAGCAATATTCCCAACTATTAAATCGATTTGAGGGAAACGAAGTTTGGCTTGTTTCAGAGTATCGATTACCCCTTGTGAGTGTCCGTGTGCCGTATCAATTACTATGGCATCAACACCTGCATTAACAAGAGCTTCCATACGAATAAAAGTATCGGATGTAACTCCAACGCCAGCAGCAACTCGTAGTCTCCCACTGGAATCTTTGCAAGCCATTGGTTTGTTTTTTGCTTTTGTTATATCTTTATAAGTAAGGAGTCCTACCAACTTATTTTCAGAATCTACTACAGGTAATTTTTCTATTTTATATTGCTGTAGTATAATTGCGGCAGCTTCCAAATCTGTTGAACGTGAGGTAGTGATAATATTTTCTTTTGTCATCACTTCATCTATCAATCTGTTGGGATCGCGTTGGAAACGCAAATCTCTATTGGTAACGATTCCCACCAAATAACCGCCCTCATCAACAACAGGAATTCCACCTATTCTATATTCGGCCATTATTGAAAGTGCATCAGATACAGTAGCACCTTGACGAATTGTTACAGGATTTGATATCATACCATTCTCAGCTCGCTTTACAATTTCTACTTGTTTGGCTTGCTCAGAGATGGACATGTTTTTATGAATAACACCAATTCCTCCTTCACGAGCTATTGCTATGGCCATTTTAGACTCAGTAACAGTATCCATGGCTGCAGACGAAATTGGAATTTTTAATTCGATGTTTCGTGAAAAACGAGTAGTTAAATTTACATTGCGTGGTAACACATCAGAGTAGGCGGGAATAAGCAAAACATCATCAAATGTTAAACCTTCTATTTGAACTCTTTCTGCAATAAATGACATATTCTTTCAGGTTTTAGTTTTTACTTTCTGAGCAATTAATGAAATAGTCTCTCAAAATTATTGCGTGCAAATTTACACATAATTTGCGGTCTATCGAAGATTACACTAAAAAAAACCAATTTCAATTTCAATTTTCCACTCATTGTAGGTAATTGAAGATTATTCTTGTATTCTCTGAACCGAATTTATTTCCTTGATTTTAATTACATTATTGCACAAACTATTAATCTCTTCTGTATCATGTACGAATATATGAAACCTGCCTACAAAAATACCTGCATCGGCTTCAAGCGACATTTTATTGATATTCACTCCATATCCATCTGAAATGACTTTTAGTATTTTAATTAAAATCCCCTTTTTGTCAATTCCTTTAATTTCAATTACTTCTAAGAAAGACATTTCTCTTTTAGTAGCCCAATCAGCAGATATTATGTGTTCTCCGTAGTTTGATTTTAATTTTTCAGCAACAGGACATTGTCTTTTATGTATGTAGATAAACTCTTCATCCATATATCCAAGTACGTCATCACCAGGAATGGGTTTACAGCACTCAGCTAGTTTATATTCTTTGTTGAGCTGATCGTCAGTAATTTTGTAGGTTCTTTTTTTATCTATTTTTGAATTTGAGCCCTTAGTATTTATTTCTTTACTATTGGTGCCAAAAGCTTGGAAAGGTTTACGAATGTATTTGGATAAAAGATTCCGTTTTCCTTGTTTAAATAAGGTTTTTATTGTGTCCTCTGGATTAAGCAGTCCCTTACCTGTTTGAAGAAAAAGTTCAGTTCTTGAATTTAAATGTAGATAATTAAGAATTTTGATGGTGTTTTCGTTGTCAAACGAAATTTGATTTTTCGAAAACAAATCTTCAATAATCCGTTGTCCCTCTGCAGCTAGAGCTTTATCTTCACGTTTAAAGAATAGCAATAGACGGTCTTTGGCATAAGCTGTGGTAACGTAATTCAGCCAATCTCTTTGAGGAATCTGTTTGTTGGAAGTAAGAATTTCGACCTGGTCACCACTTTTTAAAATATAATTAAGCGGCACCAGCTTGTGGTTGGCCTTGGCACCGATACATTTATTTCCCAATTGAGAATGCAAAGAGTATGCAAAATCAAGAGCTGTTGCTCCTTTAGCAATAGTTCGTATATCACCTTTTGGTGTAAAAACAAAAATCTCTTGGGAGAATAAGTTCAATTTAAAAGTGTCGAGAAAATCAATGGCATTAGGATCAGGGTGTTCTAATAATTCTCGTATTGTTTTAAGCCATTTTTCCAATTCCGATTCATCATTTTCACCCGTCTTGTATTTCCAATGGGCTGCAAGTCCTTGTTCAGCAATTTCATCCATTCGCTTACTTCGAATTTGAACTTCAACCCATCTACCTCCAGGTCCCATTACAGTAACATGCAAGGCTTCGTATCCATTGGCTTTAGGAGTACTTACCCAGTCTCTGATACGTTCTGGATGAGGTTTGTAAAAATGAGTAATGGTAGAATACAGCATCCAGCATTGATCCTTTTCACTCATTTCTTCCCTAGGGACAAATACAATTCTATCAGCCAGAATATCATAAACTTCCTCAAAAGGAATTTTTCGTTTAACCATTTTTTTAGAAATGGAATAAATCGATTTAATTCGCGCTTGAATCGTAAACTCATATCCCATTTCTTTCAGCCGTCGTTCGATAGGCGCTGAAAACTCTTTGTAAAACACCTCACGAGCCTTTTCATCGACGGCTAGTTTATCTTGTATCTGCTTGTATTCTTCAGGATGTTCAAATTTATAACTTAGATCTTCCAATTCTGTCTTGATGGAAAATAATCCAAGTCGGTGAGCCAAAGGCGCATAAATATATTGTGTTTCACCAGAAATCTTGTATTGTTTAGCTAAGGGCATCGAGCCAAGAGTTCGCATATTATGTAGGCGGTCTGCAATTTTAACTAGTATAACCCTTGCATCTTCAGACATGGTCAACAGTAGTTTGCGGAAATTTTCGGCCTGTTCAGATGCCTTCTCAGCAAAAACGCCACCTGATATTTTTGTTAATCCTTCAACAATTTTGGCAATCCTTGGACCAAAGAATGCTTCAATATCTTCAACCGTATAATCGGTGTCTTCAACAACGTCGTGCAATAAAGAAGAACAAATAGAGGTTGTACCTAGTCCAATTTCATTTACCACTATACGCGCAACTGCCAAAGGATGCATAATATAGGGTTCGCCCGACCTTCGTTTTGTACCCTTATGAGCATTCTTAGCGAAGTTAAAAGCTTTGGTGATAAGTTCAATATTTTGCTCATGACTTGTTTTTGAAAAATCATCCAGCAATGCTTGAAACTCACTTTGTATCAACTCATCATCGTCTATATGTTCCATATTTTTAATAAAGGGCATAAAAATTTCATTTTTTCAACTTCTTGACACAAATAAATCAAAACCTAGCTAATAGTAAGCTTATATCATTATGAGGAAGACCAAAATAATTGCCAATGTGTCTATTTACAAGAATACCTCCGTAAATATATGCTCCATTCCGAAAACCTTGACTTTCGACAACAGCTGAGTCAACACTTCCTGAATTTGCTATACGTAACAATAAAGGAGTCAGAATATTACTCAAAGCCATTGATGTAGTTCTTGCAACACGAGCTGAGATATTGGGTATGCAATAATGTATTACATCGTGCTTGATGTACATTGGGTTTTTCAAAGTCATACATTCAGAAGTTTCAAAACATCCTCCTTGGTCAATACTAATATCAACGATAATTGAGCCTGGTTTCATGGTTTTTACCAAATCTTCTGAAACCTGGAAACTGTCACTACCATTAATATAACGTAGATTTCCTATCACAGCATCGGCAGTTTTGAAGGATTTATACAGTACGTTTGGATGTAGTACCGACGTAAAGATATGTTGACCATATAATTGTTGTATCTTTCTTAATTTGCTGATGTTCTGATCAAATACTTTTACACAAGCACCTAATGAATTGGCTGTACGTATGGCAACATCTCCAGCAGAACCAGCACCCAATATTATAATTTCTGTAGGGCTAATACCGGAAACATTGCCAAGCATAATTCCTTTTCCACCTCGTTCAATACTCATCAATTCAGATACTAATGCAATAGCCGTATTACCTTCAATTTCTGCAACTGATGATAAAACTGGATATGTCCTTTGCTCATTCTTAATTAGCTCATATCCAAAAACATTGAGGTTCTTTTTTAACATCAAAGCAATTGATTCCTTTGTGAGGTTGGTTAACTGAAGCATTGAGAAGATAGTAGTTCTATCTCTCATTAACCCCAATTCGGCAATTGTAGGAGGGGTTATTTTAAGAATGATGTCGGCATTAAATACTTCTGTTATATCATCAACCACGATACCGCCTGCTTCACTATATTGCAAGTCACTATATGACAATGGATTTCCAGCACCTCTTTGAATCAATACATTATGACCTTCTTCTGTGAGTATTGAAACTCCTTCAGGGGTAAGTGTCAAGCGTGTTTCAATATCCGAATTTTCTTTAGGAATTCCGATATTTAATCGTGGTTGTCTTGCAATTTCTCGCAAGAGACATTCCTCAGGAAATAATGTATGTTGGCTCTTAGGACCCGTTTTCATTGACATAGATTATTAATAAAAATATTCAATCGACAGAAATAAATAATACTGACAAATATAAGAAACAAAAAATTAAGAACGTGAAATAAATAAAAAAAAATGACTCTTTGTTTGTTTGCTTAAAGTTCTTTAATACTAAGTTTTTCAATTTTTAATAAAAAAAATCTCAATTAAAACCCAATGTGTTTTAACTAAATCATAAAAATGATTTACCCCCATGAGTTAATAAAAAAATGCAATGTCACTATCAAAGTTTCCTAAAAGTCTCATTTCAAAATAATTGAATTCTAAATTTTTAATAGTTTAATTTTGGATAAATCTGCCTGTAATAATCTTATAAGATAAATGTTTTATAACTTTGCACTTTAAAATAATTCTAACCATAATTTGAAACGAACACGACAAATAATCTCTAACACGCGAGGATGTATTTTTGTGCGAGCTAACTATCTGTCAACTAAAATTAAATTATAAACAGATGAAAAACAAAGTTATTTTAGCACACCTGGCTATATTAATAGGAAATATCATTTGGGGAATCAACAACCCCATAACCAAATCATTAGTAAGTGTGAATATAAGTCCTTATGTATTAGCTTATCTCAGACTTATAGGAGCCTGTGTTCTATTCTGGCTTGCAAGTTTATTTATACCTAAAGAAAAGGTAAACACCAAAGACAAAATAAAAATATTTTTTGCTTCCATCTTTGGATTGGTACTCAATCAAATATTGAACACCGTAGGATTATCTCTCACCTCACCCATAGATGCATCTATCATTGTAGCCACACTGCCTATTGTTACCATGATACTGGCAGCTATAATATTGAAAGAGCCCATTACTTGGTTGAAATTTGTAGGAGTTTTAGTAGGGGCTTGCGGAGCTATATTGCTTATTAGTAATTCACAATTAAAATCAAATGGCACCAACAGTATAGTTGGAAATATAATTGTTTTTTCTGCCGCAATATCATTTGGCTTATACCTAACAGTATTTAAAGCTGTTGTATCGAGATACAATGCAATTACATGTATGAAGTGGATGTTTTTATTTGCGTCTATTGTATCTTTTCCTTTTAGCTTTCGCAGTGTGTGGGATACAAATTATGCAACCATGTCAGGCACTACTATCATGCAAATATGCTATGTAGTAATTGGAGCAACATTTGTAGGGTATTTATTAATTCAGATAGCTCAGCGGCATCTTCGACCTACAACACTAAGTATGTACAATTACCTACAACCGATAATTGCATCAATAGTAGCCGTCCAAATGGGGTTGGCAAGTTTTGGATTTGAAAAAGTGATTGCTTCAGTTTTAGTATTTGCAGGAGTTTATATAGTGACACAAAGCAAATCTAAAGCACAACTTGATGCAGCTAAAAAAGGAGATAATTATCTGGCTGATTGACGACTTCGCCATATTTGAAATGAATTCACAATGTTCTGACTAATAACATAAGCGCCTGGAGCAATTGAGGCAATAGGATTCAGATAGAGTTGTGCCATCCAAATGGCAAGTATGGTATTCTTTTGAGCTAAACCTTGACCTGAGGCTACTGTGTCATTGAAACTCCGTCCAATGCGACGACCAACTACAAATTGCAACACGCACAATACAAAGGTAGCAATGGCAATAGTAATTTCGAGCCAAAGATTCTGAATCTGCTGTGATAACACAAAATCAACTATACGACCAGAAATAATCAATATCCCAGCAATCCATATATAAAATGCTAATGAAGAATAACTCCCTATGAATGATGCAATTTTAGGTAAATATTCACTTAGCAACCATGACAAAACAAAGGGTACCAGCAACAGGAAACCTACATGCTCAGCAATCATCCAAACTGATTTCCAGAACGGCATGACGGTATTTACCCCTATGTAAGAAAAAACAATCGGAGCGGCAAAAGCTATTGCAAGATTACAGAGTAAACTGTAAGCTGTTAAACTCGCCACATTGCCCCCAAGCATGCCAGTGACTACAGCAGCGGCAGTTCCTGTAGGCACCAGTGCACAAATCAATAATCCCTGTGCCAGAGACTCATTCAATGGAGATAAAAAGAGGTAAATGAATATACTTCCTACTAGTTGAACACCCAGCAATATACAATGTGCAATTGAAAACTTGACCTGCTTCATTTCCATATTGCAATATGTGAGCATCAACATCACAAATATCATGTAAGGAGTAAGATAGGTAAATTTCCCGAAAAAGTAATGAAAAACTCCACCCACCACCATTGCAATGGGCATCAAATACGGTCGCAGGCTTTTCATCAAGTAGAACTTCTATTATAGATTAATCATATATTATGAAAAGCAAAATTACAATAAATTTATTGAACAACAGTTTATTAGTCGCAAAATTTGAAACTGAATTAGTCTTCAAACTATCAAAGGAATTGGGATTTATAGTTTATAACTAATATCTTCAATATTGACAAGTTTATTTACAATAGCATAAATAGTCAAACCAGCAGGACTATGAATTTCTAGTTTCCGAGCAATATTTTTTCTGTGAGTTATAACGGTATGAGTTGATAAGAATAGTATTTCGGCGATTTCTCTATTGGTCAAACCCTTCACAACGCAGACAAGTACTTCCTTTTCGCGCACTGATAGTGTGTTGATGTTTTCATCTTCCTTAGTATTAGAATTAAATAACTTTTCTAATTTTTGACCAATTTGATCCGAAGTGTCATACATTCCGATGCTGGTATCATAGGCTTCTATTATGGAGCTATCTACTGCAGAAGTTATGAGTGCAACAAATTTTATTTTGCGATTTGTGCTAGTAATTTTAAATTTTGGAAAATCAATACTTCCCCAAAAACTGGGATTGATAATCAACACATCAACTTTACTCGTGGACATATATGCATGGAGTGAATCAAGACTATCAAATTCTAGTGCTACAAATCGAAGTCCTGTAATATGTTTTAAAGCAGCTGCAACGCCATATCGTATGATGTGAGAAGGCTCTGCAATAGCAATTTTGATGGTTTCCTTTATCATTTTACAAATAGATGTTTTTCTAATGCTTCAATTGCTGGAGAGAAGAAGTAATCCTCTACTCTATTGTGAAGATTTAATTCTTTTTCACAAGAAAGTATATCAAACAAGACTTCAGTTAGCAAATAATTATCACCTTTATCTGGGAAGTATTTAATCAATATATTCTTTAATTCGGCTAAGGTCGAATCAATTTCGTGGTGTTTCTTTTTATAAATTCCAATATTATAGACTGTCTGAACATCTCCTTCAATTAAACTTAAAGCATAAGGGAACACGGTTTTATTCTCATAGGCCATATGCTTTTTAACTTCACGAACATAATCATCAAAAAATTTCAAATATATTTTACTGTAGTCAATCTCACTCTTTTGATTGGACACAGCACTGACTAGTTTCTTACGAATCGATGGGAGCTTGAAATCAAGAAAATAGCTATGAGAATTTCTTAAAAAGCTGATAACTGAAGGTAAAGAAACATCATCAAATACCTGAGTTTGTTTAAAATTATCGTTTCCCAAAAAATTCAATATTCGAAGGAAGGTGGTCGAATCAATATTGTTTTGTTCACAAACTTCGGCAACTGTTTTATCTCCAAACCCTAAGTTTAGACCAAATCTGGTTATAATTAATAGCAAAGACTGATCATGATGAATAATATCAGTCATTTTGTTGTGTGGATAAAATTTATGATACATAAAAAAATATTTCGTTTAGGTTATTACAATAGGAATAAAATAAGACTTGCTGTTTCCGTACCATGGCTTTAGTAGGAAACAGCAAGTTACTTTACAATAATTACTAACAATATTCTATTACAAAGTAACACAATAAAAATATCGAAATCAATCCCTACAAATAGGTATTCTTTAAGTATTTAGATTGATCATATCTGTTGCCAAACTTGATCGGAAAATTGCTCCAAACTTGGATCACGAGCACCCATCAACAGCAACACTGTAGATGCTTCAAAATGGCCACGGATTGCGTCTATTAAATTGGCTCTATCCTCTATGAAAAAGGCTTTTTTACCGAGTTGTTGAATGTCATTAATCAAATCATTGGATGAGATATCCTTTACTGCCGTACCTCCGGCATAGAAAATTTCGCTCATCCATATCTCATCATTAGGCCGAAGAGCAGCCGAAATTTCAGTAACAAAATCCTTTCTTAAAAAGCGTGTAGGTCCATATCCATGAGGTTGAAACCATGCAATCACTTTTTGAGACAAAGGCTGGCACGCTCGTATCGAAGCGGCACATTTTGCTGGATTGTGAGCATAATCATCAATGAGAATAATCCCATCTTTTTCACCAATTAGTTGATGACGACGATATATACCTTCATATTTAGCTAAAGCTGCGGAGGCCACCTCCATTGATACTCCTAGAGTAGAAGCCACAGCAATAGCTGCCGTTGCATTTTCCATATTGAGTTTGCCAAGTGTGTTCATTTGAAACGGAACTTGATTAACTTTAAACCTTATTTGATAAGCATTTTGTTCAAAATCAGATGCCATGTAGCCAGCAATCTCACCTTCTGTACTGAAATCAAAAGTTTTGCTACGAGACACATTACACGAAAGTTTATTGGATTGATTACTTATAAAGGTAGATTTTGTGTTGCTTTTAAAAGTCTCGAATAGGTGAATCAATTCATCAATCTCTTGATGGTCTTTATCTATATTCAACAATAATCCTATCTCTGGTGAATATTGAACTATGGAACCGTCACTTTCGTCGGCCTCAATTACAAGCCATTCACCTGCACCCACCTTGGCATTCCCAATTTTCCCTTCGCGAATGATACTAATTAGACCTGCTCCACTTATTATACTGGGTTGCAAACCAGCATATTGAAGTATGTCAAAAATCATAGCAGAACTAGTACTCTTACCTGATGTACCTCCTACAGCTATACTTTTTTTACTTTGGGTAATTAAAGCCAACACTTCAGATCTTCGAAGTATTGGTATGTTCAACTCGCGAGCTTTTATTACTTCAATAACTGTATCCTCTATGGCAGTAGATACAACCACTAAATCGGTATGTTGATTGATACCGCTTCCGTCTTGCAAATAGCAGCAAATGCCTTCAGCTTCAAGTTGTTGCTTTGTTCGATTGTTAGCATCAGCAGTGAAATATCGGTCGCTACCGCTTACTTGCTTGCCTGTACCTTGTAAATATTGTGCTATAGCACTCATACCAGTGCCCGCTATGCCAATAAAGAATATTGTATTAAAATCTTCAATTTTCATCGTTAATTACCCTTATTATTACTAATTTTCGTTTCATTTAGATACTTATTATGTCTCATTACAGCTTATGTGTAAGACCTGAAAACTCCCAAATTCGTGGCTTTTACAATGCAGCCTTTTACCTGTCAAAAACATCTGTTCGAAATGGAGAAGCAGGGAGACCGTTCTTATTTACTAGATTGCATACGGGGCTATTAGACCAAGCATAGCGTACCGCCACTGGTTTTGAAACATTGGTTGATTCAACAAGTACAGTATTACCTTCGATTACCGCCGTAGCTGTATGAAATATTTTATCTTTACCTGCAATAGTAAATCCAACCAGAGGAGATTTATCAATAGATGAAAGTCCGAGTCCTAGCTCATCAAAGCATATTCTGATACGACGCCCTTCTACTTTCATGTTTTTATATATTGGTCCGGATGACTGTATGTCTTGATGATATGCAACTTTTCTGGCAACAAGTGCCAGCCTTTCACCTACTTCTTTTTTGTTGTGAGGATGAAGATTGTTCTCTTTTACTAAGTCAATGGTTACGGCCATTCCTGTGTTTGCATGCGAGAGTGTTTTCAACTGAGCCTCTCTTAGGAATGCCCAGTCATCCTTGCTTTGATATTGGTTGGAACTATAGCCTGGAAGCTGAACAAAAAGAAAAGGTAAATCACCTTGCATCCACCTGTCTCGCCAATCCTTAATCATCAGAGGGAACAGGATACGATATTCTTGCGCTTTACTGGCATTGCCCTCACCTTGGTACCAGATAAAACCTTTCAAAGTAAAAGGGATAAGTGGAGCTATTTTAGCATTGAAAATCAAACCTGGAATCTTATTAAAATAATCGTCCTTTACAAATTTTTGTTCCAAGCCTGCATGATAGCGCCAGGTGCCTGCAAGTGAAACTTTCCCCTTTTCATCTCTTTTTGAAATAAACAAACTATCCGTAGGGCCTAATATGCCCCCTTTTCCCCACATATCTATTAGTCGTATAACTAAGATGTTTTTACCAAGTCGTACCAATTTTGCTGGAACATTGAACGATCTGTATTGATCAAAATCCATATCTGTAGTCCCAATCAATTCGCCATTGAAATATACATGTGCAGCCAGGTCCAATTGACCCAAACTCAACACCAAATCCTTTGATGTGAAGCTCGAATCCAGTTGCACCATTTGTCGAAACCAAATAATACCATCGAATGATCCCAAGGAGGTACTTTCTATAGACATAGGCACTATCATACTTTGCCAATCGCTGTCATTGAACTCTAGTTGATGTACTCCAATCTTTAATCCTTCAAAAGCGCTACTTGCCAAGGTCCAATTAATATTGGTGGCATTAGTTCGTTGTGTTATAATTTCGTCGGTGATGCCTGATTGATTAAATGCATCTATTTTTTGCTTCATGGCGGGTAAGGTTCTAAGCATCTTTTGACTTGCCCATGCTTCACAAGCCGTTCCACTCCAACTATCCTTTATCAATCCCACTGTAACATGCTGATTTTTCTCTATTTCTTTTCCAAAATAATAAGCTACTGCTGAGAAATTTTTCATCGAATTTGAATCGCATTTCATCCATGGGCCACCATTAACATCCTTTTGAGGAGTGGTAGACAATGTGTTTTTGACAGAAAAAAACCTTATTTTATTGTTTTTGGGAGCAGAGGATAATTCATTTTTTGCTCCATCAGAATTTCGTAAAGGAAAATCCATATTAGATTGTCCACTTGCCAACCAAACATCGCCAACAGCAACTTCAGTAAAAATGATGTTATTATTTCCATTTTTGATCTCCAATTGACAATTATCAATTGCACGCACTGGCGGCAAATGGAGCCTCCAGTTTCCTTTAGCATCAGCTTTACAACATTGTTTTGCGAGAGTTCCCTTAATGACAGAATGGTTCAAACCTCCTCCTGGCTCACCAGCTGAATGACCAGGGATGTTCCCCGCAGTGAGTCCAGACATTGCTTCACAAGTCAGCTGAACTTCTACTTCGCTATTAGGACTAGCAGTACCCCAAACAGCAATTTGAGCATCGCGCTGTAATACCATGTAATTAGAAAATATTGCTGGCATTTTCAATTGTGCAAAAGCTATATTGATACAAAAAAAAGCAAAAGCAGTAAAAACAAATTTTTTAAACATAAAACAAAAGTTTACTTTCATAAATCAGACACCATCTCCAAAATGCAAAGGTAAAAATAATGTAGATATCTTGATACTTTATATAATTAGTATCTGAGAGTTATTATACATAATGATGTTGTAAAAGGAATTACAACAACATTTTAAAATAAAATACCATAAATTAATACAAAAAAATACCTAATTAAGGGGATAGTTACTATTTCATTTGTTTGTATTTTTGACTAAAATTTACAACTATTTTATGAAAATTAGAACATTATATATTATTGCCCTTATTTGGTTTGGTGTAAGTCCAGCATTTTCGGCAGCTATTTTAAAAGGATTTGTAAAATCAGAAGGAGAAGCAATAGAGTATGCAGTGGTCCATATCAAAGGCACATCGCTTGGTGCAGCAACAAAGGAAGATGGAAGTTTTGAAATAAAACGTGTCAACCATAACGAATGTACCATCATCACTACTTGTATTGGATACGAGTCAGACACGATTCGAGTCAAACTGGGTGACGAGACAATAAAATCGATAAATATTCATTTAAAGAAGTCGAATAAAACAATAGGTGAAGTAACAGTAACTGGAACCATGAAGGAAGTATCACTGTCTGAAAGTCCTGTGGCAATAGAAATAATCACACCTCGTTTGTTTGAAAAAAATCCAACACCAAGCATTTTTGAATCATTGAATATGGTGAACGGCGTTCGCCCACAGATTCAGTGCAATGTATGTAGTACAGGCGATATACACATCAACGGCATGGAAGGAGCCTACACTATGGTGATGATAGACGGAATGCCCATTGTATCGGCTTTAGGAAGTGTATATGGTCTCATGGGCATACCCAACTCCATCATCCAGCGAGTGGAGGTGCAAAAAGGTCCTGCATCTACACTATACGGATCCGAAGCAGTTGGCGGACTTGTCAATGTTATTACCAAAGACCCGCGCTTGGCACCTAAAATGAATGTAGATTTGATGGCAACATCACAACAAGAATTTAATGGCGACCTGAGTTTTAGATACAATTTGGGAAAACGTATCACTTCAATATTTAGTGCCAATGTGTTTCATTTTGATAACAGAATAGATGTTAATCATGATAATTTTACCGATATCACACTTCAAAAGCGCTATGCGTTTTTCAATAAATATTCATTCAAACACGATAAAGGTAACTACTCACATCTTGCCATAAGGTACTATCATGAAAACAGATGGGGAGGCGAAATGCAATGGAATGAAAAATTCAGAGCTAGTGACTCAATTTACGGTGAGAGTATCTATACCGATAGATTGGAAGTGCTGGGGATGTCACCACTTAATTTTTTAGGTGATGGATTTAAACTTCAATACAGTTTTAACTCTCACATTCAAAATTCTGCCTACGGTGTAACGCCCTTTAGAGCTGATCAAAAAATCACATTCCTACAACTCACCAAAAACATTACTTATAAAAATAATGACATTATAATAGGTACTGCTATTAGATATACATGGTACGATGACGATACTATTATCAAACGTGATGCCCAGGACTCTTCTCGCTCCGTCCCATCCATCACTGCACTACCAGGAGTTTTTGTTCAGGATGAGATTAAATTAGATAAATCCAACAGCTTGCTCGTTGGGCTAAGATATGATTACAATACGCATCACGGGAGTATATTATCACCACGAGCAAACTGGAAATTCCAAATCAACGAGTATAATACCATCAGATTGAGCCTTGGAAATGGATACCGTGTGGTTAATATTTTTAGCGAAGATCATGCCGCATATAATGGATCGAGAACAGTTGAAATAAAGAACAATATCAAACCCGAACAATCGTGGAATGGAACTCTTAATTACTCGTTGATAAAACCCTTTGGATTTGGATTTGTTAACATCGAAACCAATGCATTTTTAACTCGATTCAGCAACAGAATAGTAGCCGACTATTTTACTGATGCTAACAAAGTGATTTTTGACAATCTGAACGGATATGGTATCAATCGTGGACTGGGACTACAAATGAATTGGACATTTAACATACCCCTTAGTTTTAATTTTGGTGCCACCTATATGGATGTTTATCTGATGAAGAAAGATGATCAAAATATCTGGAATAAAACCAATCAAGTTCAGACTCCAAATTTCACATCCAATTTCTTGATTAGTTACAAATTACCTACAAATACTGCTTTTGACTTGAGTGGTAATGTGTATTCACCCATGTTGTTGCCGATTCTGCCTAACGATTACCGACCAGAATATTCACCTTGGTTTGCACTGTTAAACTTTCAAGTAACACAACAGCTATCATCCATATGGGAAATCTATGGAGGTTGCAAAAACTTCTTGAATTTCATCCCCAAAGAGGATATCATCATGCGGCCTTTCGACCCATTTGATAAAAACATAGGTGTTAACAACCCCAATGGATACACCTTTGACTCGAATTATAATTATGCACCTATGCAAGGCGCTAGATTGTTTTTAGGTGTGAGAATGAAAATAAAGTAACCACCACATCTTTCAGAGTCAAATCTTCTCCCCCCTCGTTTGTAACGAAGGGGGAGTAAGGTTAGTTGTTTGCAACCTGTTCCCCCTGCTGCCATAGATTACAGCTCAAGCTTGTTTCTTGGCTTACTTGGAAATCTGCGTTATGGGATTCAATGCAATTAGTATTCTAATGAAATTCCCCAACGGGGATAAACTTCTCTTAAGGTAGGTATTTATTTCCTACGGAGAATAATTTTTATACTTCCGTTCTTTCTATGAAATTTTATTCCCTACGGGAAATAAACGACCGTAACCCAATTTTCATTTTCCATAAACCCAAGGCGGTGCCTAATACTCAACGCTCAGCGGTGATGGTGTCACCCCATTCGGGGTTCAGGTTGTAAACGTGATCTATTTTCTACAATAAGTACATCTCTTCGGGATTGGTGGGATTTATAAACTACATAGCGACATAGAAAAAGAAAGCCAGAATGGCTGACATTGTTGTAGCAGATAGGATAATAAAGCGAATCGGAAACCCCGAAGGGGTGATATGATGGAATTGGATGGATTTCTCCTATTCCCCTTTAGGGGCTAGGGGTAATAAAAACTCCTTCGAATATCTCTTTTTTTGCTATTAATATGCCAGCCAGAGGCTGGCTTCTAGCAATGACGAAGTTTGGAAACTTCGCCGAGCAACCCGCTAAAACCTTCCTGCCACAGAGAATAAATCTGCGGTAGCGAGTGATTCAAAACAGTTGTAATAAAAGTTCTCTTTTCATTTTTCAACACTTTTTCTTCAATTTTGATTTTCATAGCTGTTTTGCTCTTAATCTTAAAAAATAGTATCTTTGCACCACTAAAAACAAAGACTAACATGAATTTTATAGAAGAATTGCAATGGCGTGGGATGATACACACCATGATGCCAGGTACAGAGGAGCAACTAAAAAAAGAGATGACTGCCGCCTATGTTGGGATTGACCCTACGGCTGATTCCTTGCACATTGGGCATTTGGTAAGTGTGATGATGTTGAAGCATTTTCAACGTGCAGGGCATAAGCCCATTGCGCTGGTAGGTGGTGCTACAGGTATGATAGGCGATCCATCGGGCAAATCGAACGAAAGAAACCTGCTAGATGAGGATGCCCTTCGTCATAATCAAGATTGCATCAAAGCTCAATTGGAGAAGTTTCTCGACTTTAACAGCGATGCCCCCAATGCAGCCGAATTGGTAAATAATTACGACTGGATGAAAGGCTATTCATTTCTGAACTTCATCCGCGATATAGGAAAGCACATCACTGTGAACTACATGATGGCTAAGGACTCAGTCAAAAAAAGACTTAGTAACGAATCCAATGTAGGGATGTCGTTTACGGAATTTTCGTATCAGCTCTTGCAAGGTTTTGACTTTCTTCATCTTTACCTAGAGAAAAATTGCAAGTTGCAGATGGGTGGTTCTGATCAATGGGGTAATATCACTACAGGTACAGAGTTGATTCGCCGCAAAGCAGGTGGTGAAGCATTTGCTTTGGTTTGTCCATTGATTACCAAAGCCGATGGTGGGAAGTTCGGAAAAACCGAGAGTGGCAATGTGTGGTTGGACAGAAGATACACATCACCGTATAAGTTTTACCAATTTTGGCTCAATGTTAGTGATGCAGATGCCGATAAATACATCAAAATATTTACAGCAATAGGCAAAGATGAAATTGAATCGTTGGTTGCAGAACATAGTCAGGCACCGCATCTGAGATTGTTGCAAAAGCGTTTGGCCAAGGAAGTTACAATTCTTGTTCATTCGCAAGAAGACTATCAAGCAGCTGTAGATGCATCCAATATTTTGTTTGGTAATTCTACTTCAGATGCCTTGAAAAAACTGGACGAGGATACTCTTTTAGCTGTATTTGACGGAGTGCCACAATTCAAAATAGCTTATTCTACATTGAATGAAGGGGCAAAAGTTATCGACTTATTGACCGATCAATCGGCTGTGTTTCCTTCCAAAGGTGAAATGCGCAAGTTAGTTCAAAGTGGTGGAGTAAGTATCAACAAAGAAAAATTAGAACATCAAGACCAAACAATCACCACATCAAATTTGCTAAACAACAAATACTTATTAGTACAAAAAGGCAAAAAAAATTACTTTTTACTCATTTTTGAGTAGGGAAATGGCTAGTTTTGTCAATATTTTTCACAAAAACATTTTGACAGAATGAAAAACAATAGTATCTTTGCACCGCCTTTGAGAAATAGGGCAAACAGTGATTGTCTCATGGTGTAATGGTAGCACTGCAGTTTTTGGTTCTGCCTGTCAAAGTTCGAATCTTTGTGAGACAACAGAATGGGTCGGTTGAATTTCAGTAATGAATTTCAACCGATTTTTTTTGCTCTATAACGTTTTTTTGGGGGTGCGTAATTCTAATGCCATTGGCGATAATAACTTTGTGAAGTAGCTTGCAGCGAATGAAACTTAGTGTCATTGTGTCTTTTCGTTTAAAAATATGTTTATATCTGACGCTGCATGCAAAATCTCTTTCCTCATTTAAGTGTCTATGTGGTTTGGTTTTTTCTACATTCAATTTGCCGAAAGGCAAGATTACATGTTTTTGGACTTTAAATTCACGCTTCAACTATCAATTTAATATTGTGTTCCATGTTATGTATACGATTGTTTTGTGACTTTTGTGGTTTGATTTGCTCTTTGGAGATAGTACAATTTTTAAGGAATTAAAATCATTAAAGTTGTCCATTTGGCCAAAAAAATCTATTTTTGAACTGTGGATACAAACGATAAACGACTTACTATTCGAGATTGGGCAGAAGATGATCGCCCAAGAGAGAAAATGCTTCTCAAAGGTGTAAAGGCACTTTCTGATGCAGAATTGCTTGCCATTCTCATCGGTTCTGGTAATAAAAATGAGACGGCAGTGGAGTTGTCAAGAAGGATATTGGGTGAATGTAAAGATAATCTGAACGAATTGGCACGACTTACGATAGCCGACCTTTGTAAACGATTTAAGGGTATTGGTACTGCCAAAGCTATTGCCATTCTTGCTGCTGTGGAACTTGGAAATAGGAGAAAAATTGCCGATGCTTTGGAACGAAAAAAAATCTCTTCCAGTCTTCATCTGTATCAACTGATGGAACCTATTTTATCAGATTTAGCTCACGAAGAGTTTTGGATAATTCTGCTCAATGCTGGAAACAAAGTGATAGATACCAAGCGGCTCACTCAGGGTGGTACAAGACAGACTGTAGTAGATTTGCCAATGCTTCTAAAAATATGTTTGGAATCATCGGCTCAGGCAGTGGCGGTAGTTCATAATCATCCATCGGGACAAAACTTCCCCAGTGAACAGGATGATCAAATTACACAACGTATCAAACAAGGCTGTCAGGCCGTTGGAATTTCGTTTCTTGATCATGTAATAGTGGCAGGACGCCATTACTACAGCTATAGTGACGAGGGAAAACTTTAATGAACAAAACTTCAATCATGAAACATTTTTCAGAACTTAGTCTGCATGCAGGAGATAAAATAGCAATCGTATCACCATCTGGTGCGATTGATGCTAGTTATATTGATAGCGCAAAGCAAGTGTTTGAAAACTGGGGTTTGACAGTACAAGTAGGAAGTTCGGCTTATCTAACTTACGGCAGATTTGGTGGGACCCAAGACCAACGAATTGCTGATTTGCAACAAGCACTTGATGATCCTTCAGTCAAAGCTGTTCTATGCAGTAGAGGCGGATATGGCATCGTTCAAATCGTCGATAAACTTGATTTTTCGAAATTTAAGGCACATCCAAAATGGGTAATGGGATTCAGCGATGTTACTGTTTTACACAATGCCATTGGCAAACTGGGCTTACCATCATTGCATTGCATTATGGCAAAACATATTGCCGAATTAGATTCAAGTTCTGATCCTGTTGTAAAATTAAAACAAGTCCTGTTTGGTGATTGGTCAAACTATAGCTTAACTAGCCATCCTTCAAATAGAAATGGCATTGCCACCGGAAAACTTATTGGTGGAAATTTGTCCGTTTTCATGGGGTTACGATCTACTGGCATTGATTTGGATTTCTCAGGGTCAATTTTATTCCTCGAAGAGATTTCCGAACAGCCTTACCATATAGACCGTATGATGCAGAATCTGCGAATTAGTGGAGTATTGGGAGTTCTATCAGGGATGGTGGTGGGTCAGTTCACTGACTGTGTAGAAGATGAAAGGATGAAAATGACGGTTCAAGAAATTATTTTAAATGCAGTGTCGGAATATAACTTTCCAGTATGCTTTGATTTTCCATCAGGACATGTAGATTATAATTTGCCTTTGATACTAGGTACTAATATTGCCTTGGATGTAAATGCTCAATATGTTGAATTAAATTACCTGTAAAGCATCATAAATAGCCTATAAAGTGTTAAAAAGAGAAAAAGGATTTGAGCAAATAGCTTATAAATCATATCTTTGTATATAACACATTAGCAATAGTCAATTGATGCAGTACCAAAAAACAGTTTTTGTTTTATTTCTATCGATGATAAGTTTCAATCTTTTTGCAGCCAAGCAAGGAGTAGTTGAAGCATATAATACGGTAGTAGATACTACCTCTTCAGATAAAAACTCCACTTTTTCTGCATCATCTCTTATTGAATCTGTCATAAAATATGGCAAGTCATTTTTGTACACACCCTATCATTTTGGTTCTTCTAATGGTTTATCTTTCGATTGCTCAGGCTTTACTTCCTATATTTACAATAGTTTTGGATATAAACTGGATCATTCTTCCGCTGGACAAGCCAATCAATTTCCTGCAGTTGACAGAAATCATATTAAAGTGGGAGATTTAGTATATTTCTCAGGGCATAAGCGTAGTAAAAATCGTATTGGACATGTTGGGATGGTGGTTACTGCCAATGAAGATGGAACTTTTGAATTCATTCATGCTGCAACTAGTAAGGGTATTACCATCTCCAGTTCACAAGAACCCTATTATGCACAACGTTATATAATGGCCAATAGGGTAGTGGGTAATAACCCGCTCATCGATGGTGCTGCAAGTTATAAGAGTGAACAATTCAAAACTCAGGTAACACCAATCCCCTTTGCAGAGCCCATGAGTCAAGTTTCTAAAATAATACCTGAGAAATACCACAAAGTGAAAAAAGGAGAGACCGTAGCGTCTATAGCCAAACACTATGGAATAACGGTAGAAAAACTCATGTCAATAAACAATAAAAAACATAAAAAGATTCATGCAGGTGAGAAGATAAAAATTCTTGATCAAGAGAGTGTCCTAATAGCCGAACCATTAAAGTTGGATATCAATAGTCAACAAAATAAATCCTACGAAAAAAACGAGCAAAATTCCTTGACCAATTTGGAGACGAAGATCCAAAAGACCTTACCAAAATCTCATCTGGTAAATAAGGGAGAAACATTTTACAGCATAGCTAAAATGTATAATATCACTGTAGAACAGTTGATGGCTGCCAATCCAAAATCAACAATACTTTACGCAGGACAATCTCTCTCTCTTAAAATTGTGGAATCGGCTCAGACCAAGACCGAACTCAATGCATCGAAAGTAGAAAATACGAACAATAAACATACCGTGAAATGGGGCGAGACATTGTTTTCAATAGCTAATGAATACAATATTAGTGTTGAGGAATTGCAAGAGATGAATAGTATGGAAGGGAAAACAATTATCAAAGAAGGTCAAGTCCTAATAGTCTCTGAAAGGCACATGGTATCTAATCAAACGAACCAAGTGTCGGAACGATCAATAAGGCAGAAAGAGAATCAACAAGTAGAATTGCACCACAAAGTGGTTAAAGGAGATACATTTTTTTCAATTGCTAGACAGTATGGATGTACTACTCAACAGTTGAAAGAATGGAATAGCCTGAAGGCAGAAAAACTTTATGTGGGAACACAATTACGAATAGTTCAAAACATACAATGATTGTTAGATATATTTCGAAATAGGTGGATGAAACCATAGAATGAAATTATAACCACAAGAGGTCGCAAAAAAAATCTTAATACAGTGTATGTATTGATAAATTCAGGAATAAAAAGTTAGGACAAATAGTTTGCTTTTATACAAATTGGCTTTTGTTACAAAGTATAAATGCAACCACACAGATACATGTTTACGGGAGAGATGTAGCATGCGGCGTCTAATTAAACCCGAATTAATCTTTATAAGTTTTGATAGAATACCCACCCAAAACGGTATAGAGCCTGATTGTTACAATTCCATGCTTTGGTTTTACAGTGTTAGTCCTGTTTTATTAATTTTTTCTTTATCTTTGTTTTTAGTTGGTAATACACAAAATGAACAGGAATAATAAGCTGGTGTCAACCCTTCAGACTTAAAGCTGTTTTGCTGTCACTACTAACAGCATTGGGTGGTACGGTTGAAACTCATGCATCTTAATTTTCAAAAAACTTAAAATAAACAACCCCAGCTTTTTGTTTGGGACAAATGTAAACATAATGAAGTATATCAAGATTCACAAAGAAGGTCGTACTATTATAGGTTTTGTACTTTTTATTCTCGTGTTGACTAATTTTTACGTCTATACCAAACACAATTCTGTTCTTTTGATTATAAACTTTGTTTTGTCACTTTGTTTACTTTTTTTCTTTGCATATTTTTTCAGAAATCCATACAGGAAAGTTAAGATTGATGATAGCAATCTCGTAGTAGCTCCTGCTGATGGTACTATAGTAGTGGTAGAGCCTGTGGATGAATTGGAACATTTTGGTGATAAGCGCATTCAGGTTTCCATCTTTATGTCAGTTGTAAATGTTCATGCCAATTGGTATCCTGTATCGGGTACTGTAGTGAAGTCTATTCATCATAAAGGGAGACATATGGCTGCATTTTTGCCAAAATCAAGTACTGAGAATGAACGATCTACCGTAGTCATTGAAACAGCAAGTAAAACTCAAATTTTGATGCGCCAGATTGCTGGAGCATTAGCCAGACGTATTGTGACGTATTCTAAGGCAGGAAAACCATGTAGCATCAATGAACAAATGGGCTTCATAAAATTTGGCTCAAGAGTAGATCTATTTTTCCCATTAGATACTGAAATTTATGTAAAGGTGGGGGATTGTACTATAGGAAATGAAACCATAATTGCCCGTCTAAACGATTCTGAATCATGACACTACAGGAAGCACAAGATGCTGTTGATTTGTGGATTAATACCAAAGGAGTTCGCTACTTTAATGAACTTACCAATCTGGGGATACTGACAGAGGAAGTGGGTGAGTTGGCACGCATCATGGTTAGGACTTATGGCGAACAGTCTTTTAAATCTACTGATCTTGATTATAAATTAGCAGATGAGATGGCCGATGTACTGTGGGTATTGCTCTGTTTGGCAAATCAAACAGGTGTCAATCTTACTCAGGCTTTTGAACAGAACTTAGAAAAGAAATCGACACGAGACATTGACAGACACCAAAACAATAATAAATTGAAGTAACAGATTTTGAATTATTGTTCGAAATAGACCTACTACTCCTTTTACAATTACTACCTACATGAGCAAATTTGAAACCCTTTTTAATCAATACGCCTTAGTACAAAATGAAGATCAACTACAACGTGATGTTGATGCCATTATTCAAACCAAAGTAAGGGCAAATTGTGTTTCGGATGTGTACAATCATTGTTTGGGACTTATAGATTTGACATCCTTAAATGTAACTGATAGTGAATCATCTATAGTAGAGATGGTTGATAGGATTAATCACTTTCCTGAAACTTATCCTCATTTGAATACAGTGCCCGCTATATGTGTTTTTCCCAATATGGTGCCAGTAGTAAAAAAGTACTTAAATGATTCTGTGAAGATAGCTTCTGTGGCTGGTGGTTTTCCTGCTTCACAGACTTTTATAGAGGTGAAAATGGCTGAAGTGGCAATGTGTACAATGGAAGGTGCTGATGAAATAGATGTAGTAATTAACCTTGGCTATTTTTTAGATTCAAAATTTGCTGATTTGTATGAGGAATTATCCGAAATAAAGACAGCATGTAGAGAGGCACATCTAAAGGTGATAATTGAATCAGGTGCACTTACATCATCAGCTCAAATAATGCAAGCATCAATCCTAGCGTTGGCATCGGGTGCTGATTTTATCAAAACATCAACAGGAAAAACTCCAGTCTCTGCTACACCTAAAGCTGTAATGGTGATGTGCAAAGCAATAAAAGCTTGGTATGAAAAAACTGGAGAACAAAAGGGAATCAAGGTGTCAGGAGGCATTGTTACACCCTATGATGCTGCCATGTATTATACAATTGTGCAGCAAATTTTGGGTGAGGAGTGGATGAATCCAAGATTGTTTCGATTGGGAGCAAGTCGTTTAGCGAATAACTTGTTGTCTGAAATCAAACAAGAGACAGTAGTGTATTTTTAAACGAAGTTACGAATTTCGCATTGCTGCAAATTCGGCACAATCTATTAGTGCCTTTTTGGCTTCATTATCTTCAAACGAACTGAGTTCTGCTATCGCCTTATCTTTGTAGATGTCCATTTGTTCCATTGCATATACTAGTCCTCCATTTTGAATGGCAAATTGAGTAATAAACTCAATATTGTCGGAGTCAAGTTCTTTCTGACTTATCATCTGAATGATTTCATTTCTAGATTCAATATTAGAGTTTTCAAGAGCATATATCAGTGGTAATGTAACTTTTCCTTCTCTAATATCATTGCCTGTAGGTTTCCCTATTTTAATATTGTCTGAATAATCAAAAATATCGTCTTTGATCTGAAAACATATGCCCAAATATTCACCAAAATTTCTCAAATGTGTCAATTGCTCTTCGTTAGCACCTACTGATAAGCCACCTACTTCGGCACATGCTGCAAAAAGAAGTGCCGTTTTTTTACGAATTACATTATAATACTCTTTTTCTGATATTTTAACTTGTTCGGCCAATGATAATTGTAAGAGTTCTCCGTCTGCTAGCTCCATTCCTATTTTGGCAATAGATGTTAGAATCTGAAGATTATTAGTTGCGGCGGCAGAATGTAATGATTTTGAGAGCATGTAATCGCCCGATAATACGGCAATCTTATTATTCCAATTTGCATTTACTGATGCTACGCCTCTACGCTCAAAAGTATCGTCAACAACATCGTCGTGTACCAGGCTTGCTGTATGTAATAATTCTAGAGACAGAGCAGCATTGATGGATGACTGATTTACTTGTCCACACAATTTTGCTGCTAGAATTGAGATTGTTGGTCTCAATTGCTTGCCACTTTTTTGTAAAATGTATTGGTTGACACTTGATAATAAAGGATTGTCTGTTTTTAAAGAGCTTACAAATGTTTCACGAAACAATTGCATTTCTTCAATTATGGGTTGACGTACATTTTGTGTTATATCCATTGGATGTTGGGATTTACCTTTTCAAAACAAAAGTAAGCATTTTTACTGTTTCTTTGATACAAAGATAAAATTTCTATCTGTTTTTTTAATTACTTTTACACTATTGAACTTAAATAGTATAGCTAATCAAAAAAGTATACATTATTTACTCGTAGTGCATTTGAAAAAGTTTTTCAATATGAAGAAATACTTTTGCCATAAGGTTTGTACTATTTAATACATTTCATAAACATCTTGATACTGGTCTTAGAATGAAAAAAATTTTCTTATTTGATGCTTATGCCATCATTTATCGCTCCTACTACGCTTTTATTCGTAATCCTCGCTTCAACTCCAAAGGTCTAAATACATCTGCTATTTATGGTTTTGTAAATACATTGGAAGATATTCTTAAGCGAGAGAAACCCACTCATTTGGCTGTTGCTTTTGATCCAAAAGGCAATACCTTCAGACACGATGCTTATGAGCAATACAAAGCGCAGCGAGAAGCTACACCTGAAGATATCCGAAAAGCAGTCCCCATTATCAAACAAATATTGGTAGCTTATAATATCCCTATATTAGAAGTTGATGGTTTTGAGGCTGATGATGTGATTGGTACCATTGCAAAAAAAGCAGAAAAGGAAAATTTTGATGTTTTTATGCTTACTCCAGATAAAGATTATGGGCAACTGGTATCTAATCATATTTTTATGTATAGACCCAAACATTCTGGTGGTTTTCAAGTGATGGGGCCACAAGAGGTGAAAGAAAAATATGAGATTGATAGCCACGAACAAGTGATTGATTTGCTGGGTTTAATGGGCGATAGTTCTGATAATATACCTGGATGCCCTGGTGTGGGAGAGAAAACTGCTGTGAAACTTCTTCAGCAATTTGGTAGCATCGATCATCTGTTGCAACATACATCCGAACTCAAAGGAGCTTTGAAAACAAAAATCGAAGAGCATAAAGAGCAGATTATCTTTTCAAGGTTTTTGGCAACGATACGAACAGATGTGCCTCTTGAATTTGACGAAGAAACGATGCGCTGTGTTGCTCCCAACGAATCTGAGTTAAAGGCTTTATTTGATGAACTCGAATTCAGAACTCACTCTGCTAAGGTAGGTAATGGCTTTAGTTCTTTTCCTCCTGATCAGCCATTACCCAAAGTTAAAATATCAAAATCACAACCTGTTGGACAAATGTCCTTATTTGATGAAGAAAATAAATATCAAGGTGAATCTACAGTTACTGTATCAAAACCTGTAGAGGTTTTTGTTTCATCTTCAGAGCAGACTCCTGGTTTGAAAAATATTCATACTACAGCCCATTCTTACTGGTTAATTGACACTAAGATTAAACGTGCGAATTTGATATCACAATTGTTCTCGCAGAAATCGGTAGCCTTTGATACAGAAACTACAGGTTTGGATGTCTATGCTGACGATGTAGTTGGGTTGTCGTTTTGTTTCACACAAGGCGAAGCCTATTATGTACCAATGCCTTCAAATGGTGATGAGTTGAAAGAGGTATTATGCGAGTTTAAAGCTTTTTTTCAAAACAATCAAATAGAAAAAATTGGACAAAATATAAAATTTGATATGCTCATGCTCCTCAAATACGATATTGAGGTAAAGGGTCCCTGCTTTGATACAATGATAGCTCATTACTTGTTACAACCCGAGTTGAGACATGGAATGGATTATCTGGCAGAAATATATTTGAATTATCGGACGATACATTTTGAAGATTTGGTAGGCGCAAAAGGTAAAAATCAAGCTGACATACGCTCTGTGGATCTGGATTTGTTGTGTAATTATGCAGCTGAAGATGCAGATATTACTTTTCAATTGAAGCAGATATTGGAGCAGGAGATCATCAGTAATGGACTGAAAAAATTATTCTATGATGTTGAAATGCCTTTGATGAGGGTGTTGGTTGCTACAGAGCGAACCGGAGTGCGTATTGATACGGAAGCATTAAAGCAAAGTTCTACGATATTGACCGAAGAGTTGCATAAAATGGAAGAAGAGATTCAACAAATGGCGGGTATCTCTTTCAATGTAAGCTCACCAGCTCAAGTTGGTGAAGTGCTTTTTGAAAAATTAGCCCTCGATCCAAAGGCTAAGAAAACTAAAACAGGTCAGTATTCTACTGCCGAAGAAGTGTTAGAAAAATTGCAATCCAAGCATCCAATTGTAAGTAAAATTCTAGATTTTAGAGGTGTTAAAAAACTTTTGAGTACTTATATTGATGCATTGCCACTGATGGTAAATAGTATTACGGGGAAGGTTCATACATCCTATAATCAGACAGTTGCAGCAACAGGGCGGTTGAGTTCGACCAACCCCAATTTGCAAAACATCCCCATTCGTGATGCTAAAGGTAAAGAGATAAGAAAGGCATTTATTCCAGATGATGGTTGTTTGTTTTTAAGTGCGGACTACTCACAAATCGAATTGAGAATAATGGCATACTTAAGCAAAGATGAAACCATGTTGGCCGCTTTTAATGCTGGTAAAGATATTCATTCAGCAACAGCTGCTAAAATTTATAAGGTGCCTCTGGAAGAGGTAAGTGATGAAATGCGTCGAAAAGCTAAGACAGCTAATTTTGGAATTATTTATGGAATATCATTGTTTGGTTTATCAGAGCGATTAAATATTCCTCGTTCAGAAGCTAAAGAATTGATAGAAGGTTATTTTGAAACCTATCCTGAGATTAAGCATTATATGGATCGTTCGATATTATTAGCAAAAGAACAGGGATATGTGGAAACTTTATTGGGTAGAAAGCGTTATCTAAAAGATATAAACTCTCAAAATGCTGTAGTACGTGGATTTGCAGAACGTAATGCAATTAATGCTCCTATTCAGGGTACTGCTGCCGACATAATAAAAGTTGCGATGATAAATATTCATCAACGACTGATAGATGAGCAGTTGAATGCAAAAATGACTATGCAAGTACATGATGAGTTGAATTTCTCAGTTCCAATTGATGAACTCGACAAAGTCAGAGAATTGGTAGTGGGTGAGATGGAAAGGGCGGTACAACTCAACTTGCCACTTTTGGCCGAATGCGGTGTTGGAACTAACTGGCTGGAAGCTCATTAAATATGCATTAATCATTAGGGGTTTTGATTATGACGAACGAATGATTACATGAGGGAACGCCACGCTCTAAATTAGACCAAGGGTTTTTGAAAAAAAAAAGGTGGAAATTAATTAGATAGCGATTGCGTATTCTCTAATGCTAGTTTGGGTTAAAGGTTATTCAAAGTGTGCCGATTGAAGTATGAGATGCTACTATTCATGGTTGGCAATAATGGGGGATGAAACTGTTTTTATACAATCCTGGAATTGAATTAAACTCTTAGGATTGCACTTCTGAAGTAGAGGAAAATTTATTACAATATGAAGATTAATACGAAAATTCGCTATGGATTACGAACGATGATATCCATTGCAGGCTCGAATGATGTAAATGGTATATTGCAAAAGGATATTGCAAGTTCGCAGGATATTTCTTTGAAATATTTAGATAGTATTATTTCTGCACTTAAGGTAAAGGGCTTGATTACCAATGCTAAAGGTAGAGGAGGTGGCTATAAATTGGCTCGGTCGGCAAAAGAAATTTCGATGTGGGATATTTATACTGCCTTTGAACCAATTCAGGCGGTAGATTGTATCAAAGACGAAAATTTATGTCCTCGTAATTGTGATTGTAAAGCTAATAAATATTGGAAAGAGTTTAATGTTGAATTTCAAAAAATCCTTTTTAAGAAATCCTTGGAGCAAATTCTAATAGAGCCTTCGCCATTGGATTCGGCACAGCTTTAGTAATGCTGTGTGTTTAATGATTCTCTTCATACTCTAAGATGATAAATAGATAAAAGGAAAGCCCTTTTCGATTAAGAAAAGGGCTTTCCTTTTATATTAGAAATCCGAGTTATGCTAATTTGTTCACAAAAACAGTCAATTTAGATTTTAAATTGCTTGCTTTGTTTTTGTGTATGATGTTGCGTTTTGCCAATTTGTCAAGCATTGCTGCAATTTTAGGTAGCATCTCCAAAGCCACAGCTTTGTCAGCAGTAGCACGAAGTTTACGCACAGCATTACGAGCAGTTTTTGCATAGTAACGGTTATGCAGTTTTTTCTTGTCAGTTTGACGAATACGTTTGATAGATGATTTGTGATTTGCCATCTTGATTTAATACTTTAAATTACGTTGTTGAAGTAGCCCATAGGGGAGTCGAACCCCTCTTTCCAGGATGAAAACCTGGCGTCCTAACCGATAGACGAATGGGCCAAAATGTGAATTTTGCAATAGGAAGTTGTTTCTTTCAATTGCGGGTGCAAATATACGGCAGTTTTTTTAATTGACAAAGTCTTTTTGGATAAAAGTTTTAGATTTTTTTCTTGTTGCTTGATTTTTAGGGTATAAACATAATTATTTCATAGTTTTACTGTGCCAGTAAATTGGTTTTACTAATTAAAACTTACTTTTGTTGGACTTTTTTGGCATTATCATAATTAATATATGTTGCAAGAGACACCAGTCATTGTATTAAATACTACCAAATATACTGATTCATTATCCATCATAACATGCTTTACTTTAGAGTATGGGAGGGCTTCTTATTTTGTGAGGGTAGCTAGTAAGAAAGGGAGAGGATCTAATCGTAATGCATTTTTTCAGCCATTATCCATGTTGGTTCTTAATGTGAACCATCATCAAGGCAAATCAATACAACAGATAAAGGATGTCCATATTGAACATCCCTTTTCAAACATCCCCTTTCATCCGATAAAGAATGTGATTGCGCTATTTATTGCTGAATTGCTTTACAGATGTTTGTCAATCGAAGAAGCTCATAGCCAGTTGTATTCATTTTTAGAAAATTCCATATTGCAGTTAGATGCCATGGAAGAGGGGATAGAGAACTTTCACATGATATTTATGATTAAGCTTACACGCTATTTGGGTTTTGAAATGACTGATAACAGTACAGTCAGTAATTATTTTGATTTGCAAAATGGAATGTTCGTAACGGCTCCACCGTTACATGCTCACTATATTGAAGCTGAATGCTGTGCTCAATTGTCCAAGTTAATTGGTATGAATTATCAATCAGCTTCGCAATTACGTATCAACAGGCAACTTAGAGTGCAGTTGTTGAATGCATTGTTAGATTACTATAAATTACATGTTGCTGATTTTAAGGGGCTCAAGTCATTCGATGTGTTCCAAATTCTATTTGATTAGAAATCAAATGAAACACAATCCAAACTTTTCTAATCCAATAGAATTGATTAACTTTGCAATCCTTATTCTTTTTTTTAAGATGAGATTACGATTGAATAAACATTTTTATTATAGTATATGAACTTGTCATTACTTACAGCCATATCTCCAATAGATGGAAGGTATAGAGGCAAAACAAAATCATATTCCGATTATTTTTCCGAATATGCACTTATCCGATATCGTGTGCTAGTGGAGGTTGAGTATTTCATAGCATTGTGTGAAATACCATTGCCACAATTGCAAACTGTGCCAATAGCCGTTTATCCCAAATTAAGAAATATCGTTCAAGATTTTACTGAAAATGATGCTTTGAGAATTAAGGAGATAGAGTCCATTACTAACCATGATGTTAAAGCAGTAGAATATTTTATTAAAGAAAAGTTTGATCAATTAGGGCTCGAAACTTTTAAGGAATTCATTCATTTTGGTCTTACTTCACAGGATATAAACAATACTGCTGTTCCTTATTCCATCAAAGATGCACTGAATTTGATTTATTATCCAGAAATGGAAAGTTTGATCCAAAACTTAAATAAATTGGTTGAAGAATGGAGAGACGTTTCAATGCTAGCTAAAACCCACGGGCAGCCAGCATCACCTACTCGCTTGGGTAAAGAGATGAAGGTTTTTGCAAATAGACTAATTCAACAGCTGGATTTGTTAAAAAAGACCCCAAATGCAGCAAAATTTGGAGGAGCAACAGGTAATTTCAATGCACATACGGTGGCTTATCCTTTAATAGATTGGAGACAGTTTGGGAATAAATTTGTTAATGAAAAGCTGGGTCTGGAGCGTGAGCAATGGACAACTCAAATATCAAATTATGATTATTTAGCAGCACAATTTGATGCCCTAAAACGAATAAATACAATATTGATTGATTTGTGTAGGGATATTTGGACATATGTATCCATGGATTATTTTAAGCAGAAGATAAAGGCTGGCGAAGTAGGTTCATCTGCAATGCCACACAAGGTTAATCCTATTGATTTTGAGAATGCAGAGGGTAATCTAGCCATTGCTAATGCTATGTTCGAATTTCTTGCAAATAAACTACCGGTATCTCGATTGCAGCGCGACTTGACCGATAGTACTGTGTTAAGGAATGTAGGTGTTCCTTTTGCTCATACACTAGTTGCTACTCAAAGTATTCTCAAAGGCTTAAACAAGCTATTACTGAACGAAATTGCAATCTATAAAGATTTGGATAATACATGGGCTGTTGTAGCCGAAGGCATCCAAACCATATTGCGTCGTGAAGCTTATCCCGAACCGTATGAGGCATTGAAAGCACTTACCCGTACCAACGAGGGTATAACCGATAAATCGATTCGTGATTTTATTGATACCTTGAATGTAAGTGAGTCAGTCAAAGAAGAGTTGAAACGTATCACTCCAAGAAATTATACAGGGGTTTAGTGTGTGTAATCTTTTAATTCTGTTTGATGAAAATCACTATATGTTCTTACATCAAATCATAAAGTGATTTAAACTTTTTTTGCACTGTGTCAATTGAATATTTACAATATCTATTAACAGCCTAAAAGCTCATTTGGGAAAGTTAAAAAGGTGATAATAATCTAATTCATGTTCAAATTTCTTATCCTACTTAAGCGATTTATACCTGCATACAAAAAGTATGTTGTTTTAAGTTTGTTTTTGAATTTGCTTTCAACTATACTTAGTTTGTTTTCGTTTGCAACCATCATTCCAATTCTTCAAATATTGTTTGGGTTGGAAAGTGCAAGAGCAACATTTAAAGCATGGACTTGGCAAAATAGTTTGGAAGATATACTTTTTGCACTCAAAAATAATATCAGCTTTTTTTTACAGGAGTTTATATTTTCAGTGGGACCGAGTTTGGCACTTTTGTATTTGGGGGCATTTTTGGTTGTTATGACCTTTTTGAAAGTTGGAGCTGGATACCTAGGTTCTTATTTTATCATTCCTATACGTACTGGAGTCTTGAGGGATTTAAGACGTCAACTATATAAAAAAGTTTTAGATCTTCATATAGGATTTTTCTCAGATGAACGCAAAGGAGACATCATGTCACGTATGACGGGTGATGTGACTGAAGTTGAATCCTCTATTATGAGTTCGTTGGATTTTGTTTTTAAAAATCCAATAATGATAATTGTCTATTTGGGAGTTCTCTTTTTTATGAGTTGGCAGTTGACCGTTTTTGTATTACTTCTGCTACCAGTTAGTGGATATTTTATTGGTAGAATCGGAAAGTCTTTGAAAACTACCTCAAGCTTAGGTCAGGAGCAAACTGGTGAGATGCTTTCTCAAATTGAAGAAACATTGGGTGGATTACGTGTGGTGAAAGCCTTTAATGCCGAGAAAAAATTGGAAGATAGGTTTTCAATCATAAATGAGCGCCTTCGAAGAACCTTTAATCGATCGTATCGTAAGTATTTGTTAGCTCATCCTGTTAGTGAGTTGATGGGTACGATAGTGATTTCTATTCTAATTTGGTTTGGAGGAACAATAATTATTGAACAGAGAAATATCATTGCGCCGACACAATTTATCTATTATTTGTTGATTTTTTATAGCATTATCGCTCCTGCTAAGGACCTATCTCGTGCTGCATATAGTATTCAGAGAGGACTCGCTTCTTTGGAACGAATTGACAAAATTCTAAAAACCGACAATCACATCAAGGACCCAAGTGTACCTAAACCATTAACAAGTTTTAAATCAAGCATCGAGTTCAAAGATTTGAATTTTAAATATCTAAATGATTGGGTTCTAAAGGATATCAATATTCATGTACAAAAAGGCAGTACAGTTGCATTAGTTGGACAGTCAGGTTCTGGTAAATCAACATTGGTAGATTTACTACCTCGCTTTTATGATGTTTCAATGGGTACTATCTTAATAGATGGAGTCGATGTGCGTGATTATAAGATTCAGGACGTTCGTTCGTTAATAGGAAATGTGAATCAAGAGGCCATACTTTTCAACGATAGCTTCTTTAATAATATTGCATTTGGTGTCGAAACAGCTACTCTCGAACAAGTGAAAGAAGCTGCCAAAATTGCAAATGCTCATGAGTTTATTGTTGCAACAGAAAACGGATATGATACCAATATAGGAGATAGGGGAAATAAACTATCAGGGGGGCAACGTCAGCGTGTAAGTATTGCACGAGCTATTTTGAAAAATCCCCCTATACTCATTCTTGACGAAGCAACATCTGCACTTGATACTGAGTCAGAGAAAATGGTACAGGAGGCTTTGGAGAATTTGATGAAAAACAGAACTACCATAGTTGTTGCGCACCGTTTGTCTACCATAAAGCGGGCTGATGAGATTTGTGTTTTGCACGAGGGAGTAATTGTAGAGCGAGGCAAGCATGATGAATTGATCGCTTTAGATGGTTATTACAAAAGATTATGTGATATGCAATCTTTTTAAAGCCTTGAAGCGTTAGTAATATTGAATATCTTTCTTGTTTTTTATGCTAAGACAGCAATTACAACAAAAGTTACAACAGAAATTGTCGCCTGCTCAAATTCAGGTGATCAAGATGCTTGAAGTCCCTACCTTGGAACTTGAGGAAAGAATACGTCAGGAGTTAGAAGAGAATCCTGCTCTAGAGGAGGGTGTGGAAGTCGCTGAAGAACAAGAAGATATCGATGATTTTGATGCCAACGATGATGGAGGCAATAACGACGACTTTGATTACGAAGAATATATGTCTGATGATGATATTCCAGATTATAAACTTCAAACAAACAACAACGCAAAAGATGAAAAGCATGAAGATATTCCTTTCTCAGCAGGGATGACCTTTCATGAGTTTTTATTAGAACAAGTTGGTCTGCTTACTATTACCGATCATCAGAGAGTGCTGGTGGAGTATGTTATTGGTAATATTGATGAAGAAGGTTATTTGAGACGAATGCCTGAGGCGATGGTTGACGACATTGTATTCCATGCAGGTGTTCAAACCAACGACAATGAAATGTTTCAAGTTGTAGAATTGGTTAAACAATTTGATCCTCCAGGTGTGGCTGCAACAAGCTTGCAGGAATGTTTGAAATTGCAATTGGAAAGAAAAACTCAATCCAAAGATGTGCTATTGGCTATTAAGATAGTAGTAGATTATTTTGAGGAGTTTTCAAAAAAGCATTATGAGAAAATTGCAAAGCTATTGAATGTTGATGATGAAATGCTTAAAAGAGCTGTAAACGAAATCACTCATTTAAACCCTAAGCCTGGGAATGCATGGAGTGGTAATGTGCTCGAAAAATCATTAGGTTTAATTGTACCTGATTTTATTTTGGAGAATATTGACAACAATCTAATTGTAACTCTCAATAATAGTAATATCCCCGAATTACGAATAAACTCGTCCTATAATCAAATGTTTCAGGATTATTCTTCGAACAAGAACAATCAGAACCGCGAGATGAAAGATGCTGTGATGTTTGTTAAACAAAAAATTGATTCTGCTCGTTGGTTTATTGATGCTATTAAACAACGTCAACATACTTTGCTTACTACAATGACAGCAATTGTTGAGTTTCAAAAAGCGTTCTTTTTAGAAGGTGATGAGACATTTCTCAAACCAATGATTCTAAAAGATATTGCTGATATTACTGCATATGATATTTCAACCATTTCTAGAGTAAGCAACAGTAAATACATACAAACAGAATTTGGTGTTTTTTCAGTAAAATACTTTTTTTCAGAATCGATGACCAATGATTCGGGTGAAGAAATATCAACAAAAGAAATTAAAAAAATATTAAAGGATTGTATTTCATCTGAAGATAAAGCAAAGCCATTGAATGATGATGCATTAGTTGAAGTACTTAAATCGAAAGGATACGTAATTGCTAGACGCACCGTTGCTAAATATCGAGAACAATTAAACATCCCTGTAGCAAGAATGCGTAAGGAAATATAATTTGTGATTCCTAAAAAAATGGGCTCTAGACATTGTAACAACTTTGTTAAAAGTTGATCTGATTGAAATACACTGTTAAGTTTACCTTATTCGCTTGTTTACATGATATATATACTCAAATCATGCAAAAATTCTATAAAATAGTTTCTGGACTTACTGTTCCACTGTTTATTCCAACATATGGATTGATGTTGTTATTGAACATGAATGTATTCTCAATATTGCCTTATGAGTGGAAAATGCTTGCTATTGGAGGTACATTCTTTTTTACCATCTTAATGCCTGCATTACCCATTCTTTGGATGATAAGAAAAGGGAATATTTCCAATGTGATGATTTCTAAAAAGGAGGAACGTACCATTCCCTATCTTTTTACTTTTGTAGGTTATGCCATGTGGACGTTTTTCTTATGGAAAATTATGCATTTCCCATTTTTTATTGTTGCAATGGCAATATCATGTACCATCTCCATTTTATTGGTAGCTATGATTAATTTGAAATGGAAAGTTAGTGCTCACATGTCAGGAATGGGAGGACTGGTTGGAAGTGTTATAGGCATAAGCTATGTAACAGCCATGAATCCTGTTGGTTTGATATGTTTTGTCCTCTTATTATCAGCTTTGGTAGCTCTTGCAAGATTGGAATTGAAAGCACATACTCCATTACAGGTTTTTGTAGGCTTTGTAATGAGTTGTTTGTTAATGATTTTACCCTGTTTATTTTTCATAAACTAATATATTTTAAATGATAACATTAGACCAACTAAAAGATGTGTTGGGACGCGAGGACGCGTTGAGGAGGTATCTTTGACATCGATACCAAACTAGTACAAATTGAAGAAGAAGAACTTCGAACACAGGCCCCTGATTTTTGGGACGATGCTAAGTTGGCCGAAGTCCAAATGCGGAAAGTCAAAGAACTGAAAAACTGGGTGACTGGTTACAATGAGGTAAAGCTTGCCACGGATGAGCTACAGTTGGCATACGATTTTTATCGTGAAGAAGTGATGACCGAGGAGGAAGTAGAGCAGGCCTATGTTTATGCGCTCCAACTGGTAGAGAATCTCGAAATGAAAAACATGCTTTCGCACGAGGAAGACCAACTGGGCGCAGTAATTAAAATTGTGGCTGGTGCAGGTGGTACCGAAGCTCAGGACTGGGCAGAAATGCTTTTCCGTATGTATCAACGCTGGTGCGAACGTCAAGGCTATAAATGCGAAATAACCAATCTGCAAGAAGGTGACGAAGCTGGTATCAAGACTGTGACCATGCAGATAGAAGGTGAGATGGCTTATGGTTACTTGAAGTCTGAGAATGGTGTTCACCGTCTTGTACGTGTATCTCCATTCAATGCTCAGGGAAAACGTATGACTTCATTTACATCCGTGTATGTGGTGCCATTGGTAGATGATAGTATTGAAATAGAAATTAATCCAGCTAATTTGACATGGGATACCTTCCGGTCATCAGGCGCTGGTGGGCAGAACGTAAATAAGGTAGAGACAGGTGTACGTCTGCATTATAAGTTTACCAATCCAGTAACCAATCAAGCAGACGAAATAGTAATCGAGAATACTGAAAGCCGTTCGCAATTTGGGAATAAAGACAATGCAATCCGGCTTTTAAAGTCACAACTTTATGAACTGGAATTAGAAAAACGACGTGCAGCAAGCGCCAAAGTTGAAGCGAGCAAAAAGAAGATAGAATGGGGTTCGCAGATTAGAAGTTATGTGTTTGATGATAGGCGAGTGAAGGATCATCGCACCAACTATCAAACATCCAACGTGCAAGCTGTGATGGACGGTGATATAGATGCTTTTATCAAAGCTTACCTGATGGAGTTTGCTGATTAGTTGTACGAGCAGTATAAGAAGAGGTGCGTTCAGCACCTCTTCTTGTTATTTTAATTGACCTCACGGATTGTTGAAGGTAAATGTTGGAATGCCTTCTTTACTAAACATTATTTCACTCCAAATGAAAAGTATTGTAAGTACTTTCATCTGAATTCCACTAAAGATTATTTTATATCATTCTCCAAGTGCAATTATATTCGCTAGAAATTGAAATTGTGAGGTGTTCATTCTCTTTTGACGAGTGACAAACAATTCGTTGATTATAGATTAAAGTAAATCTCTTGTTGAATTCATAACTGATAACTTATAGAAACAGAAATCAGATTTACTCTAATTTGCCAAATACACTCAATCTTATGAACAAATACTGAAGTTGGTTGTTTTGAATAATGTTTTTATAATATATAATTAATCTTAGGGGTGCTCTGCCATTAGGTAGGGCTGAGATTATACCCATTGAACCTGATTCAGGTAATGCTGACGAAGGGAAAGAAAAGCTGCATTTTTCTGCTTTTTTATTTTTGGCCTGTTCTCACACCTTCCCCTTTATTGTTTAATCGTTCACTTAGCCATTGTCTACGGTTAGTGAAATCAACAAAAAAAAATGAAAAAAAAATCTTTTTTTATGCTTGGCTTATTGTTAGCAGGCATTACTGTTTTTGCACAGCAAAAAAATGATAGTTTAAAAACAATTCAACTATCAGAAGTACAAGTGAATGGAGTAAGAGCAAGCAGTAGTACACCTATGGCTTTTACCAATGTCTCCAAAGATGAAATTTCTAAGCAAAATTTTGGTCAAGATCTTCCATTTATTTTATCTATGACACCTTCGATTGTGGCAACTTCCGATGCAGGTGCTGGTATTGGATATACTGGTCTTAGAATCCGTGGTACAGATGCCAGTCGTATCAATGTTACTATCAACGGTATTCCAGTCAATGATGCCGAATCTCATGGTGTGTACTGGGTAGATATGCCAGATTTGGCTTCCTCATTATCTGCGGTTCAGATTCAACGTGGTGTTGGAACATCTAGCAATGGTGCTGGTGCTTTCGGGGGAAGTATCAATATGAACTCCGAAACAGTGAATCCTAAAAGATATTTTGAACTCAATTCAAGTTATGGTTCATTCAATACATCCAGAGTAACACTCAAAGCTGGAAGTGGTTTGATAGCAAAGCATTGGGCTATAGATGCGCGTTTGTCCAATATCCACTCGGACGGATATGTACAACGTGCCAAAACAGACATGAATTCATATTTTGTTCAAGGGGGCTATTACGGAGAAAAGACGATATTTAAACTTATTTCCTTTGGTGGGAAGGAGAGGACCTACCATGCATGGTACGGTACTCCTAAAGATTCATTAGCTACCAATAGGACATTTAATCCAGCCGGGCACATGGCAGAAGATCTAAACTGGAATTCGATAGGAAAAAATTTTTATGACAATCAAACGGATAATTATACTCAAATCAATAATCAATTGCATATGATTCATGCCATAAATGACGCATGGGTTTTAAGTGCTGCACTTCATTATACTAAAGGTTTGGGCTATTATCAGGAGTATAAAGTGAATCAGTATTTTTCTATGTATGGTTTGAACCCTATAAACGATACAATAGTGGCTAGCAATTTGATTCGACAAAAATGGTTAGATAATGACTTTTATGGTGGTATCTTTTCTCTGAAATACACTGGTGATAAGTTGGCTTTAGTTATAGGAGGGGGAGCAAATAATTATTATGGTCTACATTATGGAAAGGTGCTTACTCTAGATTCGGTACAAAATTCATTGCCAATAACACTTAACAAAGAATATTATAGAGGCTTAGGTAATAAAGCAGATGCAAATATTTATACCAAAACCAACTATGCCTTCACTAATTGGTTGAATGGATACATTGACTTACAGTGTCGCTATATCGACTATATTATCAAAGGTAAAGATGGAGGAAAAGATTACTATTCATCTGGAGTAATGGATATACATAAGCAATATCTGTTCTTTAACCCCAAGGGAGGTCTTAATCTACAAGTAGATGACAATAATAGATTGTATGGATCAATTGCTATAGCTCATAGAGAACCTACACGAAATAACTTTTCTACAGATCTTAGCAGTCAAGCACCAGTGGCTGAGAAATTGATGGACTACGAAATTGGGTATCAATATTCAAATAAATATTTATATATAGGAGTCAATACATATTTTATGGATTATAGAAATCAATTGATTCTAAATGGTAAAATTAATTCTGTTGGTGAGGCACTAACTTCAAATATCCCATTGAGTTATCGTGCTGGTTCGGAGTTTTCACTTGGATGCAAAGTAGCAAAATGGCTTACATGGAATGGAAATCTAACATTGAGTATGAATAGAATTGTCAACTTTACCGAGTTTGTTGATAGCTATGATTCGACATGGAATAAGATACCACAAACAGAGAACAAACTAGGAAATACTCCAATTGCTTTTTCTCCAAGTATTACGGGTAATAGTAATTTTACATTCACTTTTGATAAATTGTCTTTTGCCATCCAATCAATCTATGTGGGCAAACAATACATAGACAATACTGGAAGTGATGATAGAGCTCTTAAAGCTTATCTGGTGAATAATCTGAGAGTAGGTTATCTCTTTGATTTGCCTAAAATAGGTACAATAGGACTGAATCTGTTGGTAAATAATGTGTTGAATGAACTGTACGAAAGCAATGCTTGGGTATATTCATCTTATTTTAATGGAAGCCGGACCGATCTATTTGGGTTCTATCCACAGGCTACACGAAATTTTTTACTAAACCTTGTTTTCAAGTTTTAATAATGTAAGGCATTATAAAATACTCAATCAATATTTTATGAGTTCTCAAGTAGTAGTATGAATATTACTTGAGAACTCTTTAAGCCTTTTATTATTTGTATGGATAACTTTGAAATATGACAATTTAATCCAAATTACACAATAGAAAATGTGTATTAGTTATCTAATTAGTACCCAAGGCTATTTTCAAACCCTTGGGTACTAATTAAACTTTCTAGAGTGTAATGGCGTGGCAATACAAATTAAATGGAGATTGACTTATCTTCTAAATTGGACTATTTTATTTGCTCCAACGATATTTGAGTGGGATTTAACATTATGGAATCACGCGTACTTTTTATAAAAAAGTACGCGTGATTAATTCTTGTTTAATTTGTGCTGGTATTTGAGTTGTTATAGCCCTCAATGTGAAATTCGAATATAATTCCGATATTTTCAAATTCAGAATCATTGGAAGTTAGTAAAACATCTAATGATTTTAATTTGTAGAGTTGCTTATACTTTTATCCAGTAGCATTACCAAAGTACCAATTATCATTGGGATTACAAAATTTACGGCCCAAATGCTTATACCTGCTAGTGCAATATTGACCACTTTACTTGAATAAGCACCAATAAATAAAAGGGATGCGCTACTTCGTACTGCAGCTTCGGAATAGGCTAATGAAGGAGTAAATGTTACCAGTAAGTAATTAGAAGGGATAGCTATCAATGCTTGCCAAATACTAAGATTGATACCAAAAAAATGCAACATACAATAGAACTGAGTACAAAACACTATATATCTTCCCAATGATATTCCCATCATTACAATCAAATCTCTTTTTGAATAATATTTAAGACAAATAATAAATGCTTTCGCTTTATCCGAAAGATTGCTATTGGAAAGCTTATCTCCAATCTTAGGTAATAGCCAATAGAGTGTAATCAGTCCCAAAGACAATAAAATCATAAGCAATAAAAAACCAGCCATGTCAGACTCGATACCACCTTGAGTGTTGGAAAAGAAAATAATACATGCAGGAATTCCGCATACAGTCATAATCGTATTCTGTGTAATGCTATTAAGCAAACAGGCAGTAACTCCTGCTTTTCTTTTTTCCTCAGGTAGGTAAACTATTCTTCCTGCCATTTCCCCCACACGATTAGGGGTGAAAAATCCAGTAGTAATTCCAGCAACAACCCCTTTGATGGTGTTTGTCCAATTTAGTTTTTCGATAGTCAACAATAATCTGCGCCATTTTATAGCTTCAAGCATCCAGTTTATAGGTAATAATGCAAGCACATATCCAAACCACCATACTTGAGAAACAGGCATTTTAGTCCATTCATTAAGTAATGAGTCGTATTTGTCAAAACAAATAAGCTTGTAAACTAAAAAAGTATATGCTAGCCCAATTATTAGCCACTTTGCAGTGATCTTGACTATTTTATAACTGATTTTCATTCATTCCATTTGTTTTGAAAGTGAAAAAATGTTGAGAAATGTAACTAATTATGATACAAACTATTGTCATCACCATTTGGGATGGTGTAGGGTAGAACTCATAATAATCAACAAGTATCTTTAACCCAGTAATATTAATTAATGAATTCAATACAAATACCAAAAGGTATCTCATCAGTTGCACTCTTCCCCTTAGTTCGGATGCTGTAAAAGTAACGTATTTTTGTAGTAAAAATCCTGTTAACAAAGTAATAGGTGATGTTATAGCAAGAGTACCAATATGTGAACTTAAAGTGATGATGCCTAAGTTCAAATTGTTATGTTTGAGTAGGATGTTGTAAATGAAGAAATACAATACCCATCCAAAAACTACATTCAAGGAACCAGACATGGCATAACGGTACAATCGTATGTTCATATGTAGGTACTTGCCAAAAGGAGGGTAAAAGAAATCAAAGATTTTTGTTACGAAATTGCCAATCAGTTCAAAGATATTTTTCATCAAGAAATAAGAATTTACAATGCTGTTTAAAAGATCAGACTATTATCACTACTTTTGCAGTCTGTCATGATTGATGCAAAGATACGAATTCAATCTACATCAAACAATCATATTTCTTAATACCTAATTTTGAGTTTTAAATGTCTGAAAGTAAAAATAAAGTTCAATCACCTGTTAAAGCAAAAAAGCACTTAGGGCAACATTTTCTCAAAGATAAGGAAATAGCTCGAAAAATAGCTGAAAGTTTAAATCTAGAAACCACAACTTCAGTGCTTGAAATTGGACCAGGAACAGGAGTTCTTACTCAATTTCTACTTCTAGATAAAAATATCGAACTTACTGCAATTGAGTTAGATCATGAGTCAGTGGTTTTTCTTAAAGAAGAATTTTGTCAATTGAATGTAATTGAGGGTGATTTCTTAAAGTTGGATTTAAAATCAATTTTTAATAGTAGATTTTGTGTAATAGGTAATTTCCCATATAATATTTCCAGTCAGATATTTTTCAAAATGCTCGATAATAAGGATGATATACCTTGTTTGGTTGGAATGATTCAAAAGGAGGTTGCCGAACGTATTGCTGCTCCTCCTGGCAGTAAAACCTATGGTATATTAAGCGTTCTTTTGCAAGCATATTATACAATTGAATATCTTTTTACTGTTCACGAACATGTATTTGATCCACCTCCCAAAGTAAAATCTGCGGTTATTAGATTGGTAAGAAACAAAGTGTTATCAATTGATTGCGATGAAAAGCTATTTAAGCTTGTTGTGAAAACAGCATTTAATCAACGTCGAAAAACACTCCGAAATTCGTTGAAATCTATTATGGAAAAAGATAACTCTGTTTGCTCGAACCCTATTTTCGACCTTCGACCCGAGCAGTTGGATGTACAAGCATTTGTAAGATTAACTAATATTGTCCAGGATTCGCAAATTTCTAAAATCTAAAAAAAAGGCGGAATATTCTAGTTTATATGAAATATTGTACAAGTTTTGAAAATACATGCTTTATAACACATTTTTTACTTGTTTGAATTTCAATAACTTTTTGTTCCTTTGTAGAACCAATTTATATCATATTCATTTATCTAATTAAAACTTAGAACATGTGTACTAAATTATTCAAAGGAATTATTATCGTTGCTGCATTAATGGCTAATTCTGTAGCATTGTTTTCTGAAAAGGTAGAGTTGAACTACAGTAGTCAAAATCCATTACCTATGGATAGAGGTGCATTTGTATCTAATTTTTCAGTAAGTGGGACAAAAAATGAGATTAAAATTGTAGGTGAAGTTGGTCAAAGTGCCACTACCAAAATATTTAGTTCTCAAGGAAAATTAGTAGGTGAGTATCAATTGTTGGATCAAAATGAAAATACTATAAAATTGTCTAATCTTACTTCAGGGTATTATATTATTGAAATTCAGACTAAATCAGGAACTAGCATTCAAAAGTTCTTTATTTAAATTATTATATTAAACAAAAAAATCCGTTACTTTATTAGTAACGGATTTTTTTGTTTTTACTTCTGTCTACAATCATAAACTAAAATATCCGAATTCAACAATGGAATTTTTTCTCAGGCAACCAATGAATATATGCCAGTAATACCGCCGTTTGAAGTTCGATTGATTTGAAAATAAGTGAGAATCATTAGGTTCGATATTACGCATTTTATAAACGAAGTATGGATTAATAGTATGAACAGCAATAGTCAGTAACTTCCTTTACAATTAGTTTAAATTTTTGATTTGCATCCACTTTAAAATTATCGCCTTCATTTACTGTTATCCATTCTGCTGACTGTGGTAGTAGAACATCCATTTTACCTCCTAAGATTTCCATAAGCTCATTTGAGTCGGTACCAAATTCATATTCTCCAGGCATCATTATGCCTAAAGTTTTTTTTGACCCGTCAGGGAATATTATTGTCCTACTTGTTACTTGACCTCCAAAGTAAATATTTGCTTTTTTTACAACTGTAACTTGTTCAAATTGATTCATATAATTATTGTTTTGATATTGATTAAAAAAGTCTATCTTTCAATTTAAAAAGGGTTTCGAAAAATGACTTGTGAACTATATTATAATTCAATTGCGCATTTTTACATGCGTGATTTGGGTTTAAATTAGTTGATTTACTGATTGCATCATATGGATATAATTAAGTTGAAAATAGAAGTATATGTGTTTGGCGAAGCTTTTGTAAATTATCTGTTGTTAATCGAATCTACTTTCCATACAGATACACCTCCTGTTTCAAGTTTTTTATTTCCAACAAAGTATTTTGTTTGCCATGATAATGGTAACTCATAATTATTTTCTGAGTAGTTAACCGCTATACCAAAACCATCTCTATACTCTATTATTACTCCTTTGGGATATTCGGCAATAGGGATGCTATTGGTATTGAAAACTTTCTTCAGCACAGCAGCTTCTAGCTCTCCAGATCTAGAATCAACTCCTATGTATGTAACTGACCCCTTTCCTAGTCGTCTATGTATTACTGCTGGTTTGTTTTCATAAAAATCGTCCTTATAGATTGACCAAATTTCAGTTTCAGATTTTGGGTTTAAGATTTCAGCCCATGTAGTCCATTCAAAGCTTTTGGCACCCATCATCACATGATTATAATTTTCGGGTAGGAGCATGTCATAAAACTCTATTTCTGCACCTATCAAATCATAAATTGGCTCACCAAAAGATGATTCCCAAAGATGACCCTCTCTGTTTTTATGTCCTGTTCTGCACGACATTACTAAGTTCCCACCGTTTATTACATATTCAGTAAGCTTTTTAATTAGAGCTTTGTCTATAAGTTGATATGATGGTGCTACAATGACAGGATAATTATTAAAATTGAAATCATCACGTATAAAGTCAACGGGTGCTCCAAACTGTTTCAATGGTCGATAATATTTGAGAATGTGTTCCATCGAGTTCCATTGTTTGGTTTGTTTGTTTTGCTCCAGACCCCATATATTATTATTGTTAAATAGAATCGCTGTTTTTCTACTTAGGTATTCAGAAGGAATGATTTTTTTAGCATCTGTATTTTCTCTCAATACTTTTATGTCCTTTATAAACTGTTCGAAGTCCAAACCTCCTGAAGTTGGAGTTATGCCATCATAGCTCACTATTCCATAATGGTATTGTTCGTATCCATATAATGGAGCACGATAACGATATGTACAAACCAGTTGACTGCCTCCAGCAAATTGATGCCAAAGCCACATTTTTACAGCCCCAGGAGCCGGTTGAGGATTGTAATCCCCCCAGTTAACTTGACCCGGTTGTAATTCCATCACGCCATATGCTTGTGAAAGTGGACGAATGAAGTCATTTGCAAGTGCAAGAGTCGTAAAATCTCCAAGTCGATATCCCTTTTCACCAATACCATCATGATCGCCATGGACCATATATCTTGTATAGGTAATGAAGTCTAATTCTTTACTTTCTCCAATTATTCCATCCTTATAGCCTGGAGCATAATTCGTTGTAATCCATTGGTTAGGGGGTACTATTGCCCTGATTGTTTTTGCTTGTTCGTTTAGAAAGGTATTGGTCTCATTTGCTACAAAGCGAGTGTGATCCAGTCGTTGATTGAGATTCATACCCCATTGGTTATGTCGTGGGATATTGATTTGATCAAAGCTGGTATATTGTTGACTCCAAAATGCAGTACCCCATGTGTTGTTTAGTGCTTCAATTGTTATGTATTTATTTTTTAGCCAATTACGGAATCTTTGTTGTGCGTCGTTTCCAAAATCGTAATATACTTTTGGCTCATTGTCCAATTGCCATCCAATGATATTTTTATTTTTTGCATAATGTTTTGCTAGTTCTTCGATCATTTTCATCGAATACTCTCTGTAGAAATTGTTTGAAAATGAAGCATGTTGTCGAGAACCATGATCTGTGTTGTATCCATATTCATCTTTTAATAGAATATCGGGATGTTGTCTTACCAGCCATACAGGAGGAGTGGCTGTTGAGGTACACATAATAACTTTAATATTGTATTTTTCAGCTAAGCTAACTGCTTTATCAAGCCATGAGAAGTCATACTTTCCTTGCTCAGGTTCTAGTTGTGCCCAAGCAAACTCTGCGAAATGAGTAAACTCAAAACCCATCTCTGAGATTTTTTTGATGTCTCTTTCCCATTGATTTTCTGGCCAATGTTCGGGATAGTAGTATACACCAGTTGTTATGAGTTGTTCTTTAGGGAAAAGTTCATATTTCTTAACTGCGTAGGATTGCGTTATTAAGAAAAGTGATACTATAACAGTAGATATTCGTTTCATGCCTTGATGTTTTAAAAGGATTACAAAAATACAAAAATACTAGCATTTTGCCAATTTTTATATAAGTGAATATTTCTAAAAAAACTGTTTAACAAATAAAAGCCATGCTATTCACTGATTTTGAATAGCATGGCTTTTATTTGTTAAATCAAGCAGGCTTTAATGTTATTTTACCACCACTTTTTGTGTTGATACTTTACCATCTACTTGTGCTTTGAAGATATATACTCCAGTAGAAATATTTAAGTCAGAACTTTGATAATTCTTGGTATTTGAACTTTGTTTGAATGCGGCAACTTGTTTTCCACTTAAGTCATATATTGATATGATAGTGTTTTCAGCTATTACATCATCAGCAAGTTTTAGAATAAAATTGCCGTCTACAATAGGATTAGGCTGGATGGTCATAAATGACTCTGTAATTGCCACTTGTGGTGCTACTTCAATTTCAGTTGGAGTAGAAGCTTTTGTAGTATAGAATAACTCTACTAAACCTTGTGCATAGCATCTAGCCAAGAAATCATTTGGGTGTAAACTGTTTGATACACAACTTGCTGCTCCACCTTTTCTCTTGTATATTGTGTCACACATTTGAGTAAAGTCATAATAAACCACACCTGTTTGCTCCAATGCTTTCAATTGGGCAGAAAGTCCTCTCATTAAAGAAGGTCCAGTAGCACCGGGAGATCCAACACCCAATGAATCAGGTAGCATATTACCAATCAGTACAATTTCTGCATTTGGACAAGCAGTTTTAATTTTTTGAATTGCAGACGACATGCTCGCTTTAAAAGCAGCATTTGTAGTTCCCCAAATATCATTCATTCCTTGATCCAAAAATACTAAGTCTGGATTGTTAGGAGTAACCATTGATGTTACATATTGGTCGGTCCAAGCAGCAGTTTTACCACCACAAGATCCGTTGATAACTGTTACTTGGCTTCCAAAAATATTTTGTATTTGTTCGCCAAATAAATCAGCATAACTATGTAAGAATGGAGCAGTTGGTGCAAAATTTTTACTATCCCCAGCAAAACCACTTGTGTTTAATCCTGCAGTGATACTCATTCCATAAAACTCAACTTTTAAAGGTTGTTTTGCATTAAGTATTGCCATAGTTTTAGGTAATGAAGAGGCACGATTTACAAAAATATTAGTAGCTTTCCATCCAGATCTATCTGGTATGTATGTTACATTGGTCCATGATTTTTGATCTGTATTTTTTAATTTATTCGAACCTACAACAGCAGAATAAGTGGTTGAAGCCTTGGTGCCAACTTGAGTGATTGTTCTACCAGAGATAGTGTAATCTGTACCCTGTGTCATAGTTACAGAATAGTTGTAGTTTTTAACAGAGATGATTTGCTTTGGCGTATACATTAATTTTGCCGATGAACCTGCTCCAGTTAACAGAACCAATTCATTGTATACGGTATCAGCATTCCAAAAAGGACGCATGGCTGTTTTCGTAGCAAAAGTAGGCACATTCGAAGTTAAATAGTTTGGATATTCATAATATCCACCAGATGTGGGAGTTACCACTACCCATGCCGTTTTTGCTGGAGTAGCCGACCATCCTGCTTCACTTGATGAAACAGATAATAATTGTGTGCCTGCTGCGTCGTAAAATACGCAACTGCCACCTGCGTAGTAAATAATGTTTGGTTTTGCAGCTACAGCTCCAGCAGGAACTGCAGAAGGTGCTTTAATCTGAGCAATGCTAACAGATAATATAAAAGCTGCAAGTAGAGAAAGTAGTGATCTTTTCATAGTATTTAAATTTAGAATGTGATTAAATTCGTTTTTTGCAGAGTTGAAGTGTAAAACTAACACTTTAAATATCGTTGTACTATGTTAATAACATGTTTTGCAACATGTTTTAGTAATACGGCTGTAATATGTAAATTTGTAAAAATATGTTATTCCATTAAACTATCACATAGTCAATGATATACATTGTTTTTGTGATGCTTACATTACATCACTATAATATTAAGTAGGTACACGTAATAATAGGTTTTTTTTGGAAATTTTATTTGTTTTGTTGGGTTTTACAATAGGCACCTATATCCCTATCTGTTTTTTTCTTTTACCAATAGCTTGATATGAATATATAAGGTGACTAGGATCTCAATTTGCTAGATCAAATTAATTTCAAAAAATGCATATTCACTTACCATTGGCGAGGTAAACATTTGCCGTTAATCTTGCCAAAAATCAGGGTGAGCTCAAATCAGCGAATATTGAATATTAGCTTCTATACTTACATCATTTTTTAATAATCATTTTCTTCGAGTTTCCTATTGAAATAAAATAAATACCTGATGGCAAACTCCCAAAGTCAATTTGATTTTTCTGATTGTAGACTATTACATCTCGTATTAAAATTCCCATACAATCAAAAATCTTAAGTTGAATCGGATTGTCAACTGGCGAAACAAAATCCAGATTTAGCATTGATAATACGGGATTTGGGTAGGCAATATATCCATCTAGGTGTGATATTTCAGTCATTTCATTAGAGCTTGATTTATTTATATTTAATGAATTGATTGACAGAGGGTCCAGATTTAAAGTAATAGAGTTGTAATTAAAAGCTACTGAGTTTTTCGGATATGAAATTACAGGTTTAGTATCTGAAGATGAATTACCTGTCAATTTTGAACAACTTACTGATGAAACAACTTTAAAATTGGAAATATTTACAGTAACACTATGACCAACTATATCTTTATTGACTAGTAGCACATTCATTTTATCACCTGAGTTATCAATAGAAGCAAATGAATTAATATACCCACTATTATTTGATGTAACCAATTTATCCATTAGATTATTGCCCCACATGGACAGTGCAAGTCCAGTAGCATTAAGATTACCACTTGCATCTATTGCATCATTAATTCCTTGGGGTTTAGTATCATTATCAGTCCATCGGGTATTCCACAAATATGCATCTTGTACTTGTGGAATTCTGATTTGATCCCCAAACATTTGAAAATTTACCAAAGCATGACCTAAGTCGTTTGTGTTTGCCCAAGCGTTATTCCAATCAATTGAATTGTATTCTGAAACGATTACCTTAATGTCTCTTGAACCAATAGAGCTGATAACTGAATTAATCTCCGAAACAAAATCTGGTTTACCTGTTCTGAAAGTTTCATAACCCAAAGTCCAATTCCAAACTGGATAGTTGCTAATTGCTATCGCATCTATATACCCGTCGGCGACAGACAGTAATGTATTTACCCAATTCCCATATTTACTATTTGCAACAATGACTATGCTGGGGTCAATAGCTTTCATCGCTTTTGCAAATGCAACAAAATCATTTGCATATTGGGTCGGGGTTGATACTTTTGGATCATATGCTGCCATATTCCAACTTTCATTACCTATCATCCAATACTTTATATTGTACTTTTTGACGACATTGGCATAACGAACCCACTCCACAGCATTCGTAATTAAGTCGTTTAATGTAGGAGGGTTTGTACATTTTGTATTATAATGTGTATCACCTGCTACAACTATCAATGGTTTTACACCAGCCCCTTTTGCTAGTTCCATCATTTCATCAAAATCCAAAGTTGTCGATTTAAGCGTAGTTTGATCTGACGAAAATCTAGAGTCATTATTAGGCCAATTGCAGACACCTACAGTTGCAAATCGTGGATTAGCTTTAGTATAAGGAGCTACAGACCAGAGGTAGTTGTCTGATTTTTCACCACCAGGATACCGAATCATTCCAATGTTCATATTCACTAATGACTGTTGACAAGAAATAGTAGGATGAAGATAACTATCATCATCCATCAGATAATCAAGATTTATTGCAGCAGGATTATGATCAAATGTTTTGACGACTTTTGACGCATCTACATTGATGGTCTGAGAGTACAGATCTCCACTTATTAGTAAAGCTAATGCAAATAAAATAGAAATGCATTTCATGTTTTCAAACATTAAGGTATGAAGTGTAAAGTAACTCTAAAGCCCTGATTAATGATAAGATGAATACATGTTATTGAGCAGAAAACCATAAAAAAATAGGAAATAGCAATCAGCTACTTCCTATTATAATATATAAAGAAAAAAGTGTTTTTTTTATACTACTGTCAGATTTATCATTTGATTGATTCAATCAGGCTTTTTATTTGAATAAGTTTAATGTCATTTTTAATATCATCCGTTTTGAATTCTATAATCTTCTTTTCTCCAGGAGCAAGATCAAAATAGTTGTCTGAAAAAATATTGTCTTTACAAGGAATGCTAAGATAGATACCTTTTGCAAACTTGTCAGAACTGATTTCGAATGTTTTAGTTCCTTTGGGTGTAATTTTTATCTTTGGTAGAGTAAGTATCATGTTTTTGGGTGGTACAAAAAAGAATTTGTTTTGTGTGGCTTCCACTTTATTCACGATTAATTTCATGTTTAGAACGCAGTGTTTCTTTTGGTCGTCATTAACCCAACTATTTTCTTTAAAAGCAAGAGTTTGTATACTTGAATTTTCCGAAAGTTTTAAAGGTTTAGTAATGTTTTTCAGAACTTTACCTCCAAAATCCACCAATGATAATTGAAGCGAAGCATCAACAGCTTTCATTTGATCATTTACAACAAATATTCGAATACTATCAAAATCCCTCACAGCTGAAACCATAAAATCTGAGTATGCTCTTTTTACATAATATTGTTGTGCTTTCCATCTTCCATAATAATCCATACTACTCCAACTGGCTACTGGCCAACAATCATTAAGTTGCCAATAAAGGGTACCCATACAATAAGGTTTACTTCTACGATGTGCTTCTATTGCCACTTTACACGCTTCTGCTTGTAGCAACTGGCCTACATATAGGAAGTCTTCAAGTTTTGCAGGTACGTTAAACATTTCTTGCATGTAGTTTGTAATTGTTGTATTACCTACGGATGAACGTTGATGTGAACGCATTACTTCTGATGTAATTTCATTCTCATTCGGAAGTGCATATGAGTTAACTGTTTCAAGTTCGGGGAATGATTGAAAACCATATTCACTCATGAATGGTCCTACCGTTTCGTTGTATTTGTCAATAGATTCTTTGCCCCACCAAACACCCCAGAAGTGGACATCACCCGTAGAGGTAGTAAAGTTGAATTTTTCAGAATAATTTTCGTTAGAAGGTGATGACGACCAATAAAATTTTTCATCATCATACGCTTTTACTACAGCTGGTAAGTCGCTATTGAAGATGTCGTAGTAAAAATTGTATAATGTGGTCGAATCTTTAATAGTAAATTCATTTGGTATTTTTTTTCTCCAAAAATCTTGATTGATGAATTGAAGAGATTCGTTGTTCCCACACCACATCGCTATACAGGGATGATTACGAAGTCTTTTAACATTGTAAATAGCCTCGGCTTGAATACTTTTTCTTAGACTGTCATGTGGCGGTAACATCGATGCTGCAAACATGAAATCTTGCCATATCAATATCCCTTTTTCGTCACATAGGTCATAAAATTGGTCGTTTTCGTATATCCCAACACCAGCTACTCTAAGCATATTCATGTGGGAGTCATATGCAGACTGAATAATGTGTTGATAACGCGAGGGTGTTACACGTGTTAAAAAATTGTCTTGAGGTACATAGTTAGCACCTTTAATAAAAAGAGCTTTACCATTTATTCTAAAATAGAAGGATTTGCCATGTTCATTGTTTTCGGTTACTAATTCTATATTTCTTAGGCCTCTTCTTATTTCTTTAGTTGAATAATCTTCATTATATACAGATAAAACGACTTTAAAACGGTACAAATGTTGTTCACCCATACCGTTTGGATACCACAACTTGATATTTTTCAAATCAAATCGCATGGAAATCTTATTGGTACCCTCTTTGAAAAGGATTTGCTTTTTTGCTATGGGCAGTGGGTCGTTATCGATAAAAATTTGAACAGTTCTATAATCATTTTCAGTGCTTGTAGCATTGATTTGAGCTTCAAGTTCTGCGCTGTTGTCATTAATTTTTAATTGTTTGATAAATAAGTCAGTGATGTCTGCTTTATTCCATGCATGCAAATATACTGGTCGCCAGATTCCCGAAGTAACAAATCGAGGACTCCAGTCCCAACCGTAATGATACCATGCTTTTCTGGAGTAGGCGCTCAATCGTTTAGAACCTTGATCATTATCGCTTACTGGAACTACGTAAGGATAACTTAAATAGGTAGGAAGTGTTTTTTTTATAGGTGATTCGAAGTGTACTTGTAGAAGATTTGTCCCCTTTTTTAATTTAGATTTTACTTCGGCTTTCCAATTGAGATGCATGTTGTTTGAATTGAACAGATGTTTGCCATTTAGCAATATCTCTGCGTATGTGTCTATTCCATCGAATATCAATTCAATACGGTCATTCTCCAATAGTTTTTCGTCAACGATGAAGTTTGATTGATATGTCCAGTCTTTTTCTTCTATCCATTGTTGTTCCTTTTCGTTGAGTCTAAAGTAAGGATCTTCAATTTTTCCATTTGACAATAAGTCAGTATGTACTGTACCTGGTATAGTAGCTTTCATCCAAACCGAATCACTTGATTGTTTAAATACCCAGTTTTGATTCAGTTCAATACGTTCTGCTTTAAGTGCAAAAGGTACAAATGCGCATATATATGTCAATATTAATATTGTCTTTTGCATAACGGAAGAATTCTGATAGAAAAATCAATTGAAGGATTGTCAAAATTCGAGATACTTATTTTTTGAATTAAATAAGTAGGTCCAAATACAAAGAAACAAAAATTGGATGATTTTTTTTGAAATGTTGTGAGAAAAAATTACTTCTTTGTCAATTTAAGTAACAATACATCGTGTTTGCCAATTTCTTTTTCAAGATTTGCTTCAGTTGTACCTACTTGTTGATGAAGATATAAATCACGTAGATTATATACTTGCTTGGAACAGTCCAATTTACGATTGAAAAATTCATCTTCTATAATGTGTTTGCTCCAGTTAAATTGTAGTTTCATTTTGAATCCATTTCTATTAACAAAGCAAATAGCCCATTCGTCATTTTTTAGTGGGCGAGCCCATATATCAATATTCCACAAAGTTTTATACCTAAAACTTTCGATAGCTAAGGAATCTTTGTTGATGTCAATAATTTCTTTATTTGTTAAAATATTAACAGTTTCCCAGTTCATTTTGCTTAGGTCATTTCCTAAAATTAGGGGAGATGATAGCATGCACCAAACAGCAAAGTGACTCCTGTTCTGACTATCAGACATGCCGTTCCCAACTTCTAACATGTCATAATCATTCCAATGTCCAGGACCTGCATATTTGCGAATATTGTCTTTTTTTCTAATGCTTAATAAAGGTAAAATGCCATGAGTTGAAAGCTCTTTGAATCTATATGAGCAATTCCAACAGTTGGCAATATCACCAGTTACTCTCCACATGTGTCCTACGTCTTTACCCCATGTCCAAGGTTGATTTAAGCCCCATTCACAAATACTGAAAATCATTGGTCTGCCTGCTTTTTTGATAGCATCTCTCATTGTAGCATATGCTGTTTGAGCATGAATTTTATTGGTATTACACCAATCGTATTTCAAGAAATCAACACCCCAAGATGCATAAAGATTTGCATCACGTTCTTCATATCCTGCTCCTCCAGGATATCCTCCACATGTTTTGGTCCCTGCACAATTATATATTCCGAATTTCAATCCTTTAGCATGAATATAATCACCCAATGCTTTCATTCCACTTGGGAATTTTCGAGGGTCGGGTACAAGGTTACCATCTTTGTCTCGTTCTTTGGACATCCAACCATCATCTAGAATGATGTATTCATAACCAGCATCTTTTAGCCCATTTTTGATAAATGCATCAGCAACATCTCGAATAATTTTTTCGTCGAAGTTAAATCCGAATTTATTCCATGTATTCCAACCCATAGGTGGAGTTTTAGCCAATCCTTCAAACTTTTGAGCTATAATAGGTTGCCAAATGATGATGTGTAGCAATAGATAAACGAATAATTTTTTCATATAACTCTACTAATCTAGATTTTTATCAACAAAACTATTTCATACACTCACATCAACTCCAAAGGAGTTGATGTGTAAATTTTCGATGTTATTTCGATTTATTAGTTAAGGTAACTTCAAATGTCGTAATTCAATTATGATTGTTTAGTTTTATTCTAATACAAGCCTATACTCTGGTATAATATTGATTTCTTTCAATTCTGCTTTATGAATGTTGTCTATATTTGGAGTTTTGTCGAACATAATCTTATAGTTTTTTTGCAAAGGCTTAATTGTCAGTTCAATTTCTTTACCATTTACAGGTATGTCGAGTCGGTGCAATCCTATAGGCCATGTGTCAAAATTATTATAATTGTCATCCAATAGTAAATAACCTGAATAAAGTTGCGCTGTATTTCCAATATAATCAATATGCATAAAGGCAGCATTAAGACCTTCTAAGGTGTTTTCAGGAATTGAAATCTTCCATTCTTTAAAGTCATTACATTCAAGAGTACTAAATATCGATGGTGTTTTCACAATTTCCATTTTTTCAAGGACTCCGAATTTTGCGTAATGTGAAGGGAAAAATTGCGAAGGACGCATATAGTCATCTCTACCCATCCAGCTCGAATTCGTAGAGAGTTCAAACTTGTCGGCATTCAAATATTCTACAATCAAACGAGCAGCAAATGCCTTCTTGCCTTCTACCAAAGGAAATTCAACAATAATTTTGTTTTCTCCCTTGTGTAGATAGCCTGCAAAATCAAGTGTGTTTAATTGCCCTCCTTGAATTGGTTGATTCATCCACATATCATTAATCTGTATTCTACAAGCTACTTCTGGTGCAATATACATTAATGCCGATTTGATTTTAGCCGGATTATTTAGGCTGAACTCCTTAATGAAATATCTCTTTGTTAGGACATCTGCTGCTTTAAGGGTGTCTTTATCGTTAGTACTTAACCAATCTATGTTTTCGAAAATAGTTTTTGGTTTGCATTCAAAACTAAGTTGTTTTTTTGAGGTTTCTATTTCATAATTGTAAAACAATCCAATTTGAGACTCTAGAAGTGGGGCACGATTGAATTTGCGTTGTTCTTTTCCGAATTTCAAAAATGAGACTTTGTTCTTTTTTGTTAGTATCTCTAGTTTGTTTTGATTCTGAGTAATTACAGCATCGGAGATATACAACTCTTTTTGTCCATTATTATTAAAAAGCCAAGCATTTTTACTTTCTTTTTGATCCAATATGATAATTTGATAGTTTTGTCCTTGTTTTGATTGAATTGAAATCAAGTTTTTACTGCCACATTCAATGTCAGATATTATGTATTTCCCTTTTTCTTTTTTTACAACCCCTGATGTACTTGTAATATTGTTTATAAGTGCAGCGTCCAAACAGAGTTCAGGGGCGATACCATTATTCTGGAAGAAGAAGAAAGTATTAGAAATGTTGCAAAGTGGTTGAGCTGTTGCATATTTAAGAGTAAGTTTATCCAGCTTCATGTTAATGGGCCATATACATATTGTAGAGTCAATAAGTTTAACACCTTTACTCGGGAATGTAATGGTTTCATCTTTTAAATTAATGGTGAATTTGTCTGGAGATTTGTCATCTTTAGGACTTTTTCGTTCGTAATTTATCAAAAACACAAAGCCAGAATTTCCTTTAACACGTGCTCCATATTCCAAGTCATCTTTGTCTTGATTGCCTATATAGGTATCCATTGGTGCCAGTAATCCACCAAAGTCATTTAAGAAATAGTGAAGTTTTTTGATTTGACGGTACGCGTCAGTTACCTCACCACTTTCTCTAATGGGAGCTTGGAAATCATAACTTTTTGTAGGTACTGTAGTGTAGTATGCTGTATTATCTTCTTCTTCCTCCATGCTGGAATTGATGCCGTGTGGATTGGTAGCACCTGCAAACATGTAATAGCCAGCCAGATTGCTTCCAGAACCTAATTTGCTCATGATTAGCCCGTAGCCATCTAGTTCATTAATAATGTGTCGTCTGTGATAAGTATTTTGAATACCTATTCCTACTTCGCATGTAAAATAGGGGTATAATAAAAAGTTAACTTTATACTTTTTTGATTTTTTCACTTCGGCTTCGGGCATTTGACTGTTTCTCCAGTCAGAAAGTGAAAAGTCTGCTTCGTTTTCGGATGGCTTAAGGTCTGGATTCCAAGGAGCATCTGGATAAGTTCCAAAAAGTGGGATTACTTCATTTTCTGGAACCGAGACATCACCCCATCCAGTAACGGTATACAATGGGACGTCAATCCCAAGTTTTATTGCCGTTTCTTTAATCCATTTAATATGTGGTTCGCCTTTTAATCCGAACCAATATTCATTTTCGATTTGAGCACCAATTATTGGACCACCATCCTTATAATAGTAACCCTCCATCTGTTTGGACATTTCTTTGAGGTATCTTTCGGCATAGTATTGATATACTGGATGATTGGACCGATCTTCCATTATTTTTTTGTCTACAATCCAGTCGGGCGAACCGCCATTTCGGACTTCTCCATGTGTCCATGGCCCGATACGAGGATATGCCATCATGCCATGTTTACTGATTAATTTAATAAAATCTCGAAGATTTTTATTTCCCTCCCATTCAAATTGACCTTCAATTTCTTCATGATGATTCCAAATCACATAAAATGCGATAATATTAACACCACATGCTTTTAGCTTCAAAATAGTTGGTTCCCATTCATGGCGAGCCAATCGAGAGAAATGTACTTCTCCCATTACAGGTATTACAGGTTTACCACCTATAGTCATGTACCTACTGTTGAAGAGAATTTCTTTTCCTTTAGGTCCTGGATTCCCCATTTTGAATGCAGAAGCTGCTAATGGAGTATTTTTATCTATTGCATTGATGATGTATTTTTGACCAGTAACAAGGAGTGAACAATGAATGTAAATTAGTAAAAGTGAGAATTTAACTAGTGATTTTGACATAATTTAGGACTTTTTAAAATTCGAGATTGTCAGATATTAATTCGCAAATGTATGCATTTTTATAACAATTGTAATTGTAAAAACAATGTTGTGTAACACATTATTTGTTAATAACTTGCTTGTTTTAATACTACTTTGTATTCGGGAGTAAGAGAGATTTTTTCAATTGTGGATTGGTTGTATTGATGTTGGTTAATATTTTTATCAAATAAGATTAAATCACTCTTTAGTAGTGGATTTATCAATATACGAATTTCTTTACCTGCTACTTTGTGATCCAAACGATTCAGAGCCACATTCCACGTAGTTCCATTGTAAAAATCATCTGCAAGCAACTTATGTTGGTGGTAGATTTGAGCTGTATTCCCTATATAGTCAATGTGAAGATATGCTTGGTTAATCCCATCCATTAAGTTTTCTGGGATATTCACTGTATATTCAGAGAATGAATTGAATTGAATGTTCTCAAAAATTGTGGGTTTTGGTGCGATTTTTACAGGCTCTAACTGTCCAAATCTTGCGTAGTGTGTTGGATTGTATGCAGTGGGTCGCATGTAATCCATTCGTCCCATCCATCCATTATTCGTTGATAGTTCGAATTTATCAGAGGTTTGATATTCAACAATTAGTTTAGCAGCAAATGCTTTTTTCCCTTTATCTATAGGGAATTCAAGAATTAATTTATTTTCACCATGTTCAAGATATCCTGCCATATCAATTGTGTTTAATTGATTAGGAATAGTGCTCTCAGTCAGCCATGTGTTGTTGATATTTATTCGGCATCCGGTTTCTGGTGCAATATATAATTTTGCAGATTTTATTTTTGAAGGATTAGTCAAACTAAATTCTTTCATAATATAATGTTTCATCAATATATCTGCAGGTTTGATACTGTCTTTTTCGTTAGTATATATCCACATAGCATCATCTAGCAAATGTTTTGGGTTAAATGATAGTGCAATGTTTCTCGACGGAACGTCAATTTTATAGGTGTAAAATGAGTCTGTAGTGTTTATCTCTTTAAGGTCAAAATTTTTATTTTTACGTGTTTCTTGTCCAAATTTGGAGATAATAATCGATGATTTGTTGCTTAATACCTCTAATGTCCCTTGATTAGGCAACAGTGTGGCTTGACTAATGTACAATTCGGTTTTATTATCGTTTTTGAAAACCCAAAGATTTTTGCTGTCTTCATCTGATAAAAAAACAATGTTGGTAATTTCACCATTTTTAGAATGGATAGTCATGGCATTATTTAATCCAGTTTTCAAATTACTTACTATGTATTTTCCTTTATTGCGTTCTACTGTTCCATTCTTAGACTCTAAGCTTTGAATGGACTCGTCATCAAAGCAAAATTCTGCAGATATTGCATTTGTTTTACTGAAAAAATAGGTGTTCCCAATATTACAGATAGGTTGTGCCGTTGCATATTTGAGTTGGTTACAACCTATTGACATATTTATAGGCCAGATAAAAATAGTTGAATCAATGATTGTAATCCCTTTTGAAGGGAATGTGATAGTTTCTGATTGATGATGAACCGTAAACTGTACATCATGTTGAGTAGGTCGAGGTACATTTCGATGGTAGTTGAGAGCGAATAAGAAACCAGATTTTCCGTTGTAGCGATACGACATTTGAATGTCATTGTCCCCCGTTTTACCAATAAATGTGTTCATCGGTGAAAGAATATCACCGTATTGATTTAAAAAATAATGAATTTTCTTGATTTCTTTATATGAGCCATTAATCTCGCCTGTTTCTCGAATGGCAGCTTGAAAATCATAACTTCGAATGGGTACAGTGGTATAGTAGGAAGATTCATCTTGTTCTTCTTCCAAAGAAGTAATATTGCCGATTGGATTAGTTCCACCTGCAAACATGTAATATCCGATAAGATTGCTACCCGAACCCAATTTGCTGACTACTAGACCCAGTCCGTCAATTGGACTAATTATATGACGACGATGGTAAGTGTTCTGATTGCCTACCCCAAGTTCACAAGTGAAATAGGGATAGATTGAGAAATTTGTACGTTTTTTCTGTATGTTCTGATCATTACCTATTGTACTGTCATTACGTTCGTTTACAAATGAAAATACACTTGTTTTTGTAGAAATCTTCAAATCGGGTGCCCAAGGAGCATCTGGATATCCTCCCCAAAGTGGTATTACTTCGTTTTTGGGTATTGAGCAGTCTCCCCATCCTGTAACGGTGTACATGGGTACATCCATTCCGTGTTTTTGTGCCGATGCTTTGATCCATTTGATGTGCTCTTCACCTTTTTCACCAAACCAATATTCATTTTCTAATTGTATGCCTATTATTGGACCTCCATCTTTGTAGTACAGTCCATCCATTTGTTTCCCCATTTGAGCAAAAAAACGGTCAGCATAGTATTGATAAACAGGGTGGTTAGAGCGGTCTTCCATGATGGTTTTTTTCATAATCCAATCGGGAGTACCTCCATGACGCACTTCTCCGTGTGCCCAGGGACCAATTCTGGGGTAAGCCATCATGCCGTGTTTTTTGATTAATTGAATAAAATTTCTTAAATCTTTATTCCCTGTCCATTCGAATTGACTTTCGATCTCTTCGTGATGATTCCATATAACATAAAATGCAACGATATTAACTCCACATGCTTTCATTTTCAAGATTGTTGACTCCCATTCATTCCTATCTACACGTGAATAATGAACCTCGCCCATCACTGGTAGAATTGGAGAACTACCACGACTCATGTATCTGCAATTGAGGTTTAGTTCGCTGCCTTTTGGTCCAGGATTACCCATTTTGAATGCCGATGGTTTCAGCTTGGTTGTGTCATGTGTTGCATTGATAGCATATTTTTGGGCAGTAAGGTGAGTGAAAATGCTAGCAAAAAGTAGAACTGAAAGAGTACGGTTAAATGACATAAAATGAATGCTTAAAAAGAAGTAGATGATAGGCTTAATGTGAATGCAAAGTTAAAAAAAAAAATGAAATAGCAAAATCCTTAACTTCTGTTATAGAGCACTGATTTAAGCCTTAAAAAGTCCCATTAATATATGTTGTTTTGAATATTAAGAGAAGGAATCATTGAACTTAAATCAGGTTCAAAACGTATAAGAATTAGTATCTACCCAATTTATGGATTGGAAAATGCCTAATCGTTATTTGATTCGTTCAAAATTCTTTTTTCTAAACCCTTAGACAACTTTGAGTGGGGTTTTACCCTTATGGAATCATTCGTCCGGTTTATCAACACTTCTAATGGTTAGTTAAGGATAAATATTGCCTGTAATCATATTTAAATAACTACTAAACAATATATCAGGCTATATATAGACCAGAAAAATGCTAATCATAAACAAAACGAATGCATAATGAAATCTGAAATAAAACCCATGGAGGTCTGGAGGAGTTTGCTTATTGTATTAGCTATTAGTGTTTTACTAATAGGAAATAAAATCTTGGATACTCAATATTTGGAATAAATTTATTTAGTTGAAAAGCCTATCTGAGTAGTATATTTGGGGTTTTTGCCTTTGTAGTATCCCTTAAGATTGATGCCGTCTTGAGTTTGCATATCAAAAGAGATTAAGAGACTGTCATGAAGATATGATAAATAAAATGAGCCATTTATAATTAGTTGAGTTTTGTTTTTACTCACTTGTTTTTCTTTAAAATCAATACTTGTACCAGTTGAATATGATATATTATCAATTTGTTTTATTGATCCTGGGTAAAATGTAAAACTATCACCCGTTTCACTTGCTGTATATGTTCCAGCGGGCAAGATGCTGTCATTAGATGGTGCAAATATGTTTTCAAAATAGAGCCTTTGACCTGTGCCTGATAGTGAACCATCAGATTCGGTGAGTTTCGATGTCAGTAATGTCATGCTAAATACACTACTTGGAATATTGTTTTTTTCAAAGTAATTTCCAAATGATTCTATTTTTACTTGTGTATAAACTGGATCTGTGCTGTATTCATACGGTTCGTAAGTGGGTATAGGATTGCATGACATAAATGCCAATAAAGAAATTAAAAGCAATCGTGATTTATTTAGGTTCATTTTTGCTGTGTTTTTATGTATTTTACAGGATAATATGCCGCCAAAAACCCCATAAGCAAAACCGTTATGGAAACTAAAATGAGATCCGAGAGTTCCGTTTTGACGGGATATGCATCTACCACATAGCCAGCACCAAGGCGGATAATTCCAAATACTTCCTGTGCAAGACATATTATTGAACCTAAAACGATACCTGTTATGGCCCCTACTGCTGATATCAACCATCCTTCGAACAAGAAAATGGTTCTTATTTGTGAAGAATTAGCACCTAATTTTTGCAGAGTGTCTATATCTTCCTTTTTGTCGATGATAAGCATGGAGAGTGAACCAATGATATTAAAACTGGCTATAAGAAGGATAAAAGTCAAAATCAAATAGGTAATCCATTTTTCTATTTTCATGATTTTGAATAGATTTTCCTGTTGCTCGTAGCGGTTTTTTACATCGTATTTATCGCCAACAATACGTTTGATCTCGGTTTGAGTTTTTGTAGGGTCTGTATCTTTAGCTAGTTTAATTTCTAACGAAGTTACAGTGTTGTTGTCGTATTCAAAAAGACTGCGTGTAAGATCTATGGATGCTAATACTATGTGGTCGTCATAAACCGCTTGCTTTACACAGAAAATTCCGGATACAAAAGTGTTCTCTCGATTAAAACTATTTTCGGGACGTAATAAATTGATGTTTGAAGTTCGTTTTGGGGCATATATTACTAGTGCATCGATAAAATGCGGCCCTAATCCCAATGCGTTTGCTACCCCTATACCAGGTACAGTTCTATAGAATGCTCCATCATACAGCGTGAATTTACCATCGTACATAATGCTATCAATTTGTGTCATTTTTGAGAATTGGTAAGACACTCCTTTGATGGTAGCAGGCATCTGTTTCTCTTTAAATCGTAGTAAAGCATTTTCTTCTACCACCTCAGTACATAGAGCTATTGTTTTTAGCTTTCGTAATTCTTTGATCTCGGGTGTGGATGTGTCAAATGTTTTTCCTTTGACCAAAGTTATTTTTATATCCGGGTCAAAGCTGGTAAACATATTGGTGATCAATCCCTCAAATCCATTGAATACCGATAGTACGCATACCAATGCCAAAGTGCCAATACATACACCAGCAGCCGAAATGCCAGAAATAATATTGATGGCATTATGGCTTTTTTTTGAAAACAAATACCTGCGGGCAATGCTCCAAGGGAAGGCCAATGCTTTGATTTGGTTTTGAATAGCTTTTAACATGATATATGATTCGGAAGCTTTTAGCTGTTATTTTATGTAAATGCTGTCATCTTCTGGTTGTTCGGGTCCAGGAGGATCGCTTTTGAGCAAATTGTCGATGTTTTCAAGATAATCCATTGACTCATCATTATGAAAGAAGAGTTCGGGTACAATTCTCAATTGGTGGCGCACCCTTTTACCAAGGTCAAAACGGATGGACTTGCTGTCTTCACCTACTTTGGCTATCACGTCTTTGGCATTTTGTGTAGGGAAGATACTTAAGTAGATACGTGCTATTCCCAAGTCAGGACTAACACGTACTTCACTCACTGTAATGAGTGTGCCCTGTATTTGTTTGGCGTACAACAAAAAGATTTCACCCATCTCTTTTTGTAACATCCGCGCTATTTTTTGTTGTCTTGTTGATTCCATTGCTTTGTTTCTAATTAAATTTGATATGGTTTATCCCCTTCGGGGAATGGTTTCTGTGACTGCTATAAGCTATTAAAATCTAAGTCCTACGGACTATCCTTCATCAATATCCATCAATATCTATATCTTCCACTCAAAACCATCTTTGGTGTCTTTGATTTCAAACCCTAGCGCTGTCAGTTCATTGCGAATCTTGTCGCTCGTAGCCCAATCTTTGTTTTGCTTGGCTTGTAGGCGGATGTTGAGCAATAGATCGATGGCTTTTTTGTAAGCTTCATTTCCACCTGAAGCTGATGCTTCGGCTTGTAATCCTAGAATATCTTCTACGAATAGTTTGAATGTATCTTGTAGTTCGCTTAGTTCTTGAGCGTTAATGGTTTCTTTACCATCGTGTATCAGGTTGATAGCACGCAAGCTGTCAAATAAATGTGATATTACGATTGGGGTATTCAAGTCATCACACATAGCTTCTTCGCATTTGGTTTTTAGTCCAGATGTTTGGATAGACGAAGTGGCTGATGCAGTCAGTTTTTGCAATCGTGCATAGCCTTCCATCAGTCGAGCCAATCCTTTTTCGGAAGCTACTAATGCTTCGCTGCTGAAGTCAACAGTGCTGCGGTATTGAGCTTGTAGGATAAAGAATCGCACCGTCATGGGGCTGAAAGGCTGTGTGAGCAATGGGTGATTGCCAGTGAAAAATTGCTCTAGAGTGATGAAATTACCCAATGATTTTCCCATCTTCTGTCCGTTGATGGTGATCATGTTGTTGTGCATCCAGTATTTTACGGTTTCTTTACCAAGAGCTGCCTTAGATTGAGCTATCTCGCATTCGTGGTGCGGAAACATTAGGTCCATACCTCCACCGTGGATGTCAAACTCTTCGCCCAAATACTTAGTGCCCATAGCTGAGCACTCTAAGTGCCAGCCAGGAAAACCATCGCTCCAAGGTGATTTCCAGCGCATGATGTGCTCTGGCGACGCTTTTTTCCATAGAGCAAAATCTACGCTTCGGCGCTTTTCGCTTTGACCATCCAGTTCGCGTGTTGTTTCCAGCATCTCGTCGATGTTGCGCCCTGATAGTTTGCCGTAGTTATGCTTTTTGTTGTATTTCTCCACATCAAAATAAACCGACCCTTCACTTTCGTAAGCATAACCTGCTGCTAGGATTTTATCTACAAATTCTATCTGCTCAATGATATGTCCCGATGCATGTGGTTCTATGCTGGGAGGAAGTACGTTGAGCACTTCCATGGCTTTGTGGTAGCGGTTTACGTAATACTGCACCACTTCCATCGGTTCTACTTGGTCTAATCGGGCTTTTTTGGCAATTTTGTCTTCGCCAGTGTCGGCATCATTTTCCAAATGACCTACGTCAGTAATATTGCGCACGTATCTTACTTTGTAGCCTAGGTGCTGCAGGTATCGAAACAGGATATCAAAAGTGATGGCAGGGCGAGCATGACCTAAATGTCCGTCGCCATATACGGTAGGACCGCACACATACATGCCTACATGAGGTGCATGAAGTGGGGTAAATGTTTCTTTTTTACGCGTGAGTGTGTTGTAAATCTGTAAATTCATAATTGTGTTGTCGCCTATATTTTTATTTGATAATCTCTCCGTTCCAAAGTCTTATTTCGTATAATACATGATAATCCAAAGTGATGGTTTGAAATATCATGATAATCCAAAGTAGTGGAAAAAATATTGTATTATAATTGTCTGTAAATGTGATTGGTATGATTTAAGTGAGTAAATATTCATGAATTTGACATAACATACATTTTTCAAACTATTCCTCTCTGTTTTTTGATGCTTTCGTAAGCTTCGTTTACTGATCGGAACTTTTCGGTTGCCGATTTTTTGATTTCTTCACCCAGGTCATTCACCTTGTCGGGGTGATATTTCATTGCCATGCGGCGGTAGGCTTTTTTGATTTCATCTTCAGTGGCAGTAGGCTCAATTTCTAATGCTTTGTACGCCCAGTTCACGTCTTTATTTTTCATGTAAGGCGCTTTGAGCGACTCAAAATCCAGACGATCTATCCTGAAATGGTTGGCTATGCGTAAGATGGTGTCTAGTTCTGAAGCCACCACTTCACCGTCTGCATAAGCGATGTCAAAGAGCAGATGGAGTAGTTGGAGCTTGGATGAGTAGTTGAGATTGTGACCTATCTGTGCCGCCACTTCCGATTCGTTGATGTCTTGGTCCAGCAGTCTTTTAAGTACTTGCAGGGCATCCAGTGCTCCCTGTTCGCCAAAGTTGGCCACCAAAAACTTCTTTACCACCGCTAGTTCCGACTTGTCTATGCGCCCATCGGCTTTCATCACACATGCCATCAGCACTAGCAGACTCACTTTAAAATCTCCCTCATTGGTATTACTTGCTCTCGACCTCGATGAAGAGCTGCTCACATTTACACTTGTATTGTCCAGCATCGATCCCAATCCAAAACCAATCAATGCACCTATCGGACCACCAAGCACAAAGCCCAGCCCTCCGCCTATCCATTTGCCAAAACTACTCATAATGATATGTTTATATATTTCAGTGCAAAGATACGAAAAAATGGTTATTGTAAGGAGTGTTCTACAGTCATTACTAAAGATGCTTTGCCACATCTCACTTAACATCTGCTAATGGTGCTTGGGAATGCAAAAATAAGCGCATCCCACAACGAAAAATGTGACATAACAATCCAGACGACATGGATTGGCTGACATGCGGTTAGAAACTGAATAAATGGTGTGGAAGTTGGGATGTAAAGTGTATGTCGACTATATATGATTACGCAATTTTTCCTCTTAACGGTCCAACCATTTTCTAAATTCTGGTGTACGTGCAGCACTGACAAGCGTGTCGTCTGAAGTTTGTGGATTAATTGTAATTTTAATTCTGCTTTTTGACAAGATATTGATTTTCTCAATACTTTGGAAAGAAACGATGTAATTGCGGTTGATTCTGAAATAATCCATGGGCGATAATAAATCTTCCACTTTATCTAATGAATATTCCAGAGGGTAATTTTTCCCAGCATAGGTTGCTAAGTAAGTGGATTTTTCCACCGAATAGAAATAGGCTATTTCAGTGGTGGGAATCGAATACAGATGCTCACCTACATAAACCATGAATCGTTGTTTGAACGATTTTTGTTCACTGTTCATTTGCTCTAATAATGAGCTGATGTCGGGCGTTTGTCCAAACTTACCGATTCTTTTGAATTTATCGATGCTTCTCTGAAGGTGATCCTTGTTGATGGGCTTTAAGATGTAGTCAATACTGTTTTGTTCAAAAGCACGTATGGCATATTCGTCATAAGCTGTTGTAAAGATAATAGGGCAGGGGATGTATATTTGATTAAAAATATCAAAACTGAGTCCGTCCCCCAACTGAATGTCTAGAAATATCAAATCTGGTATAGAGTGAGTTGATAAGTAGTGTACACTAGATTCAATGCTATCACATCGAGATATAATATTGAAATCAGGTGCAAGTTCGGTCAACATCTTTTCCAATCTTTGAGCTGCAGGCTGCTCGTCTTCAATAAGTAGTACCTTTACCATATTCACTAAATTAGTATAAATAGAGTAATAAAACTCTTTTCTATCGATTTTTTAAAATTGGTATTGTAACTTTAAATTCCGTGTCCGTAATATCGATAATCACACTTTCACCTGTCACAAATCGGTACCTGCCTTCAATGTTTTGAAGTCCTTTTCCAGTGCTTTCTCCTACCTGCTTTCGTTGGAGGTTGTTGACCACAGTGATACTTTTTTCATCATTATACACTTGGATGAGTAGCGGGTGTTTTTCTGAAATGACATTGTGCTTGATACAGTTTTCTACGAGCATCTGAATGGTTAATGTAGGAATGGCTGACGCTAATGACTCTGTATCAATGTCTATTCCTATCTTTAAATTGTCGTTAAATCGTAACTTTTGAAGATGAATGTATTTTTCCAAATAGGTTATCTCTTCTTCTACACTATCCCATTCTCTCTCATTGCTCAAAAGGATGTAACGTAGAAAGTCCGAGAGATCTTGTACGTATTGCTCAGCTTGTTGGTTGTTCTCCAGCAAACTCATCAAACTGTTGAGACTATTGAACAAAAAATGAGGATTAACTTGTGACTTTAGTGCATTGTAACTTACCTCTAACTTGTCTTTTTCCAGCTGTATGGATTTCGAGAAGTGATGTTTCCATTGCTGATAGAACATGATAGCCTCATGAATGGTTGTGATTAAGAAAGTAATTAGAAAAGTAATAACTATGTCGATTCTATACAGGAGCATATTGTCCCAGAAATCGGAATGGTTTGATGAAATTTCAATAAAGTTGAAAATGCAAATATAAAATAGTATAAGTAACAGAATGAGACATGTTTCAAAAATTAAGTGCTTCAAAGGAACTTGCTCCCAAGGATATTTTCGCCATGAGAGTATGGAAATGTAAGAACAACCTCCTCCTAAAATGAAAACACTAGCCACTGATCTTAAGATGGTTCCTAGATAACCATCTTTGAAATCGTATATTACTCCAAAGATGAATCCGATTACAAAGGTGATACAAACAAAGGTAATAGCCAGATAGTACCACTTAGGATAGATACTCTTTATTTTGCAAATAATATTTTTCTTCATCAGGTTTTTTAGCAAAGTTATACAAATTTATTCGTCAAAAGTTATACATAGTTTAGTTTTTAATTTTCTCTATATCTCACCAATTTATAGATCAGAAGTTGATCCTATACAACATCATAGGGAAAAATGCTCGTTGATAAATGGTTGATATGGAATTTGTATTTGGATTAAACTGTTGCGAAAATATATTTTGATTATTTGTTACATTTTGTAAGTCCAAAGCCCATTCTTGTGAAGTATATTTGGAATTTTTCTTAAATCCAACGCGAACATCTAGCCTAAGGTAATCTTTGAATTTTTGAGAATAGGCATTTGTCCAGTCGTTGACTTGCTCTTTTGCTTTGATGGATGCTGCCAAATCGATTGGTACGTATCGCATCCCACCAGACCACACATTACGAATATCGAATGTTAGAAAATTATTCTTTCCTACTTTTAGTTCGTAACCAGCAAGCATATTGAAAGCATAGTTGGTGTTGAAAGCTGTATTTCTCCATTGCTTGTCGTATCCTTGGTACTTTGAATCAAATATAGAAACTGTCATCAAAGCATAATAGCCATTACTCAAAAATTTCTCCAAGGTAAGCTCCATGCCTACATTATATCCTTTCCCTGTGTTTACCAAACTGTCAGCCTTAGCTATGTAATAAGCACTACCGTTGTTGAGCATCGAAAATGCTTGATTCATTTTTGATACTGGCACATTGTATAGGTGTTGATAGTAGGCTTCTGACTTAATTCTGAATTCATTACCTAGATGCCAATCATATCCCAATACGTAATGATGTGATTTACTCGATTGTAATTTTAAATTGTTTTCTGAGAATTTCCCAGTTTTTGTGTCGTATTCTTTGCCGAAATATACGGTTCGTGGTTGAATCTGACTGTGCAAGCCATATCCTAAGCTTAGAGAATGACTTTCACTCAACAGCCATTTCATTCCTGCACGAGGTTCAAAAGTGCTTTCATTGCTTAAGTCGTAGTATTTGTAGTGCACTCCGCCATTGAGTATAATTTCATCAGTGAATTTGTGTTGCATATCTGCATATCCATCAACTAAGTTGGTACTTTTATGATCTACATTGGTAAGACTAATACGCTTGTTGATGCTGCTCAAATAGACAGAGTCATTAAACGATGTAAGGTATTTATTAAATATCAAACCTACTTTCAAGTTATTATGCGTGTCAAATCTGTGTTTGAACTCAGTGGTAGCAGTCAATTTGTCCTCTCTTAATGTGGATGCATACATAGAAAAATAGAACTTATTGGCGTAATCGATAGAGTCGTTTTGTGTGATGGACTGCGAACTTTGATAAGAGATAGCTGATTTCAATTTTGTATCTTCAGAAATAATCAAGCTATGTGTTAGCATACTTACTCCGAGTAATGACCCAAAGTCAGTGGCATATCCCACTTGATTGGAACTGATGGCTTGTGCTTTGTCAAAAGTTCTACCTAGTTGTATAAAGCTGTTGCCATATATACCAATAAACTTAAATCGACCTGCTTTTTTTGTTGGAATATCAGTGATGATAGTTAGGTCTTTGTATTTTGGGATGGCCGCACCTGTACCAAAGTCTATTCCAAGTTTGTTGACTAACTCCATGGTTGAATATCTATAGTCAACCACAAACGAACCTTTAGTATTGTTTTTTCCTAGCCAGATTGGACCTTCGGCAGCAAATTCAAATCCATTGAAACCAACTTGTCCTGTAAATTCAAATTTGTTCTTGTTTCCACTTCTTAGATTGATATCAAAAACCCCCGACAAGGCATTACCATATTCAGATGGAAAAGCTCCTGTCATGAAATCCGAATTGCTTAGTAAGTTTTGATTAAGCATACTTACCGGTCCTCCTGTTGTGCCTTGTGCTCCAAAGTGGTTGGGATTAGGTACTTCCACTCCATCAATTCTCCAAAGTAGTCCCATAGGCGAATTGCCTCGGATGACGATGTCATTTCTAGAGTCGTTGCTCGACATCACTCCCGCAAAGTTGGATGCCATTCTTGCAGGGTCGCCCAGACTTCCAGCAAATCGTTCGGTTTCTTCTACGCTGAATGTTCGTGAACTTACCAATGCCATATCATTCAGTGCTTTTTCTTTGGAGTATGGAGCCTTCACCACTACTTCTCCCAACGAAGTTGCTTTTTCTTCCAACTGAAAGTTAATGACTGATTCTTTACCTGTAATCACCATGATGTTGGATATCACTTGTTTCTTATAGCCCATATAAGATGCAGAGAAGCTATGGCGTCCTGGAGCTAGGTTGTTGATGGTAAATTCACCTTTGGCATCGGTGCTGCTTCCATTCACTTGTCCAGAGTCCATAAGGATCACCACCGATCCTTCAAGTGGACTGCCAGTAAAGGCATCTACCACTTGTCCTCTTACTGTTTGACCTGAATTTTGGGCACTCGCCATACATGATACCAATAATACGAATGCTGTTGTAAATGCTTTGTAGTTCATCTTTATAATAGTTTATTATTTCGGATGCAAATCTACTTCATCATCCATAGTAGAAAAATAATTTGTTGCTGAATGAAGATTTTAATCACTGAGTGAAGAAATTTCTTTTTAATCTATAACTTGAAGATGATTGATAATACTCAATGCAAAAATGTGGGATAGTTATTCTTGTCATTTCTCTTATTAACAAGCTATAAGGGTGTAATCCTGATTTATTTCGCTTTTTATACATTCCAAAAAAACATGAAGCACTGATGAGTATAATTGCCGTTTGATTTAAATCGAGTTTTCTTAAAGTACCACAGCTCGTTTTACCAGGAGTGGCTTTAATACTTTTGCATATTACTAGCTAAATTTATTAACGATAGGTTTACTCTTATATCCATCTTCTCACCTTTGATTTGTAGCTGTCGTATTCGCTTCCAAATACTTCCGACATCATTTTCTCTTCTCTCTTGACGAAAACAAAATGAATAGCGACTACAAATACAAAAGGGCTAATTAGCGTTACGAAGTTTCCAATCAAAGTGCCCAATCCAACTAACACTGCAAACATCTCCAAATACATAGGATTTCTGGATATGGAAAAAACTCCTTCTTGTATTAGTGAACTCGATTTGCTGATAGATAGCGTAGTGCTGTGTTTGGTAAACAATTCCCTCGTTTGTTTCATTACCACTAAACCACCAATAATGGGCAGTATCCCCGTAAAATTATAAGGAAATGGAATCACACTCACTCGCAACACCAATCCTGACAATATCGTCAAGGTTACACATGTGAATAGAAATAGTAGTGGATGTAGAATTTGCTTCATAATCTCAATGCTGATTTATTACCAAATTTTACTCTTTTGCATAATCTTAAATATATACAGTGGTGTCTGCAATATTTGTATTCTTGAAACTAAAGGCACAATTGCTGATTATGCTTTAGTTGTGTAATACTTACCAGAAGTAGTACCTAAACAAAAACTAATTCTATATAGAACTGTAGTATTTCCAAATTTAAAAACAGTTGCAATTTAATATTCTGAAATTTAGGTAGTTGTTATATTTAACAAAGATATTATAATATATTTAATTCAAATTCTGAATACCACATTTCATTTATATTAAATATCTAATTGTCTTCAAGTTTTACATGGATTGAAAGTAACAATTATCTATTGGCTCGATGACTTATGGTTCATTGGACAAAGTTGTTAGCATGTTGTATAGATTTGGAATGACTATGTATCAATATACTGGTGCTACATATTCGTTGATGATTGGCGTTGTGCTGGTTATGATTCAATGGTTCTTTTGCAGATGGTGGCTACAGACTCATAAGCAAGGACCCCTCGAATCTATCTGGCATGAGTGGACGTGGATGAAAATATAAAAGCCCCAAGTGAAAAATTTTCCACTTGGGGCTTGAAGGTATAAGATTGAAAATACTGTTCTATTCTTCCATAGTTGATAAATCACCTTCGTCCAGACCTTGGGCTCTTGCTTTTAGAACACGTCGCATGATTTTTCCGCTTCGAGTTTTTGGGAGCGAGTCAGAGAAAATGATTTCTTCTGGTTTTGCAATCGGTCCCATCACCTTTGCAACATGATCTTTTAGTTCATTTTCCAGTTCGCGAGTGCCAGTCTCACCTGCTTTAAGTATTGCAAATATGTGAATTGCATTTCCTTTGAGTTTGTGAGGAAGCGGGATAGCAGCTGCCTCTACTACCAGTGGATGACTTACCATTGCACTTTCTATTTCGGCAGTACCAAGGCGGTAGCCACTTACTTTGATTACATCATCACTACGTCCGATAATCCAGATATAGCCATCTTCATCAATCTTGGCAGAGTCGCCTGGATGATACCATCCTTCTTTTTCAAATTTAGTCCAATAGGTGGCAATGAATTTTTCGGGATCTTTATAAATACCTGCCGATAGTCCAGGCCAGATGTTTTTGATGACTAATGTGCCTTCTTCATTAGGTTTTACTTCCTTGTGGTTTTCATCTACTACAGTTATTTCATTCCCAAAGAAAGGTTTGGAAGCCGAACCTGGCTTCAACGGAATAACAGGCAATGGGCATATCATAAATCCGCCCGTTTCGGTTTGCCACCACGTGTCCATGATAGGGCATTTCTCATTCCCTACAACTGAGTAATACCATTTCCATGCTTCAGGGTTGATAGGTTCTCCAACTGATCCAAGCAAACGTAGCGAACTTAAATCATGACGTTTCACCCACGAGTCACCATAGCGCATCAATCCTCTGATGGCAGTAGGGGAAGTATATAGAATATTGATTCCGTATTTTTCAATCATTCTCCACCATCGGTTGGGGTAAGGGTGGTTGGGTGCTCCTTCATACATAAATATAGTAGCACCATTAATAAGTGGAGAGTATACCAAATAACTATGACCAGTAATCCATCCTGGATCTGCAGCACACCAATAGCGGTCTTCGGCTTTGATGTCAAATACCATACGGTTGGTGGTGGCAGTATATACGCTATATCCACCATGATTGTGCATCATTCCTTTTGGTTTGCCTGTAGAGCCCGAGGTATACAATAGGAAGAGCATGTCATTAGAGTCAGTTTCTTCTGTTGCGCATATAGGGCTAGCTATAGGTAAGTTTTCCAAATCGTGATACCAATAGTCACGGTCGTTTTCCATATATACGTCATGTCCAGTTCGCTTAACTGTTATTACCACTTCTACTGATGGGCTGAGCTCTACAGCTTGGTTTACAATTGCTTTCAAATCAGCAATCTTACCACGTCTAAATCCACCATCTGCTGTTATTATTACTCTACTTTCTGCGTCTTTTATTCTTTCTGATAAAGCTTCATGACTAAATCCACCATACACTACACTGTGCACTGCGCCTATTTTAGCACATGCAAGCATTGCGAATAGCTGTTCAGGGATTTGAGGCATATAGATTGTTACTATATCGCCTTTTTTTACACCCATACTTTTAAGTATGTTTGCAAATTTTGATATTTCCCTGGATAATGCATGGTAAGAGTAGGTTCTGATGTCACCATTTTCACCTTCCCAAATAATGGCAAGTTTGTTGCGGTTGGCATTTTTTAAATGGCGATCTACTGCATTGTGTACAATGTTAATTTTCCCACCCTTAAACCATTTGTAGAAAGGTTTGTTGGAAGTGTCTACTACTTCATCCCATTTTTTAAACCATTCCAACTGTTCGGCTTGTTCTGCCCAAAATGCTTCTCTGTTTTCAATGGAATACTTGTAAAGATCTTCATATTCCTTTACATTCGCCATGTTAATAATGTCTTCCGTAGGAAAATACATACCTTTTTTTTCGTCAAAAATCATACTTTTTGTTTTAATGAAGTGAATAAATTAGTAATTCATAAGACTAAATGCTACATTAAATTGACAATGTCCTATATTGTAGTTGACCGCAGGTAAAGTATTTAACCCTAAACTAGACAGTACAACAATTAGTTTGTCGAATTGTTTTATGGCCAATTCTTCACAATGTTGTAGTACTGATTCAGGACTCGCATTTTGATTGATTCTAAATTAGAAATATTTTTAATGGTCAAGTGTTTAATAATAAATTATATAGCTACGTATCTTGATTTTTATTTAAAATATTTCATTAAAACATTTGGTTTGTATAATTAAATCGAGTACTTTTGCACCCGCTTTTAGAGATAAGCCTTGTTTGGTTTGAGATTGAGAAATGAATAATGATAATAAGAAAGATT
>Ga0233425_10000448_pt1 | contig 107936 bp, 102 predicted proteins | sample Watercolumn_Towu_2_FD_181712 | JGI IMG/M metagenome (GOLD analysis project Ga0233425, IMG submission 181712) | Freshwater microbial communities from Lake Towuti, South Sulawesi, Indonesia - Watercolumn_Towuti2014_140_MG | ecosystem: Environmental > Aquatic > Freshwater > Lake | place... | reverse complement strand
GTCCGGGAGTTCGCCGAAGAGCTCGTTGCTCGTGCCCGCACGGAAGGTGTCGCGCTCACCGGCGAGGACGGCTTGTTGACCGCGATGGTCCGCAGCGTGCTCCAGACCGGGCTCGAGGTCGAGTTGGAAGAACATCTCGGCTACGAACGCTACGCGGCGGAGGGCCGCGGGACCGGGAACTCGCGCAACGGGTCGTATCCGAAGACCGTGTCGACCGAGATCGGCGATGTCGATATCCGTGTCCCGCGGGACCGGGCGGGGACGTTCACTCCGGTCACGGTCCCGGTCGGGACCCGCAAGCTCGATGGGTTCGCCGCGAACGTGATCTCGCTGTACGCCAAGGGCATGACCACCGGCGAGATCCAAGCCCACCTCGATGAGATCTACGACACGACGATCTCCAGGGAGACGATCAGCAAGATCACCGACCGGATCGTCGACGACATGAACGCCTGGCAGAACCGGCCACTCGATCGGGTCTACCCGGTCCTGTTGATCGACGCGATCGTGATCAAGGTCCGCGACAGCCAGGTCGCGAACCGGCCCGTCTACGTGGCGATCGGCGTGAATCTCGAGGGCGAACGCGACGTGCTGGGCATGTGGCTCGGCCCTTCGGGCGGTGAAGGCGCGAAGCAATGGGCGACGATGCTCACCGAACTGAAGAACCGTGGCGTCGCCGACGCCCTGATCGTGTGCTGCGACGGACTGAAAGGCCTCCCCGAATCGATCCGGACGACATGGCCCGACACCACCGTGCAGACCTGCGTCGTGCACCTCGTCCGCAACGCACTGCGGTACGCGTCGAAGAAGCACTGGGCAGCGATCGCACGGCAACTCCGAAAGATCTACGAAGCGCCGACCGTCCCCGCCGCCGAAACCGCGTTCGCGGACTTCGCCGACGAGTGGCGCGAGAAGTACCCGGCGATGATCCGATCGTGGGAGAACACCTGGGCCGAGTTCGTACCGTTCCTCGAGTTCCCTGCCGAGCTCCGCAAAATCGTGTACACGACCAACGCCATCGAGTCGCTCAACGCCAGGTTCCGTCGAGCGGTCCGCCACCGCGGGCACTTCCCCAACGAACAAGCCGCGATGAAAGTCCTCTACCTCGTCGCCACCGCCCGCACGAAGAACCGCGAGAACATGACCGGAAGGATCAACGGCTGGAAACACATCCTCAACACGCTTACCATCCACTACGGCGACCGCATCGCCGACCACGTCTGACAACAATCACCGATCACAACCGTTTACACACACAACCTGACAGACCCACGTCTGACAACAATCACCGATCACAACCGTTTACACACACAACCTGACAGACCCGATCGGTGCGTTGACCGAGGCGACCAAGGCGCAGGCGATCGAGTTGGCGGTGATCCGGGGAAAATCAGGTTGGGGCTGAGCGGACCGCTTCGGGCGAGAGTCCCCGCCGAGGTGAAAGAGCTGGTCCTGGCGGAATCCACTGGCCCTTGACAAGAGGCGAGCACTCACAGGTTGCAACGGCCCGCGAAACGTTCAACGCGCCGCGCACCGACCTCAACGCGATCCTCAACCACCCGACGAACCGGTGCGGGTACAAGTCCCCCAGGGGAGTTGCTGGTTCCCCACCGCGACACTGTGACCTGGGAAAACACGCCAAGGCAGTGTCGGAGGGGCGACTTTAACCCTTAGTACACGCGACCCCTGGCAAGCATGGCTCGCCCTCACGGCGGCATGAACAAGCGGCCGGCCTCCATCGAGCTGATCGACGTCGCCGTCATGCTGCGACCATCGTGCCACCGACACCTTCACGCGTCCCTGCACCGAACCCTGCACGACACGCGAGACCGCCTCGTTCCGCCGAGCGAGAGCTCGACTGCCGTGCACAGCCAACATCACGCGCGTCGCCGAGCCTCACCCAGCGATCCACGATGCACGGGACCCGAATCCTCCCAGACTGCGCCGCGTCATCCACGCCGACTCCACCCTTGTCTGCACCGTTGTCCCCCGGCTCAAGCGTTGCGGCGGTGTTCATTCAGCGAGGGTTCGGGCCCTGGAAAGCGCCCGGCTCAGGCTGAGCGGGTTGTTCGGTGTGCGAATGGACTTTTCCTCAAGAAACTCGAAGCCACGTCTAGCACCGGCGTTTCGCATCGGCGTGATCTCGATCTCATCATCGACAACTACGACGCGGACAGCCCTCGCGCCTCTCATGAACTCCGACAACGACTTCACCCCAGCGAGACGTAGGACGGGCGACAGCGGATTGGTGGCGGCCGATGGCGTCCGGATGCGCAGCTCCGACTCGGCGAGCGCCGCCAGCACCAGACGCGCGAGTGCGTCGTCTTCGAGGTCTGCGGATTCGTGCGCGGTGAACGGTGGTGATGCGATCCAGAACTCATCGAGGGTTTGCGACTCGGAGGTGACATACACACACTCGCCCCGCTCGTAGACAAGCGCTGCCCTCATGGGACTGCGACAACTCGAACGACAACACCTTGATCGGCGCCGTACTGGATGATCTGACCGAGCACAGTCTGCTTGCGTCGCACGATCACCGCATCTCAGATCACTGGGCGCGAACTTGTCATTGCCGTCCAATCCGGCGCTGCCTCCTCGGCGCATCCGCCGCCAACCCTAACGGCGCCGGCACCAACGCCAACACCGACACCAACACCACCGATGCGACACCGCGCCGTGCACCGCTAGCTCGCATCAATCCCCCCGAGGCCGCGTGCCCCAACACGGCACCATGCGTCCTACCCCGCGAGCGTCAACCTGTCAAGCAGCACGACGCCGCTCCGCCCATCGCGACCCTCGCGTCCCCGCCTCACGCGCGAGACATCGACGCGAAGCAAGAGAAGAACCGTGTCAAGACAACGACGACCAGCGGGCTCTACAACAAGTCAGGTATACACGTCACGGCGCCCGACGACCGCGGCCGCGACCACCAACCACGCGCCCGCCGCCTGCACACACCTGCACGACCGTCTACACGAACCGACGGTCGCACCACACCCGACTCGACGCCAATCTGCACAGTTCTCTGCACGACCGCCCGGGGGACGACACCCGACTCCAAGCTTGTCTGCACAGTTGTCTGCTCGAAAAGTGTCGGAGGGGGGACTTGAACCCCCACCCTCTTGCGAGGACTAGGCCCTCAACCTAGCGCGTCTGCCTATTCCGCCACTCCGACGTGGTCGAGAAACGCTAGCAAACGGGCATACGCCGACACCGCGTGAAACCGCGCTGACAGTGCGTTACACGAGCGACGAAGATCGGAACACCACAGGTTCGGACGAGGGAAAGTGACACGCGACCTCGTGACCGGCCTCGGTGACGTGCAGCATCGGCTCGACGCTCGCACATTCGGCCTGGGCAGCCCAGCAGCGAGTCCGAAAGCGACAGCCGCTCGGCGGGTTGACCGGGCTCGGAACATCACCCTCGAGCACGATGCGTTGCCTGGCCAGCTCGCGAGCCGGGTCAGGCAACGGAATCGCAGACAAAAGTGCCCGTGTATAGGGGTGTTGCGGACGCTCGTACAGCGTCGTACGGTCCGCGACCTCCACGATCTTGCCGAGATACATCACGGCCACTCGCGTCGAGATATGGCGCACGACCGAGAGGTCATGCGCGATGAAAAGGTACGCGAGCCCCAATCGATCCTGGAGCTCGCGTAAGAGGTTCACCACCCCGGCCTGGATGCTTACGTCGAGCGCGGAGACAGGTTCGTCGAGGACGATCAGGGACGGATCGAGCGCCAAGGCACGCGCGATACCAACACGCTGGCGTTGGCCGCCCGAGAACTCGTGCGGATACCTCGTCGCATGCTCGCGCCCAAGCCCGACGAGCATCAGCAACTCGTGCACACGCGTCGCGGCGTCTGACTTCGAGATCCTGCGATACACACGCAACGGTTCCGCAACCGCGTCACCCACCGTCATGCGCGGGTTCAGGCTCGCATACGGATCCTGGAACACGATCTGGAAGTGCTGCCGCAACGAGCGAAGCTCCCTCTGGGGCAGGGTCGCGATCTCACGGCCGTCGAACTGAACGCTGCCCGACGTCGGTCGGATCAGGTTGAGCACGAGTCGTCCTGTCGTCGACTTCCCGCAACCAGACTCCCCAACCAGGCCGAGCGTCTCCCCCCGGTCGACCGTCAAGCTCACGCCCGACACTGCCTCGACGTGCGCGACGGCACGACCGAACACGCCGCCCTTGACCGGGAACCGCTTGACCAGATCACTCGCCACGAGTAGGGGCTGGTTCATCGTTCACCCCCGCGCATGCTCGCGACCGTCACGCCCTCGAGCCGTTCGCTCAGGTGGCACGCTGACTGATGACCCGGACCAACTGTCAGCAACTCAGTGCGATCGCGAACGCATGGGCCATCAAGCTCCGCGAAGTCGCAGCGGGGGTGGAAAGCGCAGCCCGAAGGTGTATGCACGAGTGATGGCGGGTTGCCCCGAATGGGCGTGAGCTGCTCGTTCCCTTGATCGTCGAGGCGCGGCAAGGAGGCGAGCAGACCGAGGGTATACGGGTGACGACTCCGGTAGTAGATGTCGTCGGTCGTCCCGACCTCGACCGCGCGCCCTGCGTACATGACCATCACCCGGTCGGCGGTACCCGCGACGACTCCGAGATCGTGCGTGATGAGAATCATCGCCGAGTTGATCTCGTCCTTGATCCTCATCAGAACGTCGAAGACCTGCGCCTGCACCGTCACATCGAGCGCGGTCGTGGGTTCGTCCGCGATCAGCAGGTCGGGCCGACAGGCGATCGCCATGGCGATCATCGCCCGCTGACGCATGCCGCCGGAGAACTCGTGGGGATGCATATCGGCACGCTCAGACGCGTTCGGGATGCCGACCAGGTCGAGCAACTCGATGGCGCGCGCCTTCGCATGCTTGCGACTCGCGTTTTCGTGAATGCGCAACATCTCACCGATCTGGCGACCGACCGTGTGGACCGGATTGAGAGCGGTAAGCGGATCCTGGAAGATCATCGCGATTTCCTTGCCCCGCAGGCGGCGCATCCGGTCGGCCCTCGCCTGCAGGAGGTCCTCGCCCTTCCACAAAACTCCTTCGCCATCGACCCGCGCCGATGTCGGTAGGAGTCCCATGATGCTCATGGCCGTGACCGACTTGCCCGACCCGGACTCGCCGACGATCGCGTAGACCTCACCGCGTCGTACGTCGAAGGACACACCGTCGACCGCAGTGACATCGCCGCCGTCGCCGAGTCGGAAGCAAGTGCGCAATCCGCGAACCGAGAGGAGTACGTCGCTCGTCACTCGCGGCCTCTGAGCTTCGGGTCGAGAGCGTCGCGCAGGCCATCGCCCACGAAGACGAACGCGAGAACAGTCAGCGTGATCGCAAGTCCCGGAAAGAACAGCATGTGCGGCGCGTTGGCCAATGAACCGCTACCAGCTTCACTGATCATCAACCCCCAAGACGCAGTCGGGCGGACAGCGCCGACGTTCAAGAACGAGAGCGCCGCTTCGGAGAGCACGACAGCCCCGATCGAGATCGTGCCGTACACGATGACGGGCTGCAGCGCATTCGGGAGCAAATGCCGGAAGATGATGCGGGCGTGGCTGAAGCCCAGCGATCGTGCGGCTTCGGCGAACTCGCGCTCCTTGAGGGCAAGGAAGCTCGATCGAACAATACGGATGATCCCCAACCACCCAGTGAGGCCCAGTACGAGGATCACCGAGTTCTCGTTGCGTCCGTAGATCGCGGCAATCGACACGGCAAGCACGAGATACGGGATCGAAAGGCCAACGTCGGTGACTCGCATAAGCAGTGAATCCAGCCAGCCGCCGAAGTAGCCAGCGATGGCGCCGAGCGACACTCCGATCAGCAACTCAATCGCCGTGGCCAGCAATCCGACCTTCATCGAGACCCGCGCGCCGTGGATCACCTGGCTGAACACGTCGCGGCCCACGTCATCGGTCCCGAACCAGTGCTCGGCCGAGGGACCGTCGCGGTACTGGCCGATGTTGCGCTCTTCGAGGCCCTCGGGTGCGAGCCACGGGCCGAACACTGCGAGGACTAGGAGCAAGGCGATGAAGGCAAGTCCAACGACGGCCGCCTTGTCACGCAGGAACCGACGTCGTACATCCCCAGCGGCATGGTCGCCTAACGGAACCCCGTCATGTTCCGTCGATTCAACGAGCGTCACCCGTGACCTCCCGAGTCGAGCCGAACGCGCGGGTCAAAGAATGCATACGACAAGTCGACGATGAGATTGATCACCGCGTATGCGATCACAACAACGAGCGTAAGCGCGAGCATCACAGGAGCGTCGCGTTCACCAACGGCGCGCGCGATCGTCGAACCGATGCCATTCCAGTTGAACACCGTCTCGGTAAGTACCGCCGTGCCGATAGTTGTCGCGAAGTCGAGTCCGATCAGCGTAATCACCGGCAGCATCGCGTTGCGCAACCCATGACGCAGCACGATGCTGCGCTCACTCAAACCCTTCGCCTTGGCCGTGCGCATAAAGTCAGATCCGGAGACTTCCAGCATCGACCCGCGCATCATGCGCGCCGCGAGCGCGGTTGACACGCTCGCGAGGGTGATGGCGGGCAACACGAGATATCGCCAGGTCTCACCGGTCGGGATGAAGAAAAGCGTCCACGTGTCTGGCCCGCGCCCTTGCACCCGCAGCTTGGCCCACTCCGGCCAGTCGTGCTTGTTGGGATAGACCGCGAGCGCGTACTGCAGGACGAAGCCAAGCACGAATACCGGGATCGCCGAAGCGACCGCCGTAATCACGGTCGTCACGCGGTCGACGACCGAATAGCGCCGGATTGCCGAGATGATTCCTACGCTGAGACCGACCGCAATCTCGATCAGGATCGCCCAGAAGCTCAGGCGAATGCTGTTGGGCGCGCGCTCACCCAGGATCTCGTTCACACTTCGATCGTTTTGAAACGACTCGCCAAGGTCCCAGCGGAGGGTGCGCTTCCAGTAATTGACGAACTGCTCGGGAACCGATTCGTCGAGCCCGTAACGCACCTTCGCCCGTTCAATGACCTCTTCAGGAACGTTACGATTGGCGCCACCGACGATGAGTGTGGCGGGATCGCCGGGCAGCAGGAAGAACAGTCCGAACAACAACGAAAGCGCTGCGAACGCCGTCGGGAGGATGAGAAGCAGGCGCCGAATCGTATAGCTGATCATGGTGGGTCACCGACAAGCTTGGGGGAGCACCATCGGGCGCTCCCCCAAACTCTCTCGTCAGCGGCTCGAACTACCTAGCCGGCGTCCGTGACCGTCACGCGCTCCCAGGCGATGAGGCCGAAGTTGTTCTGCGGGAAGGAGCTGATCTTCTCGGGGTTGTAAACGTAGTCACCCTTGTACCAGTTGATCGGGATCACGGTGACGTCGTCGTTGAGAAGCATCGTCTCGGCCTGTTGGAACAACTCCGCGGACTTCGCCGGATCGGTCGTGGCCTTCGCCTCGTCGATCAACTCGTCGTATTCGGGGTTGTTGTGCTCACCATGATTGTTGCCCCCGATCGCGTCCGAGTGGAACAGGTCGTAGCTGAAGTTGTCGTACGTCGGGTAGTCCGCGAACCAACCTGAACGACAGAACTGGCATGCACCCTCGGCGAGCTGCGTGAAGTATGTCTCGCCGTCGATCGGGGTTGCCACGGCAGGGATCCCGATGGCGTCGAGGTTGTCGACGATGATCGCGACCACGTCCTCGTGGCCGGCCCCCGCGTTGAACTGAACCTTGATCGGTTCGGTGATCTCGTTCCCGTCTGCCTTCCAACCGTCAAAAAGTTCCTGGGCTCTCGCCTGGTCGTAGATGCAGTACTCGCAGAGACCTTCCTTGAATCCGGGAATGCCGGGCGGCGTCACACCAGTCGCGTTCTGGCGCGTGTTCTCGTAGACCGCTTCGTTGATCTCGTCGCGGTTGACCGCGAGTGAGATGGCACGACGCAAGTCGACGTTCTCCTCTCCGCCGACAACCGGGTCGGTCTGCTTCAGCTCGAAGTAATAGACGCCGAGGATCCCTACGTCGAGCGTGGTCGCGTAGTTGTCTTCGGCTTCGCTCACACGACCTGACGGGATGTTCGCCGTGTCACCTTCGCCTGCTTCGAACGCGTTGTACGCGCTGTCAGGGTCGGCAGAGGTGCGGAATGTGACCTTGTCGAGCGTCACCGTCGTGTCGCCATTGGCGTCGCCAGCCCAACCGTCGTTGCGGACCAGAACAATCTCTTCATCAGTGCGAGGCTTCTCAAGCTTGAACGGACCGTTGCCGATCATCAGGCCGTTCTCCCACTCGCTCTGATCGTCGAGTTCGTCGACTGCCGAGGGCATCGGGAGGAACAGCTGGAAGCCTGCAATCGCGTCGAACGTCGAGTACGGCGACGATAGTTCGACCGTGAGCGTCATCGCCTCGTCGTCAGCGGTCACGCCCGCGATCGTTTCGGCGTCACCGGCTAACTTCTCGGCGCCACCCTTGATGAAGTTGAACAGGTAGCTGTAGTCGCCGGCAAAGTCGGGGTTGGACGCGCGTTCCCATGCTCGGACGAACGAACTGGGCAACACCTGCTCGCCGTTCGAGAACTCCACGCCGTCACGAATTGTGAAGGTCCACACCGTCGCGTCGTCGTTGGCTTCGTAGGACTCGGCGACGTGCGGGACGATTTTGGGGTTGGCAGGATCGCTCGTGTCGATATCGGTCAGACCGTCATACAAGGCGTTAACGACCTGGTAAGCGTCGAGCGTGACGTTCAAAGCCGGGTCGATGTGCTCTGGCGGGTCGCCGACAAAGGTGCCGAGGTCGACGATCTCACCACCGACCTGCAACTGGGTGTTGTCCAGCGTGGTGGTCGTCTCCTGACCAATATCGGATGTCGAGCCTGAGCCACCGGGTTCGTCGTCGTCGTCGCCGCACGCAGCGGCAACGATCGCGAGTGCGCTGACGGCTGCGATCAGGCGCACTCCAAGCCTTCGATGTTTCTTCAAGATTCGAGACCTCCCCGTCTCTTCAGGAACCCCCCTGGAGGGGTCGGCCCGAAGCGGTGCACGACCCCGAATTCGATGCGAAAGGGTCAGCCCAGGCGGATCGAGAGCAAGATCGTGGTGAATCCGAAGATGACCGACGCCATGACGGTGAGTCGGTCGAGGTTCTTCTCGACGACGGTACTGCCGGCCGAACTGCCTCCGACCGCGCCGCCGAACATGTCGCTCAGGCCACCGCCCCGCCCGGCGTGCAGGAGCACGAACAGGATCAGCGTCAGCGAAACGACGACATGCACCACGATGATGATCGCGTTGACCACGCGAGCCATCTCCTTTCACAGCTGCGACCACCACCACCGGAGGCCGAGCGGGCCGAATCATAACCAGCGAGTTCACGACGGAGACGCCAGGACACCCTCATTCCGGGGAAATTCTCGCATCTGACGCGCCGTCAGTTGGAACGGACGAGTCGGTCGACTCGGCGACGTTCCCGACATCCGCCCGAGTGTCCCTCATTCACCCCGAACGGTGATATTGCACAATTCGCGCGAAGTCGTCGGGTTCGAGTGACGCGCCGCCGACCAGGCCACCGTCGACCTCGGGCTCCGCCATCAGTTCAGCGATGTTGCCCGCCTTGACGCTGCCGCCATAGAGCACGCGCATCTCATCGGCAGCGGAACCGATCATCTCGCGCAGCGTCGCGCGTACCAGACCACACGTTGCGTTCGCGTCGGCAGCGGTGGCGGTCTTGCCGGTGCCGATCGCCCAGATCGGCTCGTACGCCACGACACACTTCGCCGCGTCGGCCGCCGAGAGGCCGTGGAACGCAGCATGGATCTGCCCCGCGACCTTGGCGTCGGTCTCGCCGGCCTCGCGTTCGCCGTCGGTCTCTCCACAACACACGATCGGGTGCATCCCGGCGCCGAGCACGGCCCGCAACTTCTTGGCGACGACCTCGTCGCTGTCGCCGAACATCTCGCGCCGCTCCGAATGCCCGACGATCACATAGCTCACGTGCAGCTTCGCGAGCATGCCCGGGCTGACTTCACCCGTGAACGCCCCTTGCTGTTCGAAGTGCACGTCCTGCGCGCCGAGCCCGATCGGGATCCGGTCCGAATCGATCGTCGTCTGCACACTGCGCAGCGCGGTGAACGCGGGGCAGACGACGACCTCGACCTTGTCGTAGTCCTGCGGGTCGAGGCGGTAGCTGAGCTTCTGCACCACCTGGATCGCTTCGAGGTGCGTGTGGTGCATCTTCCAATTCCCCGCCATGAGCGGCTTGCGCGTGGTGGGCATGGTCGTATCCCTCTCCAGTCGTCGGCCGGGGCAAGCCCGTCAGGCCGACTCGCGCCGCGCACTCGCGCGCAGCGCGGCGAGGCCCGGCAGATCGCCCTGTTCGATGAATTCGAGGCTGGCGCCACCGCCGGTGCTCACGTGATCGATCCGGTCGGCGACGCCGAACGCTCGGACCGCGGCCGCGCTATCGCCACCGCCGACGACAGTGAAGCCGCCACAGTCGGCGACCGCCTCGGCAACCGTGCGGGTGCCCATCGCGAACGGCGACATCTCGAACACGCCCATCGGCCCGTTCCACAGCACGGTGCGGGCATCGTGGACGATCTCGGCATAGGTACCTGCCGTTTCCGGGCCGATGTCGAGGCCCATCGCGCCGTCAGGGATCCGACCGGCACCGCAATGGCGCGTGGTTGCCGACTCGCTGATCGCATCGGCAATGACGACATCGGTCGGCACGACGAGGCGGCCCGTCGCCAGCAGTTCGCGGCAACGATCGACGAAATCGGGTTCGACGAGGCTGTTGCCGACGGCGAGACCCTGCGCAACGTGGAACGTGAATGCCATCGCGCCGCCGATCAGGATCCGGTCACAGCGCGCGAGCAGCGCATCGATCACACCCAGTTTGTCGCTCACCTTGGCACCGCCCAGGATCGCGACGAACGGGTGCCGGGGCGCGTCGAGCAGTCCGCCGAGCACCTCGACCTCGCGCGCGAGCAGACGACCTGCCGCGCTCGGCATCACTCTCGGGGGCCCGACGACGGACGCGTGCGCGCGGTGGGCCGCACCGAACGCGTCGTTCACGAATACGTCACCGAGTTCGCTCAGGTTCGTCGCGAACGCGGGGTCATCGTTCGTTTCTCCCGGGTCGAAGCGAAGGTTCTCGATAAGCATGACCTGCCGGTCGGCGAGCGACTGGGCGCGTTCGAGCGACTCGAATCCGGCGACTTCGGGTGAGAGTTGCACGTCGTCGCCGAGCAACTCCGACAACCGCGCCGCGACCGGCGCCAGCGAATATGCGGCGTCGCGTCCCTCGGGGCGTCCGAGGTGCGAGCAGGCGACGACCGAGCAGTGATGCGCGCGCAGATGCTCGATCGTGGGCAGCGCGCTGGCGATACGCAGATCGTCGCTGATCGCTCCGTCGCGCAACGGCACGTTGAAGTCGGCCCGGAGCAAGACCCGGGTGCCGCGCCGAAGCGGCAGATCCTCGAGTTGGGGTAGCTGCACGCGGCTCCCTACGACGCGATGAAAGTGACGAGGTCAACGAGGCGGTTGCTGTAGCCCCACTCGTTGTCGTACCAGCCAAGCACCTTGACCTGCCGGCCGCCGATCACCATCGTGTCCAGCGCGGAGTAGATGCAGCTCGCAGGGTCGTGAACGATGTCGGCCGACACGAGAGGCTCGTCGCTGTACTTGAGGACACCGCGGTAGCTCGCGTCGGCGGCGGACTTGGCGAACGCAGCGTTGACGGCGTCGACGTCGATGTCGGACTTGACGGTGGCGACGAGGTCGGTGATCGAGCCGGTCGGGGTCGGCACACGCAGGGCCATCCCGTCCAACTTGCCCTTGAGGTGTGGCAGTACGAGCCCGATGGCGCGCGCCGCGCCGGTGCTGTTGGGGATGATCGACAGCGCCGCAGCGCGCATGCGCCGCAGGTCCGGCTTGCCCGAGCGGGTCGCGACCGCCTGGTCTTGGAGTTGTTGGTCACTCGTGTAGGCGTGGATCGTCGTGATCAGGCCCTGTTCGATGCCGAACGCGTCGTCGAGCACCTTGACGAGCGGAGCAAGGCAGTTGGTAGTGCAGCTCGCGTTGCTGATCACGGTGTGCGCGGCGGCGTCGAACACCGAGTCGTTCACACCCATGCAGATCGTGGCGTCCGCGTCGCCGCTGGGTGCGGAGATGACGACCCGCTTCGCGCCACCGTTGAGGTGGCCCTCCGCAGCGTCACGGGCGGTGAAGAGTCCGGTCGACTCGATCACGACCTCGACGCCCTCGGCACCCCACGGGATCTCGCCCGGCTCGCGCACCTCGAGCTTCTTGATGAGCGCGCCATCGACGCTGAAGCCGCCGTCGACCACGGCGATGTCGTAAGCGAGTGTGCCCCCCACCGAGTCGTGCTTGAGCAGGAACGCCATGGTGCCGGCGTCGCCGAACGGGTCGTTGACCGCGACCAACTCCACACCAGCGTCGGCACCCCGCTCGAGGATCGCGCGATAGAACGAGCGGCCGATCCTGCCGAATCCGTTGATACCCACACGAACGGTCATCGTTGCTCGGCCCCTGCTCTCTTGGTCTGCTGGTCTGGGTCTCGGACACGGGCGTGGCGCCACGAGTTGACGCGGCGCCCAGGACACTACGCAAGCAGGTCGGTGAGGGCGGTCGCCAACCGACGGCGATCACGGTGACGCCGATCGTCCGCTGCGACCCGGGCGGCGACGAAACCACCGCATCAGGCACATCCGGTCGCCCACGTGACCCCGGCCCGGAGCGAGTTGCCTCGACGCAGCCGATCCGCCGCGCTCGGTGGTGACGGTAGACGCCACATGTGGCGCATCGCGCCGCCCGCACGAACCGGGTGGCGACGGCATGCGCCGCAGGCGACGCAATCGGTCGCCGACGTGACGCAGATTGATGTGGGCGCGCTCACGACCGCGCGATGTCGCGATGGTGGACGCTGGTCGGGCGATGTCGCTTGCGCAAGAGGCGGGCGAGTTCCTCGGCAATGGCGACGCTGCGGTGCCGGCCGCCGGTGCAGCCCACACCAATGCTGAGATAACTCTTCCCCTCGCGCTCGAACGCGGGCATGAGCAACGCGAAGAGGCGATCGAGTTCGCGCAAGAACGCCTTGGTCTCGCGCTGGTCGAGCACGTATCGCTTCACCGGTTTGTCGAGGCCGGTCAGCGGCCGAAGCTCGTCGACCCAGTGCGGGTTCGGCAAGAAACGGCAATCGAAGGCGAGGTCGATGTCGCTCGGCAACCCGTGCTTGTAGCCGAAGCTGACGATGCTCGTCTGCAGCTGTGCGGGCGCGGTCGCGTCCTCGGCGAACAATGTACGCAACCGATCCCGTAGCTCGTGAACGTTCAAGTTCGACGTGTCGATGATCACGTCGGCCTCGCCCTTCAGGCTCTCGAGAAGTTGGCGTTCGCGCGCGATCCCGTCGCTGACGCGGTCGCTGTCGCTCAGCGGATGCCGGCGGCGCGTCGCCTCGTAGCGACGCACCAACACCGTGTCGCCCGCATCGAGGAACACGATGCGCGCGGTTCCGCCCTCGGCACGCAACTCGCCGAGCGCGTCGCCCAACGCCGCGAGGAAATCTCCGCTGCGTACATCGACCACCAGCGCGTAGCGCGTGTGCGTCTCTTGTCCGCGCGCGAGTTCAGCGACCTTGCCGATCAGGCGTGGCGGGACGTTGTCGATCACGAAGTAGCCAAGATCCTCGAGCACGTTCGCCGCCTCGGATCGGCCCGCGCCAGACATACCGGTGATGATCGTGACGTCGAGCTGAGCGTCGGTCATCGCAGCTTCCCGCTCGGCGAACCGTCGTGGAGCGCGGCGTGGACGGCGCGGGCGACCTTGTCGGGGAGCCAAGCGATGTCCACGAGTTCCTCTTCGGACGCCTCACGCACTTTCTTCACGCTGCCGAACTGTTTCACGAGGCGCGCGCGACGCGTGGGACCGAGACCCGGCACGCCATCGAGCGCGCTTTTCGTCATTCGCTTGCTGCGGAGTTGGCCGTGAAACGTATTGGCGAAGCGGTGCGCCTCGTCGCGGACCTGCTGCAACAGGTAGAGCGCCTCGGAGTCGCGGGCGATGCGAATCGGCTCGGTGAGCCCCGGCCGATAGACCTCTTCAAAGCGTTTCGCGAGGCTTGCGACGGCGATGTCTTCGTCGAGCCCCAGATCTTCGAGAACGCGGAGCGCAGCGCTGAGTTGACCTTTGCCACCGTCGATCAACAGCAGGTTCGGCGGGTAGCTGAAGCGCTTTCCCTTGTGCGCACCGTCGTCGCGCTCCTTCAAGTAGTTACGGAAGCGGCGCGTGAGCGCCTCTTCCATGCTCGCGAAGTCGTCCTGCCCTTCGACCCAACGCATCTTGAACTTGCGGTAGTCGCTGCGTTTCGCGAGACCATCCTCCATCACCACCATGGACGCGACGACGTCGGTGCCCTGCAAGTTTGCGATGTCGAAGCATTCAATTCGCAACGGCGCCTCGGGCAAATCAAGCGCGTCTTGCAGCGCGACCAGCGCGCGTGCGCGGGCGTTGTGGTCGCTCGCGCGCTTCAGCTTGTGGCGGACGAAGCTCTCCTTGGCGTTGATGGTCGCCGTCGCGAGCAACTCCCGCTTGCCGCCTCGCTGTGGGACGCGGATGCGGACCTTGGTGCCCCGCACGAACCCGAGGAACTCTTCGTACAGCTCGACGTCGTCAGGCGGAGTTGGGACCAGTACCTCTTTGGGCACGTTGTCGGCGGGTGCGTCGGCGTAGAGCTGCTCGATCACGCGGCTCACGAGCGCGCCCGGCGCGAGGTCTTCGACCTTGTCGACAACGAGACCCTTGCGCCCAACCACCCGGCCCTTGCGGACGTAGAAGACCTGGACGCTTGCCTCGAGCTCGTCCTCTTCGATGCCGAGCAGGTCGTAGTCCTCTTCGCGGGCACCGACCATCTGCTGCCGTTCGATCGCCTTTTGGACGCTGGCGAGCTGGTCGCGGATGCGTGCGGCGAGTTCGTACTCGAGCGCGTCGGCGGCGTCACGCATCCGCTGTTCAAGCCGTTCGACGACGTCGTCGGTGTCGCCGTCGAGGAACCGGCACAACTCGTCGACGAGCGCGTCGTACCGCTCGCGGTCGATATCGCCGACGCAGGGCGCCGCACACTTCTCGATGTGCGCGTACAGGCACGGGCGCCCGAGCTTGTGATGGCGTTCGAACTTGTTGTTCGTGCATGTACGGATCGGGAAGGTGCGCAGCAACAGGTCGAGCGTCTCGCGGATCGCATAGGCATGCGCGAACGGCCCGTAGTACTTCACGCCCTTGCGCTTCTGGCCGCGCAGCACCATGGCGCGGGGCCAGTCCTCGTCGAGCGTGACCGCGAGCCACGGATACGACTTGTCGTCCTTCAACCTCACGTTGAAGCGTGGTTGGTGCCGCTTGATGAGGCTGTGCTCGAGGAACAGCGCCTCAACCTCGTTGGCGGCGACGATCCACTCGACGTGGTCGGCCGCCTCGACCATCTGTCTGGTCCGCTCGGGGAGCAGATACGGGCTCCCGAAGTAGTTCGCGAGACGGGATCGCAGGCTCTTGGCCTTGCCGACGTACACGACCCGGCCGTGCGTATCCACGAACTGGTACGACCCCGGCGAGTCGGGGATCGTGCCGGCAGCAGGACGCGTCACCACACCCGCATTCTCGCGTCCTCGTGCCACTCCGCAGGCGACCCGATGCGCCACATCCGACCCAATCCACCGCCCGCGAACGTGGCGGGTGGGCGCGCCGCCCTGCACGACTACCTTGCGCGCCATGACGCTCACCTACCGCGACAGCGAACCCTTCCCCGGCGTGATCGGCACGACCCTCGGCGACAGCGTCCCGGCATGGCCGATGTCACCTCGGCCCGAAACCGGTGCCCCCAACGTACTGATCGTGGTGCTCGACGACGTCGGTTTTGCCCAACTGGGGTGCTTCGGTTCCGACATCGCCACGCCGGCCTTCGACCGCCTTGCGGCGCGCGGCCTGCGATACCGCCAGTTCCACACCACGGCGATGTGCTCCCCCACTCGAGCGGCGCTGCTCACCGGGCGCAACCACCACACCTGCGGGATCGGCGGGATCACCGACCTGGCGATGGGGTTCCCCGGATTCAACGGCCGGATACCGAAGTCGTGCGCCTTGGTCCCCGCGGTGCTGCGCGACCAGGGATGGGCGACCTACGCCGTGGGCAAGTGGCACCTGTGCCCGTCGGACGAAACCCACGCCGCGGCGCCCCGCGACCGTTGGCCGCTCGGCCAGGGTTTCGACCGCTACTACGGCTTCATCGGTGCGGAAACGTCGCAGTTCGCACCCGACCTTGTGATCGACAACTCGCCGATTCAGTTCGACGCACCCGACGGCTATCACCTGTCCGAGGACCTCGTCGATCACGCCATCGGGATGATCGACGACCTGCGCAACTCCGACGCGACGAAGCCGTTCTTCATGTACCTCGCCTTCGGCGCGTGTCACTCGCCCCACCATGTCGCACCCGAGTGGATCGAGCGCTACCGCGGGCAATTCGACGACGGCTGGGATGCCTGGCGCGCCCGAGTGTTCGATCGTCAACGCACAGCTGGCGTCGTTCCCGAAGGCGCCGAACTGTCCGAACGCCCACCTTGGGTCCAAGACTGGGACGCTCTCCCCGAGAACGAACGCCGCCTGTACGCGCGCATGATGGAGGTGTTCGCCGGCTTTCTCAGCCACACAGACGCGCAGTTCGGGCGCCTGCTCGACCACCTCGAGCGGACCGGTGAAATCGACAACACGTGGATCATCGCGGTATCGGACAATGGCGCATCGGCCGAGGGCGAGCGTTTCGGGACGTTCAACGAGAACTTCATCTTCAACGGGTTGCCGCACGACATGGAGAAGACGTTCGCGATGTTCGACGAACTCGGTGGGCCCCGAACGTATGGCCATTACCCGTGGGGGTGGGCGTTTGCGGGCAACACGCCGTTCAAGCGCTGGAAGCGCGAGACACACGAGGGTGGGATCGGCGACCCGTTCATCATCAGCGGCCCGGCGGTGCCCGCCGCGGACGCGGGGTCGGTGCGCGCGCACTACACGCACGCGATCGACATCGGCGCGACGGTGCTCGACGCGTGCGGTGTCGCGATGCCTGCGGTGTTCGGCGGCGTCGCGCAAGAGCCGGTGGCGGGCACCTCGATCCTGGCGTCCGTCGCGGCACGCGATGCGCCCGAGCACCGCGAGACGCAGTACTACGAGCAGTTCGCGTGCCGCGCGATTTACCACCAAGGCTGGAAGGCGGTGACCTTCCACTCGATGGGTCTCGTGACGTACGAGGCGTCCGACGACGCGCGCCGACCGTTCTCCGAAGATCGCTGGGAGCTGTACCACGTCGCAGTCGACCCCGCGGAGACCCACGACCTTGCTGCCGCCGAGCCCGAGCGGCTGCGCCACATGCAGGACCTCTGGTTCCGCGAAGCGGGCCGCTACGGCGCGCTGCCGCTCCAGTCGACACGGGCGTTCGCCTGGGGACGGCCTCACGCGATCCCGCCTCAGGATCGCTACGTGTATCGGCCCGGAGCGATCGCCGTCACCGAGGACGTCGCGGTCAACACGAAGCTTCGCCCACACCGGATCGTCGCGACGATCGACGTGCCCGAAGGCGGCGGCTCAGGTGCGCTGCTGGCACAGGGCGGGCGCTTCGGCGGGTTCTCGCTCTATCTGCTCGACGGCGTGCCCCATTACACCTATAACTTCAGCGGTCTGGCGCAGACGACGATCGCGGGGTCGGCGAGACTCGCTCGCGGTCGCCACGTCGTCGCGGTGGAGTCGACGCCCGACACGCTGGCTGCCGAGGTGTCGCTGTGGGTCGACGGCGAGATCGTCGGCACCGGTCGGGTCGAGCGCACCGCCATGTTCCGCTTCGCCCTGCACGGCGAAGGACTGTGCTGCGGCTATGACGATGGCACGGCGGTGTCCGACTCGTACGACTCGCCGTTCCGGTTCGACGGCACGATCGACCAGGTCGTCGTCGACGTCGGCGGCGAACCCTTCGTCGACACCGAAGCCCAGATCCGTCACGCCTGGCTCACCCAGTAGTTCGCCGCTACCCCACGTCGGCGACCCGATGCACCACACGCGACCGAAACCGACCGGGCCATGGGTTGTGCATCGCTGGGCCCGTACGGGCGGCGTTCAGGCGTCGAACGCGTAGGTGAGGATGTAGCCGATCGCGCCGTCGAGGGCGGCTTGGCTCTCGTCGAACACCGATCTGCGTCGGCGCGCGCCCTACTCGCCGTAGGTCACGTTCGTCGAAGCGCTTCCCGGTGTCGGCGTGGTCAGCGGTTCGACGGGGTTCAGCAGCGCACCGAGGCGGTACGGCACTTCGCCGATGAACGACTCGACCCAGGCCTTGGTTACAGGATCGGCGACGATCACGGAGATCGCGAGCACGAACTGCGGCGCACCGCTCTCGTCACGGTCGAGCATGGTCCCCGAGCCGTACATCTCGATACCCACCGGACGGCTCGACACGCTCAACAAGGTTTCCTGCGCCGCGAGCAGGTCGGCTTGGCTGGTCGGCATCGCAACGACGCAGACCGGGTCCGTCGTCTGCGCCTCGATCTCGGCGCGGTGCGCGTCGACGTTTGCGGTGAACCCGTAGTTCATGACGCCGCTCGTGTCGTCCCACCACGAACCCGCGTACTCGGGATCGGCATCGAGCCCCAGAGTGAGGTCGCCGAGAGGGTCGGTCGCGCCGCCAGGGCCGTCGCGAAGTTCTTCGCACGGGGTGGTGTAGTCGGTGTCGGGCTGTGGCACCGGAAGCGGACCAGTCGGTGGCCGAGTGAGCGTCAGCTGTCCGTCGGCCCACGTTCCGACGAGGTAGAACGTGCCCCACGTCGTGCCGTTGGCCGACTCTTCCCCTTCGACCGCGGTCCAGTCCCAGCCGACGATGTCGGGCCCACCGCACTGCGGCGGGTAGGACTCGGCGACCGCGCCGCAGAGTTGCGGGCCGTGGTCGGTGCTCTCGAGCACGGTGACGTTGCCGCCGTACTCGACGTCACCGGATCCGGCGGAGGGATCGATGGTCGACGGTCCGGCGACGATGCTGGGGCCGCCCTCGTCGCGCATCGCGAGCGCGGCGATGCCGACGACCAGCGCGATTACACCGGCGAACGCGCTCGCGACGACCAGGCGGCGCGAGCGCGTCGAAACCACCGGTTCGCGCTGCGACGCAACCTCGGCGGCGCGGCTCTGCGCGACGGCGTGGCCGGCGATCGCCGAGAGTTGGCGCGCGAGGTCGGCGTCGGAAGATCGATTGGCGTGGTCAGGGGGTTCGTTCATGTTCCACCTTCAGGCCGCGCCGCAACGCGTCAAGCGCGCGGTCGCAATGGGTTCGCACCGACGACGGCGAGATGCCGAGCACCTCGCCGACCTCGGGGTAGTGCCATTGACAGCCATAGACGAGGAACACGCAGACACGCTGGCGCTCGGGGAGTGCCGCGAGCAGACCGGCAAGCGCCGGTTCGACATCGGGGATCCGGTCGAGGCCGGCGATCTCCGACGGCAGGAACCGCCGGCGTCGCCGGGGGATGCGCGATCGGGCAACCCGGTAGACGTAGCCGGCCGGGTTCGCCATGGCGCGCACTCGCGCCCAGTTGCGCCAGGCGTACTCGAGCGCGTCGGCCGTCGCGTCACTCGCCACCTCCGGCCCGGCAAGGGCCACCAGCGCGCGCCGAATCCGTGGCTCGACCTCGGCCCCGAAGGCTGCGAAGCCGGCCTCGCCGCGATCACCGTCGCCAGCGCCGAGTTCGGTGTGCTCCATCACTGTCAGACGGTAAAGGTCCGGGCGCCGGATCCCTGCGACACGAGATTTCTCGGACTTCTGGCGCGCCCCGGCGCCCTCCCACCGCACCCAACATCGTCAGAACCGGAGGCCAATGGGAAGGCTTCTGCTCAGTACGAGTGTTAGAGTTCTGCTCATGTCGAGAGGAGGGGTCCGATGACCATCCAACTCACGCCCCCGACCAGCGCCGACATTCGCACCGCTGCCGAACACGACATCGGTTCGACACTTCGCCTGCAGCGACCGCTCCCCGATCGCTACACGCGGGCGACACCGGCCGAACTCGAGTCGATGATCCGGCGCGCCAAGGAGTCGCTCGGCACGCGCCTGTGCGTCCTCGGCCACCACTACCAACGTGACGAGGTCATCCGCTGGGCCGACGCGACCGGCGACAGCTTCAAGCTCGCTCGCTTCGCCGCCGACTCGATCGCCTCCGACATCGTGTTCTGCGGCGTGCACTTCATGGCCGAGTCCGCCGACATCCTCACGTCTGACGCGCAGCGCGTCTACCTCCCGGACCTCAACGCGGGTTGTTCGATGGCCGACATGGCCGACATCGATCAGGTCGAGGAGTGCTGGGACGAACTCGCAGCGCTCGTCGACATCACGCGGGTCGTGCCGATCACCTACATGAACAGTTCGGCGGCGCTCAAGGCCTTCGTGGGCCGCAACGCCGGTGCCGTGTGCACGAGCAGCAACGCTCGCGCCGTACTCGAGTGGAGCTTTGCTCGTGGTGATCAGGTGCTGTTCTTCCCCGACCAGCACCTCGGGCGCAACACCGGGTACCAAATGGGCTACGACGAGTCGCACATGCGCGTCTGGAACCCCCATCGCGAACTCGGCGGACTGACCGACGCGGAGGCGGAGTGCGCGCGCTTCCTGCTCTGGAAGGGACACTGCTCGGTGCACCAACGGTTCAGGGTCGACCACGTTGACGCGGCGCGTGCCGAGCACCCCGGTGTCGAGGTGATCGTTCACCCCGAGTGCGCGCACGAGGTCGTGGCGCGCGCCGACCGCGTCGGCAGCACCGAACGGATCCTCGAATGGGTGACTGCGGCACCTGCCGGCAGCGTGATGGCGATCGGCACCGAGATCCACATGGTGCAGCGCCTCGCAAAGGCTCACCCCGACAAGACGATCTTCTCGCTCGACCCGCTCATCTGCCCGTGCAGCACGATGTTCCGGATCGACGAACCGCATCTGGCGTGGACGCTCGAGCACATCGTCGCGAGCGACCCGGTGAACCGCATCACCGTCGACGCCGAGACGACCGAGTGGGCGCGGGTCGCGCTCCAACGCATGCTGGACATCACCTGACCCGCATGCGGGTCAGGTGGGCGAATCGGGCGACCAACCGGGTCAGCCGCGACGTTCGCAGACCAGCATCAACAGGCGCGGGATCGATGCTGCGGCGGCGTACTCGTCGGCACGCTGGATGAAACTCGCCGGAGGTTCCGGTTCGGCCATGTGGACGATCGACAACCCGACCGCGGCGAGCGTGTTCACGTACTCCGACAACGGCCGGTGTACGAACGGCAGCACCACGCCGGGCGCGAGTTCTTCCATCGTCACGTCGGCAACGAGGTACGGGCCGATACGCCAATACTCCTCGTCGAGGATGTGGTCGATGATCCAACCGCTGCCCGGACACTGCAGCAACGGGTGGTTCATGAAGAACACGAAGCGACCTCCGGGCCGCAGCACGCGAGCCACCTCGGCAATCGCGGGACGATGATCGGGGATGTGCTCGAACACGAGACTGGCGATCGCGGCATCGCATGCGCCGTCTCGCACCGCGAGTCGCTCGGCGACGCCCCGCACGTACACGACTCCCCCGCCGCGCTCGACCGCGACCCGCAGCTGATTTCGCGTCGGATCGACACCGACGACGAGGGTGGCGCCGTCGTCGACGACGCGCCGGGCGATCTGACCTTCACCGGTGCCGATGTCGAGCACACGGCCAAAGCCACGCAGCCATTCTCGAGCCAACGGCACGATCTGTTCGTCATATTCGGGGTCGGCGCCCTCGGTGAAGCCCTCCTGCCACCACGCGGCGTTCGACTCCCAGGCATCAGCGTCGGGCAAATGGGCGTCGCGGTTCATCGCCGCAGGGAACCCCCGGCCGACGCGACCTTGCGATCGCGCGCGCCCACGCCGAGCGCGGTCCCTGACGACGAAGCCAAGTTGCGGACAGCCACGTCGTCACGATCGCGCCTCGAGCGCCCGCACGGATGCAGGCGTTGGCAGCGTCGGCAACGAGCTCGGTCACTCACGGACAGGCGTTGAGTCCACATCGTCCGTCCCAGTGCCGGGCGCCAACCGCGGATTTCGACGCGACACGCTCATGTGAGCATCGGAGCGAGGAAGCGTCCGGTGTAGCTCGCGGAGACCTTGGCGACCTGTTCGGGGGTGCCCTCGGCGATGACCTGCCCGCCGCCTGAGCCGCCCTCGGGCCCGAGGTCGATGATCCAGTCGGCGCACTTCACGACGTCAAGGTTGTGCTCGATGACGAGCACTGTGTTGCCACCGTCGACGAGGCGCTGCAGGACGCCGAGCAGCCGTCGCACATCCTCGAAGTGAAGCCCGGTTGTCGGTTCGTCGAGGATGTAGATGGTGCGGCCCGTCGCCTTCTTCGACAGTTCAGATGCGAGTTTGACGCGCTGGGCTTCTCCTCCCGACAGGGTCGGCGCTGGTTGGCCGAGCCTGATGTAGCCGAGGCCCACGTCGACGATCGTCTGCAACTGGCGAGAGATCGTCGGCTGCGCGGAGAAGAAGTCGAGGGCGGCCTCGCACGGCAGGTCGAGCACCTCGGCGATGTTCTTGCCCTTCCAGGCGATGTCGAGGGTGTCGCGGTTGTAGCGCGCGCCTTTGCAGACCTCGCACGGCACGTACACGTCGGGCAGGAAGTGCATCTCGATCTTGATGGTGCCGTCGCCCGCGCACGCCTCGCAGCGACCGCCTTTGACGTTGAACGAGAAACGACCGGGTTGGTAGCCGCGCACCTTGGCCTCGTTGCTCTGCGCAAACAACGATCGGATCTTGTCGAACACACCGGTGTAGGTCGCAGCGTTGGAGCGCGGGGTACGACCGATCGGGCTCTGGTCGATGTCGATGACCTTGTCGAGCGACTCGGTGCCTTCGATGCGCTTGTGCCGGCCGGGCACCTCCTTGGACCGGTAGACCTTCTGCATCAGGGCGCGGTAGAGGATGTCGTTGACGAGGGTGCTCTTACCGCTTCCGCTCACGCCGGTCACTGCGATGAAGCACGCGAGCGGGAACTCGACGTCGATGTCACGCAGGTTGTGCTCGCGAGCGCCACGAACCGTGATGCAGGCGCCGTTCGGTTTGCGCCGTAACTCGGGGACCTCGATGGCCCGTTTCTTGGACAGGTACTGACCGGTGATCGAATCGGGCACCTTGAGCAACTGTTTGAACGTGCCGCTGTGCACGACGCGGCCGCCATGCTCGCCGGCGCCGGGGCCGACATCGACGACGTGATCGGCGATGCGGATGGTCTCCTCGTCGTGCTCGACCACGATCACGGTGTTCCCGAGGTCGCGCAACCGCAGCATCGTGTCGATGAGGCGCTGGTTGTCGCGTTGGTGCAGCCCGATCGAGGGTTCGTCGAGCACGTACAGGACCCCGACGAGGCCGCTGCCGATCTGGCTCGCGAGGCGAATGCGTTGTGCCTCGCCACCCGCGAGCGTGCCGCTGCTGCGATTGAGGCTGAGATAGTCGAGGCCGACGTCGAGCAGGAACTGGAGTCGCTCGTTGACCTCCTTCAAAACCCGCTCGGCGATCATGCGGTCGCGCTCGGACAGTTCGAGAGCGCCGAGCACCTTGGCGCACTCACCGATCGACAGCTCGCCGATCTCGTGGAGGTTGCGGCCGTCGACCGTGACCGCGAGCGACGCGGGCTTCAGCCGGGCGCCGCCACACTCGGGGCAGGGCACCTCGCGCATGTAGCCCTCGATCTGCTCGCGGGCGCGCTCGCTGTCGGATTCTGAATGGCGTCGCTCGAGCCACGGGACCACACCCTCGTAGCGAGTCTGGTACTGGCGCTGGCGGCCGTAGCGATTCTTGTAACGAACCGTGACCTGCTGCTTGCCCGTTCCATACAGCGCGATCTTGCGCTGCGTCGCTTTGAGCTTCTTCCATGCAGTCGCGGTCGAGAAGCCGTTGGCCTCGCCGACCGCCTGGAGCACTCGCCCGAAGAACTCGGCCCGGTAGCCCGTCCACGGAGCCAACGCGCCCTCATCGATCGACAAGTCGTCATCGGGGACGATCAACTCGGGGTCGACCTGGAAACGGGTGCCGAGGCCGTCGCACCGCTCGCACGCGCCGTAGGGAGAGTTGAACGAGAAGTTGCGCGGCGCGAGTTCGTCGAAGCTCGTTCCGCAGTGTGTGCACGCGAGATGCTCGGAGAACGTCAGCACCTCGGCTTCGGGTTCGACCAACTCGCCCTCGCGAGCCGCAGGAACGATCTCGACCTCGGCCACGCCTTCGGCGAGTCGAAGCGCCGTCTCGAGCGAATCGGTGAGACGCCGTTCGATGCCGCCACGGCGTACGAGCCGGTCGATCACGACCTCGATGGTGTGGTTCTCGTAGCGGGCGAGGCGTTCCTTCTGCGCGTCGGCCATGTCGAGCGTTTCGCCGTCGATCCGCACGCGCCCGTAGCCGTTCGTCGCGAGTTCGCGCAGCAGTCCCTCGTACTCACCCTTGCGTCCGCGCACGACGGGCGCGAGCACCTGGAACCGGGTGCCTTCGGGGAGTTGCAGGACGCGGTCGACGATCTGCTGTGGCGTCTGGCGAGTGATCGGTCGGCGACAGGTCGGGCAATGCGGCTTGCCGATGCGCGCGTATAAGAGGCGCAAGTAGTCGTAGACCTCGGTGATCGTGCCGACCGTCGAACGCGGGTTGCGGCTCGCCGACTTCTGATCGATCGAGATCGCGGGGGACAGACCCTCGATGAAGTCGACGTCGGGCTTGTCCATCTGGCCGAGGAACTGGCGCGCGTACGCCGAGAGGCTCTCGACGTAGCGGCGCTGACCCTCGGCGTAGATCGTGTCGAAGGCGAGGCTGCTCTTTCCGCTCCCGGACAGGCCCGTGAACACGACGAGGCGGTCACGGGGCAACACGAGATCGACGTCGCGCAAGTTGTGTTCCCGGGCACCCCGGATCACGATCTGCTCGCCCACGCGCCCCTCCACCTCAACCGACCTGGACACCCATCGGGCGAAGGGGCGAACGACTCGCCCGCCGCCGTCAGCACGGGATACCGGAACTGTACCGGCCCGCCGGCCGATACGAACGGATGTTCCCCCAAGCGCAAGCCGCCTCGGTCGAGCAGGCCTTGTCCGGCGCGCTGGCGCCGGTCGAACCTGATGCCGAGCGCGCAGATCTCGCCGAGCATCGCCCGCGGTTCAGCCGACCTCGCGCAGTTCGCGCTTCAATTCGTGGATCTCGTCGCGCAGACGCGCGGCCTCTTCGAATCGCAGGTCGCGTGACGCGTCGAGCATCTCGTCCTGCAGCGACTGGATGAGCCGCGCCAACTCGTCGCGCGGGAGATCGAGGTCGCTCACCCGTCGCTTCGTCGCGGCACGACCCCTGCCGCGGACTCGCCCGCTCAGTGCCGACTCGTCGCCTGCGTCGCGGCCCCGCACCATCTCGAGGATGTCGACGACCTTCTTGCGGATCGTCTGCGGGTCGATGCCGTGGAGTTCGTTGTACTCGAGTTGCTTCTTGCGGCGACGCGTCGTTTCGGAGATCGCGCGCTTCATCGAGTCGGTGTATTGGTCGGCGTACATGATGACCTGGCCCTCGACGTTGCGGGCGGCGCGGCCGATGGTCTGGACGAGCGACGTCTCCGAGCGCAAGAAGCCCTCCTTGTCGGCGTCGAGGATCGCCACGAGCGACACCTCGGGGAGGTCGAGACCCTCGCGCAGCAGGTTGATGCCGACGAGCACGTCGAACTCGCCGAGGCGCAACGCCCGCAGGATCTCGACCCGTTCGAGCGTGTCGACCTCGCTGTGCAGGTAACGCACGCGGATCCCGAGTTCGAGCAAGTAGTCGGTGAGGTCCTCGGACATCTTCTTGGTGAGCGTCGTGACGAGCACACGAGCGTCGCGCTCGACTCGGCCACGGATCTCAGCGACGAGATCGTCGATCTGGCCCTTGGTCGGCCGCACCATCACCTCGGGATCGATGAGTCCGGTCGGACGTACCACCTGCTCGACGATCTGCGTGCTGTGCTCGCGCTCGTACGGGCCGGGCGTCGCGGAGAGAAACACGCACTGGCTGACCTTCGAGACGAACTCCTCGAACGTCAGTGGCCGGTTGTCACGCGCCGATGGCAGCCGGAACCCGTGCTCGACGAGCGTGTCCTTGCGCGAGCGGTCGCCGGCAAACTGACCATGGAGTTGCGGCACGGTCACGTGGCTCTCGTCGAGCACGATGAGGTAGTCGTCAGGGAAGTAGTCGAGCAGCGTGTAGGGCGGCTGGCCGTAGACCCGCCCGTCGAGGTGCATCGAGTAGTTCTCGACGCCGCTGCACGACCCGATCTCGCGCAACATCTCGAGGTCGTAGGTGGTGCGCATCCGCAGTCGTTGCGCCTCGAGCAACTTGTTGTGCGACTCGAGTTCGGTGAGCCGCTCGCCGAGTTCGGCCTCGATGCCCTCGATCGCGCGCGCCAGGCGCACCTCGTCGGTGACGTAGTGGCTCGCCGGGAACAGTGCCAGCTTGTCCAGTTCTTCGACGATCTCGCCGGTGAGCGGATCGATCATCGAGATCCGCTCGACCTCGTCGCCGAACATCGAGACCCGCAGCGCCCGTTCCTCGTAGGCGGGGAAGATCTCGATCGTGTCGCCGCGAACCCGGAACTTGTTGCGGGCGAAGGCGAAGTCGTTGCGTTCGTACTGGAGGTCGACGAGCTTGCGCAGGATCGAGCGCTGGTCGCGCTCGTCGCCGACCGTGAGCCACAGGAGTTGTTCGCCGTAGACCTCGGGCGAGCCGAGCCCGTAGATGGCTGATACCGACGCGACGATGATCACGTCGCGGCGCGTCAACAAGGCCGACGTCGCCGAGTGCCGCAACCGATCGATCTCGTCGTTGATCGAGCTGTCTTTTTCGATGTAGGTGTCAGTGGACGGGAGGTACGCCTCGGGTTGGTAGTAGTCGTAGTAGGAGACGAAGTACTCGACTCGGTTCTTGGGGAAGAATTCGCGGAACTCGGCGGTGAGCTGCGCGGCGAGCGACTTGTTTGGCGCGAGCACGATCGTGGGGCGCTGGGTCTCGGCGATGACGTTGGCGATCGTGAAGGACTTGCCGGATCCGGTGATGCCGAGCAGCGTCTGGAACTTGTCGCCGCGCTCGATCCCCCCGACGAGCGCGGCGATGGCCTCGGGCTGGTCGCCCGAGGGCGCGAGGCCACTGACGAGTTCGATCTCCGCCACACCCGCACCCTACCGACCACCTCGGACACGGACGCCGAGTGGTCGAGCGGCCACCCTGGGTCGGCCCAGCGGGCCACGTGCTTCGGGTTCAACCAGCCGGTTCGGTGAGTTCACCCCAGATCACGTCGACCTGTGTTTCGAGTGCGTTGAGGTCGCCGGCGTTGTCGACGACCCAGGTCGCCAGCGCCCGGCGTTCCTCATCGCTTGCCTGTTGCGCGATGCGGCGCTCGGCGTCGGCGCGGGCAATTCCCCTCGCAACGAGTCGCGCCAGGCGGATCGCGAGCGGCGCCTCGACCACGATGACCTGCTCGTAGTCGGGGAGCGTGTTCGCGGACTTCTTCTTGCTCTCGGCCAGCAATGGCACGTCGTGCACGACGATTGCGTCCTCGGGGCACGCGCCCAGGCGGCGCATGAATTCGGCACCGATCGCCGGGTGCGTGATCGCCTCGAGATCCTTGCGCGCGTCGTCGGTCGCGAACGCCTTCTGGGCGAGGTGCGCCCGGTCGAGGGCGCCGTGGTCGTCGAGAATGTCGGCCCCGAACCGCTCGACGAGTTGCGCCAGCGCGGGAGTCCCGGGTTCGACGACTTCGCGGGCGATCTGGTCGGCGTCGAGCACCACGGCGCCGCGGGCGGCGAGCAGCGCGGCCACGGTCGACTTCCCCGAACCGATGCCGCCTGTCAGGCCGACCATTCGCACGGCGACGGAGTCTACGGCTGACTCTCCGAACGCTTGCCCGCGCGCCGATGAGGTGGCGAAGAGCCGCGACGGCTCGGCACCCCGCGCGCACATGCACTCGACACGATCCTCCACCGACTCCGACACCACGCCCGTTCGGCTGACGCCCGGCGGTGATCGCGCCCGCGCGGACACCGCGCGTCGCGACGTGTCGCAGCACCACCCGATCGAGTTCGATCGCCTGTCCGTCATCCCGCGTGTCGGTGTCCTCGTCGCATGGGTGCGCTGGTCGGCCGTACTGTTCGGTGCGCTGGTCAGCCTCGCCCGCGACCCGAGCGGCGTGGTCGCATGGGGGTGCGCGGCGAGCCTCTGCTCGTTCAGCCTGTGGCAGACGATCCAACGGCCGCGCCTCGACGAAGTCTCGGCGCGCCTTGCGGTGCTGACGGCAATCGAACTGTCGCTCGCGGTCGCGGCGATCCTGCTCACCGGAGGCATCGAGAGCCCTTACGTCCTGACACCGATGGTCCCACTGATGCTCGGCGGCTACGCATGGGCCGCGCAACGCATCGTGGCGCTCGCGTATGCGGGACTCGCGGTCGTCGCGCTCGTCGGTCTGGCGCGGCAGGGAGAACCACACTCGTCACGAAGCGGCGTGTTGCTCGGCATCATGTTGTTGCTGTGCTCCGTACTCGGTGCGTTCACGCGCCGGCTCATCGACGACGCGGCCGATCGACACAACGCCACGCTCGACCAGTTCACGCGCATGACCACCGCGAACGATCTCCTCGTGTCGCTGCACCGACTCGCCCAGACGCTGCCGACCTCGCTCGACCTCACCGAGGTCACCGAGTCACTCCGGGTGCGTCTGCGCGACACGTTCGAATACACCGCGCTCACGGTCCTGGTTCGCGATGAGTTCGGCGACTCGTGGCGCAGCGCCATCGCTGACGGAGTCCGGGTCGCGCACACCCAGACAGTTTCGGATCTCGCCGACCCGCTCGCGCGCGCCCGGCTGCTCGTCACCCCGTTCGCCATCGCCGACCTTGCCGCCGAAGGGCTCAGCGGGTGCGCGGCAACCGCGCGCACCGGGCTCTACGCGCCGCTGTGGGCCCGCGGCCGCGTCCGCGGCTTGATCGCGCTCGAGCACACCGAACCGGGCCGCTACGGACCCGACGAAGTCGACCTCCTCGCCTCGATCACGAGTGCGATCGCGCTGTCGCTGGACAACGCGATGTGGTTCAACCGGTTGCGCGTCTTCGGAGCCGAAACCGAGCGGGCCCGCATCGCGCGTGACCTGCACGACCGGATCGCGCAATCGCTCGCGTACATCTCGTTCGAGCTCGAACGGCATACCGACGCGCCGCAGCCACCGACGACCGAAGAGCTCGGCGAGCTGCGCGACGTCGTGCGCAGCGTCGTGACCGACCTGCGCGACACGCTGTACGAACTGCGCGCCGCGGTCGGGCCCAACGACGATCTCGTCGCGGTCGCCACGCGCTACCTCGAGCGGTATGAGCGCCGTACCGGTCTCACCGTCCGTTTCGAGCACGACGTGTCGATACGGGCGCCGGTCGCCATCGAACAGGAGTTGTGGCGGATCGCTCAGGAAGCGATGGAGAACGCGGCGCGTCACGCCCGCGCTTCCGTCGTGCGGCTCGAATACCAGTCCCAAAACGGACGAATTCGTATGGCAATCGTCGACGACGGTACAGGATTCGACCCGCGGCAAAGCACGGGTGACCGGTATGGCCTTGTGGGGATGCGAGAACGTGCCGATGCAATCGGAGCGGCCTTCGCCCTGGACAGCGCTCCGGGTCGGGGCACGCGGATCCAGGTCGACATGGAGGTCCGGGCATGATGCGAGTGCTGCTCGCCGACGATCACCAGCTTCTGCGCCAGGCGCTCCGCCGCGCGTTCGAGGACGCGGGGGTATTTGTCGTCGGCGAAGCCGCCGACGGCGAGGAGGCGTCGCGCCTCGTCGACGAACTGCGGCCCGACATCGTGGTGATGGACGTGACGATGCCGGTCCTCGACGGTGTCGAGGCAACCCGCCGCATCCACGGCGCCTACCCCGAGTTGCCGATTGTGATGCTCACGATGCACGGAGAGGCCGAGCTACGTGCCGAGGCGATCCGTGCCGGCGCCGCGGCGTTCATGACCAAGGACAGCAGCATGCACGACGTCGTCGCGACGGTCGTGGCCGCGGCCGCGGGCGAGGCGCTCTCGCCCGACCTCGCCTCGACGATCCTCGCCGAGTTTCGCGACCTGCGCGACCCGCGCGACCCGCGCGAGCGGACCGATCTCTTCCGCGACACCAGCACCGCGCCCAAACCGTCACCGTCCAGGCGGCGCGTCGACTCGCCCCTGACCAAGCGTGAGGAAGAGATCCTGCAGTTGATCGCCGACGGCTACTCGACGACCGAGGTCGCGGGCAAGCTCTTCATCAGCGCGAAGACAGTGAAGAACCACCTCGCATCGATCTACGACAAGCTCGATGCACGCGACCGGACGCAAGCCGTCCTGTCGGCCGTGAGGATCGGCATCATCCGCATCACCTGAGTTGAGACGCCGACAGACGCGCCCCGCCGCGACAGGCGCGACCTCGCGGGTCGCGCGCACCAGCACGTCAGCTCGCGGTGGCGTCGCCTTCGCTCACCGAGACGACCTCGGCCTCGGTGGCATCAGCGGCCAGCGACGCCTCTGCCGGAGTCGCGTCCGCCGGAGTCGCGTCAGCGCTCCTGTCGGCGGCGGCGCCGCCCTCAGCGCCACCCTCGGGCTCGCCGTAGTCGGGCCCGATGTAGTTGCCGTGTTCGTCGAACGCATGATCGCCGTAGATGTCCTGGTACTCGGCCGCGACCGTGCCGCCCTCGGCGGCCTGCTTGATCGAGAGGCTGATCCGACGCCGGTCGAGATCGACATCGATGATCTTGACCCAAAGCTCTTCGCCGGGCTGCACGACCTGGTCGGGCGCCTCGACGTGGTGGACGGCCATCTCGGAGATGTGCACGAGACCCTCGATGCCTTCGCCGACCTGCACGAAGCTGCCGAACGGCACCAGCTTGGTGACCTTGCCGTAGACGAGTTCGCCGACCTGGTGTCCGTTCGCGAACTCCTGCCACGGATCCTGTTGAGTCGCCTTGAGCGACAGGCTGATGCGTTCGCGCGAAAGGTCGACGTCGAGCACCTGCACGGTGACCTCGTCGCCGACCTGTACCACCGAACTCGGGTGGTCGACGTGCTTCCACGACAGTTCCGACACGTGGACGAGCCCGTCCATCCCGCCGAGGTCGACGAACGCACCGAAGTTGACGACGCTGCTCACCTTGCCCGAACGGACCTCACCCGGCTTCAGGTTCGCGAGGAACTCGTCGCGAGTCTCGCGTTGGGTCTCCTCGAGGAACGCACGCCGGCTGAGCACGACGTTGTTGCGGTTCTTATCGAGTTCGATGATCTTGCATTCGAGCGACTGGCCGACGAACGGCTGGAGGTCGCGTACTCGGCGCAGGTCGACGAGCGACGCCGGCAGGAATCCGCGCAGGCCGATGTCGATGATGAGCCCGCCCTTGACGACCTCGATGACCGGACCGGACACGACGCCGTCGGTCTCCTTGAGTTGTTCGATCGTGCCCCAGGCGCGCTCGTACTGCGCGCGCTTCTTCGACAAGATCAGGCGGCCGTCCTTGTCTTCCTTCTGCAGGACGAGGGCCTCGATCTCCTCGTTCATCGACACGACTTCGGCGGGGTTGACGTCGTTGCGGATCGAGAGTTCTTTGCTCGGGATCACACCTTCGGACTTGTAGCCGATGTCGAGCAGGACCTCGTCGCTGTCGATCTTCACGACCTTTCCCTTGACGAGATCGCCGTCTTCGAAGTGCATGATCGTGTTGTCGATCGCGTCTTCGAGCGAGAGGTCACCGAGGTCGTTCTCGACGATCGTTGTGAGCGACTCCATCGTGTCGCCCTCGGTGTCGACGATCGTGTCGGTGACGATGTCGTCGCCAGGGCTCGTGTCGCTCCCGGCCGTGCCGTTGGTGACCGTCTCGGTTGGTGAGTCAGCCGCGTTCGTTGACTCGGGGTTCGGTGCTGCGGGCGCCTCGGCGGCGGTCGTGCTGTCGGTGTCGGTCGAGAGATCGGGCAACTGATTCCTGCTTCGGTTCGGCGCGTCGGGTGCGCTCGTTGCTTCCCGCGCGCGCGGGGTCGGGTCGACGCGCGCAAACGGTGCCAGCTCCGGCGGAGAGGCCCAAACAGCGTAGACGCCCGATTCATCGGCGGAAAGCCGGAGCATCGCTGCACGGTGCATCCGCGGTCGAGCGACGATTGCCTCGCGCTCGCCTGCCTCAGGGTCGGGTCGCGAGCAGCAGCAGTTCGGGGCGATCGAACGCCGGTGGGCGCGGCGCGTAATCGCCAGGCGTGACACCGTGCACACCATCGACCGTCAATCCCGCGGCCGCGGCGAGCAACCGGAGCTCGCGCGCAGTGAAACAGGTCGTCCAGAGGTCGAACTCGGCCTCGCTGCCGTCGGCGCCACGCAGGGTCGCAACCTCGTGGTTGACGCCGGTGTCGACGTCGAAGTGGTCGTTGGCCTCGATCCAACGCACGGCGAAGTAGGAGGAGAAAGCCGAGAGAGCCAGCCGTCCACCGTGGCGGAGTGCGCGCCCGAACCGCGCGAGCAACGCCGGGTCCTCGTTGCCGCCGAGCAACCCGAAGCCGCCTTGGCAGAGGCAGACGCAGGCGTCGAAGCCCGCTTCGACATCGAGGTCGCGCACATCGAGCACCGCGAACGTCGCGCTCGACCGTTCGCCGCGCGCGGCGGTCCGCGCGAGTTCGATGAACGTCTCGGAACGGTCGATCCCGTGGGCGAGGATCCCCCGCCGGGCGAACTCGAGGCTGTGCCGCCCCGGCCCGCAGCCGATGTCGAGGACCCTCATGCCCGGGGTCAGGCCGAGCGCTTCGACCAGGAAATCGACCTCGTGTCGCGTGCCTTTGGCGAAGGCGTTCTTGAGGTAGGCCGGTCCGAGGAAGTCAGCCAGCGGATCGAACCAGCCGCCCGGCGGCGGCACGGGCGGCTGCGCCTCGGATCCCACGCCTACTTGCAGTCCTCCCAGGTGGACCCGAAACCGGTGTCGACCACGAGGGGGACGCGCAACTCGCACACTGACTCCATCGTGGTTCGCACGAGCGACTCGACCTGCTCGCGTTCGGCGAGCGGGACTTCGAACACCAACTCGTCGTGCACCGTCAGGATCATGCGCGTGGCGAGCGACGCCTCGCTCAGCGTGCGGTCGCAATCGATCATCGCGAGCTTGAAGATGTCGGCCGCCGCCCCTTGAACCGGCGCGTTCTGCGCCATCCGTTCGCCCATCTGGCGGATGCGGAAGTTGTCGGACGCCAGTTCGGGGAGCTGTCGGCGCCGCCCGAACATGGTCGACGTGTACCCGTTGGCCTTCGCCTCGGCGACCGTGCGTCGCATGAACTCGTTGATCCGCGGGAACCCCTCGAAGTAGGCGTCGAGGATCTCCTTGGCCTGATCGGTCGGGATGTCGAGTCGCTGGCCGAGCCCGTATGCCTCCATGCCGTAGGCGAGCCCATAGTTGACCATCTTGGCGATGTTGCGGTGGTAGCCCTCGACCTGGGTCTCGTCGAGGTCGAACACCTTGGCCGCGGTCACCGTGTGGATGTCGACGCCGCGTTCGAACGCATCGACGAGTCCGGGGTCTTGGGCGAGGTGCGCGATCACCCGCAGCTCGATCTGGCTGTAGTCGGCGCTGAGCAGCACGCAGCCCTCGTCGGCGACGAACGCACGACGCAGTTGCTTGCCCACCTCGGTGCGCACCGGGATGTTCTGCAGGTTCGGGTTCTCGCTGCTGATCCGGCCGGTCGCGGCGACGAGCTGGTTGAAGTTCGCGTGGATCCGGCCGTCGGCACCGACGAGCGGCGGCAGCGCGTCGGCATAGGTGCTGCGCAACTTCTCGACCTCGCGATACGACAGGATCTCGCTGACGATCGGGTTGTCCTCGGCCATCTTCTGCAACGAGTCGGCGTCGGTCGACGGCCCGGTCTTGGTGCGCTTCACCGGCGTCAGGCCGAGCTTGTCGAAGAGCACGTGCCGGAGCTGCGGGACCGAGTTGATGACGAACGGTTCGCCCGCGAGTTCGTGGACACGCGCCTCGTGCTCACGACCCCGTTCGGCGAGCGTGCGGCCGAGCTCCTGGAGGAACGCGACGTCGATCTTGACGCCCGCGGCCTCCATCTTCACGAGCACCGGGACGAGTGGCCGCTCGAAGCGTTCGTAGAGGTCGACGAGCTCGCGCGCTTCGAGCGCGCTGCGGAGCGTGTCGGCGAGCATCAACACCGCGGCCGCGTTCCGCCCCGCTTGAGTGACGGCACTGTCGCCGCCGAAATCGAGCGTGCCCTCCTCGACGTCGGGCGAGCGCAACTCGATACCGAGGTAACGAGTCGCGAGGTCGTCGAGGACGTACTTCCCCTCGCCCGGATCGACGAGATACGCCATCACCGCGGTGTCAGCATCGAGTCCGAGCAGCGGCGGATCGCCGAGCGCGTGCACGATCTCCTTGACCCGGTGCGCGACGATCGCGGCGCCGCCGGCGAGGAGCCGTTCGACTTCGGCGCGTACCGCGGGATCGCGCAGCAGGTCTGCGCCGACATAACCCGCGGTGGTCGGCTCGGTCGCGAACGCCAGTCCTTCGAGATCGCGCCCGGCAGCGCCGGCCCACCGCGCTTCGATCGCGAGCCGGCCCGAGATGGCGGCCAAGTATTTCGCGGCCTGCTCGGCGTCGCGCAGCACCGTCACGTCGACGTTGAACTCGGCTGCAGGCGCGGTCGCGGCTTCGCCAGGCCCGGCAGCGTCACCGACGGCTTCGAGCAGACGCGGCAACAACGTGCGGAACTCGAGTTGGTTGCAGAGCACGCGGAGTGCGTCGCGGTCGAACGGACCTTGGCGCAGGTCGTGGACGTCGACGTCGAGCGGGACGTCGCGGCGCAGGATCGACATCGTGCGGTTCATGAACACGCGGTCGCGACACTCACCGAGGTTCTGGCGTTGCTTGGGCGGCAGCGTGTCGAGGTGTTCGAAGATCGCTTCGAGGTCGCCGTAGGTCGACACGAGCTTCGCCGCGGTCTTCTCGCCGATACCCGGCACGCCGGGCAGGTTGTCGCTGTTGTCGCCGCGCAGGGCCGCGTAGTTGGGGTACTGCGCCGCAGTGACCCCGGTGCGCTCGACGATGCCGGCCTCGTCGTAGAGCGCGTAGTCGCTCACGCCGCGGCGGTTGTAGAGCACACGGATGTGCGGGTCCTCGACCAACTGGTAGCTGTCGCGGTCTCCCGTCACGATGATGACGTCGATCCCCTGCGCGGCCGCGCTCGTGGCGAGCGTCGCGATGACGTCGTCGGCCTCGACCCCGGGCACCTCGAGTTGCGGGATCTGCAGCGTCGTGAGCACCTCGCGGATGAGCGGCCATTGCGCCCGGAAGATGTCAGGGGTCTCGGCGCGGCCGGCCTTGTAGTCGGGGTCGAGTTCGTAGCGTTCGGTGCTTCCGCCCGGAGCGTCGAACGTGACCGCGACCAACTCGGGTCGGTGATCGGCGAGCACCTTGGTGAGCATCGACGTGAACCCGTAGACGGCGTTCGTCACCGTGCCCGACGTCGTCACGAGATCGGTCGGCAACGCGAAGAACGCCCGGTACGCCAGCGAGTTGCCGTCGAGCAACAGCAACGTCTCGCGATACTCCACCTCGAGCACTCTAGGTGCGTCGATAGCTATCGCAATTCGATACCTATCGACGCACCTCTGGTCAGGGGGTGATCGCGCCGGCGATGACGTCGGTCGCGACGTCGGCGATGGGGCGGCGACGGTCCATCGCCGTCTTCTGCAGGAACCTCCAACTCGCCGCCTCGCTGAGCCCGTGGTCGTCCATGAGCCGTCCCTTCGCGCGGTCGATGAGCTTGCGCGCGGCCAGGCGCGCGGCGAGGTCCTCGTTCTCGCGCTCGAGCGCCACCATCTGTTCGTGACGGCCGAGCGCCATCTCGATCGCCGGGATCAGGTCGCTCTTCTGGAACGGCTTCACGAGGTAGGCGAGCGCGCCCGCCTCGCGGGCCTGCTCGACCAGGTCGTGCTGGCTGAAGGCGGTGAGAATCAGGACCGCGGCAAGCTTCTCGCCGGCGATGTGGCGGGCGGCGGTCAGGCCGTCCATGCCCGGCATCTTGATGTCGAGGATCGCGAGGTCGGGGCGGTGCTCCTTGACCAGTTCGATCGCCTGATCGCCGCGGCCCGTCTCGGCGACGACCTCGTACCCCTCTTCTTCGAGGATCTCCTTGAGGTCGAGGCGGATGATCGCCTCGTCCTCGGCGACGACGATGCGGACCGGGTTGGCCACGTCAGCTCCCCTTCGGGCGGTCAGGAGTCGGTCCCGGACAGCTCGGCCGCCATCCGGTCGAGCAGCGCATCTTGCTCCCGCTCCAACTCCGCGATCGAACGCAGCAGGTCGGCCCGGTGCCGGGCGTGCGAATCGGCATGGCGCTGCGCTTCCCTGGCGTCGGCATCGGCGAGCGGGGTCTCCGAGACGAGCGCCCGCAGTCGCGCCTCATCGGCCGCGTCGACCATGTGGTCGAGTTGCTCTGCGACCACGGCAGCTTCGGCGCGGAGGCGCTTCAGGCGATCAGCGACGTCGACCAGCCGGCGTTCGAGAAGCGATCGGGACATAGCGACGGGGAGTTTACGGAGCCGCCGCCGACCTGCGCCCCGCGGTATCGCCACGGCCTCGGACACGGCGCGCGTGGCCGCCCTCGCGAGGCAGGGCCAGAGTCGGCCGAGACACAATGTGGCGGTGAGCAACGTCTGGGCCACGCAGGACACCGAACCGAGCGAGCTTCGCGGCACGATCCTGGTGGTATCGGTTGATGATCCTCGTGTCGGCGACTACCGCCGGCTCAACGACCCGCAGTTCCGTGCTCGCCACGAGGCTGCAACCGGTCGTTTCATCGTCGAGAGCCCGGGACCACTGCGCACCGTGCTGGCGTCGCCGCGACGCGGCTCGATCCGTTCGGTGCTCATCACACCTGAGCAACACGCGACCCTTGACGCCGAACTACGCGGCCTCGACGCGCCGATATTCATCGCGCCGCGTTCGTTACTCGCCGAGATCATCGGCTTCGACCTGCACCGCGGCGTGCTCGCTGCAGCCGATCGGCCGGCACCGCCGGCGTTGGACGACGTCCTCGTGGGCGCACGCGTGATTGCGGTCTGCGAGCGGTTGAACGACCACGAGAACCTCGGAGGGCTCTTCCGCTCCGCCGCGGCGCTCGGCGTCGACGGCCTGCTCATCGATCCCGAATGCGCGGACCCGTGGTACCGGCGCTGCGTGCGCGTGTCGATCGGCCACGTCACGACGGTGCCCTGGACCCGAGCCGAACGTTGGCCAGCCTCGCTCGACGACGTGCGCGCGGCCGGGTTCACCGTCGCTGCGCTGACGCCGTCGCGCGACGCGGTGGAACTCGACGTCTTCGCAGCCGGGCGACCCGAGCGTGTCGCGATCCTGGTCGGCGCCGAAGGCCCCGGCCTCACGCCGACCGCGCTGGCTGCGTCGGACGTTCACGTGCGGATCCCGATGCGTGACGGCGTCGACTCGCTCAACGTCGCGACGGCAGCTGCGATCGCGTTCCAGCGCCTCACACGACTCTCGTGAACGCTCGGCCGTCGCACCCACGCCGCACGTAGAATGGGTCGCTTCCTAGGCCCGGGTGGCGCAACTGGCTGACGCGGTGGACTCAAAATCCACTGTCCGAAAGGACATGCGGGTTCGAATCCCGCTCCGGGCACCTGTCTTCACCTGCGGAAACGTGCCGTAACGGGCGGGCTTGTGGTTCCCTGTCATGCGGAGAAGGTGCAGACAGTAGATGTCCATCCCGCGGAGTCCTACGGAAGACATTGCTCCCGAACCTACAGAATCGACCGGCACTAGGTTGGGCACGTGCTCGGCGTGAGCGACCTCGTCGTCCGCAACGTCCTCGAGGCAGCCGCGCTGGCGGAGCTCCGATCCTGGAGTGACGACGTCCAGCGGTGGCCGGCCGGGAGCCACATCTGGGGCCAGTATGCGGAACGAACCCCGCGCGGTGACGTCATCTGTCGCACCGAGAACGTCTCCGCGTGTCACGACCAGTTCTGCCGACTCGTCGACGGCGCACTCGCCCAAATCGTGACGGAACGGCTCGGCACCGCTGTCGTCGCGTTCAAGGACAAGATGAACTACAAGCAGCCCGGCGGCGCTGGCTTCCGACCCCACCAGGACCAAGTCGCGTACCCGGGTGCGGCGAACGTCATGTCGATCCTCGTCGCGATCGACGAGTGCTCGGTCGAATCTGGTTGCATCTGGCTCGCAGGAGGCGTCGACGCGTTGCTGCCCACCGACGACCGAGGCGTCGTCCGCGCCGATGTTGCCGAGGCGCTCAAATGGGAACCCGTCGAACTCGCGCCCGGTGACGCGGTGTGCCTCCCGGGCTACGCACCGCACTACAGCGCGGCGAACCAGACCGAGTGCCAGCGGAGAGTGTTCATCACGAGCTACTCGCCGGCCAGCAACGCGTACACGCGCGAGGACTATTACGCCGCGCGCCAAGCCGTCATGACCGACGCCACCGCCCGCGACGGCCGATTCCGCATCAGCACGCTCGCCGACTTCGAAGGCATGGAGACACCAGCCACCCACCCACTGAGTTGCACGCACGCGTAGATTGCGCCCGACCACATTCGGGCCCGAGTGGCCGAACGGGAGCCCGCATGCTGGGCCGCCCGCGCCGGGCACAGCAGCACGTCCTAGTTCGACTCACGGTCATTGCCGGGCGATGTGCTGGCCAGTCGGCGGTCGATCTCGGCGCTCATGATGTGGCACTGCGTCGCGGGGTGGTCGAAGCGGAAGGACTCGCAGAACCACACACAGTGCACGCCCTCATCTGGTAGCACGCGAGGCCAAGACACTCGCAGCACAGATCGCCACAACGCACGTCCGGTGACGAACCGCGCTGCTCGGAACACCACTCCGAACCCCCGGGCTCCGTGCCACCTCCAGTCTCGAGCAGGTCAAATAGTGCCCACTTTGCGCGTCCCCGCACACCGTCGTTGACCTATCCCGGATAACGCCGGCAGTGGGGCGTTCGCGCTCGCGGCTGATCAGCTGGTTGGGCGGCTATGCGCGGACGGAGAAGAGTCGCCAGGGACGGGTGAGGCCTTTGAGTTCGTGGTCGCCGGCGTCTTCGTAGACCAGCCCTGAGCCGGCGGTGAGGTCGCGGACGGTTTGCGAGACGAGGATCTCGTCCGGGCTGGCGAGGGCTTCGATCCGAGCGGCTGCGTGGACTGCGATACCGCTGACGTCTCCGTCGGCGACGTCGCATTCGCCGGTGTGGAGCCCGACACGAACACGGATGTCAGCGTCACGCAACGACCGTCGCATCGCGGTCGCGCACTGCACCGCGCGGGCCGGCGCGTCGAACAAGACGACAAACCCGTCTCCGGTGGTCTTGACCTCCCGGCCGCGGAACACATCGATCTGCCGGCGAACGATCGCGTGATGAGTCGCGAGCACCCGCTGCCAGTCCGCGTCGCCTAACTGTTGTGCCCGCTGTGTGGACCCGACGATGTCCGAGAACAGGATCGTCGCCAGGACCCGCTCCGAAGTCGGCGCCGGCACGTTCGGCCGCGCCCGCGAGATGGAGGTAAAGCCCGCAGTTGCGACCGTGTTTCCGGCATTGTCAGTCACATCCGCGGCGGTGATCCAGAAATCGCCGACGTCATGGGTGACCCGCGCCTGACAGATCAGTCGCTCGCCGTCGACGGGAACGGGCCGCAGCAGCTGCACGTGATGCTCGATGACTGCAATGCCCTCATCCTCGGGAATCAGTGCCGAGGTCGCGCCGCCCATCGTCCATCCGGTCAACGAGACAATCGCACCCGCGCATAGGCGGTCGGAACGGTCGGACAGCCAGCGACTCGCCGGCATGCTGGAGGACTGACGGCCGACCTCGGCATCGACGTACTCGAAGCCAAACTCACGAAGTAACGGCGCCGTTGGCGCTTGGCCCGCCTTCGTACGCTCGAAGAGCCTGACGTTGCTCAGCATGCCCGACGGCGGCAACTCGTAGTCTCGCATCCAGGGATCAGGTGTCGGCCACGTCGGTTCGACACTCGGGTCGTCGCCGACATTCGTCGTGGGAGCCGGGACCATCGACGCAAACGCGCCGATGATCGGGCGACCCTGCCCATCCTCGACTGACACCTCGACGAGCGTGTGCGTGCGACCCGAGTGCACCAACGAAGCCCGCGCCACCAGCGATCCGGATTCCATCGTCGCGACGCGCTGATGATGGATCGACATCGCCGCGCACCGCACATCCACGCTCGAATCAACCGTCGTGACCGCGGCGAGCGTGGCCGTCGACTCCGCCAAAATGAACACGTCGACCCACCGACCAGGGTCGAGCATCAACACGCTGGCCGGCATCGAACACGTAACCGCACCCGGACCGACCCGCGTGACCCGAATCCCCGTCAGACGAAACACCGGCGGTAACAACGCATCCGCCGCAGCCAGCGACCGAACCCGGTCAAGGCCCGCCCGTGCGACGACATCGACCTCGAACCCACCCCGGACCGGCTCTCGCCAAACAGCCATGGATCACTGTTCTAGCGTCCCGGCCCCGAACGAGTTGACGATCGGGCCGGTACGTCGGAGCCTCCGAAGCGACCTTTTCCGCCACGCTCGAGTTTCAGGCGCTACCGCGAGAGCAGATCTGAGGAAAGGTCAACCTGAGGTATCCCATATCGCGCGCCCCAGAACAACGGGCTTCGGGTGTCACCGATCGCCGGATCGTGGACGCATGGTCCGTGGGGTCACGGCAAGCGCCAGACGGATTCACGAATCCGGGTTCCGGTGTCTGGCCGCGCTGTGGCCGCGAGCGCTCGCCCGGAGCCATCTTTTCGAGTCGTACCGCCGGTTCTTCCAGCGGGGCGCGGGCGCGGACGGCCGCCGCGATGCGATCGGCGTCGGCGTCTTCGGGGTGCAGGGTGAGTCCGGCTCCAGCGAGTTGTACACCAAACGCTGAGCGAGACCAGTACCGCTTGACGGTCCAGCCGGTGAACGACATATCACGGCGGGTAGCTCTCGGCAGGTCAGGCGAGGCAGTTCAGGCGAAGCAGGCGCCGGTCGCCTCGTCGAAGGCCTCGTCGGTCTCGCCCGCGATGTCGGCCCGGACACTTGCGATGAAGTCCTTGTCGGTCACGGCGTCCTCGACGCACGCGATCCCCTCCTTGGGAACGCCGAAGTCGGCCAATGCGTCGAGGTAGAAATCGAGGCCGCCTAAGCAGCCGACGAAGTCCTCGGCGATCGTGTCGAGTGTGGCGTCGTCAAGGTCGAGCGCGGTCAGGTCGTCGGTCGTGGCTGCCACAAGATCTTCGGGCGTGTCGAACTCGGTGATCACGTCCTCGTCGATCGCGGCGATCGCCTTCTCGGCCGCGCAGCGTGCCTTGTCCTTCGGGATCGCAGGGCTGCCTTCGTCGGGTTTGGCGATGTCGGCCGCGACGGCGTCGATGTACGGATCGAGGTCGGGTCCGTCGTCGTTCCCGCACCCAGCAGCGGTCACGGCGCACAGCAGAACCGCGACGGCACAGGCACGCTTTCCCATGTGAACTCTCCCTTGATTCGGTGTGGCAGCAGGACCGTAGACGCCGCGTCGAACGGTGACGTGGACCCCTCCGCCAGACCGAGCCCGACTTTCAGAACCGGAAGGCACCCATCGAAATCCCCGCCCCCTTTCCGGGCGTACAGTGGCCCCAATGGCGGGGTTCTTCGTGGGGTTCGTGGTCGGGGGCGCGGTCGTTGGCCTTGCGGTCATCGTCATCGCACCATCGCGTCGCGTGCGCCGCGAGACCGGCATCGACGACGAGATCGAGACCCGAATCCTGCTCGGTGTCGACCCCGAGCCACGCTCGGCACCGGTCGTCGACATCGCGCACCCGCGCGACTACGACCGCGACGAGATCAAGGCGCTCGAGGAACTCGGCAAGGCTCCGAAGAAGCGCAAGGCACGCTGAACAACGCCCGCGAGACACGGCACCGTGAGCGACGACGCCGTGAGGCACGAGACCACCGGCCCGCGGTCCCGGCCCCGCGGCGATTCTCAAGCGAGCGCGAACAGCATTCGGGCGCGCACCGTTTCTTCGTCACCGACGGTGGCGCGACCGCGCCCCCAGCCACCGCGCGCCGACAGGCGTTCCATCGTGACCTCGAATCGCAGTTCGTCGCCGGGTCGCACGACCCGACGCCAGCGCACATCCTCGACCCCGCCGAACAAGGGCAGCTTGCCCGCGTAGCGCGGGTCGCTGAGCAGCGCGATCCCGCCGGCCTGCGCGAGCGCTTCGAGTTGGATCACGCCCGGCACGATCGGGTTCCCCGGAAAGTGGCCGGCGAGAAAGCTCTCGTCGCCCGTGACCTTCCAACGAGTCACCACCCGCACACCTGGTTCGAGTTCGTCGACCGTATCGACGAAACGGAACGGCGGCCGGTGCGGCAACAACGCGATCGGATCGTCCACGTCCCGGACGCTAACGCCCCCTCCGGCGCGTTCTGACGATTCTGCACGCGGCGACCGGGCACCGCCGCGCGCCAAGCGCCGCGGCGTGCGGCCCCTGCCCCGGGTGCCGCGGGTCAACGCGGGCGCCCCCACGCACGCGGTCGCACTCTCCTCGAGACGATCCGGTGCATCTCGTGTTCACACGATCGCCACACGTTGAGTGCGCCGTACCGCCGGGTAACACCGTTCAATGGTGCGATGCGGATCGCGGTCACGTTCCCCGGGCAGGGCACCCAGTCCCCGGGCATGGCCGCGCCGTGGAAGGGACACCCGGCGTGGGCGATCGTCGAAGCCGCCGAGGACGCGCTCGGCGAGTCGCTCGCGCCTCTCGTGCTCGATGCCGACAGCGAGGCGCTCGGCCGCACCCGCAACGCCCAACTCGCTGTGCTCGTGACGTCGCTGATCGCGTGGGAGGCCGCGCGCAACGAGCTCGCCGGCCAACCCGGCCTCGAGATCGTGGCGTTCGCCGGTCACTCGCTCGGCCAGGTCACGGCGCTGATCGCGGCCGGCGTGCTGACGCTCAGCGACGGGGTCCGTTTCGCGGCGCGTCGAGCCGAACTCACCCAGGCTGCGGCTGACGCCAACCCCGGTCGCATGGTCGCGCTGCTCGGCGCCACCCCAGAACAAGCAGCCGAAGCGTGTACCGCGGCCGCCGACGCGGCCTGGGTCGCGAACGACAACGCGCCCGGACAGGTCGTGATCGCGGGCACGCCCGACGGCGTTGCTGCCGCGAGCGAGCGGGCCAAACAACTCGGCGCCAAGCGCGCCATGGCCCTCCCCGTCGGAGGCGCCTTCCACACCCCCCTCATGGCCGGGGCGCGAGCGGGCCTGATCGACCAACTCGCGACCCTGCGGTTCGCCGAGCCGAGCGCGCCGATCGTGTCCAACGCCGATGCGACGAGCCACCACGACGGCGAGCGCTGGCGCGCTCGGCTCGCCGACCATCCGCTCCTGCCCGTGCGTTGGCGCGAATCGATGCTGACGCTGGCGGCGGCACCCGTCGCGGCCGACTGCTTCGTCGAGGTCGGACACGGTTCGATGATCGCCGGCGTCGCGAAACGCACGGTTCCTGACATCGAGGTGATCGGACTCGCGTCACCCGACGATCTGCAGAAACTCCGACCCCACGCGTAACCACCGACCACGAAACGAGTCTGCTCCCCCATGCGTTCGACCCCAAGCCCGACCTCTGCCCACGCCCGCCACGCCCGGTCCAACCCCGCACGGCCGAGGCTCGCCCGCCCGAACCTCGGCGGCGAGCGCGTGTCGATCCCGGAGCGCATGATCGTCGCCCCTGGCAACGGCGTATTCCGCCTCACCTCCATCGCGTACCGCGGCGCGTTCGTCGACGAGGGTGACCAGATCGGAGTGCTCGAGGGCCCTGGCGCGACCTCGGTCGTACGGTCACCGTTCAGCGGCACGCTGATGGGCGTGATGGCGCATGAAGGCGAACGACTGCGCGAGGGGGAGCCGGTCGCGTGGTTGCGTGTCGCGTAGCGTGACGACCGCGTGAGCGCAGCACCAGTTCCCCGAGGCGGCGCCTTCATCGCGGGTTGGGGGACCGCAGTCCCTGACGGCACCCTCACCAACGCCGACCTCGAGGCGCGTGTCGAGACCTCCGATGCGTGGATCGTCGAGCGAACCGGGATCCGTGAGCGGCGAGTCGCCGGACCCGACGAAACCACCGCGACCCTCGGTACGAGCGCGGCCGCCAACGCCATCAAGCAAGGCGGGCTGACGCCGAACGACATCGACATGCTGATCGTCGCGACCGTGACTCCGGATCAGCCGATCCCGCACACCGGCGCCTACATCGGTGAGTCACTCGGGCTACGCTGCGGGAGCTTCGACATGAACGCGGCCTGTTCGGGCTTCGTGTACGCGAGCGTGATGGCGTCGTCGCTCGTGGCTGCGGGACTCCGGCATGTGCTCGTCGTCGGCGCCGAAACCCTCTCCCGCATCACCGACCCTGACGACCGTGCCACCTGCATCTTGTTCGGTGACGGTGCCGGCGCGGCAGTGATTTCGCGGCACGACACTGCCGACGCGATCCTCGCCTGGGACCTCGGGTGCGACGGCGGCGCCGCCGACATCTTGGCGCTGCCCGCAGGCGGGTCCCGGCGACCGGCGACCGCGGCCACCGTCGCGAACCGTGACCACTACATCAAGATGCAGGGTCAAGAGGTCTTCAAGCGTGCGGTGCGCGCCGTGGTCGACTCTGCCCGCCTCACGCTCGAACGAGCTGGCAGACGGTCCGAGGACATCGACTGGTTCGTCCCGCATCAGGCGAACACGAGGATCATCGAGAGCGCGTCGGCCCGCCTCGGATTCGCGCCCGAGCGCGTCATCGTCAACATCGACCGCTACGGCAACACCAGTTCCGCGTCGATCCCCCTGGCCCTGTTCGAGGCCGTCGACGAAGGACGAGTCCGGCCGGGTGACCTCGTGCTGCTCTCGGGGTTCGGCGCGGGGATGACCTGGGCCAGCGCACTCCTACGGTGGGGCATGCCCGAATGAGCGGACCGCCGCGCACGGCGCTCGTCACCGGCGGATCCAAGGGGATCGGCGCCGCCACCTGCCGCGCGCTGGGCGCGCAGGGTCTCGCGGTCGCGGTCGGCTACGCGAGTGACCGCGACGGCGCCGAACAGGTCGTCAAGGAAATCGAAGCCGTCGGCGGTCGCGCGGCCGCGGTCGAGTGCGACATCACGAACGCGGCCTCGATCGACGCCGCGTTCGGCAACGTCGAGGCCGCGCTCGGTCCGGTGACCGTCCTCGTGAACAACGGCGGCATCACTGCCGACGGGTTGGTGATGCGGATGAAGGACGAGCAGTGGGACGCCGTCCTTGCGACCAACCTGTCGGGCGCATTCCGCACGATCCGGCGCGCGACGCCGGCGATGATGAAGGCTCGCTTCGGGCGCATCGTGAACGTGTCGAGCGCCAGCGGCCAGATGGGCATGCCGGGTCAAGCCAACTACGCCGCTGCCAAGGCCGGCCTGCTCGGCCTCACACGGAGTGTGGCGCGCGAACTCGCCTCGCGCGGCATTACCGCGAACGTCGTCGCGCCCGGCCCGGTCGAGACCGCGATGACGGCCGGACTCGCCGACGACTGGAAGGCTCAGGCTGCTGCTCATGTTCCGCTGGGACGTTTCGGCACCGCGGACGAGGTCGCTGCCGTGATCGCGTTCTTGTGCTCGCCCGTCGCCGGATACGTCACCGGCGCGCTCATCCCGGTCGACGGTGGCCTCGCAATGGGGCATTGAGCACCACTAGCGTCGACCCGACGCCCCGGGGTGATCGGCACCGTCCCGACGCCGGCCAGACACTTCAAAGCGAGCGCACCCTGGCGAGCGCGAACTCAACGCCAAGCCCACAACCAACGTCACACCATAAGGAGCACCTACCGATGGAACGCAACGAGGCACTCGACGCCATTCGCGAGGTCGCGGCCGAAGTGCTGTCGGTCGACGCCGGCACGGTCAACGAAGACGCCCGCTTCAAGGAAGACCTCGACGCCGACAGCCTCGACCTCGTCGAACTCGTGATGGGGCTCGAGGAGCGCTTCTCGATCGAAGTGCCCGAAGAAGACCTCGAGGGCGTCACCACGGTCGGTCATGCCGTCGACCTCGTGCTGGCGAAGGTCGACTGAGTCGCGGCGATGAGCGTACCCACTTCCGCGACACTCGATCATCGTGGTCGCCATCGCGTCGCGGTCACCGGCCTGGGAGTCAAAACCCCGGCTGGCAACACCCTCGACGAATTCTGGGCGCGATTGGCCTCGGGCCGCTCGGCCGGTGCGCGCTTGTCGCGTTACGACGCCAGCGACTTGATGGTCGGCATCGGTTGCGAGGTCCCCGAATTCGACGTCGCACCGTATGTGACCGCGAAGGAGGCACGCCGTCTCGATCGGACGTCGATCCTCGGCTGGGCAGCGGCGTGCGACGCGTTGGACGACGCGGGTGAGATCGGTGGCGACCCTGCGCGCTGCGCGGTCGTCGCGGGCGCCGGTATCGGCGGGCTGATCACCCTCGAAGAGCAGGTCGGCGTGTTCCTCACCAAGGGGTCACGCGGCGTGAGCCCGCTGCTCGTGCCGATGATGATGGCCAACGCCACGGGGGCGCTCGTGTCGCTCCGCCTCGGCTGGACGGGCCCCAACCTGACGGTCGCGACCGCGTGCGCGGCGAGCGCGAACGCGATCGGCGACGCGGCCGAGTTGATCCGGCACGGGACCGCTGACGTGGTGATGGCGCTCGGCGCCGAGTCATGCCAGACCCCCACCGCGCTGTCGGCGTTCGCGCGCATGACGGCGTTGTCCAACCGCGTCGACGACCCTGAGCGTGCTTCTCGACCGTTCGATGCCGATCGCGACGGGTTCGTGATGGGCGAGGGCGCGGCCGCACTCGTCCTCGAACGCTGGGACCACGCGATCGCGCGTGGCGCGCGGATCCATGCCGAGTTCGTCGGATACGGCCGCAACGCCGACGCCTATCACATCACTGCCCCGTCACCGGGAGGCGAGGGCGCCGCCGCGTGTATCCAACTGGCGCTCGCGGACGCCGACCTCGACCCATCGGCAATCGGTCACGTGAACGCGCACGGGACGTCGACACCGCTCAACGACTCGGCCGAGGCCGAGGCGATCCGCAAGGTGTTCGGCGCGGCGCCACCGCTCGTGACCTCGACCAAGGGCGTGACAGGTCACATGATCGGTGCCGCCGGCGCAGTCGAGGCCGTGGCAACGGTGCTGGCGATGCAGCGCGGCGAGGTACCGCCGACGGCCAACCTCGAGCGTCTCGGCGACGACATCCAACTCGACGTCGTCGCGGGCAGGCCTCGCCCACTCGCCGCGACGGCGGCGATCTCGAACAGTTTCGGGTTCGGAGGCCACAACGCCACGCTCGTGGTCGCGCCCGCCAACGTCGTCGGACCCGGCACTTCTGGAGCCGAGTGACCGCACTCGTTTCCGTCGGAGCAGGGACCGACGAGGCCACGCGGGCCGGATTCCGGACGCTGCACGACCAGGGTCTCGACCGGACGGTCATGCTGGCCGAGGTACGCGGCGGGCACCATCACGGGGCGCTCACGCCCTCGGGCGGCGCGACGATCGCACGCGCGATCGCGCTCGCTGTCGACGTGGGTGTCCCGTTCGTGCTCGTCGTCGACTCCTCGGGTGCCGAGATTCGCGACGGCGTCGCCGGCCTCCACGCATGGGGCACCGTCGCCAAGTCGCTCGCCCGGGCGTCGGGCGCGATCCCGACGATCGTCGGTGTGACCGGCGCGTGCGTATCGGGACCGGCGTTGCTGCTCGGGATCGCTGACGCGGTGATCATGACCGACGACGCCTTCGCGTACGTCACGGGGCCCGAGGCCGTGGGTGAGTTCACCGGGGTGCCGACCGATCGCGCGCGACTCGGCGGTGCGGGAATTCACGACTTCCGCTCGGGTGTCGCCACGTTCGTCGTCAGCGACGAACCCGCGATGCTCGACGCGCTCGCGCTGTTGCTCACGTACCTCCCCGACCAGGCACTGCTCGACCCCCCGCGGCTCATGCCTGAGGTGATCGAGGATCCGCTCGACCGTCGTTGCGAGGTCGCCGCAACGATCGTGCCCGAACGGCCGACCGCGGCCTTCGACGTGCGTGACGTGCTCGACGACGTGCTCGACGCCGGATCCGTGTGCGAGGTGCGTGCGCGGTTCGCGCCCAACGTCGTGACGGCATTCGGTCGGCTCGCCGGACGCGCCGTGGGTGTCGTGGCGAACCAGCCGAACCAGCGGGCCGGCACGCTCGACATCGAGGCGTCGCGCAAGGCCGCTCGCTTCGTTGCGTGGTGCGACGCGTTCAACCTCCCGATTCTCACCTTCGTCGACACGCCGGGCTTCGAGCCGGGCAAGGATCTCGAATGGCGGGGCATGATCCGCCACGGCGCCGAACTCGTGCATGCATACTGCCAGGCGTCGGTGCCCCGCCTGTGCGTCATCATGCGCAAGTCGTTCGGTGGTGCCTACATCGTCATGGACTCGCGGGGGATCGCGAACGACGTGTGTCTCGCCTGGCCGACGGCCGAGATCGCGGTAATGGGCGCGCCGGGTGCGGTGCAGATCCTCGGGAGCAAGGGCGTGACCGAAGACGACTACACCGAGGCGTTCTTGAACCCGTATCGCGCCGCGGAACGCGGGTTCGTCGATGCCGTGATCGACCCGGCCGACACCCGCGCGGTTCTCGGCCGCGCGCTCGAGCAGATGTGGACCAAGCGCGACCCCGCGATCCCGCGCAAGCATTCCAACTCGCCGCAATGACCCGACGTGTTCTGCCTCCGCGCCGATCGTGCGCGGCCCGACCGAAAGACGACCCTGATGCTCCTCGACGGCAAGCGACTGCTCATCACCGGCGTGCTCAACGACGCGTCGATCGCGTTCTCGGTCGCCCGAATGGCACAGGAACAGGGAGCGACGGTGGTGCTCTCCAGTTTCGGGCGCGTCATGTCGTTGACCCAGCGGTCGGCACGCCGACTCCCTGATCCCGACGTGCAGATCGTCGAGTTCGACGCGACCGCGCCGGCCGACGTTGGTGCGCTCGCCGACCGCGTTGGGGGCGAACTGGATGGAGCGTTGCACGCGATCGCGTTTGCGCCCGAGAGTTGCCTCGGCGGCGGCTTTCTCGACGCACCGTGGGACGACGTCGCGACCGCGATGCACGTGTCGACCTATTCGCTGCGATCGCTCGCGGTCGCGGTGCGTCCGTTGATGCCGAACGGCGGGAACATCGTCGGCCTCGACTTCGACAACGGCCGCCAGGCGTGGCCGGTGTACGACTGGATGGGTGTCGCCAAGGCGGCCCTCCAGTCGACGGCGCGCTACCTCGCACGCGACCTCGGAGGTGCGCAGATCCGGGTGAACCTGATCGCCGCCGGACCGATCCGCACGATGGCCGCCAAGTCGATCCCTGGCTTCGAGCAGTTCGAGACCGCGTGGAACGAACGCGCGCCGCTCGGGTGGGATGTGCGTGACCCTGAGCCCGCGGCTCGGGCCTGCGTCGCGCTGCTCTCCGACTTCTTCCCGGCGACGACCGGCGAGGTCGTCCACGTCGACGGCGGCTACCACGCCATCGGCGCCTGAACGGTCAGATCGGCCAAGTCGCTCACGCTGGTCCCGGGCGTTGCCCTCCTGCGGCGTACCAGGCGGTGGCGATCACCAGCCACGCACCGTTGATCAAGACCGCTGACCACGCCGACTCGGTGCTCCATCCGATCACGATCGCCGCGACGGCCAACTGATGAAGTACGAACCAGCGGATTCGTCGCTCGCGCACAACCGGCACCCAACGCACGATGACCGCGATCGACACCGGATACCCGAAGGCAAACAGCCCGACCCTCACGCCGTCCAAAGTCTCGCTCCCGACGTCCCACGTACCTCCGAGCGAGCCGAAACACAGCTCAGCGGCCACTCCTCGGGCGGTCAGGACAAGGACTCGAGCGCGGCGGTCACCTTTGGGACGGTGTCTTTCGGGCTCACCTTGAAGTAGACGCCGGCGAGCTTGCCCTTCTCGTCGATGACGAAGGCGCTGCGGATGATGCCCATGTACTTGCGGCCGTAGTTCACCTTCTCGCCCCATACGCCGTACGCCTCGGCGACGGTGTGCTCGGTGTCGGCGAGGAGCGGGAAGCCGAGTGAGTACTTCTCGTCGAACTTGCGCTGCTTCTCCGGCGGGTCGGGCGACACCCCGATCACCACAGCGCGCAACTTCTTCATCAGCGGCAGCGCTTCGCTGAGCGCGCACGACTGCGTCGTGCAACCAGGCGTGTCGGCCTTGGGATAGAAGTACAGGACCACTCGTTGGCCCTTGAACTGCGACAGCTTGACCGCCGCGCCGTGCTGGTCGCGAAGGCTGATCGCGGGGGCCTTGTCACCTGATTCGAGCGGCATCTCCCGACGATAGGCGTCCTCGCCGCTCAGTTCCCGAGCGGGCCGGGCGAGGCTGTGCGTTCTGATGGGCAATCGAGCTGCTTAGGCGATAAATAGGCGATAGGCCGGCGCGAGACGTTAGGATGCGCGCATGGCAACGCAGAAGGTGTCAGTGACGCTGGAGGCCGAGGCGATCGAGCGGGCGCGGCACGTGGCCGGCCCACGAGGGTTGTCGTCGTACCTCGACGCCGCACTGCAGGAGAAGCTCGAACGGGACGAGCGGCGACACGCCCTGCTGTCGCTGCTTGACGACCTCGAGACCACCGATCCGACCCCCGCCGAGGTCCGCGACCGAGCGTCCAAGCGAGCGGCGCGCCTGCGGGCAGCGGTGGAGACATGACGGAGCCGGTCATCGTCTTCGACTCCGGCGCCATCGACCAGGTCGTGACGAGCAAGGAGTTCCGAGCGGTTGTCGACAACCTGGTGCGATCGGGATGGGCACCGATCATCCCGGCTCCCGTCCTCGCCGAGGCGATCACCGGCAGAGCAACGGACGCGCCGGCGAACCAAGCGATCGGGCGGATCGGTACGGCGGCAACCGACGAACCGCTCGCTCGACACGCCGGCGCGCTGCGCTACGCCGCTACGAGAACAGCCGGGCGCCGGCCACCGAGCGGGATCGATGCCGTCGTCGCCGCACACGCCGCCGCCGCGGGCGCGGGTGTCGTCTTCACCACTGACCCAGCAGACCTCCGGCGGCTTCTCAACGCCCTCCCTCGGATACGCGTCGAACGACCGTGACGAAGACCCGGACCCGACCTCGACACCGCCGCCCCTCGATGGGCTCGCGCCGCTCGAGATCTGGGGAGGACTTTCGTGTCGCCCGGCACTCATGCGGTGCACGGAGACCGCCGTATGGCTCCGTGGTAGGAGTTCGACTGGTAGGATTCCTACCGTGAGAGTCACCGAGAAGGGACAGGTCACGATTCCGAAGGAACTTCGCGACGCGCTCGGGATCGGCGCTGGCACCGAGGTCGAGTTCGAACGTCGGCGCGACACGATCGTGGTCCGCAAGGCAACCCGCGGGAACACTCGTGGGGGTCGTTTGGCCGAGAGACTCCGGGGGCGGGGTGACGTCCCGATGACGACCGACGAGATCATGGCGCTCACGCGCGCCGACTGACCTGTGGCAGCCGGGACCCTCGTCGACTCCAATGTCCTGCTCGACATCTTCACCGAGGACGCCTCATGGCTCGAATGGTCCTCCAACGCGCTCGCGGCAGCCGCTGAGTCGGGTCCACTCGTCATCAATGCGATCGTCTACGCAGAGATTTCGGTCAGGTTCTCGCGGATCGAGGACCTCGACGACGCTCTCGGCCAAGGGGACTTCCGGCGCGCTCCGCTCCCGTGGACAGCCGCGTTTCTCGCAGGGAAAGCATTCTTGGCCTATCGCCGAAACCGGGGCGCTGCGTCGACTCCCCTGCCTGACTTCTTCATCGGCGCACACGCCGCGGTCGAGGGTCTCGAGTTGCTGACGCGGGATCCCGCGCGCTTCAGGACGTACTTCCCGAAGGTTCGGCTACGAGCCCCTGAGACGTAGCGGGAGGGCAGGGACGAGGTCCTGCCTAGCATGCCCCGGATGCGCGCCGAGCGGACGATCAACCTGCGCGCGCCTGCGGCACACGTGCGACACGCCGTCGAGGTCGAGTTCGACACCGCCCCCGCGCAAGACATCGCCACACGCGCCGACCTCGAGGTGAACCGGATCGGCGGGATCGACGGAGACACCTACCTCGCGGTTGAGATCGCCGCGCTCGATGCCAGCACGACCCGGATCCGGCTCACGGTGAATTCGCACATGCGGATCCCCTTCTTCGGGTGGGTCTTCAACGGTCTCATCCTCGGCCAACTCGAGCGGCGAGCCGACCACTGCATTGCACGGCTCGAGTCAGCGCTGCTCGGCGAGGCCCCGCCGGAGTCGCTGAAGGCTCCGTTGTTGCTCGCGAACGTGCCGTTCACCGCAGCGCAGGCGTCGCTGCTTGCCAGCGCCGCGTTCGCCACGACGCTCGGCGGCTTCGGCGGTGCGCTCCTCGGCCAGAACGCCCAGAACATCCAAGACGACTTCGGGATCGCCGACCAGAGCCTCACCAACATGCTCGCGATTTCGCGCACGGGTGCGCTCGTCGCGTTGTTCGTCATGCGCCTCGCGGATCGCATCGGGCGCCGTCGCATCATCCTCACGGCCCTCGTCGGCGTCGGTATCGGCAACACGCTCACCGCGTTCGCTCCTGACATCTACACACTCACCGCACTTCAGGCGGTCACGCGTGGCTTCGTCGGAGCTGCGCTCATCGTGGCAGGGATCGCCGCCGTCGAAGAGGCGCCCGAAGGCGCCCGCGCCTTCGCGGCAGCGATGCTCACCATGGCCGGCGGGATGGGCTTCACACTCGTGATCGTGCTGTTGCCGCTCGCCGACATCGGCGACCAGGCCTGGCGAGTCAGCTATCTCGTGTCGGGTCTCACCTTGCTCGCCGTGCGACCGCTCTCTCGCAGCCTGAACGAGAGCCGCCGCTATACCAAGATCGCAGCTGCCGACATCGAGCGTGGGCGCGCCGGCGAGGTGGTCGACCGCCAGTACGGCAAGCGATTCGCGGTGCTCGCCGCGATCGGGTTCATGACGAACATGTTGAGCGCGCCGTCGGCGCAGTTGATGAACAAGTACCTCGAGGATGATCGCGGCTTCTCGAACGCGGGGATCACCGGATTCAAGACGGTCACGAGCGGGCTTCCTGGGTTCATCGGCATCATCCTGGCCGGGCGTCTGAGCGAACTGCGCGGCCGCCGCCCGGTAGCCGCGTTGTTTCTCGCGCTCGCCGGTCTCGCTCAGATCGGCTTCTTTCTGTCCGAGGGCGCCGCGCTGTACGTCTTCGCGATCCTGAGCGTGCTCGCGGCGAGTTGCGGTGGTCTCGCGATCTCCACAATGGGCGCCGAACTGTTCCCGACCGAGGTCCGCGGAACGAGCAACGGGATGTTGCTCGTCGTGAGCGTCGTCGGATCTGCGTCCGGTCTCCTGCTCGCGGGCGCGCTCTCCGATCCGTTCGGCGGGATCGGGCGGGCAATCGCAGTGTGCGCCGTCCCGACAGTCATCGGCGCCATCCTCTTTGTGCCGCGGCTCCCCGAACCCGCGGGGCATGATCTCGACGAGATCTCTCCGAGCGAGGAGCAACCCGACCATGCCTGACGCGCTCGACACCATCCTCGACGGACTCGCCTTCCCCGAAGGTCCGCGCTGGCACAACGGGCGCCTCTACTTCTCCGATATGCACTCACAGCAGGTCGTCGCGGTCGCGGCGGACGGCGAGTCTGAAGTCGTGGCCCAGGTCCCGAACGACCCGAGCGGCCTCGGCTGGCTCCCCGACGGACGCATGCTCGTCGTGTCGATGCGCGACCGGCGTGTCTTGCGCCAGGAGGCCGACGGATCGCTCGCAGAGCACGCGAACCTCTGGGACCTCGCCCCGTACCACTGCAACGACATGGTCATCGACCGGGCCGGGCGCGCCTACGTCGGGAACTTCGGGTTCGACCTGCACGAACAGGAGAAACCTCGCCCGACCGTCATGCTGCGGGTCGACCCGGACGGCACGGTGTCGGTTGCGGCAAACGACCTCGCCTTCCCGAATGGCACCGTCATCACACCCGACGGCGCCACGATGATCGTCGGCGAGAGCATGGCCGGCCGGCTCACCGCGTTCCGCATTGCGGCCGACGGCACGCTCCACGACCGGCGCGTCTTCGCCCAACTCGACGGTCACCTCCCCGATGGGATCTGTCTCGACGCCTCCGGCGCCGTGTGGAGCGCGTGCCCGCTCACCGGCAAGGTGCTGCGGGTCGCCGATGGTGGCGAGGTGCTGCACGTGATCGACACGGGTCGTGGCGGCGCGTTCGCCTGCATGCTCGGCGGCGACGATCGCCGGACCCTCTACGTCTGCACCGCGAGCACGAGCGTCCCCGCCGAGTGCAAGCAGCGGCGCGACGGGCGGATCGAGGCGATCCGCGTCGAGGTACCGGGCGCCGGCCTTCCCTGAACCGCCGACCGCCCGATCGCGGCTTCGCGCCACGGCCGCAATTTCGTAGGTGAAACATCCGATTTCTGCGCGTCGACGTTTCAGTTCTGCCCTCGTTCTCGCCGATGACCCTGCTGCGCGGCGGATCATCAGGGGGAACCAGTGCCGACCGAGACTGCGATCACTCACCTCTACCGCCGGGCCGGATTCGGGGCCGACCTGGCGACCATCCAGGCCAAGGCCGCCCAGCCGCTCGCCACGACCGTCGGCGAGTTGCTCGACGATGTCGTCGACGTCACCCGGCCGGCCTTCCTCGACGCCGACATCGGCGACTGGGAGAAGGAGTACGCGCTCACGGCGTGGTGGCTCGACCGGATGGCCGCGAGCACCAAGCCGCTCCAGGAGAAGCTGACCCTGTTCTGGCACAGCCACTTCGCGACCGAGAACGAAAAGGTCGGCGACATGCGGTTGATGTGGGATCAGAACAACCTGTTCCGCCTGAACTGCATGGGCAACTTCCGCCAACTCGTGCACGACATGTCGCTCCAGCCGGCGATGCTCGTCTACCTCGACGGCGCCTACAACAACAAGTACGCGCCGAACGAGAACTTCGCCCGTGAGCTCATGGAACTGTTCACGCTCGGCGTGAACCAGTACACGCAGAACGACATCGTCGCCGCGGCGCGAGCGTGGACCGGTCACAACATCGACGACGACGTTCGCCCGTACACCTACGTCTTCAACGCGGCCTACCACGACGACGCCAACAAGACCTTCATGGGCCAGACCCGCAACTGGGACGGTCCGGGGATCATCGACTACCTGCTGCTCGAGAACGCGACGAAGAAGTCGGTGGCCGCGCACTACATGGCCCGCAAGTTCTGGGCGTTCTTCGCCGGCTCGACACCGACCGACGCGACGATCGACGCCATGGCCGCCGACTTCCTCGCCAACGACCTGAACGTCAAGGAGATGCTCCGCACGATGTTCCTGCGCGGCGAGTTCTACCAGTCGTACGCGCGCTTCGGGCTCGTGAGCAACCCCGCCGAATGGGTCGTGCGCATCTCGAAGGCGACGGGGATCCCGATGTCCGAGCCCGAGGTCGATCCGCAGCCGCCTCACTTCCACTTGTGGGGGCTCGAGGACACCGGCATGCAGCTCTTCGAGCCGCCCAACGTCGCCGGCTGGAAGAACAACGCCTACTGGCTCGGTACCACGCAGTACTGGGCGCGGGCGACGTGGATCTGGGGCAACGCCTGGATGTTGCACCAGGCCGACTTCCTGCGCGCCGAGGTGTTCGACGTGCTCGAAGGAGCGGGCGGAGACGCGCGCTACGCGACCGCCGCCGACAACGCGCTCGCGAAGTTCGGTCTCTATGCGCCGACGACCAACACCCGCAACCTGTTGATCAGCTACCTGAAGCGCCAGTACGAGACTTCCGGCGAGTGGGACCACCTCGCTTGGCTGTACACGACCCAGCTCATCACGTTGTCGCCCGACTTCATGATGGCGTGAGGGGGACGACGATGACCATGACCACGCCGGCCCGCCACACCCGCGCCGACTCGGCCCACCACGCGCGCGTCGCCGGCACGACACCCGAGCGACGCCGCCTCTCGTTCCCCGGCGCCGACATCGGTCTGTCGCGCCGGCGCTTCATGCAACTTGGTGCAGCCGGTGCCGGCGGCCTCGCGATGACACCGCTGCTGTCGCACCTCGAAGCGTTCGCCGCGCCGGCGCTCGGCCCGCACGACCCGATCCTCGTGCTCGTCGAACTCGACGGTGGCAACGACGGCCTCAACACGGTGTGCCCGATCGGCCAGTCGGCCTACTACGCCAAGCGGCCGAACATCGCGATCCCGGCCAATCAGGCGTTGCGCATCAACAGTGCGACGGGATTACATCCGCAACTCGACCGCATCAAGTTCCGGTACGACTCGGGCAAGGTCGCGGTGATTCGCGGGGTCGGCTACAACCCGCCGGACTTCAGCCACTTCTCGTCGATGGCCTATTGGATGCAAGGCTGGGGCGGCACGTCGCTCCCCTACCCGACCGGTTGGATCGGCCGCTGGGCGGATGGCTTGCCGAATGCGGCGAAGGAGAGCCTCTATCAGGTCGTGCTCGACCAGTCGGTGCCGTTGCATCACGTCGGCGTCAATAACCAAGCGTCCGGTCTGCCGCTCTGGGTTGGTGGTGCGTTCGGGATGGACCGCGACGACGCGTGGGAGCGTCGGCTCTACCAGACCGTTGCGAACTACGCGGCGAGCGGCAACAGCGGCCTCGGCGCGTGGGGCAACGAGATCGCCGCGACCGGCAAGCAACTGGTGCAGATCACCGGCAAGATCGGCGCCGCGTACACGGGCGAGTTTCCCGACGACTACTTCGTGCGGCAGATGGTGCTCGCGGCGCGACTCATCAACATCAACCTGGGGATCCGCGTGATCACGGCCCGCATCGGTGGCTTCGACAACCACTCGGGGCAGGGCGGTGTCGCGGGCGACCACGCCGACCTGATGAAGAGCCTCGACGACGGCATCAACGCGTTCTTCCAGACGATCAGCCCGACGTTCAAGCGCCAGACACTCGTGATGACGTTCTCGGAGTTCGGCCGGCGACCCGAACAGAACGCGGACAACGGCACCGACCACGGGACCTCGGGCCCGGTGCTGCTCATCGGCGACCTCGTGAAGGGGGGCCTCTACGGGACCCAGCCGTTGGTGAGCGACTCACAACTCGTCGACTACGGCAACCTCAAGTCGTTCGTCGACTTCCGGTCCGTCTACGCGACGGTGCTGCGCAAGTGGATGCGGGCCGACGATCGCGAGATCCTCGGCAGGCGGTACGAACTGCTGGACTGCATCACGTCGGCTCCGTGACGGACGCGCCAACCGCGCGCAGGGCCGGCCGCACCATCGGCGCGTGGCACGGCGGCGCAGCCGCGCGCACCTGAGCGCGCACGCTGCGCCGCCGTGAGGAACCGGCGCGTCGCGCTTGCTCGGCCGAGACGAGCCCGTCACTCGTAGAGCTTGTCGACGTAATCGGCGATGCCGGCCTCGACCATGCCTTGCATCTCGGTCATCTGCGCCATGCCGTAGACCGGGGCCAGGTCGTGTCCGGCGTCGGGGTGTTCGCGCAGGTGCTGCACGCTCGCGGCGAGGTCAGCGGCGAACCGTTCGACCACACCCGCCTGGCAGTGACGCAGCGTGACGCAGAGGTGCATCGCCGGCGGGTCCTGGAGACCGTTGAGTGACCAGCCACGGTTGCTCATCTCATCGAGCACACCCCAGATGTTCACCTCGTCGGACCGCCAGGCGATATCGAAGAGCGGGTCGCCGATCACCTCGAGTCCGTCGATCGCGCGTACCGCTTCCTTGATCGCCGCCGCCGTCCCGAGGATGCGCCGCGTCGCGTCGAGGTATCCGTCTTCGCCCATCGTCACCATCGCGGCCCAACACTGCGCGATCAGGGCCCCCGGCCGTGATCCGGCGAAGGTCGGCGAGTAGTAGAGGCCTCCCGCCCACGTCGCGCACGTGTAGTACTGGAAGTGGCGGAGTTCGTTGCCGCGGTAAAGCACGACCGAAGTGCCCTTGGCCGCGTAGCCGTATTTGTGGGTATCGGCCGACATCGAGGTGACGCCGGCAACCCGGAAGTCGAACGGCGGGACGGGGTGACCAAGGCGCTCGGCCCACGGGAGCACGAACCCGCCGAGACAGGCGTCGACGTGCATGCCCACACCGCGTTCGACTGCCGCGGCGGCAAGACCCTCGATCGGGTCGACCATCCCGTTCGGGTAGTTCGGCGCCGATCCGACGACGACAACCGTCGACGGCGTAATCGCGGCGCGCGTCGCCTCGACGTCGGCCCGACCATCGGCCGCGGTCGGGATCGCGACTTTGCGGATGCGGAAGTACTGGCTCGCCTTATCGAACGCGGCATGAGCAGTGGTCGGCACGATCATCTCAGGATCGTTGATCCCCGTGGTGTAGCCACGGTCGCGATACGCCTTCATCGCCAGCATGATGCTCTCGGTCCCGCCACTGCTGACCGTGCCGACGACATCGTCGGCGCCGTGCAGCATCGCCGCGGTCATGCGGCAGATCTCGCCGTCGAACTTGGAGATGCTGGGCCACAGATCTGCGTGCAACGGATTGGTCTGACTGTGCAGCGCGTAGACATCGGAGAGGAACGCGATGTGCTCGGGGTCGCCGTGGTAGACGCTGCCGCTGGCAAAGCCGTCGGACCATCGTGCTTGTTCGCGGTCGTGCAGCGCCCGCATCGTCTCCAAGACCGCGTTGCGTTCGCGACCTGTCGTCGGGATGCGATCGGTGCGACCGAACTCGTCATGGTACGGGTTGCTCACGTTGGGTCCTTTCGACGGCCGCGCTCGTCGTCGGTTCGACCCACGCGATCGCGGTGCCGATCTCGGTACCAGCTCTTCGTCGCCTTGTGAAATTCGAGATACGCGCGGTAGGCGTCGTCGTAAACCTCGCACGCCGCAGGATCGGGGCGGTAGGTCGCGGTCACCGGCACGGCACGCGCGACGCCGTCGACGTCGAGGCGGCCCAACGCGACCGCGGTGAGCAACGCGACGCCACGGGCGTTGGCACGGATCGGATCGGCAACCACTCGAATTTCGCGGCGCAACACGTCCGCGTAGATCTGCGCCCACAGCGACGAGTTGGCGCCCCCACCGATGAAGTTGAGCCAGGGTGTGGCACCACCACAGAACTTGTCGACGCTGCCGAGCAGCCAACGAGTGTTGAGGGCGACGCCTTCGAGCACTGCCCGCGCCAGGTCGGCCCTGGTCGTCGAGATCGACATGTTGGCCCAGGCGGCTCGGAGCCGGTGGTCGTCGACGGGTGTCCGCTCGCCGACCAACCAGGGGAAGAACAGCACGCCGTTCGCACCCACCGGCGCCGATGACGCCAACGCGTCGATGCGCGCATAGGCATCGGGCGGTGCCGCGGGCGTTGCGAGCGCGTCGCTCGGCCACAACACCTGGTCACGCAGGAAGTTGAGGCACTCCCCCGCGGTCTCTTGCTCGTCGGCGATGAAGTAGCGCCCGGGCAGCGGTGACGGCAGCGACGCGATCCCGCGTGACAAATCTGTCTTCTTCTCACGGACGTGACCGCTCACCCACGACGACGTGCCGACGTAGAGATGGAGTTCGCCGTCGCGCACGGCGCCCGACCCGATTGCTGCCGACTGCACGTCGGGAGTCCCGCCGATGACCGGGATCCCTGCCGGGACTCCGAGCGCCTCGGCGACCGTCGGCAGCAGTGGCCCGACGATGTCGGTCGCGCCGATGAGATCGGGCAACTTGCGTCGCACCACATCGAGCGCCGCGAGCAATGCCGGTGCGTAGCCGATGCGGTTCGGATCGCGGTTGTCGGTCACCCAACACATCGCGATCGAGTCGTAGGTCGCGACCATCCGACCCGTGAGGCGCGCGTTGATCCAGTCCTTGGGCTCGAGGTAACGGTGCGTCGCCCGCGCGACGGCCGGTCGCTCCGACTCGATCCACAGGATGTGACTGATCGAGTCCTTGCCCGACCGCGACGGCGCACCACCGGTCATCGTGACCCACCGTCGGAGCTTGCGAATGTCGTAGCCGCCGGCGTTGATCCGGCCACGTACCGCCCGTCGCGTGACGCGGGCGCCGCGTGCGTCCATCCAGATGATCGCGTTCATGAGCGGCTCACCCGACGCGTCAACGGCGACGGTGCCCGACCACTGCGAGGTGACCGCGACCGCGACCACCGAATCCGGCGCAACCGGGCCCGCCGCGCGCAGTCGCTGCGCGGCAGTGGTAATGGCCGCCCACCAGTCGCCGGGGCGTTGCTCGACGCCGTCAGGTGGCTCGAGCACGAGTTCGACCGGCTCGAATTCGCCGGCCACATAGACACCGTCGAGAGTGAAGTAGGCGACCTTCGGACCCGAGGTGCCGAGGTCGATCGTCAGGACGTGGTCCGTCATCGCGGAATCGCGCGTGGGAACGGGCGTGGGAACGGGAACGGACTCGGGCGCATCAGGACTTGCGGCGCAGGCCATGACCGAAGAACCCGCCACGGGGGCGTGCGTGCGCGTGGTAGTGGTCCGGGATGTTGCGCATGTGGTCGTCGACGTAGTGCTCGAACTCGAAGTGCGTCGCCACGACCATCGACAGCTTCGCCATCATGTGGTCCATGTGTTCGCCAGGGGGCGCCACACCGTGATGGCGCCACACCACCATCGGCGTCGAGCAGATCTCGCACTCGGCGATCCAGCAGACCTCGTCCTCGTGGAACCACTCGGTGATGCGGGCGGCCTCGCACAGGTCGCAGTCGTCACGGCGTGGCCACTCCTGGCGTTCGCCACTCGGCGTCGCGTCGCTCATGGCCGCCACGGTATGTGAGACCCGCGACCAGGGTCGAGTGCACTCAACGCGCCGAACTCGCCGCCGATGGAATGTCGAGAACGGTCGCGCGGGACGTGAACGAGTTCACGCGCCGCGCCCGGCGGGCCGCGTGCGTTCGAACACCACCACATCACATGCGAAACTGGGACTCACCATGAAGGGCTTGATCCTCGCCGGCGGCGCCGGAACCCGGCTGCGGCCGATCACCCACACCGGAGCGAAGCAACTCGTCCCGATCGCGAACAAGCCGATCGTGTTCTACGGCATCGAGGCGATGGCCGCCGCCGGCATCCTCGAGATCGGCATGGTCGTCGGCGACAACGGCGACGAGTTCCGTACCGCGGTCGGCGATGGCTCGCGCTTCGGCGTGTCGATCACCTACATCCCCCAGGACGCGCCGCGGGGCCTCGCGCACTGCGTGCTCATCGCCCGTGATTTCCTCGGCGAGGACGACTTCGTGATGTACCTGGGCGACAACATGCTCCAACAGGACCTCGCCGGGTTCGTGCGAAAGTTCGAGGCCGAGCGCACCGCGCCCCCCGAACTCGGTCACGACCCGCGTCCGGTCCCGTCGGCGCAGATCCTGCTCGCCAAGGTCGACGACCCGCGACAGTTCGGAGTCGCCGAGATCGACGCTCGTGGCGAGGTCGTGCGCCTCGTCGAGAAGCCGCTCGATCCTCCGAGCGACCTCGCGCTCGTCGGCATCTACCTGTTCGATCCGTCGGTCCACGAGGCAGTGCGCGCGATCGCACCGAGCACTCGTGGCGAACTCGAGATCACCGACGCGATCCAGTGGCTCGCCGACCATGGTCACCGGGTCGTGCACGAGGTGCTGCGCGGCTGGTGGATCGACACCGGCAAGAAGGACCCGCTGCTCGAGTGCAACCGGCTCGTGCTCGAGACGCTCGAGCCTCGCAACGACGGCAAGGTCGACGACGCCAGCCGGGTCGAGGGCCGCGTCGTGATCGAAGAGGGCGCCGAGTTGGTGAACAGCACGGTGCGAGGCCCGGCGATCATCGGTCACAACTCGAGGATCGTCGACACCTACGTCGGGCCGTTCACCTCGATCGCGTCCGATTGCACGGTGACGAACGCCGAGATCGAGCACTCGGTCGTACTCGAACGGTGCACCATCGACGGGGTCCACCGGCTCCAGGACTCGTTGCTCGGGCGCGACACCGAGGTCATCCGTTCGGGCGTCCGGCCCAAGGCGACCCGCCTGATGCTCGGCGATCATTCGCGCGTCGAACTGCAATGAACTGAGCGAGGGAGCTCTCCACGTGAAGCTGTTGGTCACCGGCGGCGCCGGATTCATCGGATCGAACTTCGTTCGTTGGGTGTTCGCGAACACCGACGATCACGTCGTCGTGTACGACGCGCTCACCTACGCGGGCAATCTCTCGACGCTGCGTGATCTCGACGACGATCCGCGGTATGCCTTCGTCGAAGGCAACATCTGTGATCCCGGCCGGCTCGAGGACGCGATGCGCGGCTGCGACGCGGTCGTGCATTTCGCGGCCGAAAGTCACGTCGACCGCTCGATCGTCGGGTCGGACGACTTCGTCCACACCAACTGCTTCGGGACGAACATTGTGATGGACACGGCGCGCCGGGTCGGCGTGCGGCGCGCCCTCCACATCGGGACCGACGAGGTCTACGGCTCGGTCGAAATCGGGTCGTCGAAGGAGACCGACCCGCTCGAACCACGCTCGCCGTACTCGGCGAGCAAGGCGGGCAGCGACCTGATCGCCTTGAGTTACCACGCGACCTACGACCTCGACGTCGTCGTGACGCGCTGCACCAATAACTTCGGTCCCTACCAGTACCCCGAGAAGGCGATCCCGCTGTTCACGACGAATCTGCTCGACGGCAAGCCGATCCCCCTCTACGGCGACGGCTTGAACGAGCGCGACTGGATCTACGTCGACGACCACTGCGCCGGCGTGTACCTGGTACTGACGCGCGGCGTCGCCGGCGAGATCTACAACATCGGCGCCGGCAACGAGACACCGAACCGGGTGCTCGTCGACAAGTTGCTGGCGCTGCTCGGCTGCGGTGAGGAGATGGTCGAGTACGTCACCGACCGACTCGGCCACGACCGTCGCTACTCGGTCGACATCGCCAAGGTCACCGCGCTCGGATGGAAGCGCGAACGCAGCCTCGACGAAGCGCTCGACGCGACCGTCGCGTGGTACCGCGACAACCGCTGGTGGTGGGAGCCACTCAAGGCCAAGGCCTCCTTCTGACGATGCGCCTGCTCGTCACCGGCGCGGGCGGGATGCTCGGGCGCGAGGTCGTCGACCATGCCTCGGGCGCATGCGAGGCCGTTGTCGGTTGCGACCGTGCCGCACTCGACGTCGGCGACGCCGCGGCCGTCAGCGCCGTCGTCGGCGAGGTGCGCCCCGACGCGATCGTCAACTGTGCCGCGTTCACCGCCGTCGACCGGTGCGAGACCGAAGTCGACACCGCCTACCGAGTCAACCGGGATGGCGTCGCATACCTCGCGGCCGCGGCGCAGCGGGTCGGCGCACGAGTCGTGCACGTTTCGACGGACTACGTCTTCGACGGCACCAAGGCCACGGGGTATGTCGAGACCGACGCCCCGAACCCGCAGTCGGTCTACGGCGCGTCGAAACTGGCCGGCGAGGCTGCGCTCTTCGCCGCGCTCCCGGATGGCTCGTTGGTGGTGCGGACGGCATGGGTGTTCGGCCAGCACGGTGCCAACATGGTGAAGACCGTGCTGCGCGTCAAGGACACCTCTCCGACGCTGCGATTCGTCGACGACCAGCGTGGGTCGCCGACGTCGGCCGCCGACCTCGCGCAAGTCCTGGTCCGGCTCGCGGGGTCGACGGTGACCGGCGTCGTGCATGCCACCAACGCCGGTGCGGTGAGTTGGTTCGAGTTCGTGCGAGAGATCCTGCGCCAGTGCGGCGACGATCCCGGGCGAGTCGAGCCGATCAGCAGCGCTGATCTCGACCCGCCCCGCCCCGCACCTCGCCCCGCGAACAGCGTGCTCGACAACCGGACGTTGCGAGCCCTCGGCTGGCCGGCGCTACGGCCCTACGAAGCTGCGCTCGCCGACGTCCTCGCCCAACTCCACTGAGCGAACCCGTCGCAGACGCGTTCGCGACCCGCGGCGGTCATCGACCGAACGTCGGTGGCAGGATGGGCGACCGCTACAGGCGGGCGACGATCTCCTCGGCGAACTTCGAGCACTTGACCTCGGTCGCGCCGTCCATGAGCCGGGCGAAGTCGTAGGTGACGATCTTGTCGGCGATCGTGGCCTCGAGGGCGGCGACGATGTCGTCGGCCGCGGCCTGCCAGCCGAGGTGCTCGAACATCATCACACCCGAGAGGATGACCGATCCGGGGTTGACCTTGTCCTGGCCCGCGTACTTCGGTGCGGTGCCGTGGGTCGCCTCGAAGATGGCGTGCCCGCTGACGTAGTTGATGTTGCCGCCCGGGGCGATGCCGATGCCGCCGACCTGCGCGGCGAGCGCGTCGGAGAGGTAGTCGCCGTTCAGGTTCGTCGTGGCGATCACCTCGAAGTCGGTCGGGCGAGTCAGCACCTGCTGCAGCGTGATGTCGGCGATGTTGTCCTTCACCAGGATCTTGTCGCCGGGGTCGCCACCGCAGTCGTCCCAGCCGACCGCGATGTCGCTGAACTCGTCGCGCACGAGGTCGTAGCCCCACCTGGCAAAGGCGCCCTCGGTGAACTTCTGGATGTTGCCTTTGTGTACGAGGGTCACGCTCTTGCGATTGCGTCGCTTGGCGTACTCGATCGCGGCGCGGATGAGGCGCTTCGAGCCGGTGACCGACACCGGCTTGATGCCGACGCCGCTGTCGGCGCGGATATCCCAGCCGAACTCTCGCTTCAGGATCTCGATGAGCTTGGCCGCCTCTGGAGTGCCCTGCTCGACCTCGAGCCCGGCGTAGATGTCCTCGGTGTTCTCACGGAAGATCACCATGTCGACGAGTTCGGGGTGCTTCACGGGGCTCGGCACGCCGGTGAACCAGCGCACCGGGCGGAGGCACACGTACAGATCGAGGATCTGGCGCAGCGCCACGTTGAGGCTGCGGATCCCGCCGCCGATCGGCGTGGTCAGCGGGCCCTTGATGCCGATCAGGTACTCGCGGAACGCGTCGACGGTGTCATCGGGCAACCACGATCCGGTGGCGTCGAAGGCCTTCTGGCCCGCGAGGACCTCCTTCCACGCGATGGTCTTACCGTGCTTCTTCGCTGCGGCGTCGAGCACCAGCTGGCTCGCCGGCCAGATGTCGACTCCGGTGCCGTCACCCTCGACGAAGGGGATGATCGGTTCGTCGGGGACGTGCAACGTGCCGTCGGCACCCATGGTGATCTTCGCAGCAGCCATCCTCGGAGATTACCGACGAGGCGCGATGGCCATCGACTGGCGGACTGTTGGTCGAAGTGGCTGTTGGGGGCGCGGGGATCGCGAAAGAAGCCGTGGGTTGGGGTCAGGCTTCGCTGGCGAGGTCGCCGACGATGTCTTCGATGCTCTGGCCGACATCGACGGGTCCCTCACCGGGGCCGGGCGGGTCGGCCGAGTCGGGGGTCGGGTCGTCGGCGAGGCCGTTGGCGTCGAGGAGCGCGTCTACAACGCGGCTCTGGATCACGATCTCGACCCGGCGGTTCTTGGCGCGACCTTCCGCCGTCTCGTTGGTCGCGATCGGTCGGGTGTCGGCGTAGCCCGTCGCCTGCAGGTCCGCGCCGGCGAGACCGTGCTCGGCCAGGAACCGCAGCACAGCCGACGAGCGGGCGCCCGACAGCTCCCAGTTCGACGGGAACTGCGGCGTGTTGATCGGCACGTTGTCCGTGTGCCCGCCGATCAGGATCGGGTTGTCGATGTCGACGAGCGCGTCAGCGACGAGTTGCAGCACAGCTTCGCCCTCGGGCTGCACCGCGGCGCTCCCCGAGTCGAACAGGACCTGGTCGGTGACGATCGTGACGTGGAGCCCGTCGTCGCGCAGTTCGAACTTCAGCTTGTCGCCGAGCCCCTTCGACGCGGCATCGCCTTCGAGGCGCTCCTTCACGCCCTTCAGTGCCTCGCGTTCCTCGGCCTTGGCCGCCTGGATGTTCTCCTGCTGCTGCAGGAGTTGGGCGATCGAGTTGGTCTCGGGACTGTCGGCCGGGCCGACGGTCCCGCCCTCGGCGTCGAGGTTCCCGTTCGAGCCCGAACCGCCCGCGCCAACCACGGGGTTCCCCGACGTGTCCGGGGCGAAGACCCCGGTCGTCAGCTTGCCGCCACCGAGCGCCTCGTTGAACCCGATCGCGAGCTCCTTGAACTTGTCCTTGTCGACCGACGACATCGCGAACAGCGCGATGAACATGGCCATGAGCAGCGTGAGCAGGTCGGCGTACGGGATGACCCACGCCTCGTGGTTGACGTGCTCCTCGTGTTCTTCGTGCGGTTCGTCGTCGTGACCGCCGCCGCCGCCGCCACCACCGGACATGGTGCTGCCTCCTCGTCGGGCCGGTCGGCGATCAGGCCGCTTCGGCCTGGTCGCGCTCGGCCGGCGGGACGCGAGACATCAAGATCTCCTCGACAACACGCGGGCTCGTGCCTGCCTGCATCGCCATCACACCCTCGATGACGAGCTCCATATGTTCGACCTCTTCACCGCTCAGACGCTTGAGCTTGTTCGCCATGGGCAGGAAGAGCGCGTTCGCGAGGAAGACGCCCCAGAAGGTCGCGACGAACGCGGCGGAAATACCGTGACCGATGGCGGACGGGTCGTCGAGGTGTGCCATGGTCGCCATCAGGCCGAACACGGCTCCGATGATCCCGAACGTCGGCGCGAACACACCGGCGTTGGTGAGGAACGTCTGGCCGGCCTTGTGTCGCTCCTTCATCGCCGCGACCTCGGCGCGCAGTGTCTTCTTGAGCGCGTCGGGGTCGGTGCCGTCGACGGCGAGTTGAATCCCCTTCTTCAGGAATGGGTCCTCGATGCTCTTGGCCTCTTCCTCGAGTGCGAGCAGGCCCTCGGCACGGGCGCGGTTGGTGAGGTGGACGATCTTCTCGATCGTCTCCTTCGGCGGGTTCTCCTCGTTGCCCTTGACGGCCTTGCCGACGTACTTGCCGATGGCGGAACCCTCGGAGAAGGGCGCACCGATGAAGGTCGCGCCGAGCGCGCCGACGAACACGATCAAGATCGCGGGGATATTCGTGAACAGCGCGACGATGTCGGCGCCCTTCATGATCGCGCCGACGAACACGCCGACGAAGGCCATCACGAGGCCGATCATGCTGCCTTTTTCCATCAGGGCCTCCTGCCCGCCGCGCGGGCAACTCCGGCCCGCATCAGGGTGGTCGCCCACCCGTCTCCCAGGCGTAGCTATCGGCGGGCGCCGCTCACGACTGGAGCGCCCGTATGTCCGAATCGCGCCGCGAGAGTCGGCTGGGTGGAGGCGGGATCGCGCCGACGCTGAGCCGCGGGCGGAAGCGAGCAGGGGCCTGAACGACGATGGGCCCTGGACGAGCAGGGGCGGCGCGTCAGCCGAGGGCGGCGCGGAGTTCGGCGATGAACTTGTGGGCCTCGTCGGGGCCGCCGCTCTGCAGCAAGCGCCGCACGAGCGCCGATCCGACGACCACGCCGTCGGCGTGACCCGCGGCCTCGGCGGCCTGCGCGGGGGTCGAGATCCCGATGCCGAGCAGCGCAGGCTTGTCGGTGATGGCCTTGAGGCGCGCTCCCATCACCGCCGCGGTCGCGGCGAGCGCAGCGCGCTCACCGGTGATCCCGAGCAGCGAGACGCCGTACACGAAGCCGCGCGCGGCCGTGCAGATCTCGCCGAGGCGGTCGTCCGTCGTCGTCGGCGAGGCGAGCAACACGCACTCGATGCCGTGGTCGTCGGCCGTCGCGTCCCAGCCACCGAGGCGCATCTCGTCGAGTGGCAGGTCGGGCAGGATCGCGGCGTCGATGCGGGCCGCCGCGAGCGACGCCGCGAATCGCTCATGCCCCATGTGCGCCACCAAGTTGTAGTAGGTCATCACCGCGATCGGCGTCGTGATGTCGAGTTCGGCGGCCTGGGCGATCACCGATTCGGGCGTTGCGCCAAGGTCGAGCGCGCGTTGGCTCGCTTCCTGGATCGTCACCCCGTCCATTACCGGGTCGGAGAAGGGGATGCCGATCTCGATGGCGTCGGCACCCGCCGCCGCGCACGCGCGCACAACGTCGAGCCAATCCTTCCCGAGACCTCCGGTGACGTAGGGGACGAGCAGTTTGCGGCCGGAATTGCGAGCGGCACGCAGCGTCGCTTCGAGTCGCATCAGAGTTCGCCCAGCCGTTCGGCGACCTGGGCTGCGTCTTTGTCGCCGCGGCCCGAGAGGGTGACGAGCACCGTCGATCCGAGCGGGACCGAACGACCGGCTTCGCGTGCGAGCCAGCCGATCGCGTGCGCAGGTTCGAGCGCAGGCACGATCCCTTCGGTGCGCGACAGCAACTGGAAGCCATCGAGGGCCTCGTCGTCGGTCGCGGACTCGTAGCTCGCGCGTCCCGTCGCCGCGAGCGCGGCGTGTTCGGGGCCGATGCCGGGGTAGTCGAGCCCGGCGCTGATCGAGTGGGCTTCGAGCACCTGACCGTGCTCGTCCTGGAGGAAGAGCGACCGCATCCCGTGCACCACGCCCGGCACCCCGCGATTGACCGCCGCGCCGTGCTTGCCCGTCTCGAGTCCGAGCCCGGCAGCCTCGACGCCGACGAGCTTCGTGCCCGGCAGGTCGACGAACCCGGCGAAGCTGCCCATGGCGTTCGAGCCACCACCGATGCACGCGATGACGTACTGCGGGTCGGCGCCGTCGAGGATCGCGCGGCATTGCGCGCGCGCCTCGTCGCCGACGACCCGTTGGAACTCACGCACCATCCAGGGGAAGGGATGCGGACCCATCACCGACCCGATGCAGTAGTGGGTGCGCTCGACGGTCGCAACCCACTCGCGCATCGCGTCGTTGACCGCGTCCTTGAGCGTCGCGGATCCGCTCGTCACGGGGACGACCTCGGCCCCGAGGAGGCGCATCCGCCAGACGTTGAGCGCTTGGCGTTCGACGTCGACGGCGCCCATGAACACCGTGCAATCGAGCCCGAACAGCGCCGCCGCCGTCGCGGTCGCCACGCCGTGTTGGCCGGCTCCCGTCTCGGCGATGACCCGGCCCTTGCCCATGCGGCGCGTGAGCAGCGCTTGGCCGAGCACGTTGTTGATCTTGTGTGACCCCGTGTGAGTGAGGTCCTCGCGCTTCAACAACACCCGAACACCGAGTTGTTCGGACAGCCGTTCGCATTCGGTGACCGGCGTCGGGCGACCCGCGTAGCTCCCGAGCAGCGTCGCGAACTCCGAGCGGAAGGCCTCGTCGTGCCATGCCGATCGGAACTCCGCCTCGAGTTCGTCGAGCGCGGCGATGAGCGTCTCGGGGACGAAGCGCCCCCCGAAGTCACCGAAACGTCCGAGCGCGGACGGCTCCGGGCCGGGTGAGCCGAGGTCGACGAGTGCGCCCCGCGCCGGTGGGGAGGAGGCAGAGGTCATCGGTGCTCCTGGCGGGTGCGCTGCGCTGGGTCGGTGACGGCTCGTCCCGTCCGGGAGCCGTGGGGCTCCGAAGTTCGTGAGTCTAGGTAGCGCGCCGCGCGTTGTTCGCGCCGATTGTGGAGCTGTATCGCTCGATGCCCGGAACGCGCGCCGCACGAATGCCGCTCACATGGAGCGCACGCATCGGGCCTCGGCCCCCGGGACCTCCCGCCCCGTCTCGCACGCGCCGCACCGGGACCAGCTCTCGGACTGGACCCGCTGGGCGGGTTGTCGCGATCCTCGACGGTCCGTGGGCGCGAACGGCAGGAGGTGCGGGCCGAGTCCTGTCCTCAGGCCGTGGCGGCCTTGCTGTGGACGAACGGGTTCGTGGCGGGATGGGCCGAGTCGGCGCCGATCACGATCTGTTCGACCGGGACCGGGGTGCCGTTCATCCGCACGCCGAGCTTGACGTAGCTGGCGCAACGCACCGCGAAGTCGAGACCATCGACCCCGCCGCGGTTCACGAAGAAGAACGACACGCGCCCGTCCGACCGCGAGATCGTCAGGTCGCCGTGTTCGAGGTGGCGACGACCGAAGACGATGGCGCCGTCGGTCGAGATCGTGCCACGGAACCCGGCAACGTCGCCGCCCGCCTCGGAGACGCGCAACCTGAAGATGTTGTTGTCGTCGCTGCGCCACAGCGCGACGCCGGTCATCCCGGGTTGGACCTCGGCGGGGCGTCCGACGGTGTCGGTCCAAGAACCGCCCGGGCAGTCGGACGCGTGGGCGGGTGCGGAGCCGGCGGAGACGAACGCCGCCGATGCGAGCAGACCCGCTGCGACGATGCCGCCGCTGAGTCGGGCCAGGGCCGAACGAGAGAGGGCCGAACGAGAGAGGGCGAGACGCTTGAACATGATGACCTCCGAAGCGCGGGGCTTCAACGTTGGGGGGTGGAGTGGGTCGCCGTCGGCGACGTCATCAGTGTCGGACGCTCGCGTTCGAGGCGCGCGAGCCCAACGTCAAGTCCCTGCAAAGCCACGACCTGTCGAAGCACCTGGGGTCAGGACCCGTCGAGGTTCCAGTCGTAGGGGCGGGTGCGGCCCGGGACGACCTCGGGGAGCAGCTCGGGTGGAATCTCGTCGGGCGCCACGCCGAGGTCGATCGGTTGGTGGCGCGCCGACCGGCCGGCGACCCGCAACCGCTCTCCCGCCTCCTTCGCGACCTGGACGAAGAGGCGTACCTTCGTGGGGTCCTTCTGGCCGGCGCTGCGTTCGACGCCGGTGCTGACATCGACTCCCCACGGGCGGACCCGTTCGATCGCCTCGGCCACGTTCTGGTGGCTGAGGCCGCCCGCGAGCAACAGCCGCACCCCGGGCGGGATGCGCTCGGCGAGTGACCAGTCGAAGATGCGCCCACTCCCGGGTGTCGGGTTGTCGATGAGCGCGATGTCGGCCGGGCTGTTCGCGGCGAGGTCGAGCGCGGCGTCGCCTGCCTTATACGCCTGGATCACGAAGCGGACCCGCTCACGCACATAACGCACGTCGGTCGCAGTCGGGCGACCGTGCATCTGCGCGCCGCGCAGTCCCGCGCGGTTGCAGATCTCGACGATGCGTTCGGGTCGTTCGTCGACGAAGACGCCGATCGAGATCGCCTCGGCGGGGAGGCGACGCACCATGTCGCGGGCCGTCTCGACGGTCACCTGCCGGCGGCTCGGTGCGAACACGAAGCCGAGCGCGTCGGCACCCATCGCGACGGCGAGCAGCGCGTCGTCCTCGTTGGTGATCCCGCAGATCTTGACGAACATGACGTCGGTCAGGCTAGGACTTATGCACCTGGGCCGCGCTAATACCGCGACAGAGTGCGACCGGGTCGTCGGTACGTACGAGCGCTTCGCCGACGAGCACCGCGTCGAAGCCCGCGGCCGCCATGCGCTCTGCGTCGGCAACGCTGCGCACGGCGGACTCGGCAACGCGAATCACGTGTGACGGCAGGCGCGCCGCGAGCCGCTCGGCGATCGCGAGGTCCTCGGCGAAGGTCTGCAAGCTGCGGCTGTTGACACCGACGATGCGGGCGCCGACATCGAGCGCGCGGTCGACCTCGGCGGCGTCATGCGCCTCCACGAGCACCGCAAGGCCGAGGTCGGTCGCGATGCCGTGCAGGTCGCGAAGCGTCGGCGCGTCGAGCGCCGCGACGATGAGTAGCACCGCGTCCGCGCCGACGGCCCGCGCCTCGAGCAGTTGGATCTCGGCGATCGTGAAGTCCTTGCGCAGCGCCGGGAGAGCGGTCGCCGCCCGCGCTGCTTCGAGATCGGCGACGCGTCCACCGAAGAACGGCCCGTCGGTCAGGACGCTGAGTGCCGAGGCACCACCGCGTTCGTATTCGGCTGCGGTCGTGGCGGCATCGAGATCGGGGGCGAGGTCACCCTTGCTCGGCGAACGGCGCTTCAACTCCGCGATGACCGCCAGCCCGCCGTCGTCGCGCCGCAACGCGCCGGCGAAGTCGCGCGGGGCTGGCGCCGCGAGGGCAGCCGCCCGGATCGCGTCGCGCGTCTGCGGTTGTTGCAGCAAGGTCACCTCGTCGCGCTTCATGACGAGGATGTCGTCGAGGATGCCCACGGCCGCGATGCTAGGGACGACGCCGCTCGCATCGGCGAGCCTTCCCCTGCTCGGACGGGCTCGGCGGGACGGGTGCGGGCCGCGGCGCCGAGCCTGCCGGCGATCAAGGGATGCTCCCCGGTCGTCCTAGACGAGGACCTCGACGCTCGTCACCACGTCGACGCCGCTGTCCACCGGGCCGGTGTCGTCGCCGGACCCGCCGATCCATGAGATTCGTCCGTGAGGTGAGGTTCCGCCCAAGTGTGCGGTACGCAATGCGCTGAGTTCCCCCTTGGTGGACCTTTTGGACAGTGCTTCACCGATCGCCGAAGTGTGATGGACGTCACGGCTCTCCAACGCGTTGAGGCAACCCCGCGCCGCAGCCCGGGTGCGCAGCAGGTCGAGCGGCGCTCCTCACGAGAACTTGACATCCCCCTGACCCTTGGCCGCCCGCCCGTTCGCGACGATGAGGTCCGGATGGAACGAGGCACCGTGCTCGTGGTCGATGACGAGACCAACATCGCTGATCTCGTCGAGCTGTATCTCGCGCGCGACGGGTTTCGGGTGGTGAAGGCACATCGCGGCGAGGCTGCGATCAGCGCCGCAGTCGCGCAGCGCCCGCGCCTGGTCGTGCTCGACGTCGGGCTCCCCGACCTCGACGGGCTCGAGGTCTGCCGCAGGCTGCGCGCGGCCGGTCCTGTCCCGATCATCTTTCTCACCGCGCGCGACTCCGAGATCGATCGCGTCCTCGGGCTCGAACTCGGCGCCGACGACTACGTGACGAAGCCCTTCTCGCCAGCCGAACTCGTGGCGCGGGTCAAGGCGGTGTTGCGCCGCGCCGAAGGCGCAGCGCCTGCCGCGGGTCTCGTGCAGGTCGGTCGGCTCACGATCGATCGCGGCCGCTACGAAGTGCGCCTCGACGATTCGCCGCTCGAGCTGACGACGAAGGAGTTCGAGCTCGTGCGATTTCTCGCCGAGCGCGCCGGGCTCGCGTTGTCGCGCGCGCAGATCCTTGAGGGCGTGTGGGGTTACGACTGGTTCGGCGACACCCGAACGGTCGATGTGCACATCGCCCAGGTGCGCAAGAAGATCGCGGACGCGGCGACCATCACGACGGTGCGGGGCGTCGGCTACCGCATGGAACGCGACTGACCGGTGATGGCAATCGCCGAGCCCCTCCGGACACCGCTTCGGAGCCGGCTCACTCTCGCCTTCGTGCTCGTGGCGACCGCGGTGTTGGCCATGAGTGCAGCCGCGACATGGGTGCTCGTGCGCGGTAATGCCCAGCGCGTCGCCCGCGACGACCTCCGCTCGAAGGGTGCACGGCTACAAGACCTCACGCGCGACCTGCGCGATCGACTCTCGGCCGCACAAGACCCGGACGGTGCGGGGCGCCCGCGCCGAGCTGCAACGACCGGGCTCGTGCAGATCGCGCGCGGGCTCCAGGTCGCTGACGCGCGGCTGGTGTTCGTGAGCGCCGAGGGCGAGGTGCTCCTCGGTGACGAACTGCCGCGCATCAGCGCCACCCTGGCCGCACGCGAACCCGAACTCGCGACGCTGATCGCTCTCCCCGAAGGCATCGATCGCGACGATCTCGACGGACCCGCGCTCCGACGCGGTGAACCCGTCGAGGGTCGTCACGGCGAACGGGTGCTCCGAGCCGAATTGCTCGGTGCCGATGACGGCGCACCCCGCAACCTCCCGGTAGTCGTCATGACCGCCGCGGCTGACCAGGACGCTCAGCGCCGTGTGCTCATCGCGTTCGGTCTCTCGGCGGCGGCGTCGCTGGCGATCTGTTCGGTCGGATCGACGCTGCTCGCTCGCCGCCTCACGAAGCCGCTCGCCGCGGTCGCCGTCACCGCCCACGAGATCGCGGCCGGCAACCTCCACGCACGCGCCCCGATCGACGCGCGCAGCGAATCCGAGTTCGCCGCGCTCGCTGCGACGATCAATCAGATGGCTGCCGACCTCGAGCGGGCGCGTGGCGCCGAACGCGCCTTTCTCACGAACGTGTCGCACGACCTGCGTACGCCGCTGACATCGATCCGCGGGTATGCGGAGGCGATCGCCGACGGTACGGTGCGCCGGGACGATCCCGATGCCGCGCGGCGCGCGGCCGAGGTCATCGCGGCCGAGGCCCGGCGTCTCGAACGACTGGTGCGCGACCTTCTCGACCTCGGTCGCCTCGACGCACACGAATTCACGTTGCGCCCGAGCGCGAGTGACCTCGCGACGATCGTGCGCGACACCGTCGCTGGGTTCGCGCCTCAGGCCGAGGCCGTCGGTGTACAACTCGTGGTCGACGCCCCCGCCGAACTTCCTGCACAACTCGATGCGGATCGGCTCGCGCAGATCATCGCGAACCTCGTCGAGAACGCCCTCAAGTACGCGGCCACCCGGGTCGTCGTCGCGACCGGCGCCGGCGCGGCAGCGATCGACCCGCTGTGGATCACGGTGAGCGACGACGGGCCCGGCATCCCTGCGAGCGAAGTCGACCGGCTGTTCGAGCGCAACCACACCGTCCGCGCCCAGCCGGGCCGGGCGGTCAGCACTGGCCTCGGTCTGGCGATCGTGCGTGAGCTCGCTCGGGCAATGGGGGGCGACGCCACGGTGCTGCCCGGCCCGGGCGGCGCCCGCTTCGAGGTACGCCTGACTCGTCGCCCAACGGCACCGACCGCGCCCGCTACATCGACGTGAACGCCGCTCCGAAGAAATCACCCGACGCCGGCACCCCGGTGACACCCGGTGTGTTCTGGTGCCAGTGCACGCTGCCGCTCGAGGTCGGTCCGCTCGCGGCCTCACCGAAACGGGTCGTGGCTCCCGAGGCCATGATCGCGGGTGTGCCGACGTCCTCGCCGGGCGATCCGACGATCAGTTGGCCAACGCCGTCACCATCGACATCGGCCGCCCCGAGTGCGATACCGAACCAGCCGCGATGGCTCGGCTCGCCCGCAACACCGTCGGATGCGAGCGAGAACGCTCGCGCTCCGGTGACGGTGATCCCCGACGGCGAGGGTCGCAGGACGTGGACAAGTCCCGCGTCAGTGCGGCCGAGCACGTCGTCGTACGGGACCCCCACGACGAGCGCATCGTCGACGGATCCGTCGTCGACGACGATCGGAGCGACGAGCACGGCGTGTCCGAACTCCTGCCCGCGTTGCGAGCGTGAGTTCAATCCCGGCGTGCCCTGGTCGAACATCTGAGCGCCCCCGGCACCGAGCAGCCCGCCATCGCCGTAGACGACGAACACCGCGCCGGCGGCGGCGACGAGTCCGTCGTACTCGCCGGGCGCGCCCACCGCGACGTCGTCGACGCCGTCGAGGTTCAGGTCACCCGCGCTGACGCTGTAGCCGAGATTGTCGAACGGCTCCGCGCCGTTCGCAGCACCGATGCCGACGTTGCGCTCGGTCCATAGTTGGCTGCCGATACCGGTGAGTCCGCCCGACGGTCGACCCGCGAGCACATGGAACCCACCGGCCGCGACAACACCACCGACGGTTTCGCCGGGCACTCCGATCACGAGATCAGCCACATCGTCGCCGCCGAAGCGCCCGGCAGCGAGCGCGAACCCAAAGCCGTCGTCGCCCCCCGGATGGCCCTGCACTCCGGTGGTCGCCTCGGTGAAGCGCTGCGAGCCGACATCGGTGAGGCCGCACCCACAGCCACGCAACACGGTCACCGAACCGGCACCGCGTACACCGGTCACGGCCTCGTCGGGCGCGCCGATCGCCAAGTCGTCGCGCCCGTCGGCGTCGAAGTCGCCAGCGGCCAAGGCGAGGCCGAAGTGATCGCCCGGCTCGGCGGCGTTTGCGATGGCGCCTCGGTCCTGATGCCACCACTCGCTCCCCGCTGCGACAAGTCCCGCCGCGGATCCGTAGAGCACGTTGACCGATCCGGCGTCGGCATGACCCCCCACGACGTCGCCCGGGACACCGATCGCAAGGTCGTCGAAGCCGTCTGCGTCGAAGTCACCCGCCGCCACGGCCGCACCGAACGCGTCGCCCGCCGTCGGCACGCCGCCGACGCCGGGGGCGGCCTGATCCCAGTACTGCTGACGTCCCGGCATGGTGGTCGACGCGCCGTAGAACACCCAGACACCACCCGCGCCATCGTGCTCGCCGGGGCCACCCACGGCATAGTCGCCGATTCCGTCGCCGTCGAAGTCCGGGCCGACGTCGACCGCGGCACCGGCGCCGGCGGGGCGGGTCGCGGGTGGCACTACCAGCGCGAACACCAACGCGGCACACCCTGCCAACGCGAACCGCAACTTCGGCTCGTGCACGCGCCCACACCGGGCAGGGGCCGTGCACGAACTAGTCACGTTACGACGCTATCGACACGACGCGCGCAGGACGCGCCATGAACTCGGGGAGCCTGACGTACCAACTACGACGGCGCACCTCGCACCTCGCAACCCGGCTGCGAGACTCGACCTGATCCGAACCCGCTCGCACGGGGTCCGGCGTGATCAGTCGACCGACCAGGCGGGCACGCCTTCGATCTCGAGGGCGTCGCCCGCGACGACCTCACGCCGCAACGTGGCGAGCGCGATCGGCCCCTGTCGCGGCGACACGGCTGCGCTCGTGATCGTGCCCGCGGCTCGCCCTTCGCGGGTGCGGACCTCGGCGCCCACGGTCATCGGCGACTCGGCGCGCACGCGGCGCAACGTCCGGTTGACGTGGCCGCGCGTATCGATCCGGCAGACCAACTCCTGCCCTACGAAGCAACCCTTCGTGAAGCTGACTGCGGTCTGCTCGAGCAGTGCCTCTTGGGCGATGGTCCGCGCATCGATGTCGTCGGGTTGGCGCGGGACGCGTGCCTCGATCCGCACGACGTCGAGGGCGGCTTCGTCCGCGGCGGTGACCGCGGGCCGCACAGCTCGGTCGATCGCGGCGTGCGGCCCGACGAGTTCGCGGCCGACGCTGGCCGGCCAGTCGATCCGCAACACTTGGCACGACGGCGGCGCGTCGAACGCGACGGCGGCAGCGTGAGGGCCGCGCAGCATCAGCGCACTCGACGCGGCGGAGCGGTCGTCGATCTCGACCTTGACCCGGATCTTGAACCGCGCCAGTCCTGCCGCGAGGACAGGCGCGACCGCCGGTTCGCAGCGCAGCCACAGTTCTTCGTCTCCCACCGCGAGCACATGGAACTCGGCGACGAGTTTGCCCTGGGGTTCGAGCAGCAGCGAGTGGCGGGTTTCTCCCGGCGCGATCCCCGCGAGGTCCTGACTCGCGAGGCTCTGGAGGAAGCCGTGCGCATCAGGCCCGGTGACGGCGACCAGCCCCACCGCGGCGCGGGGCACCAGGGCGACATCGTCGACCAGCGCGTCGTAACCGATCATCGGTCGCTCGGGAAGAGTCGCCGCGCCGCGCTCGCGGCGGCGAGCAGCGCCCCGACCTTGTTGCTGCATTCCAGGTCCTCGTCGGCAGGATCGCTGTCGGCCACGATGCCCGCACCCGCGTGGATCGACGCCCGCCCGTCGGAGAAGAACATCGTGCGGATTGCGATCGCGACGTCGAGGTTCCCCGAGAAGTCGAAGTAGCCGACGACGCCTGCGTAAAGACCGCGCTTGGCCGGCTCGAAGTCGTCGATGATCTCCATGGCGCGCACCTTGGGCGCGCCGCTCACCGTGCCGGCAGGAAACGTCGCCCGCAGCACGTCGACCGGGGTGCACCCGTCGCGCAGGTCGCCCGATACCTGGGACGTGAGGTGCATCACGTGGCTGTAGCGCTCCAACGTCATCAGTTCGTCGATGCGTTCCGATCCGAACGCAACGACCCGGCCGAGATCGTTGCGGGCGAGATCGACGAGCATCACATGTTCGGCCCGCTCTTTGGGGTGCTCCTGCAACTCGGCGGCGAGTCGCTGATCGTGCGCGTCATCCCGGCCGCGCCTGCGCGTGCCCGCGATCGGACGGCCGATGACACGGCCGTCGCGCAGCGCGACGAGCGCCTCGGGCGAACTCCCGACCGTCGTGACGCCGCCACCTCGGACGAAGTACATGTACGGCGAGGGGTTCACCAGCCGCAGGACCCGGTACAGCGCGAACGGATCCGGCGGATCGATCAGGTCGTAGCGCTGCGCCAGCACGACCTGGAAGATGTCGCCCGCCAAGATGTGTTCCTTTGCCGCCTCGACCGCGCGTGCGTATTCGCCCGCGGTCGTACGCCGGTGGACGACCGCTCGGTCGTCGAGATCATCGGGCGGCAGCGCCGGTTCGTGCGAACTCGGAACGCTCAGACGATCGAGCGCGGCGCCGAGCCGATCGACCGCCCGCTGGTATTGCGCACGCTGCTCGCTTGCATCCGATCCAGGGTCGATATAGCAGTTCTCGACGAGATAGAGCTTCTGGCCGAAGTGGTCGAACGCCGCAACCGACGCCGACAACGCCAGGATCGCGTCCGGCAGGTGTTCCTCGTCGGGTGGGACGTCGGGGAGGTGTTCGATCTCGCGCACGGTGTCGTAGCCGAGCGTGCCGACGATGCCCCCGTGAAACGGCGGAAGCCCCTCGATCGCGGGGGCCCGGTACTTCGCGAGCATCGCGTCGAGCGCGCGGAGTGCGCCGCCGTCGATGGGGACGTTCTCGAGGTTCTCGCCGCGGATGTCGACGTCGCGGCCGCGCACGATCAGCGTCGCGACCGGATCCCATCCGAGAAACGACCAACGACCCCAGCGCTCGGCGTGCTCGACCGACTCGAGCAAAAACCCGTCGTCCGTGCCGACGAGCTTCACAAATGCCGACAGCGGCGTTTCGAGGTCCGCGAGCACCTCGCACCACACGGGCACGACCGAGTGCTCCGCCGCGAGCGCGACGAACTCGCCGGGCGTCGGGCGGAGTCGCGCACCGCGCACCATGCGTACCTCGACGTCGTCGACCGCACCGGCCATGGGACTAGATGCGTCCAGGCGTTGCGCCTGAGCCGAAATCACGGAAGAAGCAGCTCCGCTCCCCAGTGTGGCAGGCGCCGCGACCCTGTTGTTCGACGACGAGGAGCACGACGTCCATGTCGCAGTCGTAGGCGGCGCGGCGCACGAATTGGCGATCGCCGCTCGTTTCGCCTTTGCACCACAGCTCCTCGCGGCTGCGACTCCAGAACCACGAGCGTCCGGTCTTGAGCGTCCGTTCGAGCGCGGCGCGGTTCATCCAGGCGACCATGAGCACATCGCCCGAGCGGTCGTCTTGGACCACGGCCGGTACGAGACCGTCGCGATCGAACGCGATCGCATCGAGTTCTGACTCGGTGTACGCGACGGGAACCGCGACCGGTGAAACGGCGTCGGGCATCGCGGCGACGCTACTGCGCGAGACTGCGGCATGGCCCACGCATTGTCTCCGCCACGCGCGCCCCGTCGACCGACCCGGCTCGAGGCGCACGGCGACGTGAGGATCGACGAGTTCTTCTGGCTGCGCGAACGCGAGAACCCCGAAGTTCGAGCCTATCTCGAAGCCGAGAACCGCTACACCGAAGCCCGCACGGCACACCTCGCCGACCTGCGCGACGCGCTGTTCGCCGAGATCGTCGGTCACGTGCAGGAGGACGACGACACGGCGCCGGTGCCCCACGGCGCGTGGGAGTACTTCGTGCGCACCCGCGCGGGCGAGCAGTACGCGATCCACTTGCGCAGGCCCCGACACGCCGTGACCCACCCCGACGACGGCCGCCCGGAGGACGCCGGCCGGCACGAGCGACCCGAGCCGGTGCCCGCGAACGGCGAGGTGATCGTCCTCGACGAAAACCAACGCGCCGCGGGTCACGACTTCTACGCGGTGGGCGACGTCGAGATGAGCCCCGATCACCGCGTGGTCGCATGGACCGAAGACACAACGGGCGGCGAACGGCACGAGTTGCGTTTCCACGACCTCGACTCGGGGCGCGACCTCGACGACATCGTTGCGAACACCTACTACGGACTCGCGTGGGCGGCCAGCGGCCGCTCGATCTTCTACACCCGACCCGACGAAGCAATGCGTTCGTTCCAGGTGTGGAGACACGAACTCGGCAGCGACGCCGCGACGGATGCGCTCGTGCTCGAAGAGTCGGATGATCGCTTCGATCTGTACGTCACCGCGAGCCGTAGCCAACGCTGGATCATCATCAGCGCGGTGTCGCGGGTGACGAGCGAGGTGTGGGTACTCCCGACCGCCGAAGCGCAGGCGACGCCGCGGCGCATCGAACCGCGGCGCGAGGGTGTGGAGTACTACGTCGACCACCATGTGCACGACGCCACCGGAGACCGATTCCTGATCCTGACCAACGACGATGACTGCGCGAACTTCGAGTTGCGCGTCGCTGCCGTCGAACGCTGCGGTCGCGAACACTGGGAGCAGTTGCTCCGCCACGACCCGCTCGTGCGCATCTCCAACGTCGAGTCGTTCCGCGACTTCATCGCCGTGCACGAACGCACCCAGGGACTCGAACGGCTCCGGGTCATGACGTTGCCCGACGGCGCGGTCCACGAGATCGCCATGCCCGAGCCCGTGTACTCGGCCTGGCCGGGCACGAACCTCGAGTACGACAGCGACCGCTTCCGGTACGGGTACTCGTCGCTCGTCGTCCCCCGCTCGACCTATGACTACGGCGTGCGTTCGCGTACGTCGCACCTCGTGCGGCAGACGCCGGTGCCGAACTACGACCCCGCGAACTATGTGACGGAGCGCGCGTGGGCGATGAGCGACGACTCGACCCGAGTGCCGATCTCATTCGTCCATCGGATCGACACACCGATCGACGGGCACGCGCCCTTGTACCACTACGCCTACGGCTCGTACGAGGCCACGGTCGACCCGGTGTTTCGCGCCATCGCCCTCCCGTTGCTCGATCGTGGCTTCGTCGTCGCGCTGTCGCACCCACGAGGCGGCGGTGAGATGGGCCGCCAGTGGTGGGACGACGGTCACCTCGAACACAAGATGAACACCTTCGTCGACTTCAACGCCTGCACTCGTCACCTGCACGCGTCGGGCTACGGCACCCCGGCACGCACCATCGCACGCGGTGGGTCGGCCGGGGGACTGCTCATGGGCGCGATCACGAACCTCGCCCCCGAGCTGTACGCCGGCGTCATCGCCGAAGTCCCCTTCGTCGACGTGATCTCGACGATGCAGGACCCATCGATCCCGCTCACCGTGAACGAGTGGGACGAATGGGGTGACCCTCGGATCGAATCGTTGTACCTCGCGATGCTGGCGTATTCGCCGTACGACAATCTGCGCGCCGGGGTCCGCTACCCGCGACTGCTCGTTACCGCGGGACTCAACGACCCACGCGTGCAGTATTGGGAACCGGCCAAGTACGTTGCCAAACTGCGAACGGTCAGCCCCGACACCGACGTCATCCTGAAGACCGAAATGGACTCGGGCCACGCAGGTCCGAGCGGCCGCTACGACGCCTGGCGGGACGAGGCGTTCGTGCTGGCGTGGATCCTCGAGACAGTGGGTCTCGTGTGACCGGGCGAACGGCGCCATGACCGAGCGTTGCACACTCACGACCCGCGACGGGTTGCGACTCGAAGCAGAACGTGCGCGTCCGATCAGCGCGCTCACCGCACTCGGCGCAACCGCAGAGATCGGCGCCGCGGCCGTGTTGTGTCACCCCCACCCTCAGTACGGCGGCACGATGCGGTCGTTGGTTATCTCGACGCTGTTCGATGCGCTCCCGGCGCGCGGTGTCGACTGCCTGCGCTTCAACTTCCGCGGCGTCGAGGGTTCTGAGGGCGAGTACGACCACGGCATCGGCGAGCGTTCCGACGTCGTCGCCGCGATCGACGCCCTGGCGGACGACCTTGCGGCCTCGGTCGCGATCTACCTCGTGGGTTGGTCGTTCGGGGCCGATATGGCGCTGGCAACCCACGACCCTCGACTGGCCGGATGGCTTGGCATCGCGCTCCCGATGCGGTTCGTGACCGACGCCGACCGGGCCGCGGTCGCCGCCGACCACCGTCCAAAGCTGCTCGCCCTCGCCCAGCACGACGAGTTCAGGGACGCCCAATGGGTGATGGACGCAACAGGCGACTGGGCGAACACTCGCCGAGAGGTGATCGCGGGCGCGAGCCACTTCTTCGTGGGTCGCACCGATCGGCTCGTAGAACTGGCCGACGAATTCCTGGTGCGTCGCTAGCCCATCCGGAGGATGACCGGTCGACGCACCTGGGTGACTACACGGCTGCGAGATGCGCGGAGGTGAACCCGTGCCGCTCGAGGTAGGTGGAGCGCTTCTCGACGGCCGTCTGCCAAGCGACGAAATCCATCTCGAAGTGCTCGCGATCGCCGTCTTCGTAGGCGTGTTCGAGTTCGTCGAAGGCGGCGTCCTCGGCGTCGAGCAACTCCCGGTACTTCATCAGGAAGTGGTCGTCGACGCCGTGCAAACCGTGCGGTTCAGCCATCTCGGCTCCCTCCCGGAGTCAAGCTCCGTCGGTCGCGACACCGGCTCCGTCCCCGGTGCCTCGGCGGGCACGATAACCCTGGACGACTCATCCGTCGAGGGTTCCCAACTGATCGTCGCCTGACCGGCGAGTTCTTGACCGGCCCGATGTCACACATCACACCTGGGAGGCGCGTGAGGCGCACGCGGACCGCGCCCGACCCCGCCAAGGGACGGCGACGATCAGGGTCGCACCCGCACGCCATGCGCCGCGAAGTGCGCCTTGGCCTCGGCAACCGTGTGCTGTCCGAAGTGGAAGATGCTCGCCGCGAGCACTGCCTGGGCCCCGCCGCTGGTCACGCCCTCGAGGAGATGGTCGAGCGTGCCGACGCCACCGCTGGCGATGACCGGCACCGTCGTTGCGGCCTCGATCGCGCGCAGCAACTCGACGTCGTAGCCGGCCCTCGTGCCGTCGCGATCCATGCTCGTCACCAACAGTTCGCCGGCACCGAGCCGGCACACATCGCTCGCCCACTCGATCGCGTCGAGGTCGGTCGGGGTCCTTCCGCCGTGGGTCACGACCTCCCACCCGTACGCGGGGTTGTCGGCGATGCGACGGCGCGCGTCGATCGCCACGACGATGCACTGCTCGCCGAACTCGGCCGCGCCCCGCTCGACGAGGTCCGGATCCTCGACCGCAGCCGTGTTGAGGCTGACCTTGTCGGCGCCGGCGCGGAGCAAACGCCTCGCGTCGTCGACGCTGCGGATGCCGCCGCCCACGGTGAACGGGATGAACACCTGCTCCGCGACCCGCTCGACAACGTGCAGCATCGTGTCGCGGGCATCGGACGACGCGGTGATGTCGAGAAACACCAGCTCGTCGGCGCCTTCGGCGTCGTAGCGCGCCGCCAGCTCGACGGGGTCGCCGGCGTCGCGGATCTCGACGAACCGGACCCCCTTCACGACCCGGCCGGCGTCGACGTCGAGACACGGGATGACCCTCACCGCATGCACGCGTCGGCCCCTTCACGCACGGTGAAGCGCTGCTCGTAGATCGCCTTGCCGGCGATCGCGCCCGCGAGCCGGTGCCCGCCGGGACCGGCGAGCGCGGCCAGCGCGCGCAGGTCGGCGAGCGAACCCACGCCACCGCTCGCGATGACCGGCAGGGACGAAGCATCGAGCAGTTCGCGGTACAGGCCGAGGTCGGGTCCGCTCAACATCCCGTCGACCGCGATCTGCGTCACGACGAGCGCGCTCGCGCCCGACGCCGCGAAGTGGTTCACCACGCCGAGGAGATCCACGCCGGTTCCCTTGGTCCAACCGTGGACGGCGAGTTCGCGACCGCGCACGTCGAGCCCGACCGCGACCCGTCCGGGGTGCGCGACGGCGATGTCGGTGACGAGCCCGGGGTCGCTCACGGCCGCGCTCCCGACGACGACACGCGCCACGCCGGCAGCGAGCCGAGCGCCCGCGGCCTCGAGCGTCCGCACACCGCCGCCGCTCTGGATGCGGCACTCGGGAACGGCAGCGCAGATCGCCTCGATCGTGCCGAGGTTCTCGGCACCGCCCGAACGCGCCGCGTCGAGATCGACGACATGGATCCAGCGCGCACCCTCGGCCGCGAACTCACGAGCGACCGCCACCGGATCGTCGCCGTACACGGTTTCGCGCTCGTAGTCGCCCTGTTGCAGCCGGACGCAGCGCCCCGACCGCAGATCGATCGCCGGATACAACTCCACGTCAGCCGACCGGAGTGCCGAGGTTGGTCCGAGCCCCGAGGTTGGCCCGGGCGACGAAGTTGGCAAGGAGCGCGAGACCGACGGCACCACTCTTCTCGGGGTGGAACTGGGTCGCCCACACGTTGGCCTGTTCGATCGCGCACGAGAACCGGGTGCCGTAGTTGCACCAGCCGCTCACCACCGCCGGGTCGGAGGCCTCGGGCGCGTAGGAGTGCACGAAGTAGAGCCACGGTTGGCGCCCGAGCCCCGCGAACATCTCCGAGCCCGTTGCGACCTCGACGGTGTTCCACGCGATCTGGGGCAGTTTCTCGCTGTCGGGTAACCGCCGGACACGCCCCGCGACGATGCCGAGGCCCTCGACCTCGGGCGCCTCGTCCGATCCCTCGAAGAGCATCTGCATACCGACACAGATCCCCAGAAAGGGTCGACCGGAAGCGGCGGCGTCACGGACGGCCGCCTCGAGGCCGCTCGCGCGCAGCGCATGCATGCACGCGCCGAAGTGACCGACACCCGGGACGACGACCGCGCCGGCCCGTGCGATCTGATCGGCGTCGGTCGTCAGGCACGCATCGGCGCCCAGATGTTGTAGCGCCTTTTCCGCGCTCCGCAGGTTGCCGATCCCGTAGTCGGCGATGGCAATGTGGACCATCGGTCAGAGCACACCTTTGGTCGAGGGAATCCCCGTACCTTCGACCCGAACGGCGTCTCGCAACGCGCGCGCGAATGCCTTGCAGCTCGCCTCGATGACGTGGTGGCCGTTCTTGCCCGAGAGCGACCGTATGTGCAGCGTGAACCGGCCGCCGTCGGCGAGTCCCTTCCAGAACTCCTCCATGAGCTGCGGGTCGAAGGTGCCGATCCACTCCGCGACCGGATCGACCTCGTAGGCGAGGAACGGCCGACCCGAAAGGTCGAGCGCTACCGAGACGAGCGCTTCGTCGAGCGGGACGGTCGCATCGGCGAAGCGACGGACGCCCGCCTTGTCTCCCAGCGCCTCGCGCAGCGCCGTGCCGAGCGAGATGCCGACATCCTCGACGGTGTGGTGGAGGTCGACGTCGAGATCACCTTGCGCGGCGATCCGCAACGTCAAGCCGCCGTGTTTGCCGATCTGGTGCAGCATGTGGTCGAAGAAGGGGATGCCGGTGCTTGCGACGACATCGGACCCGCCGCCGTCGAGATCGAGGGCGAGTGAGATACGCGTCTCCGCGGTGCTGCGCTCGAGTTCGTGGCGGCGCGTCGTGTTCATCGACTGGTCCTTTCGGTGCTGCGCGCGGCGCGGGCCTGCGTCATGCGACTCCGACCTCGGCGAGCGTGACACGGAGCGCGTCGAGCATCACCTGGTTCTCCTGCGGTGTCCCGATGGTGACACGCAGGCATTCCTCGACGTACGGCCAACGCGAGAAGTCGCGCACCAGCACGCCGCGTGCGACCATCGCCTTCCACACCGCGGCGGCGTCGCCGTCGACCCGGAACAACACGAAGTTCGCGCCCGAGGGAAACGGCGTGACGCCGTCGATCGTCGTGAGCTCCGCGAACACGCGACCGCGCTCCTCGACCAGTGCGGCCACCCGCGCGTGCATCTCGGACTGGTAACGCAGCGCCAACACACCGCCGATCTGCTTCTCGGTCGACAGGTGATACGGCAAGACGACCTTGTCGAGTTCGGCAATCGCCCACTCGGGACCGACGCAATAGCCGAGGCGAAGTCCGGCAAGCGACCAGACCTTGGAATAGGTCCGCGCGACCACGAGGGGTTGGTCGTCATCGACGAGATCGATGGCCGACCAGTCGGCGAAGTCGCCGTAGGCCTCGTCAACGACGAGCAAGCCACGCGCGGTGCGCGCCGCGGCCAACATCGCCTCGACCGTCGAACGTCGCTCGACGGTGCCAGTCGGGTTATTGGGGCTGCAGACGAACGTCACTGCGGGGCGCATGTCTTCGATGCGCCCGATCGCGTCGGCCGCATCGATCGCGAAGTCGTCGCGGCGCGTCGCTTGGATCACCTCGGTGGCCGTGATCCGGGCGATGTGCGAGTGCAGCGCATAGGTCGGTTCGAACACAAGGGCGCGACGGGCGGGCCCGCCGTAGGTGAGCAGGATCGTCTGGAGCACCTCGTTGCTGCCGTTCGCGGCGAACACCCTGGCGGCCGGCTGCCCGAACGACGCGCCGATTGCTTCGCGGAGCGCGAGAGCAGATCGGCTCGGGTAGCGGTGATAGTCGTGCCCGCGCATCGCCGCGGTCCACTCGTCGAGGAATTCGGGCGGCGGCGCGAACGGGCTCTCGTTGGTGTTGAGGCGGACCGACACGTCGAGTTGCGGCGAGTGGTACCCCTCGAGCGCGCGCAGATCGTCGCGCGGTTCGATGTGCGCGCTCATCGGCCCGGCTCGCGGATCCGGAGTGCCGCCGCGTGGGCTGCGAGTCCCTCGGCGTCGGCGATCGTCGTGGCAAACGGTCCGATGCGATCGAGCGCCGCGCGATCGACCGTCACGACGTGCACGTGCTTCTGGAAATCGGCGACACGCAGCGCACTCTGATGGCGGGCCGCGGCACCCGTCGGCAGGACGTGGTTCGTGCCCGCGACGTAGTCGCCGATGACCGCCGGAGACCACGGCCCGACGAACACCGCGCCCGCGTGACGCACGAGCATGATGAGTCGATCGGGATCCGCACACATCAGCTGGAGGTGCTCGGGGGCAATCGCGTTGGCGACGTCGAGCGCCTGCTCGGGCGAGTCGACGATGACGGAACGGCCGCCCGCAATGAGCGTCTGTTCGGCGTCGTCGCGACGCGGCGCGGACGCGAGCATCGCCGCGAGTTCGGTGTCGACCGCGTCGGCGACCGACTCGTGCCAGGTGACGACCACGACGTGACCGCCGGGCCCGTGCTCGGCCTGCGCGAGCAAATCAGCGGCCACCAGACGAGGGTTCGTCGTCGCGTCCGCGACCACGACCAACTCGGACGGCCCCGCGAGCGCGTCGATCCCGACCTCGCCCACGACCTGTCGCTTCGCCTCGTTCACCCACACATTGCCCGGGCCGACGACGACGTCGACCCGTTCGATGCTCTCGGTTCCGAAGGCGAGCGCACCGATCGCGTGGGCGCCACCGACGCGGTACACCTCGTCGACGCCCGCGATCGCCGCGGCCGCGAGCGTCGCCACCGGAGGGGCGCCGTCCGGCCCCGGAGGAGTGCAGAGCGCGACCGCCGGGACCCCCGCGACCTTGGCGGGGATCGTCGTCATCAACACCGTCGACGGATACGCGGCGCGCCCTCCCGGCACGTAACAACCGGCGCGCTCGACGGGCAGGATCAGCTCACGCACGTGGACGCCCATCCGCTCGTGATGCGCCTCGTGTTCGCGCTGAGACTCGTGGTACGCCAGGATCTGGTCACGCGCGAATTCGAGCGCGACGACGAGCGCCGGATCGCACGCATCGAGTGCCGATTGGAGCTCGTCACGATGCACACGTAAGTCGTCGATGTCGACACCGTCGAACCGGCGCGTGAAGTCACGGAGCGCCTCGTCACCACGTATGCGGACCGTGGCCAGGATGTCGGCGACCGGGCCGGCGATCGAGTCGGTGGCCGCATCGACCCGCGTCAAGGCCACCGACGGATCGGCGTCGAAGCCGCGCAGGTCCAACCTCGTCAACATCGCGTCGGATGCTACCGATGGCCATCCCGCGCGCCCGTCTGGAAAACTCGCCCGATGACCGCCTCGGACCTCGCCGCGCTCAGCTCGATCGCCGCACAACTCGACGACCTCGCTCGGCGCATCACCGCGATGGCCGAACGGTACGACACGACACCGGACAGCGCGATCGCCGCTGATCTCTATTCGGTCGAACGGGCCCTGCTCGGCGCGACGCGTGCACTCGCTCGCGCCAGCCAGAGCCTCGAGACCGGCCGAGGTGTCTGAATCGCGCGAGCCGGCTCGATCTGGTCGCGATCCTGCCGAGTGAGTCGAACGATGTGAATCGAAACGCGCGCGACCGATCGCGACCGGGGAGGGAGTGATCTTCAACACCATCGAGGACGCCGTCGTCGCCGAGCACGGCGCCGACACATGGGATCGCCTCCTCGAACGGACGACGAGATCCGGACGCTGGTCGCGGCGGCGGCATCGGAGCTCGCGACCGACGAGTATTCGCTGCTCAGCTGGCTCGGTCGGCGCGCGTTCCGCGAACTCGCCGCGCGATACGAGGATCTCGTCTCGGGCTATCGGTCGACGCGTGCCTTGCTCGGCGACCTCGACACGGTCATCCACCGCGAGGTCGAGCGGCTCTACCCCGAGGCCCACTCCCCGCGTTTCGCGATCGAAGAGCGCGCCGGCCAACTCCTCGTCCACTACGCGAGCGACCGAGGTCTGGTCGCGTTCGCGATCGGCATGATTCACGGAGCCGCGGCTCACTTCGGCGAGGAGTTCACGATCGAACGCGTCGACGACGGCAGGGATCCGACGTCCGCGTGCCTGCGCCTGACTCCCGTCGCCGTCGAGCAACCCGGCGACTCATGGCGCCCCGCCGCATGACGCAGCCGCGCTTACCTTCTCACCCGTGAGCGATGCGGACCGGGTGATCCCGCACGGTCCGCATCCGTCGGGCACGTCACGCGAACGCGCCGTTCGGCGTCTCGTCGTGGCGCGCTTCGCCTCGATCGCGAGGTCGATGGCCGCATCGGTCGCGCTGATCGACCTGATCTACCGCCGGACCGACGGTTCGTCGACACTCCTCGCGGTCACGAGCATCTGCACGATGGGGGCGGCGGGACTGTTCGCACCCTTCGGAGGGCTCATCGCCGATCGCTGGAACCGCCGCAAGGTGATGATCGCCTCCGACGTCGCCGGCGCCGCGCTCTACCTGGCCTTGGCATTCACGCAACGCGTGTGGGCGATCCTCGCGCTGGCGCTGCTCACGGCGATCGCATCCACGCCGTTTCGGGCCGCCTCGACCGCGGCGATCCCTGCCTTGGTCGGCGACGATTCGCAGATCGCGCGCGCCAACGGCCGATTGGCGCTCGGTTCGAATCTCGGACTCACGCTCGGCCCGGCCTTCGGCGGCGTGCTCGTCCAATCGAACGACGCCCGCTGGGTGTTCGTCATCAACGCGGCGTCGTTTCTGATCTCCGCAGCCGTCGTCGCGTCGGATACAGGCGCCGTTCGGCGGTGCCCCCGCGCGGCACAGCCCGAACACTCAGAGCAGGCCGTCTGACGTGCACGACTCGCGTTCGGGTGGAGCGCTCGCAGGATTTCGTGCCATCCGGTCCGACCGGCTGATGTCCACGGTCACCTTCGCATGGATGATCTTGCTCGTCGGCATGGGCGTCGGGATCGTCGCGGACCGCCCGATCGCGGCCGCGTTCGGGGCGGACGGTGCGGGCTTCGGGCTGATGCTCGCCGTGTACGGGGTCGGTGCCGTCGCCGGGTCGTGGTTCGCGCGCCGGCTCACCGCGGCCACAGAACCCGCTGCGCTGACCGGCGGACTGGCAGTCGCGGGAGTCGCCGGGGTCGTGATCGGTCTGGCCGGTAGCTTCGAGATCGTGCTCGCCTGCAATCTCGCCTGGGGCATGGGTGACGCAGCCACGACGGTCGCTCGCCAGGGGATCCTGCAGCGACGAACGCCCGACGCGCTGCGCGGCCGGGTCGCGGCAGCAAACGACAGCACCGCGCACGGCGCGCTGATCGTCGGCTTCATGACGGCGGGCCTGCTCGTCGACGCGTTCGGCGCGCAGGGCGCCTATGCCGTCGGTGGTGTCGCTGCGCTCGTGGCCGCCGCGATGTGCGGTTCGGTGGTTGCAGCATCGCAGCGCCACCACCGATGCCGCAGCGCCGAGTCGATCCACCCCTGACCGGCGCCGGACCGTGGCGACACCACGTCGAGATTCCGTCGGAATCGTCAGAAGTCGTCGTTCATCGCCGGGCGCGGACCGCTGAACGCCGCGTCGAGCGCGGCGATCTGCTCGGCCGTGGCGTTCGCGAGCAGGCCAGCCGCGAACAGCGTGCGCGCTGACGCGAAGCCCGAATACAACGCGGCCAAGCCGTTGATCGAGATCGCGGGACCGCCGCCAGTACCAGCGACCAGGCGCCCGTGCCCGTCGCTCACGTCGAGCACCCAGTCACCTCGGTGCCACGGCCCGCGGGCGTCATCGATCGACAGCGGCACCGACAAGGTGAGACCGAGCGGGTAGCCCCGCGCCGCGATCGCTCGCGGCGCGTCAACGATGCGCAACATCCAGCGGTGGTCCCACACGACACGGATGCGTTGCTCGGGGAGGTGCAGCGCGAGTGCGTCGAGCGGCAGGCCCTGGACCCGCACCTCACGCGCCTGGGCCTGATGGGCGCCCAGATGACGCCACAACACGCTCTCGGCCTCCCAGGTCGCGGCGGCGAGGTCTTCGAGTACGAGCGAGTAGCCACTCGGGCCCCGGTCCTTGATCTGCCGGTAGATCACATAGCCATCGAGACGGCCCTGTTGCTCGACGACGTAGACATAGCGGTGCGGTTCGGGGCGCAGGTGCTCGTCCCACATCCATGCCGGGCGCGCGAGCATCCCCGGTCGGGCCAGCGCGGCGTTGATATAGATCTTGCGGATGGCGTCGTGATCACGTTCGGTCGCTGGACGCTCCTGATACGGACCGAAGCTGAGCCGGTCGAGATCGACGGTCGGCACCACCCGTACCGACTGATCGCCGGCAATCTCCCATCCGCACTTGCGGTACACCCACATGGTCGCCGGGCCGAGCGGACTCACGACCTCGCCACGTTCGCGCATCCGCTTGACCGCAGCGTCGAGCAGCGCGGTGCCCAGACCGCGCGACCGGTACTCGGGCGCGACGACCACGGCACCGATCCCACCCGCGGGCACAGGTCGACCCCCGAAGAACTGCCCGAACGGCATGATCGAAAGACGACCGACCAGGCGGCCGTTGTCGTATGCACCGATCATGCGCTCGGCGAGGCTGGCGGCCTGCACACTCTCGATCCACTCGCGTCGACCGCGCGGATCGAGCGCGTAGCCTTGCTCGCGCAGTGTCGCGTGCTCGTCGAGGTCGCCGCGCTCGGCGTCGCGGATCTCGATCGTCACGTGCGACCACCGGTCTCGCGTCGGCGCGGCGCGCTGCGGTTGGGCGACGTTCGGGTCGTACCCCGCCGCGACGCTGCTGCCGGCCCCAACTTCCCCGCCGATGGGCAGACGGGCGCGAGGTCGCACAGGTCACAGCGCGGCTTGCGCGCGTCGCAGACGCGCCGGCCGTGCTCGATCAGGCGCAGCGAGAACCGGCCGCGCTCATCGGCGGGGATCATCGCGTTCAGGGCGAGTTCGATCTTGACCGGATCGGATTCGGCCGTCAGCCGCAGACGTGACGACAAGCGCCCGACGTGCGTGTCGACCGGAAGTCCGGGCAGATCGAATGCGACCGATCGCACGACGTTCGCGGTCTTGCGCCCGACCCCCGGGATCGTGACAAGCTCCTCGAGCTCCTTGGGGACCTCGCCGCCGTAGCGGTCGACGAGCGCCTGCGCCATCCCCATGAGCGAGCGCGCCTTGGCCCGGTAGAAGCCGGTGCTCTTGATGATCGATTCGAGTTCGTCGGCGTCGGCCACCGCGAGATCGGCGGGCTCGGGATAGCGCTCGAACAGCAGCGGCGTGACCATGTTGACGCGCTCGTCGGTGCATTGCGCGGACAGGATCGTCGCGGCAAGCAACTCGTAGGCGTTGCCATGGCGCAACGCGCACTGCACGTCCGGGTACAGATCGGCGAGCAGCCCGCGCACCTGGTCCGCGCGGGCCTGCGCACCACGCGGGCGGGCCATCGGCGCACGATACCCCTGCGCGCATACCCTCAGCCGATGGCTCGCCCGCCCGTGCGACTCGACGCGCTCGGCGAACCGCTGCTGCGAGATCTCGACGATCCTGACCCGCGCGCGGCCGGGTTCTCGAGCCGCGACGCGTACGCCCGGGTCGCCCCGGCCGCGGTCCAATCGCCCAAGCGGCGCGCTTGGGTCGTCGGCTACTCGCCGGGTGTCGCCACGATCGGTGTCGGGACCGCGACCGAGTTGCTCATGCAGGCGCTCGCGCACGTCGCCGACCACGGCGGCGGCGACGTCACACTGTGGCGCGCCGGTGCCGTCCCCGACGACGACCGCGCCGCCGCTGGTGCCGGCCTCGACATCGATCGAGAGTTGTTCCAGATGCGAGTCCTGCTCCCGCTCGCGACCCTTGGTGATCACGATCGCGACCACACCTCAGGGGTCACGCTCCGTGACTTCCGGCTAGGCGACGCGGCCGCGGTCCTCGCCGTCAACAACGCCGCGTTCTCGGGTCATGCCGAGCAGGGCAACTGGACCGAGGCGCTGTTCGCGGCGCGCCGCCGCGAACCCTGGTTCGACCCGCACTGGCTGCTCGTCGCCGAGCGCGACGGCGACATCATCGGCTTCAACTGGCTCCGCCGGCATCCTGCGACGGACCGCGATCCGGAGATGGGAGAGGTCTACGTCATCGGCGTCTCACCACACGCGCACGGTGATGGCATCGGCAGGGTGCTCGTCCGCGCGGGCCTGACCCGGATCGTCGAGTCCGGCGTGCACACCGCGCTGCTCTACGTCGCTACCGACAACGCCGCCGCGGTCGCGTTGTACCGATCGCTGGGCTTCACCGTCACCCGCGTCGATCGCGCCTATCGCGCCGAGGTGCTGCCGTCGTGACCGACCCCGACGTGCCCTCGGTGCCTGCTCGATACGCCGCGACCCGCGCCGACCTCGACCGGCTGTTGCGCGCGCTCGGAGAACCCTCGTACCGGGCGGCACAACTCGACGAGGGACTCTGGCGGCAGCGCCGGCCTCTCGCCACCATCACGTCGATCGCGGCCTCGCTGCGTGCCGACCTCGATGCGCTGCTGCCGTTGTCGCTGACCGCGATTCTCGAACGGACGAGTCAGATCGACGCGACGACGAAGTTCCTGTGGCAGGTCGCGGGGGGCGACCAGGTCGAAACGGTCGTGATGCCGACCACGGATCGGGCCACCGTGTGTGTCTCGTCGCAATCCGGGTGCGCGATGGGGTGCACCTTCTGCGCCACGGGCCAAGCCGGATTCGACCGGCACCTGAGCGCGGTCGAAATCGTCGAGCAGGTCGTGCGGGCGCAACATGCAACCGAACCGCGCGTGTCGAACGTCGTGTTCATGGGAATGGGCGAGCCGCTCGCCAACCTCGACGAGGTCGAGGCCGCGATCGTCACACTCCACGACCGACTCGGGATCTCGGCCCGGAGGATCGTCGTGAGCACGGTCGGGATCGTCCCCGGCATCGAGCGGCTCCGCGACTTCATGCTCCCTGTCACCCTCGCCGTGTCACTGCACGCGCCCGACGACGCGCTGCGCGACACGATCGTCCCGGTGAACCGCCGCTACCCGATCGCCGACGTGCTCGACGCTGCGGCCCGCTACGTCGCCGCGAAGGGGCGGCGGGTCAGCTTCGAGTATGCGTGCATCGCGGGGGTCAACGACCGTCCTCATCACGCCACGGCGCTGGCGGGCCGGCTCGGCGGCTTTCCGGGCGGCGCCCACGTCAACCTGATCCCGCTCAATGCAACCGACGGCTACCCCGGAGGCTCGTCGCAGGCGGGCACCGTCGAGACGTTCGCGAGCACGCTCGCAGCGTGCGGAGTCACCGTGACGGTCCGGCGCAATCGGGGGAGCGACATCGACGCAGCATGCGGTCAACTCAGGATGCGCCGAGCCGGCGCGCCGAAGGTGCGAGAATCACACTCGTGAACCAGTGGATCAATCGCTCGCACCCCACGACGCTGATCGGCGCCGTGTTCCTGTGTTACTTCAACGCTGTCCAGGGTCTGCTCCAGGCATTGGGCTTCGGTGTCGGCGGGATCGTCGCCGACAACGAGTGGTCGTTCCTGTTCATCGTGCTCGGACTCGGCTTCGGCGGGGTCGGGATCGCCAACGACAAGAAGTGGGGATACTGGCTGGCCCTCGGGGCTGCGGTCGTTCACATCGCGATGTACTTCATCGTGTTCGACTACACCGTCGTGTTCCTGGGAACGTCGCTGCTCATCAGCTTCGTGTTCGACGTGACGCTCGTGCTGCTCCTCACCCACAGTCAGGCCCGCGAGTACCAGCGGATCTGGTTCCGCTGATCGCCCGCTGCGGCGTGGACCGATGTGCGACACGTTCTGCTACCTCGACGACGGCGGGGTGTGGTTCGCCAAGAACTCCGACCGGCCGCCCGACGAGGTGCAGCTCGCGCGCGCTTTCCCGCGGCGGGCGGCCGGCGCCGGAGCGCTGAGCACCCAATACCTCGACCTCGGCGCCGATCCGGGCGCCGCGGCGATCGCAGTGGCATCCCAACCGACATGGCTGTGGGGTTTCGAACACGGCGTCAACGAACATCGGGTCGCGATCGGCAACGAGGCCGTCTACACGACCGACGATCGCCGTACCGCGCCGGTCGCGCTGTTGGGGATGGACATCGTGCGCCTCACCCTCGAACGCGCTCGCGACGCGGCGCACGCCGTGCTTGTCCTGACCGAACTGGTCGAGACCCACGGCCAGGGCGGCTCCGGTTGGCATCACACCGACGAGCCGTACTTCTCGTCGTTCCTGATCGCCGATCCGCACCGAGCGTCGGTCATCGAGACCAGCAACCGGACGTGGGTCGCGCGTGAAGTTCGCCGCGGTGGCGTCGCGATCTCGAACCGACTCACGCTCGGCAGCGACTGGACCAGCGCGTCGGCTGACGTTGCGCCCGGCTGTGACTGGCAAGCCTGGCGCGATCCCAAGGCGCCCACCGGAATCGCCGATCACCGCCTCGCCGTCACCCGCGCGTGCGTTTCCCACGGCGCCGAAGTCGGTCTCGCTTCGATCGTCGCGGCGCTGCGCGACCACGGACCGAGCCGACCCGGACTCCCACGCGACGTCGAACCCGACTGGTCGGGCGTGTCGGTGTGCATGCACGTCCGCGGCTATCAGGCCACCACCGCCTCGCTCGTCAGCCGGCTCCCGGCCGACCCCGAAGCGCCGGCCCGACACTGGGTCGCGCTCGGCAGTCCGTGCGTGTCGGTCTACGTCCCGGTGATCGGCGACGGTCTCCCCGCGGCGCTCGCCGACGAGGCCCGATGGCAACGCTTCGCCCGGCTGCGCGAGCGGGTCGAGGCCGACCCGACCGGCACGGTCGAACTCGCGTCGATCCGCGCCGAACTCGACCCGGTCGAGCAACAGTGGTGGTCCGAGACCGACGTCGCTGCCACCGCCGCGCACCCCAGGCCCGTCGCGCGGATCCTCGACGAAGGCCTCCGTCGGGTCGACGAGACCTTGAACCGACTGGGTGTCTGAGCGCCGGGCGGCCGACTTCACCGAGAGACAGGCGCGAACAGCGCTCTAGGGTGAGCCCGTGAACCGACTGGCCGCGGAGACCAGCCCGTACTTGCGCCAGCACGCCGACAACCCGGTCGAGTGGTACCCGTGGGGCGACGAGGCATTCGCCGAGGCGCGCCAGCGCGACGTCCCGATCTTCTTGTCGGTCGGCTATTCGTCCTGTCACTGGTGTCACGTGATGGCACACGAGAGCTTCGAGCACACCGCGACCGCCGAGGTGATGAACCGGCTGTTCGTCAACGTCAAGGTCGACAGGGAGGAACGCCCCGACATCGACGCCATCTACATGGAAGCGACGCAAGCGATGACCGGCCGCGGCGGTTGGCCGATGTCGGTGTGGCTCACGCCTGACGCGCGCCCCTTCTACGCCGGGACGTACTTCCCGCGCACCGATCGCTCGGGCATGCCAGGCTTCGTGCGCGTCTGCGAGGCGATCGCCGAGGCGTGGACCGAACGGCGCGAACAGGTCACCGGACAGGCCGGCCAACTCACCGCGTCGATCGGCCGACGGCTCCCCGTCGTCAACGACGCCACGATCGGCGACTCGCTCCTCACCGGCGCTGTGAGCGCGCTGCGTGAGCAGTTCGACACGCGCTTCGGCGGATTTGGGCGCGCGCCGAAGTTCCCGCCCGCGCAGGCGCTGCTGTTCCTCGCTCGGGAACAGGTGCGGCGACCCGCGCCGGCCACCCGAGCGATGTTGACGATCACACTCGACGCCATGGCCGCCGGCGGCATGTACGACCACCTCGGCGGCGGCTTCGCGCGCTACAGCGTCGACGACTACTGGTTGATCCCCCACTTCGAGAAGATGCTCTACGACAACGCGCTGCTCACCCGCGCGTACACGCACGGCTGGCTCGTCGCCGGGACGGCTCGCTACGCGCGGGTGGTCGACGAGACGATCGGGTACGTCCTTCGCGACCTGCGCCATCGCAACGGCGGCTTCTACTCGGCCGAAGACGCCGACAGCGAAGGCGTCGAAGGCAAGTTCTACGCTTGGTCGCTCGGCGAGGTCCGCGAGGTGTGCGGCGCCGATGCCGACGCGGCCATCGCCTATTACGGCATCACCGAGAACGGCAACTTCGTCGACCCGCACACCGAGTTTCGCGGCAACGTGCTCCACGCCGTCGACCGGTTCGCCGAGCCCGACCCCGTTGTGAGTCGCGCCCGCGCTCGGCTCCTGGCCCGTCGCGCCGCGCGGGTTCGCCCGGGGCTCGACGACAAGATCCTGACGGCCTGGAACGCGCTGATGATCCGCGCCCTCGCCGAAGCCGCCTGGGTGTTCGACCGGCGCGAGTGGATGGACTCGGCGCGATCTGCGGCCGAGTTCGCGCTCAGCACGATGCGCCGATCGGACGGGCGCCTGCTGCGGTCCTGGCAAGCCGATGCGGGCGAAGCCAGGCACCTCGCCTACTGCGAGGATTACGCGGCGTTGCTCGAGGCGCTGCTGACCCTCGCCGAGTACGACGACCTGCGCTGGTTGCGTCCCGCGTCCGACATCGCCGACGCGATGATCGAACTCTTCGCCGATCCGGACGGCGGCTTCTACGCGACGGGCATCGACGCCGAACCGCTCATCGTCCGGCCGCAGGACTTCACCGACAACGCCGTCCCAAGTGAGAACTCCATGGCTGCCGTCGGCCTTCTGCGTCTCGCCGCGCTGACCGGTGACGCTCGCTATCACGACCGGGCACGAGCCGCCGTCCTGCGCTTCGCTCCTCTCGTCAGCCGCGCCCCGAGCGCATTCGGGTACGCGATCGAAGCGATCGAGCGACTCGTCGAATCACCGGTCGAGGTCGTCATCGTCGGCGACGACGACCGCGCCCGCGAGATGTCTCGAGTGGTTGCTCGCCACCTGTTGACCTCCGCCGTCGTCGTCAGGTCGCAGCGCGGCGAGGAGCCACTCGAGCTGCTCGAAGGGCGCGCGGGCGAACGGGGGCGCGGTTACGTCTGCACCGGCGGGACGTGCAAGATGCCGGCGGGCGACGCTGCTCGGCTCGAGTTCGCTCTCGAGGGAGTACTCAGCGCGCGGCGTTGAACACGCCGGCCGAGAGGTCCTCGGCGATCGCCCACCCGAAGGCAATCATCGCCTCGCCTTTGGTGGCGTCGAGCGGTCCGACGAGCTGCACGACCTTGGCGCCACCGGTCGACTTGACACCGACGGTGTCGAGCACCGGCACGGTGGGGATCTTGCGTCCGGAATGCTTGATCTTGAAGCTGCGGTCGTCGAAGGCGCCTTCGTGCCCGAATCGCTTGGCGAGGCGCCGACCCCATGCCCGCTCCTCGCCGTTGGCCGTGTAGCCGGGACGGGGAACGACGTTCGAGTAGCTGGCGAGCATCGCGTAGCAGGAGGCCTGGTGAAGCCGGGTGGCCACGAGCACGTCCTCGTCGGGGAACGAGATCCCGGCGCGCCGTGCCAGCTCGCCCGTCATCAGCTTCAGGATCTCGGGGGACTGTTTGCCCTTGCGGGCGCCCCCGGGACCCCACAGGATCGTCGGCGTGCCGCCGATGCGCTCGAGGGAGCCAAACATGAAGCCACAGAGGGCGCCGTGTTCGTCGTCGCAGAAGACCACGAGGGGGAACGCGGCAACCTGACGGTCCAGGTCCTCGTCGGAGAATCTGAGACCGAGGGAGCCGAGCAGTTGCCCGAACTCGTCGAGTTCCGCAGGCTTGAGGGACACTGAGTCGCGGGATTCGACCTTCATGGTCCTCATATTTTGCCCGACACGGACGACGGCTTCCAACTCGCTAGCGTTCGGCCCGATGAGGAGGCTGGTCGCGGCGCTCCGAACCGGTGCGCTGACCGCCGGATTGTTGGGCGGATCGTTGGGCGCCTGTGGCGCCGGCGACGACTCGACTTCGCTTCGATCGGACCCGGCGCGCGCCACCACGCCGGCCGAACTGCTCGACGGCTACACGAGCGTGGTCGAGTTCGAGGACGTGTACGGATTCTCCGGACCGACCCTCAGCGGGGAGCGCATCGACGGCGCGAATTTCGCGAACCGGACTCTGGCGATCTGGTTCTGGGCGCCATGGTGAACGATCTGCAACGGGGAAGCCCCCGAGGCCGTGCGGGCCGCACGCCGGTATCCCGACATCCAGTTCCTCGGCATCGCCGGACGCGACGACACCGACGCCATGCAGGAGTTCGTCGATCGTTACGGCATCGAGTTCCCGACGTTGATCGACGACGACGGGTCGCTGTGGCGCCACTTCGGGGTCCCCGGCCAGCCTGCATGGGTGTTCGTGCTCCCCGACGCCAGCGCCCGCCGGGTGCTCGGCGCTCCGAGCGAGTCCGAACTCGAAGCCATCCTCGATGCCCTCCTGAGCGTCGCCACCGCCTGACCCCACGCAATTGGCGCACCACTGGCGGGATCGCGCCGTTGTGCGCCAAGCCGTCGTCAGCGGGCCTTGGCCATGTCCCAGTAGGCCTTGCCGGTGGCGATCCGGGCGTCGTCGTCGAAGACGAAGATGTCGACAGCGTCCATCACCATGGTGTTGCCGCCGACCGAGGCGTGGATCTCGAAGATCATGCACGCCTCGTTACCGCAGATCGTGACGTCCTTGGGTTCGAGCACGATCGAGTCGGCCATGGCCCGCGCTCCGTCCCAGAAGTCGCCGACCCCGGCCCGGCCGACGTGGGTCGGAGTTCCAACGGGGTCGGTCCATTCGCAGTCCTCGGCGAACAACGCGAGCAGTGCGTCTTTGTCGTTGGCGCGGTAGGCGGCCACATAGGCCGCGCAGGTCGCGCGCATCTGGTCGGGTGTCGGTGCCATCGGCGCACTCTGCCACACCCGCTCGTGGCGGCGCGACTCCGCGTCCACTGGCAGGGGTCCGCGACTGACCGCCAGCACCGTAGATTCGGGAAATGACCGACGACGTCGAGCGCATCTCGCGCCGCGCCCGCACGCTCGCCGCTCACCTCGAGCCATGCATCGGGCAGGTCTACTTCGCTCCCGAGTGCCACACCGCGTACGAACAACTCGGGTTCGCGCCGAGCCCCGCCGAACTCAACGGCGTGGCGATGCCCGACGGACCCGCCTACTTCACCAGCCGCGGCTCGCTGATGGGCCAGGTCGCTCCGCACGTCGTGGCCGCGGCCTTCGCCGTGTTCAACCCCGACGCCGTCGTGCCGTCGGTCCGGCACGGCTGGACACTCACCGACGCGGCGACGATCTTTGCGGCTCGCCGAACCGGAGCCGTCGCTCAACTGCGTCGGATCGTCGGCGAATCGCCGCAGGGGCTCGAGCGCGCCGGAGACCTGTTCGAGCGGGCAGCGGAATCGCTGCGACCCGAGGGACGCCCGCTGTTCGCAGGGCTGCGCACGCAGTGGGATGACCCGACCGAACCCTGGGTCCGCTTCTTCCACTACGGCGACATGTTGCGCGAGTACCGCGGCGACTCGCATACCGCGGCGTGGATCAGCGCCGGCGTCGACGCCACAGAGATCGGGCTCCTCACCGAGTTGTACATCGGCCTGCCGCTGCGGAGCTACTCGCGGACCCGTGCGTGGAGCGACGAGCAGTTCGATGCCGCGACCGAACGGCTGACCGAGCGAGGCTGGCTGCACGACGGGAGCTTCACCGCCAAGGGGCGAGACGCGCGCGAGGCGATCGAGGTCGCCACCGATCACCAGATGGTCGCCGCGCTCGACGCGCTCGACAACGACATCGACGAGTTGTTCGCCATCATCGAGCCCTGGGGCAAGGCGATCCGCGCCGCGGGCGGCTACATCGGCGGCGCCGGCGATCTGTGGCCCAATCGCTGATCGCACCCTCCAGGTGCCGTCGCTACCGCGACGAGCGATCGCCGCCAACGTGCAACTGGTTCGCTTCGATCCACGCACGCAGCGGGACGTCGTCGGGCTGCGGGTCGTAGTAGCCGTTCGCCGAGGTGCACGCGCCGAGCAACTGCCGGCGGATCGGACCGAGCGCGTCGAAGCTCGTATCGTCACACGTTGCCGACTTCGGTTGCAGCCAGCGGTAGGCGTACCCGAACGTCACGAACTTGCGTGTCACATCGCAGCGGTTCGAACTCGCGCTGTGCCACAGCCGCCGATCGAAGATGATCGCGTCGCCCGCGCTGGCCACGATTTCGATCGCGCCCCCAGGCTGGCCGCGGCTGTCCAACTCGAGCGGCGCGCGCGGGTCGAAGGCCCGTGTGTGGCTCCCCGGAACGACGCACAGGTTGCCCATCCCCGTGTCAGGCAGGTCCGAGATGAAGAAGCCGACCTTGAGGGAGATCATCGGGTGGGCAGTCGGAGCCATTCCCGTCGCGAGGTCGAGGTTCATTCGGTTGTTGTCCTGGTGCCAGCCGTAACCCCCGGGCGAGGCGCGGGGCCCGACGGGCGGCGTAACGAGCAATTGCGTGTGGAACAGCTTGATGTTCCATCCCATGAGCCCGAACACCTTCGGAAAGGTGGCAGGGAGGTCAAGCAGCGTGTACCACACCTCGTGTTTGCCCACGAGGGCGTGTTCGTTCAGGACGTGCATCGGACCGACGCCGGGCGAGGCGCGAAACGCTGCGTCGCGTTCGTCGACGACGTGCTCGACCGCGGTCCGCAGCGTTGCATCGAGCGCGCCCGCGACGATGAAATAGCCATCGCGTCCGAACGCGACGCGTTCCTCGTCGGTCAGGCGGTGCGAAGGCCACGACTCTGTCGCGTCACGCCGATCGTTCGGATCCATCAGGCCGTTCACCTCGCTTGTCACAGGTCCAGGTCGAAGGCGTCGAGCGCCCGTAGCGCGGTCGTGCATCGCCGCAGCATGGCGCGGCACAGTTCGAGGTGGCGCGGATCAGCGACGGTGAGCGACCCACCGGCCACGACCGGGTACGTGAACCCCATGAGGGTTCCGTACCGGTACTGCTCGCGCGCCCACGCAGGATCGACGTCGATGCCGCGCGCTCGCAGCCGCTCGACGTAGCGATCGAGAATCGCGTCGTACTCCGAAGGGTCGTCGATGTCCACGCTTTGCGTCACCAGATAGGCGAGGTCGCGTGGGCCGACTGACCGGTCGATCAACTGCCAGTCGACCACGACCGGCCGGCCGTCGGTCTGGATGAACAGGTTGTCGAGCCGGTAGTCCGCGTGCGAGAACACCACGGGCGGCTCCGACAACTTGGCGAAGAGCGCCGGAATACGTGCGACGTGAGCGTCGCCGAGCGCGACCACCTCGGAGGTGCACTCGTCGGGGAACTGCTCCTGCACGTTGGGCCAACCCGCACCGAACGCGAACTGCACGGCACCGGGATATGGATCGTCGGCGAGCGCTTTGAGCCACTCGTAGCGGGCAAGCTCGTCGGAGTCCCACCAGTCGGCGTGGAAGTCGGCGAGTGCGTCGACGATGCCGGCGCAATCGGCCGCGCGAACGCCTTCGATCTGATCGCGCATCGTCCCTCGGGACGACACGTCCTCAAGCAACAGAACACTGTCCTGCGTCACCGGGTCGTGCGCGCTGAAGTAGCAGTGTGGGTGCGGGAGCTTCGTGCGGGGTGACAGCTCGGTGTAGAAGCCGTGCTCGCGTCCGTACATGTTGAGCACAGTCGCTACAAACCGGCTCTCTTCACCTTCGGCTGCGAGCTTGGCGATGACGGTCGTCGGACCGTCGCCGTCCCACGTCAGGGTCAGGCGGTGGAGTTGGCCGACCAGACCCACGCCGACGCCGACGGGCACAGACGCGACGGACCGCACCGCGCCCGTCGTGTCGAGCGCCGTGGTCAACCACTCGGACGTGAGATCCGCAATGTTCGTCGGGATCACGTTCGGCTCCTGTCGTTCGGGTCCGCGATGGTCAGTCGTGTTGGTGGTCGACGCCAGTGAGCAGCCACTCGGTCATGCGCCGCGGCGCCTCGACCAATTTCGGGAACGCTAAGTCTCGCTTGGGGAGCACGACGTGACGGTGCCGGTGCTCGATCGCGTCCGCGAGCGCCGCGACGACCGTCGCCATCGGGACGTCGACCGCGAGCTTGAGTGTCTCGAGGCGAGCGACCGCGCGGCGGGTCGGGCCGTAGCTGCGCAGGCTCACCATCATCTCGCTCTCGACCGGTCCGATCTGCGCCAGGGTCGTCGTGACGGGCGTGCCCTTCAGCTCGGCGCGCAGCCCCGCGGTGAAGTGCGACAACCCCGCCTTCGATGCCCCGTAGGGCACGACGCCCGGCAAGGTGTTGGTGCCTGCGAGCGACGAGACGTTGACGATGTGGCCGCGCCCGTGTCGGAGCATGCCGGGGATCGCGGCGCGGCACAACAGCATCGGCGCGGTGAGGTTGAGCGTGATCAGGTGGGCGATCGAGTCCGCGGGCAGCTCCCAGAACCGACCGGTGAGGTCCACACCGGCATTGTTGACGAGCACGTCGATCGGCCCGTCGGCTTCGACCGCGGCGACGAGGTCAGCGATGGCGTCGGTCGCGGTGAGATCGGCGGGATAGGTCGTCGCCGACCGCGCCTCGGTGCCGAGTTCGTCAGCGAGCGACCGCAGCGCACCCTCGTCACGCGCGACGAGCGCCAGGCGCGCGCCGCGCGCCGCGAGTTCGCGGGCGAGCGCGGCACCGATCCCTCGGGACGCGCCGGTGATGAGGATCCGCGAACCCGCGACCGGCATGCGGGTGAAGCTACAAGGCCCGCGCCGTAGGGTGCCTCGCCGTGAACGGGTTCCCGCACTTGCTCGCGCCGGGCCGGATCGGGTCGATCGAGCTCCGGAACCGCATCGTGATGTGCCCGATGGGCGACTCGCTGGCGCACTCCGACGGGAGTGTGAGCGACGCCCAACTCGAGTACTTCGCGGCGCGCGCACGTGGCGGCGCGGCCCTGCTCGAGGTCGGTTCGGTGTCGGTGTCCTATCCGCGCGGATCGTTCGCTGCGGCCCAGACGGCGGCGTCGGACGATCGATACCTCGCCGGCCTGACGCGGCTCGCGGAGCGGGTCCACTCGAATGGCGCGCTGATCGCCGCGCAACTCGTGCACGACGGCGGGAACTCGCTCTACGACATCGAGCGCGGTCAGCCTCTCCTCGTCCCGTCGATCCCACCTCGCCCGCGACCGGACCGGATCGCGCGCATGGTCACGACCGACGAACAACTGGCCATGGCAGGGCCGTTCATGGCCCCGACAGCGAAGGTAGAACTACGCGAAGCGACCGACGACGATCTCGAAGAGGTCATCGCGCTCTACGCGTCGAGCGCGGCGCGTTGCGTCGAAGCCGGCTTCGACGGGGTCGAACTGCACGGCGGTCACGGCTACCTGCTCGACGCGTTTCGCAGCGGCTACGCGAACACGCGCACCGATGCCTGGGGAGGGTCGCTCGCCGGACGATCACGCCTCATGCTCGAGGTCATCCGCGCGGTTCGCGCGCAGGTCGGCCGCGACGTGCCGGTGTGGATGCGGCTGAACGCGTTCGAGGTCGGGCGCGATGGCGGAGCGACGCTCGACGAGACACTCGAGTTGGCCCCGATGCTCGTCGCCGCGGGACTCGACGCGCTGCACGTGAGCGCGTACGCGTCGAACGATCTCGGAATCGGGGTGACGGCGTCGCACACTCCACACGAGCCTGGACTCCTAGTTCCGTACGCCGCCGCGGTGCGCCGTGCCGTGGACGTACCCGTGATCACGTTCGGGCGACTCGAACCCGAAGCCGCCGAGGCCGCGCTGGCGCGGGGCGACGCCGACTTCGTGGCGATGGGCCGCAAGCTGCTCGCCGATCCCGATCTCCCGGCGAAGCTCGCCGCCGGCCGATCGGATGACATACGACCATGCATCTACCAGTACCGCTGCATCGGCAACATCTTCGTGCGCGGCTCGATCGCGTGCGTCGCCAATCCCGAGACCGCGCGCGAGGCGGAGTTGCGTGTTCCGAATGCGCGTGCGAGTCGTGCGCGTCGGGTGCTCGTCGTCGGTGGCGGACCAGCGGGTCTCGAGGCGGCGCGCCGGCTTGTCGAGTCGGGCCACGAGGTCACACTGGCCGAGCGCGCCGCGACGCTCGGTGGGCGACTCGCGCTCGGCGGCACCGCCGACGAGACTCTCGCGCGCATGGCCGGCTGGCTGGTGCGCCAGGTCGAGGCAGCCCGTGTCGAGGTGCGTCTTGGCGTCGAGGTCGACTTGGGGTTCGCACGTCGCTTCGATGTGGTGGTGGTCGCCACCGGAGCTCGATGGGAACGCCCGGCTGACGCGGCGGTTCCCGGCATCGCGCTCCCCCACGTTCGCACACTCGACGAACTGCGTCCGTGGCTCGTCGAAGGCACCTTGCTCCAAGGACCGCTCGTCGTCCTCGGCGGCGGAAAGGTCGGCGTGACGCTTGCGGCGCGGGCGCGCGGCGACGGTGTCGACGTCACCGTCGTCGAGCCGAGCGGCGTGTTCGTCGCCGAACTCGGGCTCCCCGGCCGGTTCCGTTGGGTTCACGATGTCGAGGCTGCCGGCGTCCGCTTGGTGCACGGCGCCTGGGAATCGATCGACGAGCACTCGGTGCGCGTCAAGGTCGGCGACGAGATCGAGGCGATTCCAGCTGCGAGCGTGATCGTCGCGCACGGCGCGGTCACGGGCTCGAGGTTGGCCGAGGAGCTTGCCGCCGCGGGAATCGATCACCATCGCATCGGCGACTGTCGCGAGGTCCGCCGCGTCGAAGGCGCCTTCCTCGACGCCGCGCACCTCGCGGTGACGCTCGCCAGCTGATCCACCACCCAGCCCCACCCGGCTTGTTTCGCCAACATGGCAGCCCTGACCCCACCCCGACCAACAGACCCGCCCCGCGCCGCTTCTTTCGCCAAAATGGCAGCCCTGACCCCCACCCCGACCAACAGACCCGCCCCGCGCCAAGAGTTGGAGGGGACGAACGGGACTGGCGAATGACGACGGACCTGGGCCGCGACCTCACGACTCGGTGATACGCGCGTTCGTCGGGTCGTACAGCGGTCGCAGTGAGACGGTCGCGAAGGCGCGACGGCCGGCGATGTCGACCTCCCACGTCCCGGCGTCGACGTAGGCCGCGGTCACGGGCTCGCCGGCGTCGATCATGGCGAGGCCCACTGCTCCGCCGAGGGTGTGCCCGTACGAGCCGGCGCGCACCTCACCGACCGCGACACCGTCACGCAAGACGATCTCGGCGTGGTGCAACATCGGGTCGGGGTCGTCGAGCTTGACCTGGAGCAGGCGCCGAGTGAGCGGACCGCGCGCCTTGCGGTCGGCGACGGCGTCGCGTCCGACGAAGCCACCCGGCTTGTCGAGCGCGACCGCAAATCCCAGACCGGCTTCGAGTGGCGAGTCGGTGTTGTCGATGTCGTGGCCGTAGTCGCGATATCCCTTCTCAAGGCGGAGGCTCGCCAGCGCCTTGAGCCCGGCGTGGAGGAGACCATGCTCGGCGCCCGCCTCGACGACGCGCTCGTAGACGTGCACGGCCTGCTCCGCCGGGATGTAGAGCTCGTAGCCCAGCTCGCCGAGATAGGTGATGCGGATGCAGCGCACGCGTGCGAAGCCCAGGTCGATCGTCGCCGCGTGCCGGTATGGGAAGGCCGAGTTGGACAGGTCCGCCGATGTCAGCGACTGGAGCAGTTCGCGCGAGCGCGGACCTTGCACATTGAGTTGCGCGTACGCGGACGTGACGTCGACCGCGTGCACGCGGTGATCACCTGCGTCGATCGCGCGTCGCAACCAGGTGAAGGCGTGTCGGTGCGCGGTGTCGGACGCGACGACGAAGTAGTGCTCGTCGTCGACCTTTGTGACCGTCAAGTCCGCTTCGATGGTGCCTCGCTCGTTCAGCCACTGGGTATAGGTGATCGTCCCGGGATCGCCGTCGACACGGTTCGCCGACACATACTCGAGCACGCGGCCGGCGTCGCGCCCCTCGACCACGAACTTCGCCATGAACGACATGTCCATCACGATCACGCCTTCGCGGCAGGCGCGGTGCTCGGCCGCCCACTGCTCGAACCACGCCGGGCGTCCCCACGTGAGCTCGCCTGCCTGCGGTGTCGTGCCCTCGGGCGCATACCAGTCGGCCCCCTCCCAGCCGCTCACGTCACGGAACCAGGCGCCGCGTGCCGCGAGCAGGTGGTGGTACGGCGCGCGCCTCGCGCCGCGCGCGGTGCGCATCGACCGGCCGGGATAGTGACAGGCATAGACGAGACCGAGCGACTCCACGGTGCGCGACGCGCGGTACTCCGGCGTGCGCTGATAGTCGTGCAGGCGATCGATGTGGATCCCCGTGACGTCGACGCCCGGGTCGCCCGTCACGATCCATTCAGCGACGACGCGGCCGAGCCCGCCTCCCGTCAGGATGCCGATCGAGTTCAGCCCGGCAGCGACGAAGTAGTTGTCGATCTCGGGGGCTGGACCGACGATCGGCGCGAGGTCGGGCGTGAAGCTCTCCGGTCCGCAGAAGAACTTCCTCACGCCGACGTCGAACGACACCGGCACGCGCGACATCGCCCGTTCGAGATAGGGACCCATCCGGTCCCAGTCGGGTGGCAGGTCGAGGAATGACGCGTCGTCGGGAACGCCGTCGACGTGCCAGGGCGCGCACGCCGGTTCGAACAGGCCGATCATCAGCCCACCGACTTCTTCGCGGTAGTAACCGTGGCTGGCGGGATCCTCGAGCACGGGCCAGTCGCGTCCGATGCCGTCGATCGAGTCGGTGATCAGGTAGTAGTGCTCGGCCGCCTGGTTGGGGATGTTCACGCCGTCGCGCTCACCGAGTTGGCGCGCCCACATCCCTGCGCAGTTGACGACGTACTCACACTCGATCTCGCCGTGTGCTGTGCGCACCGCCTTGACACGGCCGCGTTCAGTGATCACGCCGAGCGCCGGCGTTTGCTCGAGGATCCGGACTCCGAGCTGGCGCGCACCCTTCGCCATCGCCATCGTGCAGTCGACTGGATTCACCTTGCCGTCGTCGGGGACGTAGAAGCCGGCGAGCAGATCGTCCGTCTTGGCGAGCGGGAACAGGCTGGCGATTTCGCGTGGGTCGATCTCATGCACGTCGACGCCGAGGTAACGGTTGAACGCGGCGACCCGCCGGTACTCCTCGAGGCGATCCTCGTCCGCCGCGACCTCGACGAAACCGATCGGCGCGAAGCCGGTCGCGAGACCGGTCTCAGCCTCGAGGCGCGAGTAGAGGTCCTTGGTGTACTGCCGCAGTTCGGTCGAGGTCTGCGACGTCGACCCGAACGTCACCATCAGCCCGGCCGCATGCCAGGTCGTGCCCGATGTCAGTTGGTCTCGTTCGAGGAGCACCGAGTCGGTCCAACCGAGGTGCGCGAGGTGGTACGCCACCGAGCACCCGATCACGCCACCCCCGATGACCACGACCCGGGCTCGTGCGGGGACCTCGGCCGGCGGCATCGGGTGCGGAGCCTACGGGCCTCCCCGCCACCCACAAGTGACCGAAGGGTCCACACCCGGCCGGTCCCACACCTACCGACCGAGCAGG
>Ga0233425_10000447_pt1 | contig 108262 bp, 115 predicted proteins | sample Watercolumn_Towu_2_FD_181712 | JGI IMG/M metagenome (GOLD analysis project Ga0233425, IMG submission 181712) | Freshwater microbial communities from Lake Towuti, South Sulawesi, Indonesia - Watercolumn_Towuti2014_140_MG | ecosystem: Environmental > Aquatic > Freshwater > Lake | place... | reverse complement strand
AGCGCGCCTTGTACCGCATCGCACGCAAACATGCCGGCAACCAAAAGGGTGGGTGGACGTGCCGGGTGGAGGTGCTGCGCGACAAAACCGGCAGCGACAGCAAGCCCAAGGAGTTCAACAGGATGCTCCGCAAAGTCGTGGAGGCCGACCAGCTTCCCGATTACACTATGGAGATGGCAGCCACGGCAGACGGCAGCCCTGCCGTGTTGTTCCGCCTACGTGGCGAAGCCGAGGCACTGGCGCTGGCCGCTAGGTTGGAGGCCGAGCAAGAGCGGCGGAACCGGGTCGAAGCCGATCGACGCCGCGCGGCCGAGGTGGACGATCTTATGGACAAGCTCGCTCGCGGACGCTGACTATCGTGGTTTCACACACCGGGGCGCCGCAAGGAAACCCATAGGCGCTCAAAGCTGGCGGCCCGCACATAGTCAGGCAGCCGTATTCGCAGTCTAGATCGAACTTAAATTGTCGTGGGATCACACACCGCAGCGTCGTGGGATCACACACCCTGCTATCGTGGGATCACACACCGAATCACGTGGGATCACACACCGAGGGTTCTCGGAAGGCCGCAGGAAACGGGGGTTTTTTGGCCCATTTTCCAGCCTTAACCTTCTTAACGATTCCTATTTAACAGAATCTCTTAACCCACCAGCGCTCTACACCCAGATAGCTCGGCTACATGCGGAATTGACCCTACGGGCCAATGCGCCTTGGCTGCGTGCCGGCTATCGCCGTCACAAGGGCGGCCTATCGGCCGTAGGCTTCCGGGAGAAGCCAAGCGGATCGGGCGGTGTGTGCCTGTCAGCGTCAGGCCCGGCGGACAGGGCAGGTCAGGCTATATCCCAAAGCTCACCGTTGCACCTTGCCGGTGTGTACGATCACGCCGGATCGAACAGGCGGACGAACTCGCGCTGATCGTAATAGCGGATTTTCTTCGCCCAGAGCGGGCGTTCGCCTTGCCGCAGCAGCAGAAGGGTGTCCGCGGGCATCCGCATGATTTCGTCCGGTGTCACCAGCCTGCGCGCGGCGACGTGGCCGCTGATGCTGGTGGAATGGTCCGGGCTGTCGAACCAGCTCGTTTTCTGTGACGTGCTGGCGGTTTCATATTCGATCGTGGTGTCGCCGATCGTGCGCGAGAGCATGTCGGCCGTCGCATGATCGTTGACCCCGAATGTCTGGACCACGCCGGCATTGGACAGGAAGGTGCCGGCGCGTTCGCCATAGAGCGCGCGGAGCTGGTGCATGTCCTGAAGGATCGGCCAGAGCTGGAGGCCATAGCCGGCCATCAGGCCCATCGCGCGCTCCACCGGCTCCAGTCGCCCGAGGGCGGCAAACTCATCGAGCAGGAACAGCACCGGTTGTGCGGGGCGGGCAGGGGATCGCGCCATGTCGGTGACGGCCTGCCCGACCAGCAGCCGAAGCCAGCGTGACGCGGGCAGGGGACTCGTGGACGACGGTGTGCAGGATCACGCCGGCGATCAGCGCCTTGGCTTCCTCATTCCAGTGCGCCTCACCCGATTGCCCCGGTGCGTCATGGACCAGTGCATCGGCGATCGTCTGTGCATCTTCCGCCAGGTCGGGGCTGGCCGGATCAAGCCACGCCAGAGGGTTGTAACGGGCCGTGGGGCGTCCGGAGACGCCGAACGGGTCCAGGCACCACACCTCGCCCTTGGCGGCCCTCGCACGGGCCGTGACGCGGGCGTTCTCGCCCTTGGGATCGATGCAGACCACCGAGCGGTCCAGCGTGAGCAGGTTGGGGATGATCGTGCCGACGCCTTTCCCCGAACGGGTGGGGGCCATCGTCAGCAGATGGGCGGGGCCTTCGTAGCGCAGCAGCTTGCCGCCCTCGATGGAGCGGCCGATCAGGAGATCTCCGTTTCCTTCAAGCCGGCGCACGTCTCCCCGATCGCCGAAGCTGGCCGAGCCAAGCAGCGAGCTGCGGCGGTTTGCGGCGCGGCGATTGACGCGCCAGGCCAGAAACAGGATCGCGCCGGCCAGCAGGAACGGAATGTCGGTGGCAATCTCGCCATAACCGAAGATGCCCTTGAGCCAGCTATGGCTGGCGAACAGCACGACCGCGGCGACGAGCACCGCGAACAGCGGGCTGATCCGCCGGCCGGCCATCAGCCGGCCCGCTCCAGCGGCGTGATCGCCAGCCCCGGATCGGCGTCGGGATGATCGTAGAGCTTCAGGATGATTTGCGTGGCTAGGGGAGGGGGCACGGCCTCGTCGCGAAGCATGTCGAACAGCGCCTCATCCTCCGCGTTCAGGTCCATGCCCTCGATGGCGAGATTGGCGCGGGAGTCTGCGTCATCCTCCCGCCACATCGCGGCTTCCGCCGGCGTGCCACGCACATAGGCGAGCGCGCGAACTTCCGCACGGATCGCGTCAAGGTCGAGCGTGGTCATGCCACCGTCTCCTTGCCTTCCGCTTCCGCGTCGAAGGCCCGCTTGCCGCGTCGCTTCCAGAGCGTCACCACATCGCCGGCATCATCGCCGCGAGCGCGTCCGACCAGTTCGAGCAGCGCGCCGTAAATGGTTGCGCGATCGTCGTCGGTCAGATCGACCAGGCCGGCCTTCTGGACGAGGCCGCCAAGTTCGATCAGGTGGCGGGTGCGTTCGCGGCGTTGCACGACCCAGCCCCGGGTATCAGTCCGGCGCCGTGCCGCTTCCAGACGCTGGATCAGCGCCCGGTTGCGCGCCTGCGCTGTCGCCGTTGCCGCCAGCAGTCCGCCCACCTTTGCGCCCGCGTCGTTGAAAGAAGACGGCGCCCTTCGCACGCCATGCCTCCTTCGCTTCCGCGTTCTGTGACGCGACGGCATCGAGCAGCACGCCGGCAAGCGTTTCCATGTCGAGTGTATCCGCACCCGTAGCGGTAACGAGCTGCCCGAGCTGTTCGACCCGGCGCGCCTTCAGGCCACGCGCCTTGTCCTCCAGTGCTTTCAGTTCCGCGTTGTAGTCCCGCACCTTACGCATGGTGCCTCCATTCTCCGCGTCTTGGTTACAGCAGCCTAGCAAACCGACAGGGGAGGGCAACCCACATCAACAGGCAGCACCAAGTCAATCAGGAGATGCAAAGCAGATCGTGAGTGCGCGCTTATACATCGTTGCCGACGTGCGCTAAGAAGTGCATCATGCTGCTCGCGATGGCGATCTATCATTTCAGCGCCAAGGTCATCAGCCGTGCGAACGGCTCCAGCGCCGTCGCGTCCGCCGCCTATCGCTCCGCATCCGAGCTTCACGACGAGCGGCTTGGGCGCAATCACGACTTCTCCAACAAGGCAGGCGTCAGCCACTCCGAGGTGCTGTTGCCGGAGGGGGCACCGGAGCGTTTGTCGGATCGCACCACCCTGTGGAATGAAGTGGAGGCGGGAGAGAAGCGCAAGGACGCGCAGCTAGCCCGCGAGGTGGAGTTCTCGATCCCGCGTGAGATGAGCGAAAAGCAGGGCGTGAAGCTCGCCCGCGATTTCGTGGAAAAGGAGTTCGTGAAGCGCGGGATGGTCGCGGACCTCAACGTGCATTGGGACAAGGCGAAGGACGGAAGCCCGAAGCCGCACGCACATGTCATGCTGGCAATGCGAGAAGTGGGACCAGAAGGGTTCGGCAAGAAGGTTCGCGACTGGAACTCGACCGAGCTGTTGAAGGGCTGGCGCGAGGCGTGGGCGGCACATGTCAACGAGCGCATGGCGGCGCTTGGACTGGAGGGGCGGATCGATCATCGCTCCTATGAAGACCAGGGCATCGCGCTGGAGCCGCAGCACAAGATCGGCCCGGCAGGAATGCGCCGGCTCGACCGCGGCGAGGACGCCGAGCGTGCCGAGGATCACCGGCGCATCGCGCGGGAGAATGGCGAGAAGATCGCGGCCGACCCGCGCATCGCGCTCGACGGCATCACACGGCAACAGGCGACCTTCACCACCCGCGATCTGGCTGCCTTCGCCTTCCGTCATTCGGACGGCAAGGAGCAGTTCGACCAGGTGATGGCGGCGGTGCGGGGCAGTCCCGAGCTGGTGGCATTGGGCAAGGATGGGCGCGACCATGAGCGGTTCACGTCCCGCGAGATGATCGCCACGGAGGCACGTCTGGAGAAGGCCGGCGACGAGCTGGCGCGACGCGACGGGCATGGCGTGTCCGAGCGGCACCGTGTTGGTGCGCTGGGGGCTGCCGAGGGCCGCGGGCTGGTGCTGTCGGGCGAGCAGCGCGACGCCTTTGACCATATCACCGAGGGCCGCGGGGTGGCGTCAGTCATCGGCTATGCCGGCACGGGCAAGTCGGCGATGCTGGGCGTCGCGCGCGAGGCGTGGGAGCGCGAGGGCTACCAGGTGCGCGGCGCCGCCCTGTCGGGGATCGCGGCCGAAAATCTGGAGGGGGGATCAGGCATCCGGTCCCGCACCATCGCCAGCCTCGAACATGGCTGGGCACAGGGACGCGACCAGCTCACCCGCAACGACGTGCTGGTGCTGGACGAGGCGGGCATGATCGGCACGCGCCAGATGGAGCGGGTGCTGTCCCATGCCCGCGACGCTGGCGCCAAGGTGGTGCTGGTGGGCGACCCCGAGCAGTTGCAGGCGATCGAAGCAGGCGCGGCGTTCCGGTCGATTGCCGAGCGTCACGGCGCGGCCGAAATCACCGAGGTCCGCCGGCAGCGCGAGGACTGGCAGAAGGATGCGACGCGCGCGCTTGCCACGGGCCGCACGGCCGAGGCGATCCACGCCTATGCAGACCGTGGCATGGTTCACGCAGCCGACACGCGCGAGGCTGCGCGTGCCGAGCTGGTGGATGGCTGGGATCGCCAGCGCCAGGCCGATCCGGACAAGACGCGCATCATCCTCACTCACACCAATGCCGAGGTGCGCGAGCTGAACCGGGAGGCGCGCGAGCGGGTGCGCGCGTCGGGCGGGTTGGGCGAGGACGTGGGCGTGACCGTCGATCGGGGCCGGCGCGACTTTGCGGCCGGCGACCGGATCATGTTCCTGCGCAACGAGCGCTCGCTGGGCGTGAAGAACGGCACGCTGGGCACGCTGGAGCGTGTCGAGGGCGGCCACATGGCGGTACGGCTCGATGGGGGAGGACGCGCCGCGTTCGACCTCAAGGATTATGCCGCGGTCGATCACGGCTATGCGGCCACCTTCCACAAGTCGCAGGGCGTCACCGTCGATCGCGCTCATCTCCTCGCCACTCCCGGCATGGACCGGCACAGCGCCTATGTCGGCATGTCGCGGCACCGCGACGGGGTGCAGCTCCATTATGGCCGTGACGACTTCGCCGATCAGCGCCAGCTTGCCCGCGTGCTGTCGCGTGATCGCGCCAAGGACATGGCCGGCGACTATGCCGCGCCGTCCGACGAGGACCGGGCGCGCAGCTTCGCCGAGCGGCGCGAGATACGCTGGCCCGAGCGCGCCCGTGAGATCGTCTACCAAGTCCGCGACAAGGCCAGGGATATGTTCTCGGGCTTTCGGCCGAAGCCTGCTGCCATGCCGGAGAAGGCACCTGCCCCGGATCGTGCCGGCGCGGCGATCGGCGGCAAGCCGGGCCAGGCCAGGGCGATCGAACGCTATGCGCGGGCGTCGGCCGACATAGGCCGGATGCGCGCGCAGGAGCTGCCGGTGCTGCCGCATCAGGAGAGCGCGTTGCGCCGCGCCGGCGAGGCGCTGGATCAGGTGCGGCCCGATGCCGCGCGCGACCTCGCTTCCGCGTTCCGCCGCGATCCCGGGCTGATTGGGCAGGCAGCCGGGGGGAACACAGGCGGCGCGGCGCGCGCGATGGCCGAGGAGCGCCGGGTGCGGCTCGACCCCGATGCGCGCGCCGAACGTTTCGTGGAGAGCTGGCGGGGTCTGGCGCGCGAGCGAGCGAGCGGCGACCAGGCCCGGTCCGACAAGGCCGTCACGCGCATGGGCGCGATGGCCGAAGGCCTGCGCCGCGATCCCGAGTTGGCGAAGGCGCTGGAGCGCCGCGCGCCCGAGCTGGAGCTGAAACTGGAGCGCGGCCGAACCATCGAGAAATCGCTGGAGCAGTCGATCGGGATCGGCCGCGAGCGAGACAGGGGCATGAGCCGATAAGGGGAAGACGTGATGGCGGATGATGAAGGGCCGAGTGAAGCCGCGCAGGCGTTCCAAGAGCTGCGCGCGGAGGTGACGCTGATGCGCCGTGCCGTCGAGCGTCTAACGGCCGAGCGCATGGAGGTGCCCGAGCCGCCCGACTATTCCGAGACGTTGGGCGTGATCGCCAACAACATCACCGCTACGGCGCAGCGCGTCGATATGCTGGTCAAAAGCCCGATGCTGGCGATGACGCCGGAGCAGTTGGCGGGACGGATCACCGCGGCGGCGAGCACGGCGCGCCAGGAAGACCGGCAGACGATCGCTACGGCGCGCACCGGCCTGGAGGACGTGACGCGCCAGCTTCACAGCTATGTCGTGTCGGCGCGGCATGGCGATGAGCAGAACCGCTGGCTGATGTGGAGCGCGATCGGCGGGATCGTGGTCGGCATGATCTTCTGGGCGGTGTTCGCCGGCATTGTTGCGCGCGCCGTGCCCGCGAGCTGGCAATGGCCGGAAAAGATGGCGGCGCGTTCGCTCGACCTGCCGATGTGGGAGGGCGGCCAGCGTCTCATGCGGACCAGCGCGCCCGACGCTTTCGCCAACATCGCCGCAGGTGATCGGATCGTCACCGCTAATCGGCAGGTGCTGGAGGCGTGCCAGAAACGTGCGAACAAGGCGGGAGAGGCGACGCGATGTACGATCACCGTAGAAGCGGGCAGGGGTGCCCGATGAGCGACGAAGCCGAGCTGATGACGGTTATGGACCGCCTTCGGAGTGGGCATGACATGCTGCCCTTCCTCGCCGGCCTGTATTCCGCCGGCCAGGTCAAGCTCCAGCCCGTGCCTGCGGATATGCAGGCGTTACTGGAGGACGCTCCGGATTACCGCTCGCTCGATCCGGGTGAAGGGCCGGTCTGGTTACAGATCGCGAGCGCAGACGATGCAGCCGAGCTGGTGGTGTACCGGACCCGGGGGACCGGCACCCTGTATGTTGTTGCCCCGGACCGGCAGCCTGGCTGACACACCGGGAAAGGCGTCCCTTTCCCGGTGTGCTTTATCGGTTACTTCGCGCCGCTAGGAACCCGGTTAAGTCCCCACCTCAGAAAAATCAGAAACGCGCTGCCAAGAAGCCACTTGTAGGAAAAACTACCAACAACAATTGTAACGGGAATAAGAACAGACATTAAAACACCTCTTAATAAACATAAGCAAAATCCTTTGCTTGTTTGGACAAAATGCAGTATTGGCCTTCGCCTTGACTGCCTGTACATAATACAGGCGGGGCAGGAACGGCGTCTATATCTTTTTTCGCGATGCTCCCGCACCAGCGCTAACCGCTGAAGGTATGGCAGTCCGCTGACCTGATGCGCCGCGCCCAAGCCGTGCGAGTTGACGAGCTGAAGCCCGGACCGGACGATTGCAGGCGCGAACAGGAGGAATGATGGCGGACCAGAATGCCGTGCGGCTGGCGTTGCGTGACGAGGAAGAGTTCACGTCGATCGACATGGTGCTGACGGCAGTCGGCGGGATCGAGCTTTCCGGCCAGGACACGGGGCCAACTGTCAGGCAAACATGGGGGGACGCTGATTTCGAATATGGCATCCGGATCGCGCCGGAAGACGTTCCGCGGCTCGCGTTTGCGCTGGTTGCCGAGCACTACCGGGGCGAGCTTGGCGCAGTTCAAAAGATCAGTGAGCTGGCCGAGCGCCACGGCATCAGCGCCGAAACGTGGAGCTTCTAATCAAATGACGATCATCCGCATCCTTCACCGCGAGGCTGGCAAGGTGTCCGACTACGGGCACGACTACGGCCCCGAGGACTTTGCTGGGCAGGTGCCGGCGATCGGCGACATGATCCTCGACCCCGGTGTGCCGGTCGGACAGGACCGGCACGATCCCCGGAACCGGGAAATCTGGACCGTCGTCGGTCGCGTGTTCAACCCGCGGGACAATAAGGATTACGTGTCGCTGATCGTGGAGAGCCGCAGCGGCACACTGGCCGACGAGGCATTCGCCTAGTGGCGGATACCCGTACACACGAACAGCGTCGGCGCATCATGCAGTCGGTCGGGACCAAAGACACGGGTCCCGAGCTGATCGTCAGGCGCCTCCTGCACAGGTTAGGCTACCGCTACCGGCTCCATCCAAAACAGCTTCCGGGGCGTCCCGATATAGTATTGCCCGGCCGCAAAAAGGCGGTCTTTGTGCACGGCTGCTTTTGGCACGGTCACGAGTGCCAGAAGGGACGGGCTCCCAAATCCAAACTCGATTATTGGGGGCCGAAGCTCGATGCGAATCGCGAGCGGGACGCGCGTAAGGAAGCGGAGCTGCGCGCCCTCGGTTGGGACGTGGCTACAATCTGGCAGTGTGAGATTGCTGATCGGCAAGCCCTTGAAACAAGCCTAGTTTCTTTTCTGGGCCAGCCTGGAAAAAGCGATCGACAGGCGCCTGCAAACGTCGTAAGCTCGCCCGAGAACAAAACGGAGACAACATGAGGCCCTTGGGCATCGATTTATTCGCCGGCGCGGGCGGCATGAGCCTGGGCTTCGAGCAGGCTGGGTTCGACGTAGCGGCCGCTGTCGAGATCGACCCGGTGCATTGCGCCGTCCACGCCTTCAATTTTCCCGATACGCCCGTCATCCCGCGATCCGTTGTCGGGTTGAAGGCAGCCGAAGTGCGCGCGATCGCCGGCATCGGTAAGCGGCCGATCGACTGCGTGTTCGGCGGCCCTCCCTGTCAGGGCTTTTCGATGATCGGAAAGCGGGCGTTGGAAGACCCGCGTAACACGCTGGTGCGTGAGTTCGTGCGCTTGGTTCAGGAGTTCGATGCTCGCACTTTCGTGTTCGAGAACGTGAAAGGTCTGACGGTAGGAAGCCAGCGCGCGTTTCTGGACGAACTGGTGGAGGCGTTCGACAAAGCCGGTTACGATGTGCGCCTGCCTTGGCAGGTGCTGGATGCGGCGAATTATGGCACCCCTCAACACCGGCAACGGTTGATCCTGATGGGCGCACAGAAAGGTGAAGCTGTGCCGGCCTATCCTGCCCCGATCACCAACGCGGCAGATGGCCGTAAGCCTATAGGCGAGCTTCCTATCGGCCCTACCGTTATGGACGCTATTGGCGATCTGCCGAACGCAGATCGTTTCCCCTCACTCATCGAGACTGATGCGACCCGCACCGCAGCCTTCGGGAAGCCTTCGACCTATGCCGCAGAGATGCGGGGCCTCAGCAACGATGCTTGGCATTTCGGTCATGTTCGCAATTGGAACCCCGGTATTCTTACGTCGAGTGCGAGAACCACGCATACGGATATCTCGCGCCGCCGCTTCACCGAGACAGTTCCAGGCACCGTCGAGCCGATCAGCCGCTTCTTGAAGCTGTCCCCAGTTGGCTTGTCCAATACACTACGCGCCGGGACAGACGGTGCACGGGGGGCGTTCACTAGCCCGCGGCCGATCCACTATAAGCACCCTCGCTGCATAACGGTTCGGGAGATGGCTCGCCTGCATGGTTTCCCCGACTGGTTCAGGCTGCATGCTACGAAGTGGCATGGCGCTCGCCAGATCGGCAATGCAGTTCCACCGCCGCTTGCGCGCGCTATCGCCGGGGCTGTGATCGACGCGCTTGGGGTCGATCCGAGCCGCCCTGAGCAGCCGGTAAACCTTGGCGATCCGACGTTACTCTATCTCGAAATGTCGGAAGCGGCCGAACGGTTCGGCGTTCCGGCACCGAGTAGCAAGCGCGACCGCAAGAGCGGTGCCAAAAAGCGGAAGCAGCATGAGATCGAGGAAATCCGTTTGAAGCTCGTCGCCAATGGCCGGTGACGACGAGTTTACGGACTTCGGATACTTCAAAGCGGTCGTGGTCGATGTAGGAACGGAGCAAGCAAGGATCGTGGCCCCTGAGAACGACGATAGCCTCGCCACGACAGACGAGGCTCTGCCCGACGACGTGGAGCCGGCAACGCCCGCACAAACCAATCGCTATAAAGCAATCATCGAGCGTATCTTCTCCGACCGATATACCCAGGGTGCCACAGAGGTCGCTTTTGCGCGCGTCGATATTGTCACGACAGCCGCAGCGCTCGGCGTAGATCTGCCGCAAAACCTCGGCGATGTGGTGTATGCGATCCGTTATCGGATACCCATGCCCGATGCTATTCTAGCAACTCAGCCCGAGAAGCTGGAATGGATCATCGAGGGCGCCGGGCGCGCTAAGTATAAGTTTCGGCTCGTTCCGGCGACCCGGATCAGACCGAACGAAACGCTTGTCAGCATCGACATTCCCGATGGTACCCCCGAGTTGATCCGGGCCTATGCACTCGACGACGAACAGGCGCTGTTGGCGATCGTCCGCTACAATCGCCTGATCGATATATTCCTGGGGCTAACCGCCTCTAGCTTGCAGAACCACCTTCGCACGACGGTGAAGGGCATCGGTCAAATCGAGATCGATGAGCTGTATGTCGGCCTCGATAAGCGGGGTTGTCACTACGTTATCCCGGTGCAGGCTAAGGGAGGCAAAGATCAAATCGGTGTCGTGCAAACGACCCAAGATATTCGTTACGCCGATCAAAAGTTTCCCGGCTTACGCTGTCGTCCAATTGCGGCTCAATTCATGGATGGTGGCAAGATCGCATTGTTCGAGCTGACCTTGCAGGAAGGTGAGGTCCGCTTGGTGGACGAGAAGCATTACCGTCTCGTGCCGGCCGACAAGCTCGACCGAGATGCGATCCGCGACTATCGGGATTAGTAGATCGTGACCGAGTGGAAGCCGCGTCGGTCGCCTCAATATCGGATGCCCGAGGGGCCGCAGAATCGCTCCCCGGCCGTCATGGCTCAGCGGACTGAAGCCCTCGACAGCCTGGACGACTTCCCGACTCCGAAATGGGCGACACGCGCCCTAATCGAGGAGGTTCTCGGCGGAGAGAAGTTCGATAGGCTTTCATGTTGGGAGCCGACATGCGGGCGCGGCTATATGGCTTCCACGCTGGCAGAGTATTTCCGGACCGTGCGCAGCAGCGATGTGCACGGCTACGGTTATGGCGAGATATTCGACTTCCTGTCGCTCTCCGCCGAAGCAGCGGCCCCGCATGATCGTCCCGACTGGATCGTGACCAATCCCCCATTCCGCTTAGGCGAGGAGTTCGTGCGGCGCGCCTTGCAGCTCGCAAGGTCCGGTGTCGCAATGCTTGTCCGCACTGGCTTCATCGAAGGAGCCGGTCGCTACGAGCGACTGTTCAAAGACCGCCCCCCGAGCTGCGTCGCGCAATTTGTCGAACGGGTTCCCATCCTCCGCGGTCGCGTCGATCCCCGCGCATCGACGGCCACAGGCTATTGTTGGCTGATATGGCAGGCCGGTGTCGCTGCGCCGACCCGGCTCGCTTGGATACCCCCATGTCGGCGGCGTTTGGAGAAGGCGGGAGATTACGAGCTTACGCTTTATCAGGTGCCGGCACAGGTATGCTGAACGCATTCGCTCGCATCCTGCTCACCAGCTCGGCTATCGCGCCCGTGGGGCTGACCTATGCCTGGGTCGCCTACATGCAGGATCAGCCAAAGCCGGCGATCTACATTCTTGCGGCTAGCCTCGCTACCGTGGGCATCTGTCTGATGCTGCTTCGGTATGCGCGTAAGAACCTCGAAGCGTCTCAGTTTCAAGCGGTCGAAATCGAAGCGGCAGACCGTGAGAATATGGGATTTCTTCTGCTATATTTGCTTCCGCTTTTTACATCTCAGTTCAACACCCTCAACTGGCAACTGTGGATTCCAACCCTCGTTATTTTCGCGCTGATAACGGCGACTGGATACAACTATCACTTCAACCCGCTTCTCGGATTGTTAAAGTGGCACTTCTACAAGGTTCAGTCAAAAGAGGGTGTTACCTATGTTCTTATAACAAAGAAGCAGCTTCGAACGGTAGCTAATGCCGTTACTGTCGGGCAGCTTACCGAGTACATTCTAATAGACTTAGAGGATGCTTGATGGTCAATCTATTCGCCCTTTGTCGCTTAACAACAGGGTTGCAGGTTAAGCGGGTTGCGCTCGCTCAACCGGTGCAGGCGAAGGTTGGTCATATCTTTCAGACACAGGCGAATTATTTCCTGAACGGCGTCGCTGAGGAGGTCGATTTCTCGGGCGATTGGAAACCGGATGACGACGAGCTGCTGGTGATTGACGCTCCCGCTGAGGCGGCCGTCATCACTGCAACAATCGCGGCCAATCCGATCAGTCTGCCGGAGATCGACGCCCAGAACTTCATGGCAGAGGGTATTCGAGGCCTCTTCGTGATCGATCCGGTAGGACAGGGTCATCGTGTCCTGATCCAAGCCTTTTCGGCGCAGCAGCTTCTATCCCGCAGGTTTACCCTCTTCCAGTCGGGCAATTCGTTCAAGGAGCTGACGGAGCCGGGATTCACCCTCGACAACAGTATCGTTGCCATCATGGAAGGAGGAAAGCTGAAGTTCAAAAGCTTTCAGCGGACGCGCAGCGTGTTTGACCTACAGCAGTTCTATAAGGCGGCAACCGATCAGGAGGTGGATGCTTTTTGCCAGCATGCCAGCCTAGAGGTAGCCGACGTTGCCGCGTTCAAGGTGGCGGCGGACCAAGGCGTCAGAAAGCTCGTACATGCCATCACTAAGGCCAATGTGTTGAACACACATCAGGTAGATGTGATTGCGACGAAGGCAGCAAGCCTGGGAATTAATATAACCGTGCAGAATGGAAAGCTTCTGGTTCCTACTGATCGGAAATCTATAAAAACGCTTTTTCGGTTTTTGGACGACGGCATCTATCAAGCCGCGCTCAGCGCATCGAGATATGTTACCAACTCAAAAAGAAGAATCCCCTAGACGAGTAGAAGGTCTAGGTGGGTAGCAGTCCAGACATTCGTCGTGATTGTTCAGAAAACGACCGTGGCTGTTGAAAAATTCAACGCGCGCTGTTGGTGCTACTCCAGATATTCAGCCCTCCATAAAGCGCCAAGAGTGCCATAAGCTTGGCCAGTGGACCAAATACGTCCTCCAAGCTTGCACCCATCTGATTCAAAGGAACGAAAATATGCATGGCGCAGGTGGCGGGGGAAAACCAGGCCAGCGCAGAAAGCCAGCCCGGCATTGCGTGGAGTGGCCAGGCAAAACCCGCTAGAAACACGAGCGGCACAGATGTCGGCAACAGGATCTTCAATGCATCGTCGCCGCTGTTGAACAACTTACCCAGCAACAGCCCGAGCGCCGCCACGGTTGCCGCAAAGACAGGAACTGCGACGAGGAGCGCCGGCAGCGCCCCAGCGTGCGGGATATCCTGGATCCAATAGATCATTCCGAAATAGAGCAAGGCGGACAGCACGCCGACAAGGGTGCATGCCGCCCACATGCCAAGCGCGGCTGCGACGGACATCCGCCGTTCCCTGCGGCGTTGGCGTTCCGCCATCAGCCGGGCGCAGGCGAGCAGTAGCGTCTGCTGCAGGATGATGTTGGCGACCGCCGGGAAAATGTAGTCGCGGTAGCCGAGCGTGGTGTTGAACAACGGGTGGACAAGGATCGTCGGCATCGCCGCAAGCCGGGCACCGCCTTGCGCCGCGCGCCAGCGGTCGATCGCGCCGGCCAGCGTCGCCGCGACGCCGGTGCCGATGCTCTGCGCACGCAGCAGATACGTCCCGTTCAGCCACAATGCGATGCCCGCCGTACCTCTACCCGTCAGCGCGCCGCCGGTAAAATCGCGCGAGATCAGCAGGATGCCGTCCGCCTTCCGGTCACGCACGGCACCGCGCGCGGCGACCATGTCGGGAACCTTGCCGACGACGCGGACGCTGCGCGTTTCGCCAAGATCGTCGAGCAGGCGGCGCGCGGCGGTCCCGCCGTCGTCGTTCACAACCACCACGGGTAGCGCGCGGGCGGACTGGTGCGCATAGGGCGCTGGATAGTAGAAGGCATAGAGCAGCACCGACAATATCGCGAGCGACAGGAGATCGCGCGTGGTGACGATCGTCAATAGCGTGTGTTCGAGAGCCGCGCGAAACGTCATCGGCCTTCCCGGTCACGGCGGATAAGGATTATGCCCAGACCGCCTGCGACCAGCGGATACACCAGCAGCGTTCCCGCTGCCTTCAGGAACGGCCCGGCGGAGGCACCAAGCACCTGATCCATCTGCAGCGTCATGTAGTGGGTCAGCGGCAACACCTGGTGCCAGACCCGCGCGAACAGGCCCGCGCCATCGATCGGCAGCGAAGCGCCCGAATAGGCGAGCGCCGATCCCGCAACGATGACAGCGCCCGACAAGGCGGTGGCAATGCTGCGCGTTGCAGCGACGAGCAATAGCGCGACCGCCGCGGTGGCGACGAACAGCAATGCTTGCCCCGCCACGATCAGCAGCAGCGATCCGTCTGCGCGATAGCCTTGTGCGAGCGTGAGCCACAGCAGCCACGCAACACCCCAGAACGTTCCCGCAATCACATGAGGAGAAAGCCGCCCGGCCAGCGTTGCCGCAACGCCACCCCGTACGGCGAACGCGGCGAACGAGCCATCGTTCATCAGCACCCCGATGCTTCCCACGCAGGCAACCGCGATCAACAGGTGCAACACCCCTGGGCCCAGCAGCAGTCCTAGATACCATTCCAGGCTGAGCGATGGATTGCCGAGCACCGTCACCTGCACGCCGGGCAGCAACGCCGGATCGACCGCGGCCAGTCCCGCCAAGCCGTGGGTGGACGCCCCGTACTGCGCCAGCGTGGCGGCGACTGCAACGCGCAGGTTCGTCGCCGCGAGTGCCCCCGTCGACAGGAACGCCGCCTGATGGAATATCTCGACCGGGGCGCGACCGGCATTACGGGTCCCGACGCCCCGGGGGATCACCACGGCGGCGACCGCCTGTTCGCGCCGCATCATCGTCACCGCGGCAGCAACGTCGGGCACCCGGCCGACAATCCGCAGGCCTGGGGAGGCGTCGATGGCGCGCACGATGCGCCGGGCCAGCACGCCGCCGTCACGATCTACAATGACGGTGGGCAAATGATGCGGCGATCCTGCAGATAGCATCGCTGCCATCGCGCCCAGCAAGATTAGCGGCATGACAGTCAGCAACGCCAGATCGACGGGCGTCGAAATGATGCGGCCCCATTCGGCCCGGCACGCATTAAACAGGGTGACCATCGCGGGCGTCACGCCGGCGGTTCGAACAGGACGCTCATGCCCGGCCGCAACCCTTGCGCCCCGCCTTCGGGTTTCAGCGTGACCTCGAACGCGCGGACGTCATAGCCGCGCGACTGGCGCGTGGCGCGCCATGTCGCGAAACTGCCTTGCGGCGCAATGTGGCTGATCCGGAACCGTAGGTCGCGGCCGAGCGCCGGGACGTGGCCGACGAGAAGGCGACCGGGCGTCAGTCCGTGATAGGCATCTTCGCGCACGGTCAACGCAACGTGCGGGTGATCGACGTCGATCACCTGAAACGCCGGCAGGATCGGGCTCACGATCTCGCCGGGGCGCAGCAACCGGCGTGACACCTCGCCGTCGATCGGAGACACGAGCCGCTTCTCGCGCTCCAGTGCGGCAGCGGTCGCGGTCGCGGCTCCGGCGGCGCGGACCTGCGCGTCGGCGATCGTGCGATTTTGCGGCCTGATGCCGGCGCGTGCCTTGTCGTACTGGGCCTTTGTCGCCTCCGCCGCACGGCCGGTGCTGTCGCGCGCGGCATGAGCCTCGTCGCGGCGCTGCGCGGCGATAACGCCTTGCGCATAAAGCGTGTCGGCACGGCGGCTCGACACCGCGGCCAGGTCGGCCGTCGCCTGTGCCGCCAGCCAGGTGGAACGCAATGAGGTCAGGTCTTCCGCCCTGGCCCCCTCGATGGCCACAGATTGCAGCGCCCGTGCGCTGTCGAGCGCCGCCTGCGCCTGCTGCTGACCACCATCGATCTCCGGCGCCGACAGGATCGCCATCACCTGCCCGCGGCGGACCCTGTCGCCCTCGTCCACCGCCAGCGTCTCCACACGAGCCAGCGCCTTGGTGGCAACATTGATCTCATCTGCCTCCACCTCGCCTTGCCATTGTTCGGGCGCGGGACGGCTCGCCAGCCACAGCCCGAGGCCGACGATTACGACGACGACGGCGATGCCGATCCACAGCAACCAGCGCGCGCGGCGCGAGGGGGCGGCAGGATCGACGTCGACTGCCGGATCGGTCATGGGCGGGCATCCGTGGCCAGATGGATGTCGGCGCCGGCGATATGATCCGCGAACGTATCGAGTTGGCCCGATGCCGACAGGAGCGCCGCCAGCGCGAGGTCATATTCATAGGCGATCGCCGCCCGCTGCGTGCGGGCCGTGGCAAGGGCGGCTTCCGCGGCCAGCACCGCGGTCATCGTTGCTTCTCCCTCGCGGAACGCAATCTCCTGCACTCGCAAATTCTCCTGTGCAGCCGCGAGCGAACTGTCGGTCAGCAGAAAGGCGCGCCGTGCCGATTCGACCAGATCCCACGCGCGCAACGTCGCGGTAATCGCGCTCTTGCGCGCTTCACGCGCGGCATCGTCGGCGGCCGCGGCGTTTGCCTTTGCTGCGTTCAGGGCATGGCGACGATCGACGTTGGACAGCAATGTGTAGCGCACGCCGACTCCGGCCACCCAGTCAGGCTCGGTCGGCAATGCATTCGATCGGTTGAGATTGTATTCGCCGAACGCGAACGCCTGCGGGCGGTAGCGCGATCTCGCAAGATCCACGCCGGCGCGGGCGACCGCACCTGCCGCGTCGGCCTGCCGCGTCTGTGGTAATCTTGCCTCGCCGCCGGTGAAGCTGCCCGCGGGCGCAAGCGGATGGCTGACGACAAAGAGACCGGTGGTGGGGCGTACCCGGTCCACCTCAAGCAGGCGGGCAAGGTCGTCCCGGGCGCCATCGTGGGCGATCGCGGCGCGCTGCCAGGTTCGCTCGGCGCTGTCGCGCGCGACCTGCGCCTCGAGCGTGCGCGCGTGAGCAACGACCCCCGCGGCCTCCATTTTGCGAACGTCCGACAGCAGCCGGTCGAGTGCGTCGCGGCTTTCCCGCGCCGACGCGGCGAGCGCCGCAGCGGCCTGTTCGCCGAAATAGACGCGGATGAGGTTGAGCTGCGCGAGGTCGCGCCCTTGCGCCGCGCGCGCCGCGGCGATCTCAGCGGCTGCGCGGGCGCCGCGCTGGATCGCAGGTATCGCTCCGCCGGAATAGAGCGGCAGTACCCCCTGCACCGTTGGACGGAACACATCGTCACGGTAGCGATAGCTCAGCTGGTCGGGGATCGCGGTAAACAGGCCGGGCAAAGCCTGCCCGATCCTGCCCACGATGTCGGATGCAATCTGCTGAAACGCAGGCGGGACGGTCATCGGGATGCCGGACAGGAAATCCTGCGTCGCATCGCGCGCATCCTCTTTCTGTCCGGTCAGATCGACCGCCAGCGTCTTCTGATATTCAATGTACTGCGCCGACGCGGTAACGACCGGACGCCTGAGCGTCGCTACCGCGGCTGCCGTTTCGCGCGCCGCATCTTCTGCGTGGTCGGCGGCCGCCAGCGCTGGCGAGGTCGTCTCCAGGCGTCGGCTTGCCGCATCGAACGTCATGGCGACGTCCTGTGCTGCCGCGCCGGCAGCGATTGGCATCAGCGATGCCGCGATTATTGTCGCGCGTGCCATCCCGAACCCTGCCCAGCCCCCGATCATCGTCAATTCTGTCATCCCGGCCATACGCGGCAATCGACGAACCACGACCGCGATGATCCTGTTCTATTGATGATCGAGACGATCCGCGACGGCAAGATCGGCCGGGGTGGGCGGCGTCTTGCGCCACGAACCAGTGCGTCCCCGCTCGACGCCATAGGCGTACAGGCGTCGCATGTAGGTCTTCTCGAACAGGCGGTCGCTGGGTGCGACGTCGTTCCCGATGAACGTCAAGTTCCAGTCGATGCCGTGGCGATGCGCGTAGACGTAGCTGGTTTCCGCCAGTGTCAGCAGCGCTGCCTGCTGGTTGAGCGCGAAGGCGCGCTTCAGGATCGGGACGAGCCGCGGCGTCACCATCTGAAAATCGCCGCCAAGCCTGCTGTTCATCAACAGATAGACGTGCAGCCGGGCGGCGTCCCCGATCGGCGCGTCGCTGACCGCGAGCTGCGGCGGGATTGCGAGGATGCCAGCGGTCGTCCCGCCATCGGCATGAAGCTCGCGTACGGGCGCCCCGTTGCTGGACGCGTCGATCACCACCGGGGGAAACACCACAGGAATGGACGACGATGCCAGCAATACCCGCCGGAACAGCTCGACCTTGTCCGGCAACATGCTGGCGGCGATTGCCCCCATATCCCAGATCACGCTGCGTTGCGCGTCGAGATTGGCGGTGGCGACGAACAGGCGGCGCCCCTTGGCCTGCTCCTCCGCGATGCGCGCTACAAGTTCCGGTGTCACCTCACGTGCGATCAGTTTCGCAAGCGGTGCGGTGGAGGCGACACTGGTCGATCCCGGTATCGCAAGTGGGAAGCGGGGATGGAAGATGTCCCTTGCGGATACGCTGGTGTAAAACCGGGCGATCGATGCATCGCCTTCCTTGCCCAGAAAGGCAAAGGGAGCGATCAATGCCCCGGTGCTGACCCCGGTGACAACGCTGAACTCCGGACGCGTGCCGCTCTGCGTCCAGCCGTTGAGCACACCGGCGCCATAGGCACCCTCGTCAGCACCACCCGAAAGGGCCAGCATCGTTACCGGCTGCCCGGCCGGCACATCGGGTCGCATCCGCTGCGCGGCATCCGGCAGATCCGCCCAGAAACGGACCTCCGGCGCACCGGCAATAGCGGCCGCGGCACTTTGCGCCCCGGTGAACGGCACGCGCTCCACCGTGGTACATCCACTGACAAACGCCATTGCGGCTATCGTAACGGCGCGGAGGATCTGTCTGGTCATCGCATGGCTCCACTAGCCGTAGTTGCTTCAGTGTCACGAAGATAGAAATGCTGAGCAAGATCGGGACGAATACGCACAAGTTGCCTGGACCCGCGATCGATGCACACCAGCGTAGACTCAACTATGGCAACGTCTTCGCCGTTTCGCTCGAAGCGAGTTTCAAAGTGGGCACGACATCCTTGATGACCAATGACGCGCACCACGGCGACGATCAGATCGTGCAGCACGGCGGGCCTGTGATAGACCACGTCATGACGGTGCGCGATCCAGGCGAGCGTCTCTACCTGTTCTGGCGGCGCGGTCTTGCGCCAATAGGCGTTGACCGCTTCTTGCATCCACATGAGATAGATGGCGTTGTTCACATGATCGAGATCGTCGATCGCTCCCGGACCGACCCTGATCGGATGCCGATATTCAACGTAGCGGCCCGGACCATGGTCAGGCATCTCAGTTCCACGATCCTGCCGCGATCCATCGCAAAGCGGTGAGCGAAGGCATGAACATATATTCGCCGCCACGCAGCCGGTTGTACGTGGTGACACCGTCTATACGGCGACGAACCGGCTCGGCAGGCACGGTGAAGCGTCCGGGTTCCTCATGCAGGCCGACCACAGGATCACGCTCCTTCCCCAGGTCGATGAAATTACCGCGATTGATCCATTCCTGCTGCAGAAACTCGATCGTGTCGAACGCACGTGCCGAGATGAAGATGAAGAAGATGCCGCGATCGTCCTCGCCATCGTCGGCAGCAGTCAGGTCGGCCGACCATTTCGGACCGAAGGTGGAAGAGCGGCGGATGATCCGGTGGATGTTTTCGTCGGTCAGGATCGTCAGTCGCTCACCGCGCGGATTGAGGCGGCGCATGTGCGCGCCATGCGGACAGACAATTCCCGCCTTGTCGCCCGAGAAATCAAAGTCGTTGCGCCGGGCCGGATCGGCGCCCAGCTCTTCGTCGTCGCGGGTCGGCGACAGGATCAGCGGTGCCCCCGATCGCCAGCGGCCGAACATCTTGGCGGCCAGCAGCTCCTGCGCCGCCTCATCGTTTGCCTGGCCGCGCACGAAATCGTTGAATGCGCCCGGTCGACTGTCATACTTGCGCAGCACGACATAGGAACCGTTCCGCCCCAGCGCGTCAGGCTGCGGTATCTCCAGCGGCGCTCCCGTTTCGCTGTCCTCGCCCAGGATGAACTCGCCCGGCGCGATCGCGCGCTCCTGCCCCGGCTGTGGATCGACCCCGGCACCCGCGACGGTCGGCTGCGACACCGAGTCACGAAAGCCGAACGGGTTCTTGGCATCCGCATCGGCTCCGAAACGATGTGTTCCGATCAGCGTCACGCCGCTCGATGCATGATATTCGGACATTGCCCGGTCGGTGGCTTCGTCAAGCCGGGCCTGATCCGAAGCGAAGATGGTGAGCGCGATGTGGCAGCGATTGTCGCGATACGCCTCCTCCCATTGCTCGGGAGCATTCTCTCCCGCGTCACGCAGCTGCTCGGCGCGCGCCGCCATTCCCTGACGAAACGACAGAGGAAAGCTGGCGAGCGAGCCTTCGGGCACCCCAAGCGCCTTCAGACCCGCGTGACTGATCGCCACGCCGGTCCATACCGTCAGCTCTTCGGTCCAGTCTGCTGCGGCAGGGATATGCGGCGCGAGCCTTCGCAGGAGATCGCGGCCACCCGCGGCGTCGTCGACGTGAAGCATTGCGTGAATGCCGACATACGGTTCAGGCCGCGCGCGCAGGATCAACGCCTGAATGTCGTCCAGCTGCAGCGTCACGCGGTCAGGGCGGAAGCGGTCCTTGAGGTGCTGGAGGATACCCATCAGTAATCCACTCCGTGCGGCACCGACACCTGCTTGGACAGCAGGGCCAGCGCGTCCCGTGTCGCGGGGTCCACAGCGGTGTTGCCGGCCATTGTATCGAGGAAGGCATCGAGCGCCGTCTCCATCCGCTGCAGCCGCCGCACGTCCACAACCGTCACCTGCGGGTTGGCGACGAACCAACCGGCCGCGTCGATCTGGTGATCGGCGATGAAATCCTTCACGTCAGGCGAGGCAATCCCCGGCCACCCTTCGACATTGGCGAACAAGAGATCCATCAGGTCAGGGATCTTGGTCGCGAAGTCGTTGATATAGGTATCCCAGTCACCGTCGTACGCCGTAGCGAACAGGATGCGCGTGTCGTCGTCGAACAGGACGAAACGCATGTCATGCAGCGTCGAAACTTTCTGGGCGCCGTCGAAATTGCCGCCGGTCAGGTTGAAGATGCGACGCAGCCGGTCGCCGCCGCCAGGCTTGAGTTTGGCGATTGCAGTCAGTTCGGACACATTGCCCGATTGCCGGCCGGCCCGGCCCGCCGACCCGGCGGTGCCCTTGAACAGAGGGTTGTGGTTGCGGATCAAGCCTTCGATCGCGATCCTGGCCAGCGTGGGGGCATCGGCGGCGATTTCTGCGGCGAGGCGACGGAACTCTTGCAGACGGGTTTCGTCATCAAGCCTGGGATCTTTACTGTCGGCCATGAACGGCTCCTTCTGGTTCGGATCAGTCCGGAATTTCATCAAGCGAGCGTGGTTCGCGCCGAGCCACGGCATTCAGCCTGTGCCGCTGGCTGGAGGACGATTCATACGCTGCCTTGCGGATTCGCATGATGCCGCCGAGCGGCCGATGCGCCGCGACCCCATTCCACGGGTTGAAGGCGAGATGGTCGTCGCCATGCACCTGTCTGGCCGGGGTATAGGCATCCTGGGGAGGGAAGGTCAGCGTTGCGATCACGCGATGCGGTGAAAGGGCAGGATCCCACAGGACCGCCGCGTCCTCGACCGGCATTGTATCCGGGTCGACGCATAGCTGCGCGCGTAATTCGTAGGTGGCGCCGGCGTGCCGGAAATGGTCGACTACCGCGTCACGCATGGTCGAGAAGCCCGCCTCGACCTGCCGTCCGGTCAGTTCGGCCACCCCCCCGACCGGCGCCAGCGACAGTTTCGCAACATGATCGCCGTAGCGGATTGCCGCCTGCGTATAAAATGTCTCGCCCAGCATGTTCGCATGGTCGCGCGCCAGTCCGTCAAGCGTGGCATTAGGGCTGCCGCCTAGCGCCTCCACAGCGCCCTTCACGCCACGCGCGGCAGCGGCGATCAGTCGCTGCGCCGCCTCAGGCGCGTCCGCGTTCTTTTCAAGCAGACCCAGCATGACCTTGTATTTGGCGATCGTACCAAAGGCGAGCGTTGGAAAATTGACCATCAGGAAATCCTGATTGGCCCCCCCGAGGGTGGGTGACAGGCGCTCGCCCCCAACGCCGATGACCTTGACCGCAAAGCCGCGCGGGGCCGGCACTGCATCGCTGTGAATATCACCCGGCGCCGATGACAGTCGAGCTACGATCTCATGTTCGCCAGGGTGGGCGAAGATGCCCTGCGCCAATTCGGCAGGCAGATCCTGATGGACTGTCATCCGCCCTTTCAGGATCGCATGGCTCTTCGCATGTGCGTCTCGGTGCGCATGATGATGCCGCTCTGCGTGAGCAGCCTGTGTCGCCGCCATTCGAGCCACGATCTCACGCGTCAGCGCAGCTTCGTCGGGCTGCTCGATTTCGAGATCGTCGCGATAGGCGATGGGGCGGCGGGTGGTCACGGATGACGGCTTTCATTGAGGCGGGCGTCATTAACATATCAAGCGATATATTAGTTGCAATACCTGTGTGGCTGTTGCTCTTGACGCCAACGGGCTGCATCTGGTGTCGGTGGATTATGAGACGACACCGACGACGCAGACGGTACCACGCCGCAGGAAGCGTCCCGAGATGCGGATGGAGACGCGGACACGACTGCTCGACGCCGCGATAGGGCTGATCGTTGCAGGAGGGGTCGCAGCCGCCTCGATTCGAGGCATCTGCGAACGCGCCGGCTTTTCGCAGGGCGCATTCTATTCGTATTTCGCCAGCAAGGACGATCTGCTCTTCACGCTGGTCGAAGAGCATATGGCGAACCTCGCAAGAAAGTTCGACATGTTGGTGGCAGACACCCGGTATCAAACGGCGGAAGCCATCCTGGATACGATCGGTGCCAGTCTGGATGCCTTGTCCGTCGACGCCAGCTATTCGGTTCTGGTGGTCGAACTTCACCTGCACGCACGTCGCAACGCCGCGTTCCGTGCTCGCTTCGAACCGGTCAAGATCGCGTACGAGTCCGCTTTCGCCGGTGTAATGTCCCATCTGCTACGGCGTACCGGCCTGACGCCGGTCATACCGAGCATTCAACTGGCGCGCATCCTTCTTTCGCTGTGGTCCGGTTTGACCCTTCAGGAAAGCAACGATCCTCCTCCCTCTATACAAATGCGACATGTGTTCGCTGCGCTCGCGCAAGTTTGATCGATGCCGCCCGGCAGGATAGTCAACGTTGCCGATGCGGTTGGGGGCGGTACCGCGGAGATGGCTACCTTAGGAAGTCGCGGTGGCGGCCAAAGTAAGTGCCAGTCGCAAAAGGCTCATGATGCTATCTCCTAGGCATATTTTTACGAACGCTCCCGAAGTGGACAGACCCTCAGTTCCGCGATGCCAAGCAATCACTGAGGAATCTGTCGATCACTGCGCGGTAGGCGGTGGCGGCGAACGGCGCCTCAATCGAATGGCCGATCGCTGCAGGCAGTTCCCGGATCCCGTCGCACTGAAGCATTGGCTTTATGGCGGCAAGATCGCCGCGCAGCACCGCGAAATCGCCCGAGGCATGGACGATGCGAACGTTTTCGTGTGGGCCGGGTCCGATCAGAGCAGCAATGTCTCGATCCTCGCTGCCAGCGAAATAATCGAGCAATGCCCTATCGAAAGCCTGCTGTCGTCAGTCTGAATCCGACACTCGCGAAGGTCCGGCCGCAGGTGAAGTCATTCCTCTCTCGAAGCCAGTTGCTCGCCGCGAACACACGCGAGCGAATGTCGCTCCCGCAAGACACGAATGGCGCTGACGGCGGCATATTGGGAACGGGAGTGAACTGGGCCTCTGGATCGGGGAGGGCGATGGTTTCCCCCGCAATGATCAACCTCCGGGTGCCGGCACCCGCAGTGTCATGTGCCCACGCCTGCGCCGGCTGCCCGCGATCCGCCGCGCGGCGCCAGTGTTTGTTCTCCGTCCACCACGTAACTCCAGCGAAATCCTGCAACTTTGCCACAGTTGGTGCAGATCCACATGCGGACGTCCCTGGACGCACCGACATAGTCATGGAGCCAACCTGCGCACCTGCCTCCCTAGCTGATTGCCGGTCGTTACACGCGGTGATCAGCAGGGGCAGCGCGAATCACAAGAAAAATCGGATGCAGCGTGGCATCAGGTGGCTGTTTCCCTTTACGCCTTCGCCACATCGAACGATCCTTATCATCGTGCCAGCGGTTTGTTGTGATTACGACAAGGTTTCGTTTCACGGTCGATCAGCGACAAAAACGACCCGGGCTGTTGAAAAATGCGCCGCTGGTGGCCGGGTCCGGTTGGGGGCGGAATGACACCCCAACGCATAGCGATCCCGTCTCGCATGGGATCGGGAAATGGGAATATCGAACGCTTCCCGAAACCCGTCGCACTGGCAGAAGTGAGAAAGGATTACGCGTAAGCCTCGGTGTCAGGACCGGACGGTTTTGACACCAAATTGGGCAAGCACCTATGGCGCGACGCCAGCATCTCTCGCGTCAAAGGCCTCCAGTATGGGGCAGGGGCCGTCTGAGCCTGCTCTGCATTCTTGCGCTAACCGATGAAGTGATGACCGGACACGCCTCAACTCTTCGATCTGCGCGTCCAACGCCACGACGCGTTCGTGGGCGAGTTGCCGGACTCGTGCTCGATCAGTGGTCGCGTCTAGCGCTAGTAGTTCGCCGATTTGCTCCAACGTGAAACCCGCTGCCTGAGCCGATCTGATGAAACGCAGGCGACGGACGTCGTCCGCGCCGTAGCGGCGAAATCCGCCGGCTGAGCCGAAGCCTTCGGGCCGATCCGGCGTGTCGATGAGTCCTCGACGCTGATAGTAGCGGACCGTTTCGACACCAACGCCACCCTCGCGCGCAAAACCAGCGATCGTGAGGGATATCATGCTTGACTCCGTACTATACTACAGACCCCATATAGGGGTCGCGAGAACACGGAGAAGACGATGGCGACCGCGGCCCCCAAAAGCGCGACAATCTACCGGATGGTGATGCCGGAGCACACCTGCCCCTACGGTCTGAAGGCGAAAGATCTGCTTCGGCGACAGGGCTATGAGGTCGAGGACCACTGGCTGCGCACGCGGGAGGAAACTGACGCTTTCAAGGCGAAGCACGGGGTCAAGACGACGCCGCAAACCTTCATCGGGGGCGAGCGGGTAGGGGGCTATGACGACCTGCGCCGTTTCTTCGGCAAGACGGTGCGCGATCCCAAGGCCGTCACCTACCGCCCGGTGATCGCGGTGTTCACTATGACGGCACTGATGGCGCTGGCTGCTAGCTACGCCGTGTTCGGCACGCCCGTCACGGTGCGCGCGGGAGAGTGGTTCATCGCCTTCTCGATGTGCGTGCTCGCGATGCTCAAGCTCCAGAACGTCGAGAGCTTTTCGAGCATGTTTCTCAACTACGACCTGCTTGCCAAGCGCTGGGTGCCCTATTCCTATATCTACCCCTACGCGGAGGGTCTGGCGGGCGTGCTGATGGCGGCGGGTGCATTGACCTGGCTCTCGGTGCCGGTCGCGCTCGTCATTGGCACGATCGGTGCGGTGTCGGTCATCAAGGCCGTCTATATCGACAAGCGCGAGCTGAAGTGCGCCTGTGTCGGCGGGGACAGCAACGTGCCGCTCGGCTTCCTGTCGCTCACCGAGAACGTGATGATGGTCGCGATGGCGATCTGGATGATTGCCGCGCCGGCAGCGCTCTCGATGGCGCATTGACATCGAACGGTGATCGGGATCGATAAGCCTGTGGAGCGTCGACTAAACCGCCTTGCCCGCCTGCTTCGCCTGGCGGTGCTGACTATGCTGGCGGTGACGCTTGTCCTGCGCCTCGGCCCGATCTGCGAGGCCGTGGCGAACGCCGCGCCGGTCGCATCCGAGATGGCCGATTGCGAGGGAAGTCACAAACCCACGAAGGCCCCGCAACAAGCAGCCTGCTCGACGCCCTGCATGGCAGTTCAGAGTGAAGCGTTGACACAGACCGGGCCTAACGCTCCGATCCGCATCGCGCTCAAACCACTACCTGTTGCGGGATTGATAGGAATGCCCGTTCCGCCTGCAACACCCCCTCCGCGAGTTGTGTGACGATCCGAATTACACACACATTCAATCGACGGAGTTACGGATGACCAAGTTCAAGCTGATCGGCGCTGCCCTGGCGCTGGCGATCCCCGGCGTTGCATTCGCGGCCGATGCCGGCTGCTGCGGCGCGGACAAGACCTGCTGCAAGGACGGCAGCGACTGCTGCAAGAAGGATTGCTGCGCGGACATGAAGAAGGGCGGCGATCACGCTGGCCATGACATGTCGGGCATGAAGCACTGACCTGACGGCTGGCGGGAGCGGTTCATCGCTCCCGCCAGCTACCTAACCATGCCGGGTATAGACGCGGCGACCGCCCAGGCCGAACGCGATGACGGAGAAGGGCTGGGCCTTCATGCCCGCTACCTCCATGCCGGGCGATCCGAGCGGCATCCCGCCGACTGCCAGCCCGCTCACGCCTTTGGGACGCTGCGCCAGAACGCGCTTCATGTCAGCGATCGGAACATGGCCCTCGAAGGCCATGCCGTCGACGATGGCGGTATGACAGGATACCTGATCCGCCGGGACGCCGACGCGACGCTGCAAAGCGCCGCGATCGGCATCGTCGATGATCCGCACCTTGCGGCCGAACTGCTGGCGGACCTGCACAGCCCACTTCTCGCAGCAACCACACCCCGGATCGCGGTGCATGGCGATGTCGGCTGCAGCCATCGCGGTCGCGGGAAGCCCCATCAACAAGGCGGCTATCGTAGTACGAAAAGGTCGTTTCATCATCGGCTCCCCAATAGCTGCCTTGTGTCGCCCAAAGGCGAGGGCGGGTCGGTTACTGCGGGTTCTTGCCCATTTTGCGCAGCATGGCGTTCAACGTCGCGATCTCACGGTTCTGGCTGTCGATCGTCTTCTGCGCCTCACGACGGATTTCCGCATTCCGGGTACTGCGAAGTGCCGTCTGCGACATCGTGATCGCGCCGCGGTGATGCTCGATCATCTGACGAATCCACGTCTCGCCGGCGTCGGCACCCTTTGCCGCCATCATCCGCTCGTGCATCTTCATCATGTCGGGGCCGTAGGGATTGGCCGCGCTCGGCTGCATCATGCCTGGATGGCTCATTCCCTGATGATCCATCCCCTGATGCCCGGCCTGCTGCGCCAATGCCGGGGTGGCGGCGAACAAGGCGGCGGTCATGATCGCGATCGTCTTCATGTCTGATTTCTCCACGTTACCCCCGCCCATGCGAAAAGGTACGCGCGCCAGCACGCCACCCCTCAACCAACGGCAAATCTATCGGACCGGCTGCAAGGTGTTGATGCCGGTGCTCTGATCCGTCTCGGGGGGCGGGGGCGGCACCTGCCGGTCGCGATAGGAAGGCAGGTCCGGCGCGTTCGAGGACGTGGGGTTCGCTTCCAGTCGGGCGATCATCCGCTTCATCTGCGTAATTTCGCGAACCTGGGCGTCGATGATGCCGTCAGCGAGCTTACGCACTTCCGGGTCTTTGATGTGTGCCCGTTCGCTCGTCATGATCGCGATCGAGTGGTGCGGGATCATCGCCTTCATGTAGGCAACGTCATCGACAGTCTCCTGACTGCGGACGAGCCACAAAGCGCTGGCAAACACAATGACAGCGCCTGCCACGATGCCGAGATTGGCGCGGCGGTTCGGGTACATGCCCCACATGAAACCGAGCATGATGATCGCCATCACGGCACCCATGACAATCGCCATCCACGTCCGGGTCTGGCTGTACTCGACGTGGCTCAGGGCATAGGTGTTCAGGTACATCAACCCGAACATCACGACGGTCGATGTCGCGATCATGGCGGCGAACCGCCCGTAGCTCATGCCCATCCCGCCACCCTGGCCGGATCGGTGCTGGTCGTGGTCCATCGCCCATTCTCCTTTGGCACCCCCAAAGAAACTACGCGGCGGTTCGGGCTGTCCCTTGCACTTTTCTCCGCCTGCGTCGCGGCCAGCGCATGAACAGGAGGATCGCACCCGCGACGCCGAACACGAGGCCACCCGCCGCAAAGGCCATCAGCCACGGCGTGTTGAAGCGTTCGTGCTCGGTCCAGTCCATGATATGGAGGCCCCAGAAGAAGTCGTAGAGCCGCCACGTTCCGGTACGCACCGAGGTCAGCCGGCCGGTTTCCGCCGACACGTAGATGCGCGTCGCATCTTTGTCAGGGAACGATGCGCGCCATGCGGGAAGGCTGCCGCGATATTCGGTGCTCGGGCGCTCCACCCGCTCTATCGTCGGAACTGCGGGTCCGCCTCGATAGGCCCTGCCGGCGATGGCCGCCGCGGCCCTCATGTCGATCGGTGGGAGCGGCGCAGCCGTCCGGGCGTCGAGCAACCGGATTTTGCCATCGGCAAGCTGCGCCTCAACGACGGGTCGACCGAGCAGCATCCGGTGTTGAAGCTGACGGACAGGCACGCCGGCATTCGCGAGCAGGGCAGGAACGGGTGCAAAGGTCTGGTCGACCGACAGCGCCGGCTCGGCATTGCGATCGATCCGGTGATCGCCGTGCACCACATCGATCGGCAGCAGGCTCATAATGAGTCCGCTGGTGAACCATACGATCGCCTGCGCCCCGATCAGGAGAGCAAGCCAGCGATGGACCTTGCTCGCCCCGATGTGGAGGCGCAACCGCGGGCTCAGAACCAGGTCCTCACGCCAGCGACGAAGCTGAACCCGCCGGTGTCACCGCCGCGTGCCCGCGTGAAGCGCGCAGTGTCGCCGAACTGCCGTTCCCACGACACGCCGATATACGGCGCCAGCTCGCGCCGACCTTCATACCGAAGCCTCAGGCCTGCCTCCAGATCGGTCAGCCCCGATCCGGTGCCGGTTTCCGGCACATCCTGCGCAGAAAAATTGGCCTCGATCCTCGGCTGAAGCGTGAAATAGTTGGTGATGCGCTGATCGTAATAGCCCTCGGCACGACCCAGCACCTCGCCCTTGTTCGACAGGAACAGCGCACCTTCTACCTCGAACCAGTAAGGTGCCAGCCCCTCGATACCCACGGTCGCATAGGTCCGGGAAGGGTTGGGTTTGATGTCGTAGCGCACGCCCGCCTGGAGGTTCCAATAGGGGTCGAGCGCATGGCTATAGAGCGCCTGAACTTCGGCGCTGTCGAGCGACTTGCCGAAACTGCCTTCGCCCTCCGACTTCAGCCACAAGCGATCAATATCGCCTCCGACCCACGCCTCGCCATCCCAACGATACCCGTCGCTACCCTTGCGAGCCTGGTACTCCGCCAGATTGAAGAGCACCTGATAGTAGGTCATCCCGCCATGCTCGCGACGCAGATCGTCCTCGCGGGAGGTCGCCATCGCCTTCGCACCCCAGAAACGATCGGCAAGATGATCGCCGGAGGGAGCGGGTGCGGGCTTGTTGCCGGGGGGCAGGTCGGTCCCGACTTTAGCGCCGCCCTGATCGCCGTTCATCGCCATGCCCGGCATCGCGTTCATGTCGTGGCCGGCGTGTTGGTCCTGCGCCATTCCTGCCGGGGCACCCATGCCGGGCATGGCCGACATATCGTGGCCCGCGTGCGGGTTCGAGGCGGGGGCCGACTGCTGGCCGCCCATGTCCATCTCCTGCATCCCGCTCATATCGTGACCGGCGTGCGGGTCCGTCGCCGGAGCTTGGGCCTGCGCACGTCGGAACGCCGTCTTTCTGGCAGGTGCCTTGCGCTTGAATGCCGGCTTCGCGGCGGCTTTCCGAGCGGGTTTCGGGGCGGCCTTGGCGGCAGGCTTGGCCGGCATTGTCATGCCCGGCATGTCGTGCATGGAATGGTCCATGCTCTGTGCGAAGGCAGGAACAGCGATGATCGCTGATACCAAACCGGCAAGGAGGATCGACCGGCTCATGCTGCGGCCTCCCCGGCCTTCCGGACCTGGACGACACGCATCATGCCCGCGTGCATGTGGTAGAGCATGTGGCAGTGGAACGCCCAGTCGCCTTCCTCTCCCGTCACGTCCCAACTGACAGTTCCGCCCGGTTGGACCAGCACGGTATGCTTTCGGGGCGCATAGGCGCCTTTCCCCGTCACCAGCTCGAAGAAGTGACCGTGAATGTGGATCGGGTGGCCCATCATCGTGTCGTTGATGAGGGTGACGCGCACCCGCTCGCCATGCAGCAGCGTGATCGGATCGGGGTTCTCCGACAGCTTTTCGCCGTCGAAGCCCCACATGTAGCGTTCCATGTTGCCGGTGAGGTGAAGCTTGATCTCACGCTCTGGTGCCCGCGTATCGGGGTTGCGGTCGAGCGCCATCAGATCGCGATAGGTCAGCACGCGGTGGCCGACATTCTCCAGCCCCTGACCCGGATCGCCGGTGCGGTCCACCGGCATAGCCGAGATGGTCTGAACGCCCGGCCCCTTCTTCACCTCCGGTGCCTTCGAGAAGTCGCGCATGTTCATGTTGCCCATGTCCATGCCGGCCATCGACTGATCGCCTGCCATGCCGGGCATTGTGCCCGAGCCATGATCCATCCCGGCCATCGCGCCGCTTTGACCTTGCGGCATCGTCATTCCGGCCATCCCTCCGGTAGCGGCGGCGGCCGTGCCGTGGTTCATCTGGGAATGATCCATCCCCTGCATCGAGCCGCCACCGGCACCATGGTTCATCGCGCTATGGTCCATGCCCGCCATCGAACCGGCCTGCGCGCCCGCCGCACCGTTCCCCATGCCTTGCATGGCGCCGTGATCCATGGTGCCCATGTCGTGGCCGCCCATGCCCATGTCCTTCATGGTCGCGAGCGGACGCTTGCGGAGGGGAGGAACCTCGGCAGCCATGCCCTCACGCGGCGCGAGCGTGGCCCGGGCTTGGCCAGAGCGGTCAACACTTTCGCCGACGAGCGTGTACGCGCGCATGTCGGGAGGCGTGACGATCGCATCATAGGTTTCGGCGGGACCGAACTGGAACTCATCGATTTGGACCGGCCGCACGTTCAGGCCGTCCGCTGCGACGATCGTCATCGGCAGGCCCGGAATGCGGACGTTGAAGGTCGTCATGGACGATGCGTTGATGAAGCGGAGCCGGACCCGCTCGCCGGGCTTGAACAGCGCGGTCCAGTTGTCGCGCGGCCCATGACCGTTGACCAGATAAGTGTAGGTCGATCCGGTCACGTCGGCGACGTCAGCCGGGTCCATCCGCATCTTGCCCCACATCAGCCGCTCCTTGAGCGGCTGATCCTTGCCCGCGAGCAAGCCGGCCAAGCTCTGGCGCTGGCGGTTGAAATAGCCCGACTCCTTCTTGAGCCGGTCGAACAGGTAATGCGAATGCTGGAAGCTGTGATCGGAGAGCACGATGACGTGCTCGCGATCGAACTGCACCGGGTCCGTGTCCTTGGGATCGATCAGGATCGGGCCGTAGTGACCATCCTGTTCCTGAAACCCCGAATGGCTGTGATACCAGTAGGTGCCGCTCTGGATGATCGGAAATTCGTAGGTGAAGGTCGAGCGCGCCGGAATGCCGGGAAAGCTGATGCCAGGAACACCGTCCATCTGAAACGGCACCAGCAGGCCGTGCCAGTGGATCGAGGTTTCCTCGTCCAGGTCGTTGACGACATGAAGGCGCACATTCTGCCCTTCCCGTAGGCGGATCAGCGGTGCCGGCACGGTGCCGTTAATGCCGATCGCGTGGCTTTCCCGCCCGTCGATCATCATCATCTGATGCGCGACCTTCAGCGTGATGTCCTCGCCCGAGACGGTCGGCAACGGCTTGGCGATACCAGCGGAGACGGGTTGCGCCCACGCCGGCATATAGGCCGACAGGGCAAGGCTGCCTCCCGCCATAGTGGCACCGCGCAGCACTTGGCGGCGATCGAGAACGCGCGACATCGAAGCTCCTCAAGGGTTGGGCCGCGATCGGCCCGCACCCCTTCTACGCGTCTCGCCCGATCATCCCTTAGCCAACATTCAACTTTTCCATGAGCCGCGCTCGCGCGCGATAAAGGCGGGTTTCGACCGCCTTCTGGCTGATACCCAACACCTCGGCCGTCTCGGCCTGGCTCAAGCCTTCGATCGTCCGCAGCACCAGCGGCTCCTTCAGATTGGCCGGCAACGTCGAGATAGCGCGCGTCACCCGATCAAGCTCCTGGCGATCGGCTGCACTGTCATCGATCGCCACGGCGTTGTCGGGAAGGATGTCAGCCTGGTCCTCCATCGCGAAGCCGAAGGACAGAAAACGGCGAACGGCGCGCTTCCTCGCCCAATCCCGGCATTTGTTGATCGCGATCGTCGACAGCCATGCCTTCATCGCGCGCTGCGTATCGTAGCGCGGCAGCGCCTGATGCGCGGCGACGAAGGTTTCCTGAACTAGATCAAGCGCTTCATCGGGTTCGCCGACACAGGCACGCGCAAGCCGAAAAACCGGCTGACGGTAACGGCGCATGATTTCCGCAAAGGCCGCCTGACGGCCGGCGATGCTGAGCGTCGCCAGTTCGCCGTCAGACAATGCGGTCCAATCGAGGCTCACCCCTGACCGTCGGTGAGTGCCTTCACCACCGCGGCATCAAATTGGGAAGTCTGATCGGGTCGCAGCAACTGCCGCATGGCAAAGATATGCGCGAGCGTCGCCTTTTGAAGCTCGCCCATCGCCGCATGACTCTGGTCCACTGCGGCTGCGACCTTGGGGCCATTGCCATGTTCGGTTTCGATCGCCTCGGCGAGCCGGGTATTGGCAGCGCGCATCTCAAGCTCGAGCGCACGCCGCTGCATCGCGAAACGATCTTCCAGCACCTTCAACCGCGCCTGCTGATTGTCGTCCAGCGTCAGCTTGTGGTGCAATACGTCATGCAGCGCGGCACCTGGCTGCTGGGGCTGCGGCAACAGCGACCGCCCGACGAACACGCCTCCGATCGCGGCCAGAAAGGCGAGCACGACACCAAGAACGATGCGCGTCGTCGAGGTCATTGCTCACCCAGGAGCAAGGAGGAAGGCGCAAGCGGCGACGCTCCGCCAAGCGGGGCCAGGGAAACGGTCGGGCGGGCAGCGGCGGGCAGCTCGGCTCCGACGATGCCGATCGCAAGCGCCGCTGCCGTCACTACGCCAAGACCGATGCCGGCCTGCCGCACGACAGGCCGAGAGCCGATCCGTGCAAGTACCCGCGTCTCGATACCGTCCAGCGCGGCCGGGGCGGGTGCGCCCGCCAGCCTCGCCAACGCTCTGTCCAGTTCGTCCATGCTTTCCACTCCACCCCACTAGCATTTCATACGCAGGATTGCCCGACATCCCTCATCGGACGGCTGAGGGGTGCGCGACCGGGGCGCGTAGATAGGGCACGAACCTACGGAGTATCCCATGCGTAGCATCTTCCTTCCTACCGCCCTTGCCCTTCTCGGCGTCGCCAGCGCAGCGCAGGCTCATCCGAAACTCGTGACAGCCTCGCCGGCCGCGAATGCGACCGTCGCCAAGCCTGCCCGTATTGAGCTGCGTTTCAGCGAAAAGCTGATGCCGAAGTTCTCCGGCGCCGATCTCATGATGACCGGACATGGCGGGGCGACGCACGCGCCGATGAAGATCACGGCAACGGCAGCCGTCGCCGGTAACGGCAGCACGCTTGTCCTTACGCCCAAGGCGCCGCTCGCTCCGGGCCGCTACACCGTTACATGGCATGTCGTGTCGAGCGACACCCATCGCGTCGCCGGCAACTACACCTTCGCGGTCAAGTGAGGTGGAAACCGACTGGCCGCTGATCGCTGTACGCTTCGCGCTCTTTCTGGCGCTGGGCGGACTGTTCGGCCTATCGGCATTCGGCCTGTACGGCCTCAAGGTAGGCGAGCGCACCAGCGCGCTCGCGTTGCGCCTCTGGCTCGTCGGCCTCGGTTTGCTGGGCCTTCTGCTCTCCGCCATCGCACTTGCGCTACTCGCTGCGGCGATGGCGGGCACACCGCCCTGGCCGATCGATCGCGAGACGATCGGAATGCTGCTTTCCGGGTCGACCATAGGCACGGCATGGGAAGCACGCATGATCGCGCTGATCGTGGCGTCGGTCGCCGCCTTGGTGGCAGCCGGACGGGCGCCTCTCCTCGGCGTCGTGGTGATCGCCAGCGCTGTGGCGCTGGCGACACTCGCCTGGACCGGGCACGGGGCGATGGACGAGGGTGCAAAAGGCTGGGCTCACCTCCTTGCCGATATTCTCCACCTGCTCTCAGCCGGGGCTTGGGTCGGGGCGCTGCTTGGCCTTGTCCTGCTTGTGGCTCGTCCTGCCCGCCAGGCCGATACGACCCATCTGACGCTTACGCATCGCGCACTGCACGGGTTCGGCCTGGTCGGTACGATCGTGGTCGGCACCATTATCGTTACCGGCCTCGCCAATACATGGCTGCTAGTCGGCGTAGGCAACCTTCCAAAGCTCGCCACGTCCCTTTACGGCCAGCTCCTGCTCGCCAAGCTCGTCCTGTTTGGCGCGATGCTGGTGCTGGCATCGCTCAATCGCTTCCGTCTGACGCCCGCATTGGAGCAAGCGATGCCGGGTGGCGATCAACGCGGCGCACTCAGCGCCTTACGTCTCAGCCTCGGGATCGAGGTGGTCTGTGCCATTGTGATCCTCGCGCTCGTCGCATGGCTGGGAACGCTCGAACCACCCATGTCAGCGATGTGAAGAGTGAGGCGGCCGATCATTGTCGTCCGACGGCACTTACGCGGCCATCTTCTCGCATTCTTCCGCGCAACCTTTCAGCCGAGGGACTAGCGAGTGCATGCCGTCCTTCCCGATTGGGAACGACCAGCGAGACGGCAGGGGCAGTCCCAATGGGATGGTATTTCGGGAAAGCCATCACATTCCCAAATCCCACGTACGCAACGGAAGCGGGAACCGGCCCACGTGAATCGTAGAGGGCGAGTGTCGGACCGGCACCCGGACAAGTCAGCCCTATGGTGCCGGCCGCCTCGCATACCTTAGAACCGCTTCCGTATCGTCCCAAATACCTGACGTGGCGATCCTGCTTGCAGGGTGTTGTTGAGCGATGCTGCGGTGTTGAAAAATTGCCCCGATCCAAGTGCCGCAATGTATCTCTTGTCGAGAAGGTTTGCGGCGTTGATCTGGAGCTCTAGGCCGGCAAGCGGCCCATCTGCGGGGAAGCGATAGCCGAGCGCGGCATCGACCAGGACATAGCCATCAACCGTGACGTCGCCGGTGTAGGTAACGTTCCGCCGCGAAGTGTACCCTCCCGCCAGATTACCAAACAGACTGCCGTCGTCGTAGTTGATCTCGCCCTTTGCCAGATGAGCTGGCGTATCCACCGTTCGAACGCCCTTGGTGCGCACGGTGGCCGTTCCGTTTACGGTATCGTCGTCGTAAGTGCTGTCGTTGTACGAGTAAGAACCGATCAGCGACAGGCGGGGCATCACTCGGTACGTCGCTGCGACTTCAACGCCCCGGCTGGTCACGCTACCGACGTTCTGAAGAACGCTCGGATTTCCAAGAATGTTGGCGCCGCTGAATGCCGCGAGCAGCCGATTCTCGAATTTTACGTCGTAGACAGCCAGTACACCGCGCAGCGGACCAGCATTGAAACGCCAGCCGCCCTCGACCGTTCGCGATGTCTCCGGTTTCAACACGCCGCGGATAGCCTCGAATCCGACCTGCGTAGTGCCGAAGGGGCCGCGGAACGAGCTGATATAGGCGCGCATGTTCTCTGCATAATTGGCGAAGAACTCCTGCCGTCCAACGCGCCAGGTCGCGCCGATCTGCGGCTGGAACCAGTCTTTCGCGGCGATCTTCCCGTTGATGAACGGAGTGCCGAAGGTCGTTGTGATGCCGTTCTCGACCCGAGCGCCCTTGAAGCCACCCGCGATCGTCAGGGCATCGCTAAGTTGCCAACTGTCGCTGACGAAAAACTGATTGGTAACCGTGGTGAGATCGGTGAGGAAGTCGCTGCGGAACGGGCTCTTCAGCAGATCGGTCACGTCAGGCCGATTTGTTTGACTTACCGCGTAATAGCTACGGTCGGTCGTTGCATCATTGTCTTCGTGCCAGTAGCCGATCTGAAACGTATGCGCGCCCAGGCGAGCAGTCGCACGCGCTATGCCGCCATCCCGGTTGATGCCGTATTCGGTTGTTCGGACCGACAGCGGGAAGCCATCTGGGCTGAACACCGCCGGCGTGTAAATGCCGCCGCTGCCGCGATCGTAGTGGTGATAGTATGTTGCGCCGAGATCGAGCCAGTCTGCCACCGGCACGTTGAGCGTCAGTGCGCCCAGCCAGTCCTTACGAAAGCCACCGCTGTCGTAATAGGTGTCGTTTACATTGGTATAGGGCGAGGGGAAGACCACGCCGGCCGTGGGGAATGGTAACGCTCGTCTGGCGGCCGCAGCCGTTTGATTGGCACTGACTTGCGACAGCAGGACTGCCGTGTCGAAGTCCGGCCGAAGGAAGTCGAGATCGTAGCCGATGCGGTCGAGCGTCGCCGGTGAGAGATCGGCGTAGTTCCGCTCCTTATGCAGCGAGTAGTTCAGCCACCCGGTCAGCGTGGCGTCGCCGATCCGCTGGACGACCTTGCCATTGATCTTGCGATCGGTCTGCTTGCCAAACCCCTTCCACTTGTCAGCATCGTGATAGACGCCTGACACCGAGATTAGCGTGCCAGTGGAAAGCAGGCCGCTATCGATCCGGCCGTAGAGATGCACAGTGTCGTACATGCCGTAGGTGCCGGCGATCTCGCCGCCGATCGTTTCGGAAGGCGCGCGCGATACGAATTCGAGATTGCCGCCTAGGTTGCTAGTCGAAGCAATCGCAAGTGAGCCGGCACCCTGCGACACGTCTACCCGCGCGATGTTCTCCGCCGCAATTGCGCGGCTGACGTGCAAGCCGTTGTGGCCGTTGTAGAACATGTCCCCAAGCGGCACGCCGTCTAACGTGTAGCCCATCTGGCTCTGATTGAAGCCGCGCACTGACAATCGCGTGCCCAGCTCGTAGCTGCCAAACGGATCGGAGCTTTGCAGCGCCACACCCGGCAACCGTGAAACCGCCTTCAGGGGCGAACTGCCGGGAGGAAGAATGTCGATAGCTGCCTTGGTGACAGTCTGCTCCTGCCTCACACGGCCAGAGCCATAGACGACAATTTCTCCCTGGTCTTCCGAGGCATCTGGTGCGCTGGCGCCTTCAGACGCTGTGGCAGCCGGGCGTTCTGGTAGAGCACCGGATTGTGCCTGGGCCGTGCCGGCGGCCAACAGCAAGGCGCTGACGGAGCTCAGCAGGAGCGTCTTCGAAATCATCTATTCCCCCTGGGATTTTAGCAGACTTTTCACCAAGTCTTGAAATGACGCCGCTAGGGACCTCTGATGGCGACAGCGTTGCGAAGCGGCGACACTTTCGTGACAATATGGCGATTCGTCATCAGCAGGTCACGCCAGGGGCGTACTCAGGATTTATGCTCGAGACGCTGCACCCAACCTGGCATCGCCGCGCTGTCATGATGGCAATGGCATCGCTAGCCATCATGCCATCGACGCCCATCGATGCTCATGCACGCACCGATATTGATCCGTTCGGACTTGGCGTCGCCAGCGGCGATCCGTCGGGCGACGGATTTGTCCTATGGACGCGGTTGATCGGGCGCGGCCTTGCTCCGCTCGATGCGAAGGCCGTCTCGGTGCGGTACGAGGTCGCTGCTGATCGCGGCTTTCGAACGATCGTCCGCCGCGGCGTCCTACCCGCACGGCCGGAAGCCGCCCACAGCGTCCATGTCGAGGTCGGTGGGCTGCCGTCTGGTCGTGCCTTCTGGTATCGCTTTCACGCGCTCGGGGCGACGAGCCCCATCGGCAGGACGACGACCGTACCGCAAACGTCCGCTCGGCTGCGGATAGCGGTAACGTCGTGCCAACATTGGGAGCAGGCTCGCTTCGGAGCCTACCGCGACATGATTGCGCAGCAGCCCGACCTAGTGCTCCAGCTTGGCGACTACATCTACGAGCAAACTTATCCCGATCAGGCAAAGGTCCGCTCGTTTGGCACGTCGGAGCCGCTGGACCTTGGCGGGTACCGGCAGCGGCATGCGCTCTACAAGACGGACCCCGATCTACAGGCCGCCCATCGCGCCTGCCCGTGGGTAGTGACGTGGGACGACCACGAAGTCCTCAACGACTATGCAAATCTCGCCAATCGGACCGGCGAACCCGCTGCCATGTTCGCGACGCGACGTGCCGCTGCTTACCAGGCATACTTCGAGCATATGCCGATCCGGCCGAGCATATGGCACGGTGCCAGTACGCCCCGGCTCTATCGAGCCGTCGATTGGGGCGACCTTGCGTCACTTTCCGTGTTGGATACGCGCCAGTACCGCAGTCCGTCACCCTGCGCTCCTGCCGGCATAGCGCGCAACGTCCGGCTAGACGGATGTGCGGAGGCCGCGGCATCGACGGGGACGATCATGGGGGCAACACAGGAACGCTGGCTCGACCAGCGGCTCGCCAGCGAGCATCGTCCGTGGACGCTGATCGGACAGCAAGTTTTCTTCGCGCCGCTTGCTCTTGATAGCGCAGGCAGAGCAACGTTCAGTGATCAATGGGACGGCTATACGGCGAACCGAAGCCGTGTCCTGCAGGGCCTGTCACGATCCACCGTCACGAGCCCACTTGTCCTGAGCGGCGATGTGCATTCCTTTTGGGTCAACGACCTGAACGACAGCGGCGGGCGCCCGGTCGCAGGCGAAATCGTCACGTCCGCGCTAGCCGCGGCCTCACCCCCCAAGGGGCGCTTCGGCGACGCTCTAGCCAACAACGGCCACATACGGTTCTCCGACGTGGAGCAAGCCGGGTACGTACTGATCGACATCGGTCAAACGCAGCTAACCGCCGATCTTCGGGCGATCCGCGACCGTCAATCGGCCGATAGTCCTGTCGCCAGCATCGCCATGTTTGGGATGGCACGCGGAAGCCGCCGACTAGAGCGCGCGTGATTGCCCTCAAGCACGCTGGACCACCCGGGCGGCCGGGGTGGGCCGTCCTGTACATTTCGCAAATAGCTCGATCGCCTGATCGCAGACGAGGCAATGGCCTTCGCAGCAATCGTGCATGAGGAAGGCCACCAGGTCCGACAGCGCCGGGAAAATCGCGCTGTAGATGATCGACCGTCCCTCGCGACGGCTCACCACCAAACCAGCCTGTTCAAGCTGGCTAAGGTGAAAGGACAGGCGCGAGGGCGGCGTGCCGCCCAGCTCCTCGCCGATCGCGCCAGCAGAGCGGCCGTCTGCGCCTGCTACGACCAGCAGCCGAACAATGCGCAGCCGGGTCGCATTCGAGATGGCGGCGAACGCTGTCAGCGCTTGATTCTCATCCATGGTCAGCCCAATGGTTCAACATTATTTGAAATGTAGTCGCCCTGTTAGACGGCATAAGAGGCGATCGATGAACCTTAACCGGGTCGCCGCGAACGGGCCAGCCATCGCTCCTGTATCGCGGTCTTGCAGTGCGAAGTTCGCCGATAACCTGCTAATGCTACTTAGTCGCCATGGCTGGGTCGGTGCGCTTATTGCAATGTTCGTTGCGATCATGCTGGTTTCGCCGGCCAGCGCCCAGACGACCGCCCCGGTGCAAACGGCATGGCGGCTGCTCGATTACGTCGCAGTGGACTATCCCGAAGCGGTGAAGGGCGGCCAGATCGTCAGTCCGACCGAATATGCTGAAATGACGGAGTTCTCCGCCTCGGCACGCGAGCGGATAACCAGCTTGGCATCCTCGTCTGCCAAGGCCGATTTGGCGCGCCGGGCTACTGCACTGGAGCGGCTGATCGCGGCCAAGGCCCCCGCCGAAGCGGTAGGAACCGCCGCACGCAGCCTCGCTGCTGATCTCATCGCCGCGTATCCTGTGCCGCTCGCCCCGGCCGTCGCCCCCAATTACCCGCGCGGGCAAGCGCTGTTCAACCAGAACTGCGCGAGCTGCCACGCCACGACCGGGGACGGAAAGGGGCCGAAGTCGGTCGGGCTAGATCCTCCACCGATCGCATTCATCGATAAGGCGCGCGCTCGCGAGCGCAGCACGTTCGCGTTTTATCAGGTGCTGGAACAAGGCATCGACGGCACCAGCATGGAAAGCTTTGCCGATCGTCCGCTTCAGGACCGTTGGGATCTCGCGCTATACGCTGGCACCTTCGCCTTTCCCGCTAGCAAGGTCGCTGAAGGTGAGCGCATCTGGAAAAGCGACGCCGCGCTGCGCAACCGCATCAATATGGAAAAGCTGGTCGGCATGACGCCGGCAGCGCTTGCCGCTAACATCGGTGAGGAACGCGCCGATGCCGTGATTGCCTATCTGCGACGCAACCCATCCGTGGTGGTGCCTCAGGTCTCTGGCACGCTGACGGTTGCCCGCGCTCGTCTCAACGAAGCCGTCACCGCCTATGCGAAGGGTGATCGCAAGGGCGCGACCAATCTCGCGCTGTCCGCCTATCTCGATGGGTTCGAGCCAGTCGAACCGGTGCTGTCGGCACGCGACAACGCGCTGATGGTGCGGATCGAAGGCGCAATGGGTGCGCTGCGCGCCGCCATCGCCAACGGCACGTCACCCACGACGGTGCGCGATCAGACGCGCGCGCTCGATACGCTGTTCGGCGAGGCGGAAACCGTGCTGGCACCTGAGCAGGCGTCCGGCGCGTCGAGCTTCTTCGGTGCCTTCACCATCCTGCTGCGCGAAGGTCTGGAGGCGCTGCTGATCGTGGTCGCCATGCTCGCCTTCCTACGCAAGGCGGATCGCAGCGATGTCATGCCTTATGTGCACGGCGGCTGGGTCGCTGCACTGGTCGCCGGTGCCGCAACGTGGGCGGTCGCCACCTATGCCGTCGAAATCAGCGGTGCGAGCCGCGAGCTGACCGAAGGGTTCGGCTCGGTGTTCGCCGCGCTGGTGCTGCTGTGGGTCGGCATCTGGATGCACGGCAAGAGCAACGCCGACGCCTGGCAGCGGTATATCCGCGAGAAGCTGACCACGGAGCTCAACGCACGGTCGGCGTGGTTCCTGTTCGTCCTATCGTTCGTGGTCGTCTACCGGGAGGTGTTCGAGACGATCCTGTTCTACGCGGCGATCTGGACGCAAGGAAACGGCGGTGCCGTCCTTGCGGGCGCGGGATCGGCCATCGCGATCCTCGCCGTCATCGCCGGGGTGATGATGCGCTACAGCCGCATGCTGCCGATTGGGAAGTTCTTCGCTTACAGCTCGGCGCTCATGGCGCTGCTAGCGGTGGTACTGATCGGCAAGGGCGTCTCGGCGCTACAGGAGGCCGGCTATCTGCCGGTCAATCCGCTGGATGGCTTCCCCCGTATCGAAATTCTCGGCCTGTATCCGACAACGGAAGGGGTCGCGGCGCAGGCGGTGATGATCGCGCTGCTGGCGTTTGGCTTCGGCCTCAACCGGCGTACCACTAACAAGGAAGCAAAGGCATGAACCCAGCGACGCTGCGCGATCGTCTCGAAGGTGGACAGATCGCCATCTACTTTGCCGCTGTGGTTCTCGGCGCGATCATCGCCCTCCTCGTGCCGGGCACGGCATCGTGGGAAGACGCGATCAATCCAGCGCTGGCGCTGATGCTGTTCGTCACCTTCCTGCAAGTCCCGCTGGCCGAACTCGGCCGCGCTTTCGGCAAGGTGCGCTTCCTCGGCGCACTGGTCGCGACCAACTTCATCGTCGTGCCGCTGCTGGTGGCCCTGCTGATCCCGTTCGCACCTGCCAATCCGTTGGTGCGGCTCGGCGTCCTGCTCGTGCTGCTGTGCCCGTGCATTGATTACGTCGTCACCTTCGCGCACCTGGGCCGCGCCGACGCGAAGCTTCTGCTCGCCTCGACGCCGGTCCTGCTCGTCGTCCAGATGCTGCTCCTGCCGCTCTATCTACGCCTGTTCCTCGGCGCGGACGCCTCGCGGCTCGTCCAGCCCGGTCCATTCCTGCACGCCTTCCTGTGGCTGATCGTGATCCCGCTCGCACTGGCGATCGTAGTCCAGCTCTGGGCGCGGCGCGGTGGAGCGGGCGAGCGCGCCTCGACCCTACTCGGCCTGCTGCCGGTGCCGGCGACGGCGCTGGTGCTGCTGATCGTGATCGCCGCGGTGATGCCACAGCTCGGACAGGCGCTGCCGGCCGCGCTCGGCGTGATGCCGATCTATGTCGCGTTCGCCATCGCCGCCCCGCTGCTGGGCTGGGCGGTGTCACGGGTCGCAAAGCTGGACGCCGAGTCGGGGCGTGCATTGGCGTTCAGCGCCGCAACCCGCAACTCGTTGGTAGTCTTGCCGCTGGCGTTGGCGGTGCCGGGCGCCGTGCCGTTGCTGCCGGCGATCATCGTTGCGCAAACGCTGGTCGAACTGGTCGCCGAACTGGTGTTCATCCGCGCGCTGCCCCGGCTTGGGTCGGCTACGCCAGTCGTGGCCTGACAGTCGCTCCCACATAGACAGAGAGGGTCGCATACGGCCTTCCCGCAAAGGAACGGCGGGTGGGACTGCGAAGGCCGTCCCATTTGCGATCGAATAATGGGACGGCTTATTCTTCGAAAATAGCGCGCCGTGAGACAAAGCCGTCACTCGCTGGTCCGATGCAGCAGGGCAGCTTTTGGCGGTCTTCAGGCAACAAGGCTGACCTCCACCTCGCTCCCCAATGCCTGCCGCATGACTGTGCTTACCCGAGCGGCGCTGACCAGTTCACGCGCCGGCTTGCCGATCAGATATCCTTGGATTGCAGAGCAACCCTCGCGCGCCGCGATGCGGAGCTGAACCGGCTCCTCGATCCCTTCAGCAAGCACCGGAATGTCGAGCGTAGTGCCGAGCGCCACGACCGAACGCAGCAAGGCTCTGGCCTGCATGTCGTCGGCGATACCGGTAACGAACGACTTGTCGAGTTTGATACGATCAAACGAGAAGGAGCGCAGCACGTCGAGCGAGGAATACCCAACTCCGAAGTCGTCAAGCGCAAGACCGCAGCCCATCGCCTTCAGTTCGCGAAGATGATCGAGCGCATAATGTCGATCATGGATGATGGCGCTCTCCGTCAGTTCCAGCGTCAGCCGTTCCGGGGCAAGCCCGCTCACCGCCAAAGTTTGGCGGACGGTTTCGACCAACTCGGGATCGGACAGGTGCAACGGCGACAGGTTGACGGCGATTGGATGGCGATTGGGCCAAAGCGCTGCCTCGAAACAGGCCTGGCGGATGATCCACCGGCTGAGCGGGATGATCTCGCCGATCTCCTCCGCCAGCGGGATGAACGCCGCCGGCGAAATCAGTCCTTTGGTTGGATGGCGCCAACGCACCAGCACTTCGTAGCCGCTGATCTCGCCGCTACCGATCGAGGCCTGCACTTGATAGTGCAGTTCGAATTCCTCGTTGGCAACGGCGTCGCGCAGTTCGTTCGCCAGCTCGCGCCGGCCGCGCACCGCCTCATCCATGGACGGATCGTAGAAGCAAGGCCGCTTCGATCGTTCGCCCTTGGCGCGGTACATTGCCAGGTCGGCACGAGCGAGCAGCGTATCGGCGTCCACACCGTCATGAGGGGCCAGTGCGATGCCGATATTGGCGCCGATCGATGCCGAGAAGCGTTCGAACGTGAGGCGCTCGGCAAATACGCCGGTAAGCCGGTCGAGGAAATCGGTCAATTCGTCGGGGTGGCCGTAGGAGATCAGGCCGCCGAACTCGTCACCGCCCAGGCGCGCAATGCACTCGCCGGGCCGCAGTATCTCCTGCATGCGCGATGCCAGCACTACCAGTACCTGATCGCCGGCCTGATGACCGTAGGTGTCGTTTACGGCTTTGAAGCGTGACAGGTCGAGGATCACCACTGCCATGAGCGGCGTACCGTCCTTACGCGCAAGGCGGCTCGCCAGATCTTCCCCGAAGCACAGCCGGTTCGGCAAGTCCGTGAGGCCGTCATGGAGCGCCATGCGACGAAGTCGGCCATAGCTGTCGCTCTGGGTCTGGCCATCGATAAGCGCGCTGATTGCAGCGCAGCCGACGAACAGCAGGGCGGCAAATGTCGTCGCGGCCGCCAGCGCCGTCATGGTGGTGTGTGACAGGCCCTGTTCTGGATGCAGAGACAAGGTGCGGACCACCATCGCGGCCATGCCGGTGAAATGCAGGGTCGCTACCGCGAGCCCAAGGAGCAACCCTGCTGCGATGCGTGCAGGAAGCCCACGCGTCCGAGCAGCCTTGAAGGCGAGCGCTCCAAGGAGGACGGACAGAATGACGGAAGCAATGACATAGCCCCAGCGCCACTCGACGATGCCGTCCATCCGGTAAGCTGCCATGCCAGTGTAATGCATGGCTGATATCGCAAGTCCGATGACGGCGCCGCCCACAGGCGCCAGGCCACGTCGGCGACTGGCTGCGATCGTCAATCCCGGTGCCGTAAACAGGATAGCGATGCCGAGTGATACCAGCGTCAGGGTGATGTCGAGCCTGACCGGCACACCTGTCCGGAACGCCATCATCGCCACGAAATGCGTGCACCACACCATGGTGCCGGTGCCGACCGACGCCAGCGCGATCCAGCCTGCCCGGCCTTCGCCCTTGGCACTCACGATACGCGCAAAAAGCTGCATCGTCGCGGCCGAACCGATGACGCATACGAGCACGGCGACTGCGACGAGGCGCAGATCATGCTCCTGAGCCAAACAGGTAGCGACCTCCATCATGCGGCGAGACCGTTCCTGAAATCGGCACGCCGCTCGATCGCATCCGCCGCCTGGCGGGCGAGCCCTATTAGATAGGATCGCTGGTCACGCGATGCAGGCGGGCGTGCCACGGTGTCGACCACGCAAAGCATGCCTATGTCGATGTCATGCGTGAGTGTCAGGGGCGCGCCGAGATAATAGCGGACATGTGGCTCGCTCGTAACGCAAGGCAGCGTTCGAAAGAACGGGTCGGCCAGCGCATCGCAGACTTCCAGTAGATCGTCCTGATCGACGGCGTAATGGCAGAACCCGTCTTTGCGGGGCAGGCACTCCATATCAAGTCCGGTACTCGCTTTGACCAGCATCTGTTGATCGTGCAGGACGGTCAGCAGCGAGATCGGTGCCGCGAACGCGCTGGCGGCCTGCGCGACGAAGCGATCGAGGCCGGGTTCCGCAGGAGTGCCGAGCACCCCTAGGTGGCGGACGGCACGCGACCGCGATCGTTCACGCAGCATCTTCCACAACATCAGGATGTCCGATCCACCTCAAATGCTTACGCTTCGCAAAAAACTATTAAAGATAACTTTATGACGTATCAGCCGTTGCGGTTTCCCAACGGCCGGCATGAGATAAATTCAGGGGCGGCGTTTTATTGAGAGGGAGCGTCCGGCAAAACTGATCGGATGACTGGCTTTGGTCGGCACCTGCCGTCCCGAACAGGAACGGCCAGCCGAGGTTGCCTCCGTCTCGATATCGATCGAGTTTCGGGAATGTCCGCGCCGGGGAGGAAAGCAGTCAGGCGGCTTTCTCGCCAGGAATCGATTTCAGGATAGCGGGTGCCTTTCCGAATTGAATTTAGGCGGGAGATAAAGCTTCAAGAATGCCGCACTCGGCAACGGTGCCGTGACCGCATCGCTCGATAATGCGTGCCAACTCCACATCTAGGGCTGACAGGTCGGCGATCTTGCGCTCGATCGCCGCCCGGTGCTCGCGCGCGATCGTCTCGACCGCGTTGCAGGACCAATCGCTATGGTCTGCCAAAGCTAGCAGCTCGCGCACCCGGTCGAGGCTGAATCCGAGGTCGCGCGAGCGGCGAATGAACGACAGCCGGCGCAGCGTGCCTGCATCATAGGTTCGGTAGTTTCCCTCCGTGCGCGCCGGCGCGGGCAGCATACCGATTTCTTCATAATAGCGGATCGTCTGCACCTTGGTGCCTGTCGCCTTGGCAAGATCGCCGATTTTCAGAGCCATGCCCTTGACCCTACAGTTACTGGAGGGTGCATATGGCGCAGTGACAACAAGCTTGTCGAGAAGCCAAGGCGAGCGCGGTGAGTTGCTTCGGCGGAATGGGTGAAAGGAACGGCTGTGCCTACAGGAGACTCTCTAGCGCGAACGGCTGATAAAACCGGCGTAGTCGGCGCGATCATCGCATCCCTTGGCTGTGCGGCGTGCTTTCCGGCTCTTGGCAGCCTCGGTGCCGGAATCGGTTTAAGCTTCCTGACCCGGTATGAAGGTCCCTTCATTCGATACATACTGCCGCTTTCCGCTCTCATCGTGTTGGCGGCGAACCTCAGTAGCGGACTTCGTCACAAAGCTTGGCCTCGCCTGTTTCTGGGTATTACTGGACCGGTCCTTGTCCTCATTGCCGCCCTGCTAATGTCGCTTCACGGCATTCGAGCGGAGTGGGTGCTCTATGCAGGACTGGTGCTCATGATCGGAGTTTCGATCCTTGATCTGGTTTCCCCACCAGGGCGACGGTTTAGCAATCCGGCCCCGTCGAGAAACGGATAATGACGGATACCGCCACCACAAGGCGAGCCTCAACACCGGGTAAGCCGCCCGTCAAAGGAGCCGCATCAATCGCGGCTGCGTTGGGTCTAGGCGCGGTTACGGCAGCAGCGGCCTGCTGCGTCCTGCCGCTCGCGCTTGCCTCGATCGGCGTGGGGGCTGGGCTTGCCGGAAGCCTCGCCGAACTGGCAAGCATCCGCACGCCGCTTCTGGTGCTTAGCGTCGTCGCGCTCGTGGTCGCGTGGATCATGTGGTGGCGTAAGCGCGAGACAGCTTGCGCGCCGGGGGAGACCTGCACGACGGACGCCAGCCCGCCCCGCGCTGTTGGCCTTCTCATCGCGGCAACAGTGCTGGTCGGATTGACCGTTATCTGGGACTCGATCGAACCAACTCTGATGGATTGGATTTTGTGATGTTGCTTTCTTCCACTTTGACGTGCCCCAAGTGTGGTCATCAATCGACCGACGTAATGCCGACCGATGCATGCCAGTTCTTTTACGACTGTAAGGGCTGCGCTGCGGTGCTACGCCCCAATGCCGGCGATTGCTGCGTTTATTGCTCGTTCGGAGACGTGCCTTGTCCTCCGATTCAGGAAGCACGCGCATCTGGATCAACGGCAAGCTGCTGCGCTTGAGAGCACCCCTCGAAGGGCAACTACCTGACACTGGACAGAAGAGAAGCTCATGCCCGAAAGCTATGACCTAGTCATCGGTTGTGCGCCTGAGCGCTTTCCCGATTAGGAAGGTCAATCGAGATCCTGGGCCGCAAACCGGCTACGCCTCGCGGATCGGGGGCTGATTTTCCCGAAATATGCTCCCGATTGCCTTTTCCCGAAATGCGGCATCGGAGACGGAGTTTCGGGAAAGCTCGAGCGCTCGAAAACTGGCGTGACCGAGCCCGCTGCTGGCGCAGCGGGTCCGGGGTCAGGAGCCGAGAGGTGATCGCATCAGCGGGGGCAGCGCTGCGCTGTTTGGATGGCTCCACGCTGCCCCCGCTGCTACCAAGGGGTGTCATTTCTATCTGGCGCAGGATGTGCCTTTTCTAACTAGCGGCAACAGAGCGTAACGGCTTTTGAGGTGTCTTACGCCGCCCCGATCGCGGCCGGCGCTTCGATCAACCAGCGGCCGACGATCCGCTCGAAGTCGACATACGGGATCCGATCGGGATCGAACTCTAGCACGGCCGCCAGATCGGGCAAGTCGGCTAGAAACGCCTCATAGACGCGCTGCACGCGGTCGGCGCTAGGCAGCTCGCGGCGCGATACGTTGGCGAGCCAATCACGCGCCTCGCGGAGCGCACGAGCCGGGTCGCCGCCATGCCCATGGATGTCCATACCGGCCAGATCGGAGATGAAACGCTGGTATCGGAACTGCTCCACGTCGAGGATCAAGACACGCTTGGCCTTCTGATGTTTGCCGCCGTAGCGCTTGGCGCCAAGGAACAGCCCGAGTTCGAGCGGCATGTTAAAGCGCGGCAGGTTGTTGACCGCGTCCAGCTCGGTGCGTGACAGGTCATGGATGCCGTAGCGGCACTGCTCGATCAGCGCGAAGATCTTGTCGATCCGGGTCTGGCCACCGTCATCTAGTTCGCGCGCCGAGCGCGGGCGAAAGCCGCAGACTAGGATGGCGAAGATCAGCGCGCGGAACGTTGGCGCGAAGGCATCGTCGAACGGGCAATTGATAAAGACGTCGTCCGTCGACGTCTGGACCGCCGGCAAGCTACTTCTTCTTGGCCAAAACGCTCTTCACTGCCGCGGCGATACGCTGGTCAGAGACGGTCGCTTTCTTGGTCGCCACCGGCGCCAGAACGTAACGGCCCGTCGCTGCGCTGCGCCCGAGCACGCCCGCCTTGCTGCCCTTGGTGGTGATCGTATCGGACCGGGTCGCCATGACAGTGATATGCGCCTCCCCTTCCCGCCGCGCAAGCGGCGTCCATGGCACCAGTCCGACTAGCGCCATCGTTCCCCGTCGCCGACGTCGAAGCTGATTGCATCGGCAAAGGGCCGGAGCACCTCGCTCGGAAGCGCATAGGTGATCGGCAGGCTGATTTCGCCCACGGTGAGCCCGCTCGTCACCATGCCGAGCACCGCCCCGGTCCTCGGATCGCATACGACTCCCCCGCTGATCCCGCCAAGCGCCACCGAGCTGATCTGGAACAGCCTGGTCTCGCCGCGCTGAATGGCCGGGATCACAGCGCTGACGATGCCCTCGAAGAACGACGGCTGCACCAGGCCGCGGTTCGTCGAGTTGGAGAAGAACATCGCCTTGCCGAGCGGAAAGCCGCCGATCAGCACCCGGTCGCCCACCCCAACCTTCGTCGAATCCCCCCATCTCACCGGCGGCACGTCGTAGGGCGCCTCCTTGCTCTCGGTCGCAGGACAGATCAGGATGCCGGCGTCGATACCCGGACCGCCGTCCTCAAAGCGCTGATCATAGTAGCGCATGACAGCCGCGAACGGGTACGGCCGTTGCGCCTCTACGCCGTTCAGCCGGCTGTTCGCCCAGAGGTAGGCCTCATGCTCCTTGATGCGGAGCGCTTCCACGACGTGCCAGCAGGTGTATAGCTTGCCGCGGCCGACCTGGAAGGCAGTGCCTTGGATGTCCAGTACCCAGTCTACATGGGCTGGGTCTTGAATGGCGATATGGAGCGCGAGGTCGCCCTTGGGCACGCCCGCCTTGTTGCCCACGGGTACGATTGATCGTGCGAGGCGGGAGATCGGCGTATCACGCCCGCGCGACGCCCAGGGCACGCGCTCGAGCGCCTCCTTCAAATTGGCCGGTTTCGGAGCGGGCCTTCGATTGTGCGCGGCCACGAGCGCTCAGAGCCGATCCTTGAGCGCCTTGGCCGGCGTGAACGTCAGCTTCTTCGACGGCGCAATCGTGATCGCCTCGCCCGTGGCCGGATTGCGGCCGCTGCGCTCGCTCATATTTCTCACCTTGAACTTGCCGAAGCCCGGCAGGTTGATTTCGTCACCAGCCGCGGCGGCCTGGCCGATCGCGTTCAGCGCCGCGTCGAGCAACTCGCGCGCCTGTTTCTCCGTCGTGCCGAGCTGGTCGGCGACCTGCTTGGCGAGATCCTTGGTGTTCATGCTGTCCGCTTCCCCTGTTTGCCGAGCCGATGTCATAGCGGCGAAGCCACCCGCGGCAAACCGTCGCTCCGCCCGTTGCCGACCGGGATCGCCGTCCCGCTTCAGCCGTGAGTCCTCAGGCAGGAAGGTCCGCCAGACTGCCGCGCCAACCTGGATCTCCGGGGCGCCTGATCAGGCTGGTGAAGCCGAGCTCCGCCCGGATCGCCTCAAAGCGTGCAAGTACATCATCGACGTCGATCCCTGATGCTTCATGCAGGACGCGCATGCGTTCCCGCAGGGCTGCCGGCCACCGCTCGCTGCCTCGGATCAGCATGGCCTGCACGCGTGTCGTGGCGTTCTCGAATAACCACTCGAGCTTCTGGGTCTTGACTTCGGAACCCGACGACCTAGTCCAGTACCAAAGGGAGAACAGCACGCTAATCTCCTCGCGCGAGATGATTGCGATCACCGCGCACAGTACCTTGGCCCTCATTCTCGGTGAAAGCTTGGGGAAGGAAGCGTCCGCCCAATTGCGAGGCCGGTGATGCGGAACAGCGCCGATGAACTCGCTTTGATATCGGTTGATCAAGCTGGTTTGGTCCAGATTGCGCGCGAGCAGCGCCTTTGTCAGATCGTCGAGCAGAGCCAGGAACTCGGACGGCTGGACCTCGCCTACCCCGAACCAGTGCGACGGATGGCCGAGCCAGGCGGCTCGCAAGCATTTCTCAAATGCCAGCAGCATCTCGAACTGTCGGGCGCCGCGCCGATCGTCGCTGGCCCACTCGCTGGCGGGGACACGATGGACAATGGTGTGAAGGAGCTTGCGGCAGTCGGGGCAGATCAGTTCGGTCGCGCCGTTGATGTGCACAAAGGTCGGCCCGCGAGTGGGCACGCAGCTGCGGCAGCCTTCATACCGCCACCGCAAATGACGATGACAGAGGACCAGCGGCAGAGCTGTGTCGCGATCAAGGTAAGCCCCGCCTGCCTTTCGACCTTCTTCAAGGCAAGTGGGACACCAGCAAGAGTGCAGAGGGTCCAGGGCATGTCTGGCCCGATCGGTGCAGCGCAGCCAATCCACGGCAAGGTTCGGCCAAGCCCGTCGGAGTTCCAGCGCGGCCACGCATTCCGGAGCCAATGCGAACGCCTCAGCGATACGATCCCGCTCGCCGGAATCGAGTTCGACGTCCACGCCGCCAGGAGCGACGTCGCCGTTCCGCAGCAGGCTGGCACGCAACCCCTCCACTTCCATGTCGCAGACCGCCGCAGTTCTGCCCAGCCAGGACGAGATCAGCTCGTCCGGATGCGGACGCGGGGCGACCGGCAGCGGGGATGCGTCGACTACCATCGCTCATGCAGTGCCCACCGCGCCCGACCCTGGCCGCCCTCGTCGTTTCGCGATCTCCTTCATGGTGACGCTGGGAAGGACAAGATCATCGGCGTCCAAGTCTTCGGGACCGATCATCTCCGCGCCCCGCCGGATCGCCCGAACGGCGAGGTTCTCAACAAGCCGGAAAATACGGCCGGTATTCCCGTCGGTCAGCTCCAGCAGCCTGGCCCTGAACAAGTCCTCGGCGAGCGGCGACGGATTTCGGAGCGGCAGGATGGCGGCCAGCGTCACCAAGAGCAGCCGAAAGGCTTCGTCATCTCGCCAGCGCACGAGCTCGATCGCATCGAAGCGATCGGCGAGCGCTGCGTCCGTCAAGAGCGCCGCCCTCGCCTCGTGGTTGCCCGTGCAGACCAATGGCATTCGCAGGTCGTTGGCGAAGTAGCGGATCGTGTTCAGGAAAATGCGTTGCTGGCGCGGTGTGCAGGCCAGCATATGGTTGATCTCGTCAAGTAACAGCATGCGCGCGCCGACCTGCCCCATCAACCGGCGCGTAAGCTGCCGGGCGCGTCCGAGATCGGACCCACCAGCGAAGCCCGCACCCAGCGCGGCCAGGATCTCGTCGTAGAACTCGCCCTCGGTCGGCTCCGGCGGCAGCTGCACGGCGACGACCGGGACGGTCGCCAGCCCCGTTCTGTCATCGAAGGTGCGCGGGTTTTCGTCCGCGAACCGCTCGACGATATGCGATTTGCCCATCCCTGTTTGCCCGAAGACGAGAAGGCAGGGCATGCGGGTGCGAGGCGGGTGCGCCAGCAACTCGCCCAGCATCGACCGGACCTTCTCCGCCTTCGGAAAACCGACCCAGCGATCCTTGCGTATCCATGCGACACGCTCATCGTCCGGCCAGAGCGCCTGGTCGCGGTAGCCTTCCGCCAGATGCGCGAATTTGGTCATCCTCTCTTCTCGTCGACCAAGAACGGAAGGTCGCCCAGTGGAGGCGCGGGTGGCGGGCATTGGCCAGACACAGGCGCCGGCTGGGCACGCTTTGGCAGATCAGAGTGCTTGGCCGCGCGGACGCGTTGAGCGTCCGCGAGCGCCGTCGCGGTGCGCTGCATGGCGAGCCGGGCCGCCTTAGTCTTGCGGGCAGCCTCGGCGACGATGAAGCGCTGCGTCTCGACAGCGTCAAAGATGAGCTGCTCGTTGACAGCCCCGCGGCCCCGCTCGCGCAGGGTACGCTGCGCCTCCAGCTGCTCCCAGCGGGTGATCGCTGGCCGGCGAAGGTCGCGGTACGGCACCTCAAGATGGTCACCGTCCGGCAGCTCGAGCCAGATCCGTGAAAGGTCGCGCGGGTCCCACCGGACGGGCAGCTTGCCGCCGGGTCGGGTGTAATGGCAGGACAACGCATCATCCCAATAGTGGGTATTGAACAGCTCGATCCCTTCGCGCGTGACCGCCCGCACCTCGCAGGGCAGAAAGTCGAACAGGAACGCGGCCGGATCAGCGGGCAGCCGCATGAGTTCCGTCCGTCGCTCAACCGCTTCGTCCCAAGCGGTCGCAGGCGGGATGCCGAGCCCGCGGTGAATATCTGCGTGGTACGGCCCGATAATTTCCCCGGCGAGCCAGGCCTCGATCTCCGCCAGCGTCATGCACGCCTTACCTTCGGCCTGGTAGTCGCCGCGCTCGGCGACGTTGGAAAAAGTGGTGCCGGGCAACAGGTGGACGGCGCCCATCATCGTCCCGATCAGCCGCTCGATGTGCGCACCATAATGGGGACGCTTGCGAGGCCGGTACTCGAGCGCGATCGAGTAGGTACGGCAGCCGCGCTTCAATGCCTTCGAATGGTGCTCCCGCGCATTGTCGAGGTGAAGACGGTCCATCAGGCCCTGATTGCCCCATGGCGCAGACATGCCGCGTTCGGCGAGCTAGGGGTCCTTCGGCAGCACGGCGTGGCGCATGGCCATCCCAACCGACACCGCCGACGGGTGCAGCATCGTGAGGTGGAAGCCCGGCACCGTCCTGCTCGCAATGTCGATCATGAGCGTGATCCACGGCCGGCCGATCGGCCGACGGTACACGTCGTCGACTGCGATTACGTCGACGAGCGTGTGGTCGGACTGCACGAGTTCGAGTGCGTAGCCTGCCTCAAGGCGGCCGCGCACCGGCCGAAACCGGTCGGCCGCCGCCTTGGTGCCCTCGCGTGCGGCGATGATGTCCTCCGGCGGAAGCGCCGCGATGCGAGCGCGCAGTGCCTTTACGCTCGGGATTGGGACGCCGGCCTTCAGGCACTCGTGACGCAGCCAACGTCGCAAGCTAGCTACGCTCGGCTTCTCCGCGGTGAGATAAACCTCGCGGAGCGCTCGGCGGATCAGGTCTTCCTGTTCGCTCAGCAACCGGCGCTCGCCCCGTACCCGACCGCGCTTGCCCGGGAGAAGCGAGGCGAGCTCCGGTGAAGCGCGGTACGCCCGGATTAGTTCGAACAGGCGGGAGCGTCCAAGACCCAAGGTGGCTGCAGCGTTCGCTGCGGTCTGGGCATTGATCGTGACCTTGGCGGCAAGAGGCCGGATCACGAGTTCCCGGCGATGGGCCTCGCTAAAGGCTGCGTCACTCGCACCGTCCGTTCCCGCCTCGCGCATCGGTTCACAACCCTGCCGCTTGGACTGCGGACAAAGTCTATCTTCAGGGGATGAGTCCAGCGTTTCGGGAGCAGAATGCCCGGGCGAACCGGCAATCAAGGCCGCAGTCCACCTATTCAGGAACTGCGACATCGGGACCATACACGTGCCCCTTTATTCCAGGAAGGGATATTACTGGAATAAACAATGTGCATCTTTGCCGGGTGAACCAGGTCTTGACGGCTTCCCGGATTATCCGCATGATCCGGCCTGTCAGCCTTTCAGGCTGGCTTGCTCCAGGTAACGCTCGGAAACAGACAAACGCAACGCAACAAGACCGCCATACACGCTGAAGACGTCCCGATGTGCAAAGAGAACGGCCGCTAGGCCAAGCGGAGATCCGCAACGCACTGGTGAAGGACAGCCCGCGGGCAGGCGGTTGAAACAGATCCTACCACGGTAACTGCGACAAGATTGGAGCGCCGCTCATGGCGAAGAGCATGGAAATCGTGCCGTCCGGCACGCTGCAGAAGCAGTTCGGCCATTATTCCGACGAGGCGATGATCCGCCCTGTCGGCGTCAGCCGCAACGGCCGGGTGCGCTTCGTCATGGTTCCTGTGGACGAATATGAGCGCCTGCGACGCCGTGAACGGGTCGCCGGGCGCACGGAGGATCTGGATGAAGAAACCCTCGACGCGCTCCGTGCCGTCAAACCCGGGCCAGGCAGCGAAGAAGCCGAAAGGCAGTTCCAAGCTGCCGGAGCCGGGTGAAGTCCTTAACTACAGCTATCTTTGGGAGCGTGAGTATCGCGAGGGTCGCGACGAAGGGATCAAGGACCGACCTGTCGCCGTCGTGCTGATGACAGTCAGCCGCGATGGTCTTCCCCTCGTCCATGTCGTTCCCTTCACGACCAAGGAGCCCGGCGCCGACGACGTCGCGATCGAGATGCCGCAAGCTGTTCGCCGGCAGCTCGGGCTTTCCGGCGAGCGGTCGTGGATCGTGGTCAGCGAGTGGAACCGCTATGCGTGGCCGGGCTACGACACGCGGCCGATCCCCGGGCGCGAGCCGTCCACCAGCTACGGCTTCCTGCCCTCCAGCCTGCTCCAGCGCGTCCTCGATACGATGGTGGCGGTCGGGATCGGTCGGCCGGTCGACCGCGACTGAATAGTCAGGTGGCTTGTCCCCGTACCGTCGAGATGGCCTAAGGCGATCCGTTGTAAATGGGCGAATAGCTTGTGTTGGGGGAAGGCACAGATGCGAACACGGAACATCGCTTGCATAGTTGGGCTGGCGGCCCTCGCGGCCTGCTCGGGATCACCGGAGTCGATGCTTCAGAGCGGTGATCCCAAGGTTTGTGTCTCTGATGCCATTCTGTCTCAGGCGTATGACGTCGTCCGAGAGAACGCGCAGGCGCCCCGCGACGAGCTTCTCGCCGAGCGATATGACGAACTTAAAGCCGGGTGGCTGGCCAAGCTTTCCTTCGTTGCTGGCGACGTGACCAGTACCTCTGTGGACCGTGCAAACCAGAGCGTCGAATGCTCGGGCACACTTCATATCTCTGCTGAAGGGGTGGAGGGTAGCGAAGATGCGCCGTTCGCATACCAGGTGAAGGCGAACCTTTCGGATCCTCGCAGCCCGATCATCTCCGTCGACGTGTCAGCACTCCGCGGCCCGCTGGCTACGATGCTTGGCAAGGTTGCTCGGCCGGACATTGTAAACGCCCAGTCGAGCCGCGACGAAAGCGATGATGCCCTGACCAAGCTGGATGAGGATGAGGTGAGGAATACGCCGGGTGCGCTCGAAAAGCTGCAGGCCCGGTCCCGAGAAAACTTGGTCCAGAACAATTTCAGCGCTTCGGAGCTGGCGCTGGTGGACCGTGTCTACTCCTCCCACATGATGTGTGCTGCCTCGGACGCACGCAATCGTGATGCCCACTGCCGCAAAGAGCGGCGTCTCGAGCAAGAAGCGAAGTCGATCGACTTGTGCCGAACCGCGGGCAACGAGTGGTATCATTGCTCACGCGAAGCCGAGCTCCAGGAACAGAGGGACGCGCTTCGCGGGACCAGAAATGATGATGTCGTCGAAGGCGCGTTCTGACCCACCGCAGGAGGCGAGGTCCAGCAAGTGTCTATAAGATCCTACGTAACCAGACAGTTCCGCGCTTATGCCTGGGCCGTTCTCGTTGGGGAGCGAGGTAACGACACCGGGCAACCCCGGTATATAGGCGGCCCTACATGCGACGAAGCTATCGGCGACCTACTTGTTCTTCTAGGTACGTGCTCCAGGCCTCTAAAAGCTTGGATCATCTCGGATCTCGATACGTTCGGGCACGGTGACCACGCGCTCTTGATCGAAACAACTGACGGTGCCGTTGTTGTACGCGGCGGGCTCACTTCTGGTTACAACGGCCAAGGTGCTCGAGCACTAGCGAGTTCAATTAAGCTTCTGGTCGATCGCGACTGCTACCCCGAAGATGCGGTTGTAAGAAGAGACGTCCTTTTACGCGCGAGACACTGTGCGCTCTTGGATGAGGATATCGAGCTCATTCGCAATGGTGGTGACGTACGACGGAGGCAGCACTTCACTCATTACCTCGACGCGCCTTACTTTCGTGAGAGAAGGACTTGGGAGTACGGCCGACCCGTCCTGCCCTTATCCTTGCTTCATCCTTCTCTACGCTCAACCGCGCAGGAGTTCTTTGTAAAGCCAGACCAGGTTCTGCGTGACGTCGCTCGAGACATCGAGCATCGAGTGAAAACGCAGCTGCCCAAGGGCAGGTCAAGGGGTCAGCGCGAGGGTGCATTTTGGAACAACGCCTTCTCTGAGGACAACGCACCTCTCGTATGGCCCGACTTAGAGAAGGGCGAGGTAATCGCGCGGGTGAAGCTCTTTGAGGGGGCCTTTGGCACGATCAGGAACCCCCGTGCGCATCGACCGGATGTACCAGACGATCACGCGTTCGAAGAACTTCTACTCCTGAATATGCTATTGAGCTTTGTCGATGAGGCCGAACCACGACAGATGGACGGGACCAGCGAAACGATGGAAAACGGAGTCCCTCCCGCTTCCGAGGAACGCACTAGCTGATGCCTGACGACATCGTGCCAGCGTACCCGGGTTCGGCGGCGAGCGCCTGGCAGATCCTCAACCTCGCACACGAGTTTCGCGGTAGCTGCTTGCATCTGATGGCGCGGTCTCACGGATCGGAGCCACACCAGCTCGCTCCGGCCCGCGTTTTAGCGATCCACGCGATCGAGCTCTACCTGAACGCGCTGATGCTTGATGCTGGCGAGACACCCCAAGCAGTCCGTGGGCTGCAGCACGACCTCGGGGCGCGCGCGAAGCGAGCGGGAGAGTGCGGTCTCGTCCTGCGCCAGCGGACGGCCGATCATCTGCACCGGCTTACCAGCGGGAGGGAGTACCTGACAGCCCGCTATGGACCAGAGCTGTCAGGGACGCTGTCGCAGCTCAACAGGTTGACGGCGACGCTTGAAGAAGTCGCGCAAAAGGTCACGCAGCTTGTTAACAGGAGGATCGAGGCACGGTTTGCGAGCCGGGCATCAGCGTGAAGGGGCAGAGTGGCATACAATCCTGAACAGATCGCGGAGGAGTTCTTCGAAGCCGTCCGTCGGGTCCATGCTTTGGGGGCCGGCACGCCTGAGACCGCCTACTATCCCGCGCTGAACACCCTGTTCGAGCGCGTGGGGGCTTCCCTCCGGCCCAAGGTGCTGCCCGTGTCGCAGCTCGCCAACACCGGCGCCGGCAGCCCCGATTTCGGTTTGTTCGCAGCGCGGCAGATTCAGAAGGGCGCACCGCGGCCGGGGCAGGCGCCCGAGCGCGGGGTAGTAGAGGTCAAGGGCGTCGCCGATGACAGCCTGTTCAAGTCGACACCCAAGCAGCTGACTAAATACTTCGAAGGCTATGGACTGGTCCTCGTGACCAACCTGCGCGCCTTCCAGCTGGTCGGACGCGGACCCGACGGCCAGGCCGCACGTCTGGAGGCGTTCGCGATCGCGCAGAGCGCGCCCGAGTTCTGGTCCCTCGTTCAAGAGCCGGCTGAAGCCGCCAAGTCAGTCGGCCGCGCGTTCGTCGAGTATCTTCGGCGCGCCTTCACGCAGAACGTCGCTCTCGTTCAACCCAAGGACGTCGCGTGGTTTCTGGCATCCTATGCTCGCGACGCACTGGCTAGGGTCGAGGCCGCTGGTGATCTGCCGGCGCTTAAGACGATCCGTACCGCGTTGGAGGATGCCCTCGGGATCACCTTCGAGGGCGAGAAGGGTGATCACTTCTTCAGGTCCACCCTCATCCAGACGCTCTTCTACGGGTTGTTTTCGGCGTGGGGCATCTGGGCGCGCACCACACCGCGCAACCCTGCGCGGTTCGATTGGCACTCGGCTGCATGGACCCTCCATGTGCCGTTCGTGGCGACACTGTTTCAGCAGCTCACCGCTCCGAAGCACATCAAGAAGCTGGACCTCGTCGAGGTGCTCGACTGGACCGGCGAGACGCTCAACCGGATCGACGCCAAGGAGTTCTTGAAGCGCTTCGAGGAAGGACGCGCTGTCCAGTACTTCTACGAGCCCTTCCTCGAGGCGTTCGATCCCAAGCTCCGGAAGCAGTTCGGAGTCTGGTACACGCCGGTCGAGGTGATCGACTACATGGTCGCGCGCGTCGACCGTGCTCTCAAGCACGACCTTGGCATTTCGGATGGGCTCGCTGACGAGCGGGTCTATGTCCTCGACCCCTGTTGCGGCACCGGGGGTTTCTTCAACTCCGTCCTGCGCCGGATTGAGGCGAACCTGGCTGCTCATGGGCTCGGTTCTGCCGTCGCGGATCGACTGCGAAGTGCCGCCTGCAACCGGGTGTTCGGCTTCGAGATCATGCCGGCGCCCTTCGTTGTCGCCCACATGCAGGCGGGCATCACGCTCTCGAACATGGGGGCGCCGATACCCGACGATGCGCGGCCGGGGATCTACCTGACCAACGCCCTCACCGGGTGGGAACCGCACACGAACAAGCCCCTGCCCTTCGCGGAACTGGAGGAAGAGCGGGCCTCGGCCGATGCCGTGAAACAGACCAGGCCGATCCTCGTCGTACTCGGAAACCCGCCCTATGACGGCTTCGCCGGCGTGTCCTCCAATCCGGAGGAGCGGGCGCTCTCGAACGAGTACCGGAAGGTGAAGAAGGTCGCCCCCGCCCAGGGCCAGGGCTTGAACGAGCTCTACGTCCGCTTCTTTCGAATGGCTGAGCGGCGTATTGCCGAGAAGACGGGCCAGGGCGTGGTGTCGTTCATCTCCAACTACAGCTGGCTGGACAGCTCCAGCTGCTCCGGCATGCGGGAGCGATATCTGGAGGCATTCGACACGATCAACGTCGATTGTCTGAACGGGGACAAGTACAAGACCGGGAAGCGCACGCCTGATGGCTCGGCCGACCCATCCGTGTTCGCGACCACGGCCAACCCTGCCGGCATCCAGGTGGGCACGGCGATCGTCACGATGGTGCGCCACCAGGATCATCAGCCGACCGATGTGATCGGCTTCCGTAACATCTGGGGCGCCGGCAAGAGGGAGGCGCTTGCCGCGACGGCGGAAGCCGACCCGGCGACCCTCTACGAGTCCGTGGCTCCGACCTTGCCGATGCGATTGCAGTTCATGCCGTTCGACGTCGATCCGGCGTACTTTGAATGGCCTCTGCTACCCAGCTTGCTGCCTGTCGGGTTTCCGGGCGTCAAGACGAGTCGGGACGAGTTCCTGGTCGACGTCGACCGGGACGCGCTTGAGCGCAGGATCGAGCGTTATCTCGACCCGAAGACGACGGACGCCGAGCTCGCGAAGTCGCACCCTGCTCTCGTGAACACGACCGAACGGTACAACGCGGCAACCACGCGCAAAGCGCTGATCGAGCGGAAATATCAACTCGGCCAAATCGTGCGCTATGCCTACCGGCCCTTTGACGTTCGTTGGGCATATTGGGACCCCGACACCAAGCTGATTGACGAGAAACGCCCCGAGTTTTTCGCCAATGCAGAAGTAGGAAACCGATTCCTCACGGCCGGCGTCCGGAACCGCATGGGGGTCTATTACAAGCCCCAGTCCGTCAGCGTTCTCGGCGATCACCACCTTGTCGAGAGCAACGTGTCGATCTTCCCGGCCCGGGTTCGTCAGGACACCCAGAATGTCGAGCCGAACCTCGCCAAGTCGGTGAAGACGATGCTGGCCGAGCGGGATCTCACGAGTGACCAGCTGTTCGACCACGTTCTCGCCACCCTGAATGCGCCGGTCTACGAGGCGCGGTACATCGATGCCCTTCGTGTCGACTGGCCTCGCATCCCGATCCCGGCGTCGAACGAGACGTTCGCGCGCTCTGCGGCGCTGGGGGCAAGACTTGCGGCTCTCCTCGATGTCGAGGTGGCCGTGGATGGTGTCAGCCGCGGGGCGCTGTTGCCGGGACTGTCCTCGATCGGATTGCCCTACGGCTCGTCCTACGAGGTCACCGCGGGCTGGGGTTCGGTACAGCGGAAGGACAGCGGAACGCGACTGATCATGCCCGGCGCGGGCATGGCGACAGAAAGGGAGTGGACCGAGGCGGAACTGGAGGCTCTGCGCCAGATCGCAACCCGGCACGGCCTTTCGTTGGCTGCATTGCTGGACGTCACCGGTGATAGAGCCGTCGACATCGAGATGAACGGGACGGCGGGTTGGCGGGCTGTGCCGTCCAAGGTGTGGAGCTACACTGCGGGCGGCTACCAGGCCCTCAAGAAGTGGCTTTCGTACCGCGAAACGGCGATTATGGGGCGACCGCTTCGTGGTGAAGAGGTGCTTCACTTCGCACAAACGGCGCGTCGGATCACAGAGATCCTCGCTATGGGACCGGCGCTGAATGCGACGCATGACGAAGCGCGAGCGGACGCGATCGTCTGGACCGCGAGGGATGAAACGGGCCAGGTCGTCGTCGATGACAGCGAGGTGGAGCAGGTCGATGGTGAGGAGGAGGCTCTCGTCACTGACGATGCTTCGGAGGCGCCGTGAAGCACGCGCCGCTGGCCGCCCTACCGGTTGCAGCGATGCTGGTCGTGGCGGGTGTGTATGGAGCCGTAGAAAGTCGGCGCTCTGAGGCACCTGTTGCGGAAGCCCAGTCGCGAGCAAGGCAGGCGGCTCAACAGGCGGTGCCGCAGACAATCTTCGTCAAGCCGTGGGACAAGTACATTGAGTGCGGTGTTCAGCAACGCGATTTGCGTGAGTGCCGTCGGGAATACTGGCCGGGGCAGGTCTACCCGGATGAGGCAATCCCGGGCGAGAGGGAGCCCGGTCTAGTCTGGCGATGCGAGAGCGAGCGACGTGACAGGGGATCTCCACCTCAGAAGGTGTGCTACGCCGATGCCAGCGACGCGCGCAAGCGTGCATACCCCTGCCCTCAGACCGTCACCGGTCCCCGCCTCTCGATGGACGAGCCGGTCTGCGCCCCGGCGAAGTCCGTTCGCAATGGTGGGAAAGCCTGACGAGCAGCACTGGATAGTGCTACGCTAGGCTCGGAAACGGGGAGACGGCGGGGTGAAGGTAGCGTTCCTGATCGCGTTGGCGGTGGTGTCGCAGCCCGCTTTGGCGAAGGGGAGATCCGGTGTCACGGGCTTCACCTGCACCGCGAAAAACGGCGAGACCAAGCGGCTCAACGTGGATCTGAAGCGCGGCCGGTACGACCAGGGCGAGGGTAAAAAGCGGCTCGCGCGCGTGACCGACGGCACGATCGTGATCGACGCCCCGAACCCGGACCTGATGCGGACCTCGATGGGTCCGGTGCTGCGGACCGTCTCGCTTGATCGCACGACGCTCGTGCTGACGGACGAGACCCTCATCCCCGATCGCTCCATCAATCGCACCACGAGCTATCAGTGTGCCATGGGGCCGGCTGTCGACTTTACCGCCGGTCGGCGGTTCTAATGGCTGTGGAGCAGGCGCATAGCCCCGATGGCAGCGCTTCGAACGACAGCCACACTCTCACGTGGTCCGTCGACGGCTCAAGGTTCGAGCTGCAGGTTGGCAGCGACGCGGCGCGGCTCTGCCTGCCGGACGGGCAGCTGATCGATCTAACGAACCGGGAGTGGGCGGGTCTCGCCAACGCGATCGGGATGGTCGTGAAGACGCCCAAGCAGGTCACAAAGCCGGTCGCGAGGAAACAGTCCACCCAGGAGAAGGGGATCAACACCGGCGTCCGCTGGACCGAGGGCGACGACGCGGACCTGCTGCAGCGCTGGTCGAACGGGGCCACGCTCTCCGAGCTGATGACCCGCTTCGACCGTAACGAGGGTGGCATCACGTCGCGCTTGGTCAAGCTGAAGGCAGCGCCGACCCGGGAGGACATCCGCGTCGAGAACGAAAGGCGCCGGGAGGGCTGAACCCGCGTGAACGTGATCTCGCCCCCGTTGTCGCCGGCCCGTCCGGTCGGAGACGCGCCCGCCGCGTCGATCTGGGCCGAGACGCGCCGCGTCGTCCATGCGCGCGACTGTTATCGCTGCACCAGCTGCGGCTGCGAAGTCGGCCGCGACGCCGATGTTCACCACCTGTTGCCGCGGTCAATGGGCGGGACGGACGAGCTCGCGAACCTCGTGACGCTCTGCGACGGCTGCCACGCGGCTCATCACCCGATGCTTGCAGGCGGTCTGGCGCGGCGCGTGATCGAGCGCTGGGCTGTCCGCTTGGCGCGTCTCTTCGGCGGCGCACACGAGCTCGATCAGGCAACCGAGTATCTCGGCCCGGGGCTCCGCCTACTAGGCGTTGAGCGGTTCCGGGAGGGCCAGCTGGCGGTCGTGCAGGCCGCCCTGCAGGGCAAGTCGGTCCTGGTCGTTCGTCCAACGGGATCGGGCAAGACGCTCTGCTTCCAGCTGCCGGCGATCCTCCGGGCTGGACCGACCGTGGTGGTCTCACCCCTCAAGGCTCTCATGAGTGAGCAGGTGGCGTCGTTGCTCCGCAAGAAGGTCCCCGCCAGCTTCGTCAACAGCGACCTCTCGATGGAGGAGAAGAAGCTCCGCTACAGCCTGCTTCGCCGCGGTGCGATCAAGCTGCTGCACCTCGCGCCCGAACGGTTTTTCGTTCGGAGCGAAGCGGAGCGCGCGCGTCTTGCCGAGCTTCGTCCTGCCTTCCTAGTGGTGGACGAAGCTCATTGCGTCGACCAGTGGGGAGCGGACTTCCGGCCGGAGTATAGCCGGTTGGGCGATATCCGGCGTCAGCTCGGCAACCCGCCCGTTCTCGCCTTCACGGCGACGGCCGGGCAGGAGATGCAAGCGCGGATCCTCGCCTCGCTCGGCGCTGAAGACGCAGAAGTGTTCGTCAGCGGGGTCGACCGGCCCAACATCACGCTCCTGCGCTGGGCCGTCGCTGAGGACAGCAGGGCAGCGAAGATCGCGCAGCTCCTCGCGTTGCCGTTGCCCGAAGGCGGCAAGGCGATGGTGTTCGTGCCCTCCGCCCGGGTTGGAGAGGATCTGCAGGCCGCGCTTCGTAGCCTGGGCATGAACGTCCCGCTCTACCATTCGCGGCTCGGCCGACCATTCGAGCGCGAGCAGCTGGTCAAGCGCTTCACCAACCAGAGCGAGCCGGCGATCGATCGCATCATCTCGACGTCGGCGTTCGGCATGGGGATCGATGTTCCGAGCCTCAGGCTCGTCATCCACTGGCAGGCTCCCGCATCGGTCGAGGACCTGATGCAGGAGCTCGGCCGCGCCGGACGCGATGGCCTGCAGGCGGTCTCGATCGTCATGCACGACAATGCGTCCGACGGCCGCGACGTGAAGCGGCTCCGGTTCATGGCGGACCTCGCCGGCAAGGACCAGGAGCAACCCGATCCGGCTGCGCGCGAGAGCCGCATGCGGAAGATCGACCAGGTGTCCGCGATGATGCGCGAGGAGAGCTGCTATCGCCGGCAAATGGTCGACTATTTCGGGGGCAAGCAGCGCCAGCGCCGATCGCTCGCGGTGCGGATCCTCGAATGGCTGTTCTCCACCCGATCACGGGTGAAGAGGACGGCGCATTGCTGCGACTTCTGCGATCGAGAGAAGATCGGCTCCGAAGTGGACTATACGGCGATGCTGCTGGGGGCAGGTGCGCGGCGCTGAGCGGCAACTCCTGTTCGTTTTCGACGCAGTTCCCGTTGCGTGTCTTTAGGCCAAGGTTAACGCAGATGCGATAAGCCCGTCATGGAGGCCTGCATATGGACAACGAGACGATCCTCGCTGCAACCGCGCTCGCCCGCGAGGCGCTGGCCCTCCTCGATAGCGTCGGTGCGTCGACGTCAGCCTGCTTTCTCCAGCAGGCGATCGATGTGATGACCGACGCCCCAATCCCGACGACGATCGAAGAGGTCGAGGCCGCATTTGCCACGCCGGAGTGCGCCGCGCTTCTCGAACGGCTTGAGCGGTACTGAGCGAGCGTGTCGATGTCGGACCCCAGCAGCACGCCCAAGCGCCGGCAGCCGAGCGCCGAGATCCTGCGCTTTCTTGACGATCACCGGCTCGACCATACGCCAGACCACTACGCATCCGCGCACCGCTACCTCTTCGGGAACGATCGCGCGCTTGAAGCTGGTGTCCAAGCGATCATCGACGGCGGGGTCAGGATCAGCCCCGCCGAAGTCGAGAAGCTCGGGGCTGCCGTCACGCCGGAACCTGAGAACGACGTCGCGCCCCAGCTCGATCAGGTCACCGTTCGGGTCCTCGACATTATCCGGGACACACTTGATGCGACGGGCGGTCTCAATCGGGATCTCGTCAAGGCATCTGCGGCCTTGCTGGCCGACGATGCGGCGAACGTCCGCGTGGTTGTCGGCGCTATGATCGAGCGCACCGCCTCGGCCGAGAAGCGCCTTGGCGAGGCGACGCAGCAGGCGCAGCGGCTCCGCCAGGAGCTCAACGCGCTGCGGAGCGATGCGAACAAGGACCGTCTCACGGGACTGCTCAATCGCGCCGCCCTCGAGGACTATCTCGCCGCTGCGACGGACGGTTGTGTCGCGATGGTCGATGTCGATCACTTCAAGACGGTGAACGACACCCATGGCCACGGTGTGGGCGATCGTGTCCTGAAGGCGGTCGCAAGCGCGCTGGCGGACGCCTGCGCGCCGCACGTCGTCGGGCGTTGGGGCGGAGAAGAGTTCGTCGTCCTCTTCGAGCGTAGCGACCTGGTTGCGGCACAGGCGAAGGTCGATCAGGCACGGAGCGTCCTCGCTGGCAAGCGGCTCCGCCTTCGCGAGAACGACAAGCCGCTTGGATCCGTGACGTTCTCGGCCGGTGTCGCGGCGCGTCGTGGCCGTTTGCCCGAGGACTGGATCTCCGCAGCGGATGAGCTGCTCTATCGAGCAAAGGCGCAGGGCCGGAACCAGGTCGTCGCGGAACGCGCCCTCGTCGACGTCGCGGCGGCCGTGGCCCGCTGATCGCGGCTCAGGCGTCGATCTCAATGAGATTGTCGGGCGGGGTCTCCTCCTGTCGGACCATGGCGCCGGCATAGGGCCGGATCAGCTCCGTCGCCTCGTCCAGCGAGCCGTCGAGCCATGTCGTGAACGCCGTCGGCTGCAGGATCGCAGGCATCGCCTTCTCGTGCCACGGCCGAACGAAGTCGTTCGGGCTGGTAGTGACGAAGGCGTAGGCCTCGCCTCTCTCGGTCGGCCTCCACAGGCCCGCGAAGAAGCCGATCGGCTGATCCTGGAGGGCAAACCACATCTGACGCGGCTTGCCATCGTCGCCCTTTCCCCCCTCCGGGTGCGGCTCCGCGAACCAGGTGAACGGGACGATACACCTCCGGGCGGGTATCTTTAACGAGCCACCCCACAGTGGCGAGCGAAGGTTCCTCGCATTCGTCACGTACTTGTCGAGCTTGACCTCAGGGTTGCGCTTGCTGGGCACCTGGGTGGGGAAACCCCACTCCATAAGGACCATCTCCAGCGGGCGATTGCCGGCAGAGCTCCGGCGCACGACCGGTCCCATCCGCGCCGTCTTTTTGCCGGTCGGGAAGATCTCCCGCGTCGGAGGGAATACCTCATCCGGCGCAAAGGGCGGCTCTAGGCCGCACGCCCGCATGACAGCGGCCTGCTTCGCGGAAATCCGGTATCTATTGCACATGGGATGAACCTGCGCGCTGGCGCGGCCGCGCGCAATCTCCGATCCCAAGTGCCACTGTAATGCGAAGTGCAATGCGCCTTGCAGTGCAGTCTGAAAGGCGGCGGTAGGCGCAACGGTCGCCGCCCTACTATTGCCCCGGATCACTCTCCCCAACCGGCTCTGGCTTTGGGGCGTGGCGCGGCGACATGAACTCGGCCCACAGGAACATGTCGCTGTTGATCAGCTCGAAGACGGCGTTGATGGTAGCCTCGCGAGACGGAAGCCCGAAGTTACCCTTGATCCGCTCAACAACGTCCAGCGATGTGGGGGATAGCGCCACGGTCGAACGCCGGTAGCCGGCATCGTACTCACGCTGTTTCTTGCGTCGCATCGACGCGGTGCTCGGCTTGAGCACCTCTCGTTTTCGGGTCTTCGTCATGGCCCGTTGTAGCGACTCGCCGGGCTAAGTCGATTCCAGTCTCGTCAGGAGACGCCCTGGCCGGGGAAGTGGCTCTGGACAAAGGCGGTGGCGAGTGAGGCTGCTGCAGCGCGAGCGGTCGCCTCGACGCGTTCGGCCGTCAGGTCCTCGGCGGCCGCGAGATCGGCGATGCCCTTCCCGTAGCCGCACTGGACCATGATCTGGTCGAAGAAGGTGATGGCGGTCGTGCAGGCCGAATGGAACTTCGGGTCGAAGTAGCTCATGTGCGAGTAGGCGATGTCCACTGCGAACATGGCGCGGACCGGATCGATGCCCAGCGCTTCAACAAATTGATCGATGATCGGACCCGTCAGGGGCGTGGTCCCGGCTTTCAGTTTGTTGGTGAGGCTGAGGCTGCGTCCAATGCGCGACGCCATCTCCTTGTTCGGGATGCGTTGGCGCCGCCAAGCCTCGACGATAAGTTTCCGGTAGCGGTCAAGCCGCTCCGTTCGCTGCACGTCTGTCTGTTCCAGATCCCGCATGTCACAACCCCCCAGGGTGTCGCGGACGACTATACGGCGGTATAGACGGGAGGTGTCAACCCTCTTTTAACGAACAAGTTCCGTCCGTTTTGGATGTAAGATGCGGAAAGATGCTGAGCAGCCCAACGGTCATCGTAAATTGGGTCGCTGCCGGCTTGCCGTCGTCCCCTCCGGCGCGGATGCGGGCCGCTTGGAAGAGCTCCTTCTGGCTGTGCTGGACTCGAAGCGTGACCCTGATGTCGCCCGACTCGTCGAACTCGCGGGCTCGCGCCAGCAGCTCGCCCACGTCAGGCGTAGCCATGAAATATTCCAGCCCTTTCATTGTAGTAGCAGAGATCGGCTCAAACCGCTCGACGGCAATCGAGTGCGAGCGCATGGCATTGGCGGCCAGCTCGAAGAGCCGCGGTCCGACCCGAAACGTGTAGATTACCTGTGCCATGTCTGCGGCGCACCCTATGCCTCATCGGGCGCGGGTTCCAGCGATCCGGCAAACCGGTAAGGAAAAGAAACAGGCGTCGACCGCGGCGTCGTCGCGTCCTGCGTTGACGCGGATCAACCTTGGATCGGCCCCAATAGTGTAACCGGGTTACACTGTGAGTAATGGGCTTACACACCCGTGCAGCCCGCTTACATCAAGATATAATCCCGTTACACAGAGTGTGTAGTTATTTGAGCAAGTTCACTTAACGCTTGCACCAAGCATAGGTTTCCAGTTCCTTAACAATGACGACGCGGATTGCTTCGTCTTGTTAGGGAGAAAACCATGTCTGCACTCGCGCTTCAGAAGGACCGTACGAACGGCATCCTTCTGGGCCTGGCGATCATCGCGGTCGTGATGATGCTGGGCGCTTCGGCCGCCTTCGCCGGCGCCGATACCACCTTCAATACCGCTCTCACGAAGTTCACGGACTTCCTCGAGGGCTCGGGCGGCAAGATCATCACCGTGATGAGCCTCGCCGGCGGCATCGTCGCGCTCGCGTCGGGTCGCTTCAGCCTCGGCCAGGTCGCGGTTCCCGTCGCGGTCGGCGTCGGCGCCGGCACCGGCGTGCCGATCGTCACCTCGACCGTCACCGCGACGATCTGAGGTCGAAGTAACCGCTGGGAGGGCGGTGCGCGCTTATGGACCGGTACACCATTCCTTCGCATCTGGATGACCCGGAGCTGATCGGCTTCTGGACGCTGGACGAGTTCCTCGCGATGGCGATCCCGTTCGTCTGGGGGATCCTGACTCAGCACATCCTGATCGGATTGATGGTCTCACTCCTTGGGTGGTGGGGTTTTCGCAAACTGAAAGCTGGGAAAGCCTCCTCGTGGGTTCTCCACATGGCTTACTGGCACCTCCCCCAAGGGTTTACCGGTCTTAAGGCGACACCGCCTTCCCACCTTCGCGTGATGGTGGGCTGAGATGGATTACAGTGTCGGGCTCGCGCAGTCGCAGCGGGTCATCAAGCAGCGCAATACCCTCGGGATTGTCGCCCTGGTCCTCGCCGCGCTGGTGGTGGTCCTGTTCCTGGTCGGAGCGACCCGCGATCGCGAGATTGTCCTCCAGCCGATCGTGCGGACCCCGCTGACACTCTCGTCGAGCGGCGTGTCCGAGGATTATCTCGAGATGGTCACGCGCGACACGGCGCTGATGGCGCTCAATCGTAGCCCCGAGAACCTCGATTACTGGATGAAGTCGATCCTCGCGATCGCCACGCCGGAGTCGCACGGCGCTCTCAAGCGCGACCTGATGAAAATCGTCGGCGAGCAGTCCGGCTCTTCGATCAGCCAGTATTTCACCCTTTCCAGCATGAAGGTCGACCCCGAGAAGCTGACTTCCGAGGTCTCCGGCACGCTGCACACCGTCGTCGGCTCGAAGGCGGTCACCGCCGAGCCCAAGACCTTCCGCTTCTTCTGGGCGTACAGCGGCCTTTCCCTGCAGCTCAAGGGCTTCGGGATGGTGACCAAGGACGATGCCGCCAACGGAGGCGACGCATGACGCCCTTTTTCGCTTACGGGCTGATGGCGGGCGGTGCCGCTGTCGCTTCCCGCCTGTGCCTCGTCTCGCGCGGCCTCGGCGCTGGCATGATCGTCATCGGCGCGGTCGCTCTCGCGGCTCCAGCCTGGGCGGACGAGCGCGTGCTCGCCAAGGACAACAGCGAGGTCGCCTGCACCGTCTCCAAGAGCGGCCTGACCCGCGTCAGCCTCAAGGATGATCGGTTCGCCAGCGTGTCCAAGCTCACCACGGGCGTGGAGACCGACGACTTCACCGTCGTGAACGAGCCGACCCGCGGCGACATCTACCTGTCGGTGCCCGAGGGCTTCTCCCGCTCGCGGGTGTCGTTCTTCGGCACCACGGCTAAGGGCTACGTCTACAAGTTCGCGTGCCGTCTCGGTGCCGACGACGCCCAGCAGGTCTTCGTCGAGAACAAGGACATCGTCGGCGAGAACGGCCCCGAGGTCGCCCAGGTCGCTGCTACGCCCCAGGAGGCGTCGGCGTCGCTGGTGCAGGCCATGTACCAGTCGGCGTCGCTCGACGGCTTCGACATCCTGCCGAGTCGGATGGATGCCGTCATGATCGGCACGCTCAAGGTGCAGATGATCTCGGAGTATCGCGGGGCTTCGCTCGCCGGCCGGGTGCTCAAGATCGAGAACAAGGGTCGTGAGCCCGTCTCGCTGGGCGAGGGCACGATCGCCCCGTCCAATGCGATCGCGGTGAGCGTCGCCAATCCTCAGCTCAAACCCGGTGAGGCGACGACGGCCTATATCGTCACGCCTGCCGGTCTCGCGAACGGAGCCCGGCCATGAGCCTCGCAGACATCTTTAAGCGCAAGCCCAAGCAGCTCGATGCCGACCCGGAGGATGGCGACGGCAGCGAGATGATGGCCGGCAACGAGGCCGTCCGAAAAAAGCAGATCCTCCTCATGTCGGGAGGCGCCGCGATCGCGCTGGTGCTGGGCTCCTGGTACATCATGGACGACGACAAGGCGGAGCTGGTCACCGACGCGAGCGGCAAGGAGACCCGGATCGCGACCGACGACATGGTCAACAAGAACATGTCGCAGCGCGAGTGGCAGGCCGCGTCTGAAGCTCAGATGCAATCGATGAACAACCAGCTGAAGTCGGTCGACGGCCAGGCGGCGCAGATGCGCGCGCTTCAGGAGCAGGTTGCGGCCCTCCAGGGCCAGAACTCCTCGATGGCGTCCGACGGGCAGCGCGTCATGGGTGCCTACCAGCAGGAGAACGACCAACTCCGCCAACAACTCGCGGCGCGCAGCGCCCCGGCGCCGGCGCCTGTCCCGGCCCCCATGTACGGGCCGATGGGACCGCAGAACTATCGCGGACCGTCGGCGCCGATGACGGCCGGTGAAGCGGCCGCGGCCGCGGTCGCCTCGTCGCGCCAGATCAAGCTGGTGTCGTTCGAGGGCGGCCCGACCGGCACCGCGACGCGGATCTCGGGTGGCAGCACCAGCTACACCGACAGTCCCAACTACCTTCCGCCGAACTCGATCGCGACGGCGAAGGTGATCGTCGGCGTCGACGCCTCGGCCGGAGTGCAGTCGCAGACCGATCCCCTGCCCGTTGTGCTTCGCATCACCGGCCCCGCGCGGTCGGTGTACCGCGACGGCAAGCTGCTCACGACCCGCATTCAGGGCTGCCTCGTCAACGGCGCAGCGCGCGGCGATCTCAGCAGCGAGAAGGTCTACGTCAAGCTGCAACGCATGACCTGCCCGCAGGCGAACGGCCGCTATGCCGTGTCCGACGTGAAGGGGTTCATCTCCTTCGCGGGCAAGACCGGTGTCCGTGGCCGCGTGGTGAGCCGCGAAGGTGGCCTCGTGGGGCAGGCCTTCCTCGCCGGCGTCGCCGGTGGGTTCGGGCGCGGCTTCTCCGCCAATACCGACGCTATCCTGAATGGCACCAACGTCGTCGTGAACGGCAAGCGCCAGCAGCTCGGCGTCGGCGAGCTCGCGCAGGGCGGGCTCGGCAACGGCGTCGCGCAGTCGGCTGACATGGTCAGCAAGTACCTGATCGAGCGCGCCGAGCAGTACCAGCCCGTCATCGAAATGCCGACCGGCATCAACGTCGAGATCGTCTTCCTCGAAGGCGTCTTCATCCAGAACTGACCCGGCCGCGTCGGGAGCGAGAGGCGTAATGGACATGGCACAAGGATCACTCCTGGCAGCGCTCGGCGGCATCGCGATGCTGACCGGGAGCGCTGCCGCCCCGACTGCGACGCAGGTCGAGGCCGCGCTGAAGGAGCGCCTCCCAAAGACCAAGGTGTCGTCGGTGGACTGCTCCAAGGTCGACGGCTTGTGCGAGGTGGTCGCCGGGCAGAACCTATTCTACGTCGACCGCAGCGCCCGCTTCCTGGTGATCGGCCGCGTGTACGACATGCAGACCCGCCAGGACCTCACCGCGGCGAGGCTCCTCGCGCTCAACCCCGATATGCTCGTCGGCACCGCGGCGCGGGCCAACGCCGCGGCAGAGGCCCCCGAGGCGCCGGCAGCCGGAGGAGGCACCCGCGTCGCCCAGCCGGCGCTAGCGCAGCGGCTCGACCTGTCCCGCCTGTCGGACAAGGGCGCGATCACGTGGGGCAGCGGCCCGCAGACCGTCACCGTCTTCTCCGACTTCCACTGCGGCTACTGCAGGGCGCTGAGCCAGGCGCTGGAGACCATGAACGTCAAGGTGATCGAGCGGCCGATCTCGGTGCTCGGGAGCCGCGAGATCGCGGACCAGGTGCTGTGCGCGCGGGACCGGCACGCCGCGGTGCGCGCCGCCTACGCCCAGGACCCCATCCGTCCCGGGCCGAAGTGCGACACCAGCGGTCTCGACGAGAATGAGGCGTTCGCGCGGGCGCACGGGCTGAACGGCACCCCCGTGATCGTCCGCTCCGATGGTGCGGTGATCGAGGGGTTCAAGCCGAAGGCGGTCCTCGCGCAGTGGCTGAAAGGAGCCAAATCATGAAGAATGCAGTGATCCGCCTCCCGGCTTGCCCGGTGGCCGACTACCGTCCGCGCCGTATGCGGCTCGCCGGCGTCCTCGCCACGGCAAGCCTCATGGTCCTGTCGAGCTGCACGACCTTCGGCACCAACATCAAGGGCAGCTTCGCCTGCGGTGCGCCCGAGGGCGGCAGCTGCGCGCCGGCGACGGTCATCGACGACAAGGCGCTGCTCGAGATCACCGGCGATACGAGCTTCCAGCCCGCGGGTCCGTTTACGGTCCCGGCGCAACGCGCCGCCCCCCAGCGGGTGGCGTTCGCGTCGAGTGCGCCCGCGGCGATGTCGCCCCAGAAGGTCCTCCGCATCGTATTCCCGGCGCACGTCGACGCGCTCGGCCGCTTCCACGAGACCAGCGTGGTCCAGGCGATGGTCGACAATGGCCAGTGGCTCGCCGCGACGAACGGCCATGGACCCGGTCTGGCCGCCACCAGCACGCTGAACGTCAGCCCCGAGATCCTGTCGCAGCTCGGAACGCCGATCCCCGAGCAGGCGCGCGAGGTGTCGGCGGCTGAGACCACGCCGCAGCCCGCTGCGACGGCCGTGGCGTCCGCTCCGACGGTGGGCGCCGTCGCAGCCGCACGAGCGAAGGCGCGCACGGCGTCGAAACCCTCCCCGGCGGCCACGGCCCAGGCAGGCGGTGGCGAGCCCTCCGGATCGCGCCTCGCCTCGACCGCCCCTGCCAATCGTCCGGCGTCCTTCAATCCTTCCGTGGAGAACTGAGACCATGGCGGCGAAGTCAGGCTTCATGTCCCGGCTCCTCGGGGACACTCGCGGGCCTGACCAGGGCACGCCGTCCCACGGAGCGCCGATGCTCTCGCAATGGCTCCCCTATCGGAGCTTCGACCGCAAGTCGGAGATCTTCTACCAGACGGACTCGATCGCTTTCGCGCTGGAAGTCGCCCCGCTGATGGGCGCGGACGAGCGAACCGGCGAGATCATGGCGCAGATGCTGTCGGAGAACATTCCGGCCGGCGCGCGGGTCCAGATCCTCGCTTTTCAGAGCCCGCGCGTCGGCAGCATCATCGCGCGCTACGCCCTGCCCCGCTTCTCGGCCGGTGGTGTGCATCGCAAGATCGCCGAGCACCGCTCCGCGTTCCTACGCTCGGGCGCCTGGTTCACGATGTCGAAGGACGGCCCCTTCCACGTCCGCAATCACCGCATCTTCCTCTCGGTCTCGATCGCCAACGGCAAGGCCACCCCGGCGGAGCTCACCGCGGTCCGCGACAGCGTCGTCTCAACGCTCCAGTCGATCAACGTCCCGTCGAGCCGTCTCGGCCCGGTCGATCTGATCAGCCTGATCGACGACATCACCGCGCCGGCGTTCGACGTCACCGATCATGCGTCGGAATATTCCGAGTACGACCCGATCGCCGACCAGTGCGTCCGGCGCGACGTCCAGACGGTGGTGCAGGCCGACCGGCTGCTGGTGTCGGTCGAGCCGCTGCGCGCGGTGACGAACCTGTCGGGAGAGACCCACTACGAGGAGATCCGGCCGGACACGTTCGACTACCGGTTCTTTTCGGTGCGGAACTTCCCCAACCGCTGGGCGCCGTGGGACGTCCAGAAGGTCATTGGAGACATGTTCTCCGACAAGCTCCGCCCGGGTTGCCCGACACTCACTTCGCTGTGCCTGTGCTACCAGGACGAGCAGGCCGCGTCGTCCAAGGCCAACTACAAGTTCATGCGGACGTCGAGCCTGGCCGACAGCAAATCGGCGCGCCTGCTGCCGCAGCTGAAGGACCAAAGCCGCGAGTGGGAGCATGTGAGCTCCGAGCTTCGGCTGGGCAAGAAGCTGGTGCAAGCCTACTACACGGTCGGGATCATCAGCCCGAAGGGCTCGGGCGACGCCAACGAGCGTACGCTCAAGTCCATGTACAAGGCGGCCGGATGGGACCTGCTCGACGAGCGGTTCCTGCAAATCATGGCTTTCATGTCGTGCCTGCCGATGACGCTGGGGAACGGGCTCGACTCCGACCTCAAGCGCATGAAGCGCCTCCGCACCATGCTGACCAGCACGGCCGCGAACATGCTTCCGATCCAGGGCGAGTATCTTGGCGGGTCGCTTCCGCATCTGATGTTCGTCGGGCGTCGCGGCCAACCCTTCTTCTGGTCGCCCTTCGAAAATAAAGCCGGGAATCACAACGTGGCGGTGTTCGGCAAGTCCGGCTCGGGCAAGTCGGTCGCGCTGCAGGAGCTGTGCGCGGCCTTCGCCGGCGTCGGCGCCAAGATCATCGTGATCGACGACGGCCGATCCTTCGAGCACATGGCCAAGAGCCTGGGCGGCAATTTCGTAGAGTTCCGGCTCCGCGACGGCTTCAGCCTCAACCCGTTCTCGATGATTGACGAGTCCCTGGTGGCGTCCGACGAGGACTATCTGGTCGACGCGCTCGCGATGCTGAAGTCGATCATCGGGCAGATGGGCCGTCACATCGACAAGCTCAACGACACCGAGCGCGGCCTGATCGACAGCGCCGTCAACCGGGTGTGGGAGGCGAAAGGCCGGCACGGGTCGGTTGATGACGTGGTCGCCGCGCTGCGCGACGATGGGACGCCACAGGGAGCGGACCTGGCGATCGCCATGTTCCCCTTCTCGGCCAGCGGCACCTACGGCAAGTTCTTCCAGGGCGCCGCCTCGGTGGACATGTCGAATGCCCTCACGGTGTTCGAGCTGTCCGACCTGTCGAGCCGCGAGGAGCTCCGCTCGGTCGTCCTGACCGCGATCATGTTCCTGTCATCGCAGACCATGCGGCGCATGGACCGCCAGATCCCCAAGGCGCTGCTCATCGACGAGGCGTGGCAGATGCTGCGCGGCGGCTCGATGGCCGACTTCGTGGAAACCTACAGCCGCACGTGCCGCAAGTACGGTGCGTCGCTGATCACCGCGACCCAGAGCCTCAACGACTATTACAAGTCGGAAGGGAGCCTTGCGGCGCTGGAGAACAGCGACTGGTCCGTCATCCTCATGCAGAAGCCGGACACGATCTCCGATTTCCAGAAGCACGGCCGCTTCGACATGGACCCGTATACGGAGAGCCTGCTGCGCTCGCTGAAGCGCAACGGCGCCGAATATTCCGACATCATGATCAAGGGTCCAGACAGCCAAGCTGTCGGTCGGCTCGTCCTCGATAAGTATTCGGCGACGCTCTACTCGTCGAGCCCGCAGACCTTCGCCGCGATCGAGCACCTGATCGAGCAGGGGCTTTCGATGGACGAGGCGATCGAGCGGGTCGCCTTCCCCGAGCAGTATGTCGAGGCCGCGGAATGAACGCGATCTCGCACGACGGCTTCGGCCGCAGCGTCGCGCCACGCCAGACCGGACACGGATGGCGGCACCATCTTGGACGAGCGGTTGCGGACACCAGCTACGTCGCGCTTCGCCTCTCGGGTTGGTTGATGATGACCGCGCTGGCGACGCTGGGCGTGCTGGTCCTCTTCTTCATGATGATCGGCGACTTCACCCCGATCGGTTTCTTCTCGCACGTCGCGAACCTCGGCACGCGCTTCGTCGCGGCCGACGAGGTCCGGCGCTCGACCTTCATGGGGCAGGTTCACGTCGTGGGCGCGATCACCTTCGCACTCGTCGCGCTCGCCCGCGGTCGCCTGCTCCTCACCATCCTCGCGTTCACGAAAGGCCGTCCCCATGGCTGATGTCCTCGACCAAGCTCCCCTGGCCGCACCGGCGATCGCCACGCCCGTTCCGGATGCGGTGCCGTCCTCGCCGCGCACGCCGGCCCCGAGCCGTCCCCGCACCGCTCAGAAGCGCAAGGAGGGCCTGCCGCCTATTACCTGGGCGCTTGCTGCGCTCGCCGTCGTGGTGCTGCTCTGGGCAGCCTGGGTGACCAAGAACATCGCCGGCGCCCCGCCTCCCGTTCCGATGGCCAGCGTCCGCCTCGAGGCGCTGGTGACCGAGTATGTCCAGGCGCAGAGCCACAGCAACGGGACGCCCGAGGCAGTGACCCAGCAGACCGCGCGTTTCATGGCCGCGATCGAGGAGGAGCTGAAGGCGGTCGGCGCCAAGGGCACTACCGTCCTCGTGGGTGAGGCCGTCCTCTCCAAGAACGTGCCGGACATCACCGACCAGGTCCGCAAGGCGGTGTATGCCAAGGTCCCGCTCCCGGCCGCTGCTCCGGCAGCTGCTCCGCAGGTGGGCGCCGTCGCGCCGATGCCGGCCGCGCCGCTCCAGCCGCCCGCAGCGATGGCGGCAGCGCAGCCGTCGCCGTTCGGCGCCGCCCCGGTCGCCGCGGCGCCGGGCTTGGCCGGAGGCAGCAATGGCATCCCGAACTGAGGGTGTCCTGCAGGGCGAGCTCTTCGTCCTGCCGACGTCGACCAACCGGGCCTCCGGCGATGGGCAGCCCTCCCTCGGCCGCAAGCGGCTCCGTCAGTGGGGTGCAGTCGCGCTGCTCGCGTTCGTCATGGCCAGCTACAATGCGATCAGCGGTTGGCGCGAGAACCACGCGTTCATGATCAACGCCAGCGAGAGCCTGCCCAACTGGGCGTTCTTCGTTGAGAAGGGCAAAAGCGCGGCCAAGGGCGAGTACGTCTTCTTCGTGCCGCCCGACAACGCGCTCGTGCGGCGCCACTTCGGTCCCGATTCCGGTCCGTTCGGCAAGCGCGTGATCGGCATGCCCGGTGACGTCGTTGCCCACGACGGGTCGTGGGTCAGCGTCAACGGCGTCCGGGTCGCGCACATGAAGCCGCGCTCGCGCGATGGCGAGGTCCTGACGCCCGGGCCGGTCGGGCGCATTCCGGACGGGTGCTTCTATGTCGGCACGCCCCATCCCGACGGCTTTGACAGCCGCTATGCCGAGATCGGCTTTGCGTGCCGCAAGCAGCTGCTCGGCAGCGGGACGCCCATCCTGTGATCCGGCGCGCGCTCATCCTCGGCTGTCTCGTCGCCGGCAGCTCCCTCTACCCCTTCGCTCGCGCGGCGCTCGCCCGCGACCACGGCGTGATGGGCCAGACCTGGGGCATCGCGGAGCCCGACCTGCTGTCGACCATCGACGCCAAGCTGAAGGCGATGCAGGCGAACGGCAGCGTCGCACGGATGCAGGCTGCGCTTGCCGCGAAGGCAGAGGATCGGGTCCGCAATCCCCTGCCGGTCGCGGGGATCGGCGCCGTGCGCGAGGCGCGGAGCTGGACCTTCGACCCGTCAATCGTGCTGGAGAAGGAGATCCGCGATCAGAAGGGTCGGCTGATCGCGCCGGCCGGTCAGCGGGTAAACCCGCTCTCGTTCGTCAGCATGAAGACCGACCTGGTGTTCATCGACGGGCGCGACGATGCTCAGGTCGAATGGGCGACCAAGCGCTGGAGCGCGACGGCGGCCAAGATCATCTTCGTGGCCGGGTCGCCCTTCAACCGCATGGGCGAGAAGAAGCGCCGCTTCTTCTTCGACCAGCAAGGCAAGCTCACCGGGCATTTCGGTATCGCGCATGTGCCTGCGGTGGTGGCCCCTGCAGGCGACGCGCTGAGGGTCAGTGAGATCGAGCTGCCGGGAGCGACGTCATGAACGGGTTCTGGCTCGACTTCCTGAAGACGCCGATGGCGGCGCCGGAAACCCCGGGGCTCCGCATGCTGCGTATGTCGGTGCTTCTCATCGCGTGCGCCCTAGCGCTTTCGATCGTCCTGCTCCGCCCGCTGCGCGCGGCGCTGGGCGCGGGAGCCGGTGGCTCCATCGCGGGTCTGCTGATCGCGCTCGCGATCCTCGTGCCGATCTACGTCGTGCGGAAGAATCGCGCGGACGAGAGCTACCTGGACGCCCTGGTCCGCGACCGTGCGGAGGCCGAACCTGGCTTGGACGATGCCCAACTCATGCAGGCCGCGCGATGATCCGCCGCTTCCTCGCCATGCTCGCGTTCGTGTTCGCGCTAGCGGCGCTGCCGACACCGGCCGCGGCGATCCCGTCAAACTGCACGGGCAAGTTCGTGAACCCAATCACGGACATCTGCTGGTCGTGCCTGTTTCCGCTCTCGGTGGGCGGACTACCGATCTGGCCGGGCAGCCGGCCGGACACCAAGAACCCTGCCCTGCCCGTCTGCGCGTGCGGGTCGCCTGTGCCGCGCATCGGCATCGCGATCGGCTTCTGGGAGCCGGCCCGGATGGTCGACGTCACCACCAAGCCGTGGTGCTTCCCCAACCTGGGTGGCCTTCGGCTGAACCCGGGTCTGGACATCGGACAGGGCCAGTACACCGGACCGCAGATGCTTGGCGGCCGCACCGCCAACTCCGCGAACTGGCAGGCCCACTACTACGTCTATCCGCTGCTCTACTGGATGGAGATCCTGACGGACTTCGCCTGCTTCGAGCAGACCTCCTTCGATATCGCATACATGACCGAGATCGATCCGCTCTGGAACGACGACGTCCTGACGACGATCATCAACCCTGAAGTCGCCCTGTTCAACAACCCGATCGCCGTTGCGGCATGTGCCGGGGACTGCGCGGCGGCGACCGCCAAGCTGCCAATCGACGAGATGTTCTGGTGCGACGGCTGCAACGGGTCGATGTTCCCGATGAACGGCAACATCGCGGCGCATAACTCGCCCGTCCAGTCGTCGCGGCTCGCGGCCGAGCGGCTGCTGTTCAAGATGCACCGTCAAGGCCTGGCTTGGGGCACGGCCGGGTCCAAGGCGCTCTGCAACAAGTACATCATGCCGATCCTGAAGAAGTCTCAGTATCGCATCCAGATGACCAATCCGACGCCCACGGTAAACGGCAAGTACGCCTGCTCGCCGATCGGCGCGTCCACGCTGCCGCCAGATGCTGGCCGCCACTATCCGGTGGGCGGCGAGGACTTCGGCTACTTGCTCTGGCGCAAGCGCAACTGCTGCATGCTGTGAGGACGATGATGCGAAAACTCCTCCTCACCGTTGCGGGCCTCGCCACTCTGGGCACCGGATGTGCCGTGCTTGGTCAGACCGTCGAAGGCCTCAACCTGGACGCGATCAGGGCGCGGTCCGCGACGATGGAGGCGGACGCGCGCGCGCTGTCGGCCGAGGTCGAGCGTCGCGGTGACGCCTTCCGCCAGGACGCCGAGACTGTTCGGTCGGTCGCTTTCGAGAAGCTGCGGACGATCGACAAGGCCAGCCTCCCGAAGGGACCTGCGGGTGCGGTCGACTTTGACGAGATGATCGAGGCGGCGTCGACCAACATGCGCGACAACCGCGGCACCGCGCCGCAGTTTATGGTCTTCGTCTCGACGTCGATGCCGGAACAGGCGTTGAAGCGGATCATCGCGGAAACCTCGGCCGCTGGGGGCGTCGTGGTGTTCCGCGGCTTCCCTGGCAACTCGGGCAAGGCGTTCATTGCCGCCCTGTCCAAGGTGGTCGAGAAGCAGCAGCAGTTCGCCTCGATCGGAATCGACCCCCGGCTGTTCCGGGCGTTCAACGTGACCGCGGTTCCGACCTATGTCGTGTCGTCGACGGACTTCACGCCGTGTGATGGCCTGACATGCCGGTCGGAGCCACCGCCCTTCGATCAGATGGTGGGCAACGTGACCGTCCGCTACGCGCTGGAGACCTTCGCCCAGGAGAACGGCCCAGGCGCGCTGATGGCCCGCACTGCGCTCGCCAACCTCGGCCGGACGCCTTGACGATGGCGGGGGGGCGCAACCTTGTCGTCGCGATCGCCTGCGTGCTGGCAGCGCAAGGGGTGCTGCACGCGCAGCAGCAGCAGCGCCAGCAGGTCCAGGACGGCGGTTACTATGACCTGAAGGACTACACCTACTTCAACGAGCCCCAGGTCGGCCCGACCGCACCTACCGTTCCCACCCCCCAACCCGCGCCATCCAAGCCCAGCGCGCCCACCGTCACGCCGGCGCCATCGGTGCCGGTCGTGTCGCCCGCCCCATCCGGCTCCCCTTCCGCGCCTGTTGCAGCGCCGACCGCAGCCATGGCGGGGGCGCCCTACGTCTATCCGAAGGGCGATCTCGCCAAGGCAAAGGCCGATGCGAAGGCATTGGCGACACCGGGCAGGCAGTCGGCCGCCGCGCTTCCCACTGGCACGGATCTCGCCAGCACTATTCCCGGCTACTCGGCGGCGACGCAGCCGGGAACCGTCTATGCGGACGATCCCGATGGGCTGACCACGGCAGGCGCTTCTGCAGCGGGCGGGAACGACGCATGGATGACGGTAACCGATCCGTCGCGAAAGGTCGTGACGCTCGCACCCGGCGACCTGGCCGGTGCGCGCGACATCGAGAAAGATCCCAACAGCTTCCTGTCGGGTCAGTCGCTCGGCGCGGCCGACGGCAGTTGCAAGCCGCTGCCGGCGCCGGGTTCGACCGACTATTACGAGACCACCTGCAACAAGGGCGCCAAGGTCACCGAAACACCGATGAGTTGCACGGGCCAGATGGACCCGACCGTGGTGAACACGCTTCGGTACTTCTACTTCGGCGCGCCGGACAAGAACGAAGGCAACGGGTTCGCGAAGAACTCTGTCATGCAAGCCAAGGTGAGTGCCGGCATCTGCCGCGCTGAGCCTGTCGCGATGCACCTGTGCGACGCGCAGATCGAGCTGGGCGGAGGCGGCACCGACGTCGAGGGCTATCGCAAATGGTGCAAGGGCAAGCTGTCCGGCACCGCGCAGCTCTATTCCTGCTCGTCGGCGATTCCGCCAGCCGAGATCCCGGCACACACCAACTACAAGACCGGGACGGTGTGGTATAAGACCGAAGGGTCGAACAGCGTCACCGTGACCCGCAACGAGGGCACCTGCCCCGCGCTGGTGAACGACGCGACCTGCGTCGCCCAGGGTCCGGAGGTCTGCACGGAGGGGCCTGAGACGCGCATCATCGACGGCGTCGCGGTGACCCAGTCTTGCTGGCGTTGGACACGCCCCTTCATCTGTCAGCGCGTGTCCCAGGCGTCCGACTGCTCGGACCTCGAGAACGACGGCAAATGCACCTATGTGCGTGACGAGTGCCTCGACGATCCGCAGGTCGGCCCGTGCCAGGTCACCAGCAAGGTCTACAAGTGCCCGCTGCCCGCGAAGCCGAGCGACGGCACCGAGAAGTACATCTGCGGCGACGATGTCTACTGCATCAACGGCGACTGCGAGCCGATTGAGCGGGAGGCGTCGACGGAGTTCAAGGACGCCGCGGTCGGGCTGCACGTGCTCGGCCAGGCGAACGCCGAGTTCAATCCCGATACGCTGACGCTGTTTTCCGGAACCCGCGAGACCTGCAACAAGAAGATCTTCGGCGCGTCGAATTGCTGCTCGGGCAAGGGCGTCCCCCTGCTGACGCCGTGGCTCTGCAGCTCGGCCGAGAAGGCGCTCGACCAGAAGGACGACAAGGGCCTCTGCCACAAGCTGGGCAGCTACTGCTCGGACAAGGTCCTCGGCATCTGTGTGACGTCCAAGGACGCCTATTGCTGCTTCGAGAGCAAGCTGTCTCGCATCCTGCAGGAGCAGGGCCGCCCGCAGATCGGCAAGCCTTGGGGCAAGCCGAAGAGCGAGACCTGCAAGGGGTTCACGCTCGACGAGTTCTCGCATCTCGACCTGTCCGTGATGGACTTTTCGGAGGTGTACGCGGAGTTCACCGACGCCGCGAAGCTGCCCGACGAGATCGAGACGTCGAAGCAGATCCAGGAGCGGATCAAGGCCTACTACGACACGCATAAGGCGCCATGATGATGGTTGACGCGGTTCGCTATGATCACCGGCGTAAGCTGACGGACCTCTCGGTGGTCGAGTTTGCGGTCCTGACGGCGCTTTGCCGCGTCGGGCCTCACCCGGCGCCATTCCTTCTGCCGACTCTGGGTGAGTGGTTCGGGATCACGCTCGGATTGGACGACATTCAGCCCGCAATCGGGCGCCTTAGCCGCGTGGGCTATCTCACCCACACGGGCGGGATGCTCACCCCCGATATCAGTGCCCGAGACGCGGTCACGACGCTCTACGGCATGCTCTTCCGGATCCTTGGCTACGACCTCGTCAAGCTGATGGCGATGAAGGATCCGTCGCTCCACGATCTCATGCACTCGAAAGGCCTCTGATATGCGCGCCTCGCTGACCCTCGCCCTGATCCTGTCGCTCACCGTGTCCGGAGCGCCGATCGCGTCCGCCAATGCCCAGCTCTCCGACTCCGTGTCCGTGCAGGACGCCGGCGAGGCGCCGCAGGTCGAAGCGTCGCAAGGCGCCGAACAGGCCGGCGACGATTTCTACTGCCGCGAGCGCCGCTTGGGTGAGTGGTTCTACTGCGAGAAGCCGAAGGCCAAGCCCTCGGATCAGAGGGCAGCGAACCCGTCGCAATCCTCGGCCGAGCAGCTCGCCGCGATCTCGAAGCAGCTGGAGGAGATGAAGGCGCGCGCGATCCTCGAGCCCACCACGGAGAACGTCTCGGCCTATATCGCCTTCCAGCGTGAGCAGCTGAACAGGGCGTCGTCGTTTGCCGACATGTGGCGTCGAACGATCTGGCAGAACCCCGAGCTCGACTACACGCTGCAGCGGCCGGTGAACCAGCTGGGCAAGCGGACCTGGCTCGACAACCGGACGGCCGACCGCAACCGCGTGCTGGGCTCGATTTCGAAGCGCTACGGCGTGTTCTACTTCTACTCGTCGGCGTGTGCGGCGTGTGAGGTGTTCGGGCCGATCATGCGGAGCGTCTCCGACCGCTTCGGCCTGACCGTCATGGCGGTTTCGCTCGATGGCGGCCCGTCCAAGGCGTTCCCCAACTTCACGGTCGACACCGGCCAGTACCGGGCGATGGGCATGCATGGCCAGCAGGTTCCCGCCCTGGTCCTCTTCGACACCGTCACCAAGCGTCCGATGCCGATCGGCTACGGCATGATGGCGGCGGACGAGGTGATGGACCGCATCTTCACCCTCACCAGCGTCGAACCCGGGAGTGACTTCTGATGCGCTCGCTACTTCGCTTCTGCGCGGCCGTGATCGCGCAAGTCAGCATGATCCTGGCCCTCGGCGGTCTCGTCGCCACGCCCGCCATGGCGGACGTCGGCGCGGAGATGAACAGCTACTTCAACTCGGCCGGCAGCGCCGCGAATGTGACCGGGCCGAGCGCGTTCAACGGACAGGCCGCGGGCTATTACTCGGGCGGAAGCCTCTGGAGCCGCTTCCCGAACAAGACCGTGAACCCCGTCACCGTCCAGCTCCCCAGCGCGCGCGCGGGCTGTGGCGGCATCGACCTGTTCGCCGGCAGCTTCAGCTTCATCAACGCGGATGAGATGGTCGCGATGCTGAAGGCGACGGCCAACAACGCGATCGGCTTCGCGTTCCAGCTCGCGATCGACAGCATCTCCGCGCAGATCGGCGGCGTGATGAAGGACATGAGCCAGCGCGCGCAGCAGCTGAACGCCTTCAACATGTCGAGCTGCGAGGCCGCACAGCAGGCGATTGGTGAAATCTGGCCGGCGATGGACGGCGCCAGCTCGACGATCTGCCAGCAGGTCGGCACGTCCAAGGGCTTTTTCTCGGACGCGGCGGCTTCGCGCCACGGCTGCACCAACAAGGGCGAGCGTGAGGGCACGATCGCGGCCGGCGGGGCAGAGGCCGAGCTCGTGCAGAGCAAGAATTACACCTGGTACGCGCTCATGTCGAAGAGCGCGACGAAGCCATCCGAGAGTTACGCCGAGTTTCTGATGACGATGGTCGGCACCATCATTTATGACTCCACCAAGGTGGGCGACAGCATGGGCGGCTTCCGCTTCATCGCGCCCGCCAGCTGGGACATGTATCAGACCCTGCTGGACGGCTCCGCGACTGCGCCGACGCAGATCCTGCAGTGCGACACCACCAACGACCTTGGCTGCCTCAATCCCAGGACAGCGACCCTGACGGTGAGTGCTGACCAGGCCTTCCGGACCCGCGTCGCCAAGATGGTCGACAGCATGAGCAACAAGATCCGCACCAACACGGCGCTGACCGGCGAGGAGATCAGCCTTCTCGGGATGACGAGCATCCCGCTCTATAAGATCCTGGTGGTCGACGAGGCGGCACACTTCGGCATGTCGCCTTCCGACAAGGCGAGCCTGTCCGAGATCATCGCGATCGAGCTTCTGATGTCGCAGATCGACCGCATGCTCGACGTGGTGTCGCGGGCGCAGAGTGGCGCACGGTTCATCAGCACGGACGAGTTCAAGACGTGGCGGCATCAGGTCGACACCGTGAAGACCGAACTCGCCAACAAGAGCCGCAAGATGGAGGCTCAGCTGAGCCAGACCTTCCAGGTCATTCAGAAGACCCAAATGCTCGAGTCCACGCTCAAGAACACCATGAGCCCGCAGATGACCGCCTCTCTCCGCTTCGGCCGGGGACTGTCGGCGCAGGGTCTCCGGTAAGAGGAAACGGCTTCCATGCTCGAAGTCTTCACGATCGGTGGCGGCGAATACGTCGTTAATGTCCTGAACGCCGTCGCGGCGTGGACCGGGGGCGGCGGGTATCGCTCGCTCCTCCGGGTCGTGATGGTGATGGGTTTGGCGTACTCGTTGTGCGTCGTCGCCTTCAGCCTCGACTGGCGGGCCTGGCTGAACTGGTTCCTCCAGTCGACCGCCATCTACATGATGCTGATGGTGCCGACGGTCACCGTGAAGGTCACCGATCGGATAGATCCCAGCCTCGGCCCGTCGGTAGTTGACAACGTACCGCTGGGCCTCGGCGTGATGGCGTCGTTCACCAGCCAGATCGGCGACTGGATGACGAGGCAGGCCGAGACGGTGTTCGTGATGCCGAACGCCGTCGCGCTGTCCAACAACGGCATGATCTACGGAGCGCGGCTGCTGGAGAAGGCGCGCAGCTTCCAGATCACCGACAGCGTGTTCCGAGCCAACCTCGACGAGCAGATGAAGCAGTGCGTGTTCTATGACGTGCTTCTCGGCTTCAAGTCGATGGACACGCTCACCCGGTCGAACAACGTGTGGGCGGCGATGGCCCCGGGCAGCCCGGCTCGGAGCCAGAAGTGGATCACGTCGACCGGCGCCGGCACGACCGAGTCCAGCATCATTCCGTGCAACGAGGCCTACAGCCGTCTCGACGCGACCTTCAATGCCGAGATCGAGAAGGACATCCTGCCGTTCTCCCGGGGCGCGTATCCCAAGCTCGTCGACACCGTCGCGGCACAGAAGATGAGGGATGATCTGCCGATCGTCGCCGCGCACATGCACGGCTCAGCGACCGACGCCTATTCCTACCTCAAGCAGGTCTCCACGATCGATGCTTTCCTGCAGGCGCGCGAGAGCTTCTCCGACGCTGGATGGGACGCCTACGCCTCCCAGCGGGCGGACGCTCAGGCCAAGAACACCTACACCTCGATCGCCCAACAGGCGATGACGTGGGTGCCCCTCCTCGGCATCGTGCTGACCGTTGTTTTCTACGCGATGTTCCCCGTCCTGTTTCCCCTCTTCCTCTTTCCGCGAACTGGCGTCTCCACGCTCAAGGGGTATGCGGTCGGGTTCTTCTATCTCGCATCGTGGGGGCCGCTTTACGTCATCCTCCACATGTTCGTGATGAGCCGAGCTGCGAACGCCTACCACGCCGTCGCCCCTAGCGGCCCCACGCTGCTGATCATGGACGGCATCGACAGCGTCAACACCGACATCTCGACGCTGGCCGGCTTCCTCATGATGAGTGTGCCGTTCCTTGCGGCCGGGATGGCGCGCGGCGCCATGGCGATCGCGGGCCAGGCGACCTCGATGCTTATGCCGGCGCAGAACGCCGCGGAGCAGGCGGCGACCGAGCGCACGACCGGAAATTACTCCTACGGGAACACCTCGTTCCAGAACCTGACGTCGAACATGACCCAGGCGAACAAGTGGGATGACCAGCCCAAATACAATTCAGGGTTCGGCGTCAGCACCTTCACCAATGCCGACGGCGGTATCACCTACGGGTTCGCGGACGGCGGCAATGCGTACGACACCCGGCAAGGTATCTCGAGCCTTTCATTCACCCCTTCGAGGACGGCTGGCTTCGACCAGCAGATGAGCCGCGCCCTCTCGGAAGGACAGAATCACACTCAGCAGGTACGCGCGGCCGCATCGCAGTCATGGCAGGCAACCGCGACAACGGGCACCGAGCTGCTCAATGCTGCGGAACACCGGGTTGGAAGTTCGACCGAGACCGGTTCCGGCTTCAACAATAGCGTCGCTGCTATGACAGAGGTCACCCGCAGCATATCGCAGGGTATTCAGAGGCGGACCGGGTTGAGCGAAGCCGACAGCGACAACATCGCGCGCGCGACGCAGACCTCCGGCGACGCAAATGCCGGCCTTTCCGCCGCAGCCGATATTTTCAAGAAGTTCGACGTGAAGGGCAAGGCAGAGATTGGTGCCCGCCTCGCGACGATCGCGTCTGAAACCACCGGTCGAACGGTAACAGCTGAGCAGGCCTACAGCGACTTCAACGACTATCTCAGGCGCGAGACTAACACGACACAATCCCGCAATGCTCGCGACGACTTCATGCGGGAAACAAGCACGAGCGGTGACAGCCGTATCCAATCACTTTCCCGCCGGCTGGGAGTTAGCCTGAACGAGTCGCGATCCGCCTCCCTCGAGGCGTCGCAGGCCGAAGAAGCCTACTCCCGTGTCAGCCATGACGTCCGAGAGGCCGCATCCCGCGGGTATAGCCTCAACAGGAACGAGACACAGGAGTTCGTCACCTACGCGACCGAGCGCCTGCTCGAAGACCCCACCCTTGCGGCTGCAGGTTGGCACCCGAGCATGGTGATGCCGCGGACCCGCGAGCAGGCACAAGCTCGCGATATCCTGCTCAACGACTTCATGGATCAGAAGGTCAAGGACGTACGACAGGAGCTTGGTATCGATGTGCCTGAGCACCTGACAAACCATCTGACAGGACCGGCGATCACGACCGGTGCAGGTGTACAGGCGTGGGCCGACCGGCGTGCCAATGCAATCGAGGGTCAAGGTCCCGATGTTTCTGTCAGGGCGAGCTCTCGTGACACGGCACTTGCTACTGAGGTCGCCGAAGCGATCCCAGGCGGTTCAGCCCGGATCACCTCGGCGGCGCTTGGTCTCGGTAATGAGGTCGACGATGCCAAGGACCGCGGTGTTGCGCTTGGCGCTTATGTCGAAGACCGAAACGGCAGGTCACTCCTCGGTACGGCGCCGATCATCGGGCCAACGGTACGCAATATCAGCGATGCCGGCGGACGCGCCCTCGACCAAGTAGGCACATGGGCGGCCGACCATCTCGGGATCGGCAGCCACGTAGCCGCCCTACCATCAGGTGAGCGGGCGACTCTCCCGATCTCCGGTCAGATCCGGTCGAACATGGGAACTCGCATACATCCGATCACAGGCAGGCCTGACCATCACAACGGCGTCGACATCGCCGCTGCCGCAGGAACCGAAATCCGCGCTCCGGCGTCCGGGACGGTGCTGCGAAACGACTTCCAGGCGAATGGTGCGGGCAACTACGTGGTGCTCGGGCACGCAGACGGCTCGGAGAGCAAGTACTTCCACATGCAGAACCGCTCCGACCTCGAGGTTGGCAGCAAGGTGTCGGCAGGGGAAGTCGTAGGCCAGGTCGGAAGCAGTGGGCGGGCGACCGGGCCTCACCTTCATTATGAACTCTGGAAGGATGGAGCCCCGGTCGATCCCAGGAGACATGAACTACGTGACTGAGCGTTAGCTCAGGAAGACGAAGAGCATGAACGCAACAATGCAGATGATCAGCAATGGTGATCGAGTCGCATTGCGGCTCGACCCCGCGGCTGGGTAAACCTCCTGCATCAGCTCCCGCCCCCGAGGAGTGCTAAGATCGTACATGTTCTCGGGGTTGACGTAGTAAGCCGTGCTCGGGAATGGCGACGACGGAGCGGTCGGCCCTATCCGATCTGATCGGAAGCTGTCGAAATCAGTCATGATCGTCACTCCCGAAAGCAGGCCACAAGGTGTTATATATCAATATAGCACACCTTGTGTCCTGCTTGAAGCTCGGAAATGCAAAAACGGTTCCGAATCAACCTAAAAGGATAGGACCACTGCTCTCCGCTGCGGAACCTTCGCCCTTTTCGCCGCGGCGACTGTCGGGACTTGTCTTGCCTGCGGGCTCTGCCATCCGATCGCGTGGGCAACCGGGGCATAGTTGGTCGGATGAATCCGGTCGCGAGAAGCGAATCCTGCAAGCGGTATAACCGCGTCGCCATAGGTCACCGAAACGGACCTGACAGCCTCGGCCGCGATCGGACTGTAGGGAGCCAGCCAGGTCACTCGAGGCTTTGCGAGCTGGCGTCGTAGGCGGAGGAGGTTCGAGCGAAGACTGGGGTTCGTCGGATCGTTCGATCCGACCGCCACGAGGACGTGGCTGGCGGCCGTCGCTCCCGCCTGCCTGGCGAGAGCGGTAGCAGATGATACTCCGACCTGGGCGCGCACCTCGCATCTAATGTCCTGCGCGGCGAGGGCCGCGGCGGTGCCGACGCCAGTGCTGTCGCCGATTATCAGGCAAGCGATCATCTCGCGCATCCCTTGGAGGGCGATCCTGGCCGCCCTCCCTCGAATCTCACAGCTTGTCCTTGAGCCCCTTGGCGGGGGTGAAGCTGACCTTTTTCGAAGCCGCGATCTCCATCGGCTGCCCCGTGGCCGGATTTCGACCCTGCCGCGCCGGACGGTCCTTGACCGAGAACTTGCCGAAACCGGGAATGGACGTCTCCTCGCCTCGCCCGGCTGCGTCCGCGATCTCGCTGAACAAGGCCTGGATTGTCGCCTTCACCTTGGCTTCCGACAACTCGGTGGTGGACGCAATCTTCTTGGCAAGGTCGCTCGTGTTCATGGTAAGCTGTCTCCCTGTTGATCGGGGGACCATAATGAGCGGCGAAGGTGAGGCAACCATGGTCCTCGACGAAGCGAATGCGGCCGCGGTCCGGCAGATGGTCGAGTGGCTGGACGACAAGGCCGTGATCCGGATCTACGACCTTTCTGGCGGCTATGGCCCCGTAGCCGACTTGGCAGCGGCGCAGATGGAGCAGCGCAACCTCGACTACTGACGTCCGAGCAGTCGCTCCCGCGCGAGCCTGGGATCCTCGTAGAGATCGCGGAGCGCTCGGCCGCGGTAGGCATTCCACCAGCGCTGCCAGCGATGCTCCTCGGCATCATGGAGGATGTGGCATCGCTGGCACAAGGCAGCGAGGTTCTTGGGCGTGTTGTTGGTCGGATCATGGTCGAGATGCGCGCAGGCCAAGACCACGTAGGTGGTTCGAACGACCCCCGGCGCGAAGCCGCTGCGAAGCTGCAGGCGCTTACCGCGATCGGAGCGCCACACACCGTCCTGAGCATCCCACCAGCGCCCGTCCCCGAGATGAGCGACCGTCTGCAGGTGAGGCCGCTTGCACCGTTCGCAGCGCTCTCCGGCGCGCTCGAAACGCACCCATTGCGATAGCTGGGGCCAATCGATTGGGTAGAGGAAGCGGTTCTCGGGGCGGATCGGCATCACGACTCTATGAGTCACGAACGCCTCCTGGGAAAGGAAAATGTTCGCGCTCCGTTTTCCCCTGTTCCCAACACGTTCTGGTTTGAGGATAATGAGCGCGCCATGTCTGCGTTCAACCTCATCCCGTCCAGTCACCCCATCCCGCTCAGCGAGGCACCTCCCGATCTGCAGCTGCGCGTGATTGGCGCAGCTGGAGCCGGCTTCCCGTCTCCAGCCCAGGACTGGGAGGAGTCGGCTATCAACCTCGTCGAGCTGCTCCGGCTCGATCGCGCTGCAAGCTTCGTGTTCAGGGTCAGCGGTCAATCCATGATTGAGGCTGGAATCTACGATATGGACGTTGTCGTCGTAGATCGCGATGCCAAGCCGACTTCCGGCCGCATCGTTATTGCCGTGGTCGATGGCGGTTTCGTGGTGCGCCAGCTCATGATCCGAGAGGGTGTTCCTGTGCTTGAAGCGCGCAATAGCAGTATGCGCTACGAGCCGGTCGTCGCAGATGAGAGCGTTGAGGTTTGGGGCGTAGTCAGAGCAAGCGTCCGTAATCTTCAGAGAGCCTGACTGTGCTTGCGTTGGTCGACTGCACAAACTTCTATGTGAGCGCAGAGCGGGTCTTTGATCCATCCTTACGCGGCGTCCCCGTCTTGGTGCTTTCAAACGGGGATTCTTGTGCGGTAGCTAGAAGCGAGGAAGCCAAGGCGCTCCACATCAAGATGGGTGCACCGCTATTCAAGATCAGAGATAAGGTGCGCCGGCACGGCATTCGCTATCTCTCCTCCTCTTACGAACTCTATGCCGACATGAACCGGCGATTCAACCAGGTGCTATCCGAGTTCGGGGAACTGGAGTCGTACTCCATCGACGAGACATTCGTATCGTTGCCGCCGCTGGCAACGGGCCTCGGTGATGTTGCGACTGCTCACCGGATCAAGAACGTCGTCCTCCGGTCGACCGGCTTGCCGGTCCGGGTAGGGCTTGGCCCCACCCGAACGCTCGCCAAGGTTGCCAACGCTCTCGCGAAAGCGTCCGAGAAGGTCTGGGGCGGCGTCGTAGACCTGCATGACGTTGAGCTTCGCGCCCGCCTGTTTGCGACGTGGCCGATCGAGGAGGTCTGGGGCATCGCCGGCGCCCTGACGGCGCGACTGAAGCCGCTCGGGATCCGCACAACCGCGGACTTGGCCGCCATGCCTCCCGATCTCGCCCGCAACGTCGGAACGGTCGTACTCGAACGGCTCGTCCGCGAGCTGAACGGGATCGTCTGCACAGAGTTGGTGGTGGAACCCCCGCCGACTAAGGCAGCGGCCGTGACCCGCTGTTTCGGAGAGCCCGTCTCCGACCCTGCGGTACTGCGCGAGGCGATGGCTCGCCGCGCCGTGCGCGCTGCAGAGAAGATCCGCGCACAAGGGCTGACCGCCACACGCCTGATCGCGTTCGCGCATGGGAGCCGCTTCAGGCCCGACCCTCCGTCCGCGTCGCGTGTCGGCCGGCTCTCGCCGGCGACGAACGATCCTCGGGTCATCGCCGGCATGGCGGGCCGCATGAGCGATGCCATGTTCGAGGAAGGCCGGATCTATACGAAGTGCGGCGTGATGCTGGAGGGCCTCGAAGCCGCGACGGCCCACCAGGCCGACCTCTTCACGACACCCGATCCCCGGTCACCCGAGTTGCTCGCTGCGATGGATGGGCTAAACCAGCGGTTCGGCAGACAAACTGTCCACCTTGCGGCCGAAGGCTTCGGTCAGAAGGGTTATGATACCAAACGGGCGTTCAAGAGCCCGTCCTGGACTACCCGCATCGACGAGATCCCCATCGCCCGTTGACTTGTTGGTGAGGACGAAGGCTTATGCCCCGCAGCCGACCTTTCCTGTGAGCATGTAATGGCCGATGATCCCGCTTCCCCGACGTCGACCAACAGTGTCGAGCTCGCCACGGAGCTGACCATCGCCTGGTTGAGCAACCCCAACACGCGCGTCGCGGCCGACGACGTGCCCGGGTTCCTTCAAGCCATGCACGATGCCGTGGCTCGGCTTGCTCCTGGCGATGCCGCTCCCGAGGCGGTAGAGCCGGAGACGGCGTTCACTCCGGCCGTAAGCGTCCGCAAGTCCTTGGCGTCCAAGGACCACATCATCTCGATGATCGACGGCAAGCCGTACAAGACGCTCCGTCGTCATCTGGCGGGTCACGGGCTCACGCCCGAGCAGTATCGGGAGCGCTACGCGCTCAAATCCGACTATCCGATGGTGGCCGAAAACTATTCCGAGGCACGCCGCGCGATGGCGAAGACGATCGGGCTGGGCAGGAAGCCGAAGAACGCTGCCGCACCGGAGCAAACCGCGGAAGCGTCCCCGGCCGCCCCGAAGCGCCGCGCTCGCGCGAAATGACGCGCTAAAGTTGCGTCAGATACCAGAGGCCAAAAGCGTTGTTCGCGATGTGAACCGCTAGGCCGGGCCAGACTGAGCGTGTCGAAATACGGCAGATGCCGGTCGCGACCCCGAGGCATAGGCTCGCTATCAGGTTCGCCGGCTCTGCGTGGATGAGCATGAAGCATAGCGACGCGATGAGTACCGACACAACGCTATGCGTGTGACGCGCGAGGGCGCCGAGCAGGTAGCCGCGATAGAGGATCTCCTCGATCACCGGAGCGATCAGCACGACGGCTATGCCGAGTGCAAAGGCTGCGACCGGCCCTGATGAGCTCAGCATGGAGCGGCCGATGCCGAGCTGCGCCTGACCGCCTGCCTGCCATATCGTCGCCCCTTGTAGGGCCAGGATGGCAAGCGGCAGCTGGCTGATCAGAAGGGCTGCAGCGACGATCCGGATGGTTCTTGCGTCCCATGCGACAGGAACCAGCCCGACTGCCTCGCGACGATGTTGACGCCGCAAATCGATCCCGACCGGCAGCGCGATAATGGCAGCGGCGCCGATGATCGTAGCGGCATTTAGCCCCGCAGCAGTTGGATCGATTCCGAGGGCGGGGCCACCAAGATAATGGATCAGGGTGAGAATGAACTGGTGGCCGAGCAGGAGCGCTGCGATCACGAGGCCGCGCCAGACCAGCCTCGGACCTGCGGTCGGCTTCCCAGAAGGAACCGCGGCCGGTGCCTGCTTCTTGCGCTGGTGTCGGTGGGCTAGTCTGCTGGTCATGCGGCGATCGCGATGCCGATGGCCGCGATCGCGCAGCCGGCGATACCGAAGGCGATCGTTCCCGCCCCAAAGGCCCTAGCCGGCGCACCGGTCCAGACCCGGCCGAACGTCTTATGGACCCCGGTCCGCATCGAGAGGTATCCGTCTGCGATGTCGCTTGCGCCGAACAGCGCCAGTGGAAAGGCGATTGCCGCGATGATGTGATCGAGTCCGCTGCCTGTGACGAGCGACACGGCGATCGCCACCAGCGCGAGAAGCGCCGCGGCCGCGTGGACTGCGGCATAGAGGGGAATAATGCGGAAGCGTCGCCGCTGCAGGACACCTCGGTAGACCGCGAGCGGCCGCTGGCATCGGCCGCAGTGATGGATTCGCTTTCCAGGCGTCCATGGCAGGAGGCCGGCAGAGCAGTAGGGGCACGGGGTCAGCCCAAAGCGATCCATCATGTTCATGGGCTGACCCTATTGCCGCGGCGTGGACGTCGCCGGCGAGACCGAGGACGTAGCCTGGCCGGTGCTGCTTGTAGCTGCCGGGCTTCCCGCAACCCGACCTGCAAGCCGCGGCTTTGCTGTCTCCAACAGCTTCCGCATCGCGTCCACCATTGCGAGCGAGGTGATCTTGCCGATGTCGGTCGAACCGTAGGTGCCGCCCAGGGCACCCACGCCAAGCCCGAGCAGCAGACCGCCACCCACGACGCCAAGATCCTTCTTGCGGGCTGAGCCGCTCGCGACTGCTTCCTGGATCCCTGTATCGACGTTGACGAGGGTCAGCAGCACCTGGCTTTCCAGTGTCTTGGACTTGAGACCGACGGCGCCTCCGAACACCCCGCCGACGCCACCCCCGCTTTCGCGCGACTTCGCATCGGAGTAGAGCACCTGCACCTGCAGCAGGTAGTCAGCCTTGGTGACAGCTCGCGGCGCCCCTCCTGCCAACGCCCGCTCCCGCTCGAGGGCGTCGAATGCCGCGCCTCTGTCCGCGACGCGGAAGCAATTCGACTTGTCGGCCATCAACTTGACGAGAGGGATCGGATCGACCTTGGCCGTGCTGCCCCCGTTCTGCATCTCCGCCATCCGCATCAGCGCCTGAAGCTGCGGCGACAGGTTGTCCGTTGCGCTGGCGGCTTTCTGCTCGACCAGAGCGGCGACGCCAAGCGGCGTGTCGCAGCGCGGCAGCTCGGTTGTCTCGTCGACGCCGGTGCCTCCCTGCCCCAGCTTCTGCGCGATTGCCGTTGAAGGTGTGACGGCCGCGAGAGCGGCCGTCACGGCGAGAAGGGCAGCGCGGTTAAGCACCAACCTTCCCCTTCTTCGCGATCCCGTGCTTCAGCGGATCGCAGATGCCGGCCGCTTCCTCGGCGGCGGTGACCACCGGCTTGGCGTCGGCGCAATCCGCGCAGTCCGGACAGTCGGGGCAATCCTTGCAGTCGCCCTTGGCATGCGCTTTCGCATGCGCCTTGTACTGCGCCTTCTTGAGCTCGCCCTTGGCGACGCCGTCGGCGCCTGCCTTCTCGCTGGCGAAGCTGGTCATCGCCATGAGAACCGCGGTCCGCGGAGCGGCGCTTGCTACGGCCGGCATGCCGATCGCGAGCGCTGCGGCCCCGACGGCGGTGAAATATCGAAGCTTCATGATCTTAGTCCCTTCCCTGGTCAGAAAAAGCCGTTGCGACGGCCGTCGCGACGGTCATCGTGGCGTGCGCCACTGTCCCCGAGGGCCGATCTCCGGACCTCAAGCTCTACTCCGCTACCCTTTCGGGATATGCGGACATCTCGCGGATCGAGGTTGTTGCGTTTCGCCCACCGATCGGCGTCGGCTTCGGAGCCGAACTCGCCCATCTCCTCAAACTGCCACTGGCTCATACGATCACCTCGCGGTTCTTGGCCCCATCCCCACGCGTTACAGGGGCGCTGGTGTTGTCGGTTCCTGCGTGGTCGGAGAGTGCGGCCTCGATAGCAGCGCGTATCGCTGGTGCGCGATCTGCCGGGACGATCCAATTTTGATAGAGCGGGTTCCACTGCCCAACGCCCTTGCAAGCCGCAGAGAGCGCATCCTTGGCGGCTTGGTCACTCTTCCTTGCGCGGAAGGCATGTCTTCCGTCGGGGAGCTCACGTGTAGTGATGCCCTCGCAAATCTCAGCTGCCGGTCCTGCCTTCTTCGTGGGCGCTGGATCGACGGTCCGATCTGCAGGAAGCTCACCGCTCGCCAGCTCGGAAGCCGAGCGGACCGTTGCTCCTAGACCTGATCCTTCCGCGAGCAGGTTGCGGATTTCCAGTGCTCGGTCGTCGTCGCAGACCCAATTCTGATAGCGCGAAATCCACTGCGCTCGACCTCGGCACGCAGACTTCAGGCGGTCGCGCGCCGCTTCGTCCCTGGCGTCTGCGCTGAAGCCGATCCGGCCGTCTCGAAGCACACGCTCAAAGATGCCGGCGCAAAGCTGGTACGGCGTGCCGGTATTACGGTTCCGCTGCACCGTATTTTCGGAGCCGGCGAGAGTCCCCTCTTCGACAACGGCACCTTCATCCGCACTGGCGTGGACGTCGCTCGCCCGAGTTGACCGGGCCACGTCCTCGGCAAGCACGTCGCTTAGCGCCGATGCCTGCGGTTGTTCGGCGTCTTCCAGAACGTCATCGTTTAGGGAAACGTCATCGTCCGCTGGTCGAAGTTTTAGCTCGTCGTATATGTCTGGCGGTGGAACGTGTGCCTTGGCGATCCGCTTTGCGACTTGCTGTAATTGGAGCGCCGACAGGTGCGTACCAAGAAGCAGGTCCAGGCCTGATACGTCGAACGACTGCTCCCAAGCCGCAAAGAGGTTGTCCGACTTCACGATCGGCACGTCGGACCCGATCTTGGAGCGATCGATCTTGCACTCGGGTGGCACCGACACGAATACGTTTACATTCGGGAATGCCTTCGCAAGACCGTGTTCTCTTAGCCAGCTCCTGAGTACCTCCGCCTGCCGTCTAGCCTGGGCAACGGGGTTCGGTATGTCTTTCGGCGTCCGCTGTCCCTTGTACCAAACGATCCATTCGTTGTGCTCGTTTTTCGACAAGGTGCCGGCGTAGTTCTTGACTTCGATGATCGTCGCCAACTCGCCAATACGGTTGAGAAGGAGGTGATCGAATTGTGCGTAGCCGCCCATGCCATCAGGTAGGCGGAGGTCATGCACGACGGCGGTGTTCGTCTTTGCATGGAAGTGCCGATCCAGCATGTGGGCCGTATCGCGCTCGCCCCACAGGCCGCGTCGATGCCTGCGGAGTCGATCCTGGGTCGCAGCTGGAAGAGTCGCGAACTCCTCGTCGGCGATGATCTCCTCGAGGAATGCCAGGTCAGCTGCTTTCGTCGATGGCTTAACGATCATCGGCGTTTGCCTCGGACCGATTTCCTGGAAGTGCCTCCCACTCACGGTCAGAGAGGCCCTTGTACACCATGTCATTGGCCGCCACGGGCGTCGCGGCGGTCGAAGCGTACGCAGGATCTGCAGGCTTAAAGGCGTTTACAGCTGCCAGCGTCAGAAGCGCTGAGGCTCCCGCTGCCACGCTGGACCTTTGCCACCACGTCCAGCGCTGAAGCCAAGACAGCGGCTCCTTGGCCGGTTCAGCTGGCGTAGCCATGTCCTTTCCGAAGAAGCTAAGCTGTCGCTCGTTTTGTCGTTTTCGTTCTTCGTCGCGTACGCGATCGTGTTCTCCATTGACCAACGTTTCCACCTGAGAAGAAAGTCGCTTGCAGAAATCCTGAATATTCTTTGCAAGATGCTCGAGTCGGTCGTCGGTATTCTTGATCTTTAACGGGTCGCGAATGAGCCAGAGCTCGTCGTACAAGCGGTCAGCATTCTTGGCGATTTCCCGCAGTTTATCGAGCTGATCCATCACACAGTCTCCAGCTTCACCGGTGCCGCTTGCCTACGAGCGAGGGCGCGCTCGATCGGCCGCAGCACCGTGAACAGGACGGCGTAGACCGCGCAGAACGACAGGACGTCCGATCCCCAGACCAGCGCCTTGTGCTGGCGAAGGTCGGCGCGGCACTCTGCGATTGTGTGGGTCACCAAGTCGCAAGGATGCCAGGGCATGGCGAGGACCTGCTCCCAGGTCGGCTTTGGTTGCGTGCTCATAGCTCCAGTCCAATGTCCTTCTCGGGGAATGGGAGGTCGGGGCCTTTCGGCTCGACGTTGACCCTGATCGCGGTCAGATCGAGCGTCGGGTTGTTGCGGATGTCGGTCTTGCCGCTGGGCGACGGGTCCGCCTTGGTGACGTCGGCCGAAGCGGTCGCGCTGGCACCGGTTACTCGCTCGGGTCCGCGGTCGAGGTCGGCGGGCACCTCGGGGTTGAACGGCGTGTCCGGGCCGGTCTTGCCGCCACCTGGTCCCGCTGCATGGCGGCCGGGATCGACCGACAGCTCGCCGACCGTCTCCAGCGCCGAGGTCTTGTTGCCCTCGTTGCGCTCGATCGCGGAGGTCAGCTTCTCCCGGTCGTCGGTGAACAGCCGGATGTCGTCGCGGACACGAGTGACCGTCACGTTGAAGAGGCGCTGGTTGGACAGGTTGCTCTCCTTGTGCGACATGACCGCGACCGCCGTGTCCGCGGTGATGCCCTGGGCGGCGTGCATGTTCAGCGCGTAGGCGAGGCTGATCCGCTCCATCATCGGATCGCCGGCTTTGAGCTCATGGACGCGCCCATCCAGGCTCTCGACCTTGATCCCGTTGCGGTCGGCCGAGAGCACGCGCGCGACGTCGTTGTTGTTGAGCCCGCGGTCCTTGTCGTTCTGGGTCCAGCGGATCTTGTCGCCCTCGTGGAGCTTGATCTGCTCGCGCTGCGCGAGCTGCATCACGTCGGTCTTGTCGGTGGGCGAGATGCGCTGCGGGTCGAAGGTGCGGACCCGGTTGCCGATCATCACCTGGACGCGTCCCTTGGCGTCGACGCCGATCACGTCGAACGTACCGCGCGGCAGTCCCAGCTCCTTTACGGCGTAGCGGAGGTCGACGACCTGGCCCGCCTTGTAGGTCTGCGCGTAGCGCAGCTCCTCGCGGGTGTGGTTCACCTTGTCGAGGACACCGATCTCGACACCCTCGCCCTTCAGCGTGCCCTCGGTCGCCAGCCCGTCCTGGATCCGCAGGTTCAGCTCCGCGCGCGCCTTGCGGCCCGAGGAGAACATGGCGGTCGCCTCGCGCTCCTCCGGGGTCAGCTTCAGCCAGTGATCCGCTGCCGCCTTCACATGCTCCGGGTTCGCGATCACCTTGTCGTCGAGGACCTGCATCGCCTCGCGAACGGCGCCGCGGTTGGTCAGCGCCGCGACCGTCCGCAGCTGCTCGGTCCGCTGGCGCAGGTTCTCGTCCATGCGCGCCATGCTCACCCCGCCCTCCTGGGCGATGGCGAACGCCTTTCCGGCGTCGACGGCTGTGATCTGCTGCCTGTCACCGATCAGGGCGAGGCGATCGACCCCGAGCGCATTTGCGATGCCGACGACGTGCTTCATCTGGTCGCTCCCGACCATCGACGCCTCGTCGAGCACGAGGACGGTGCCGGCGAGCTCCGCGCGCGCGCCGTTATAGCCGGTGCCCTGGCCCGCCAGCGCGTGACGGGCGTAGCTGTGGACGAAGGAGGAGACGGTCCGCGTCTCGATCCCCGTTTCCGATCCGAGGCGGTCGGCTGTCGCCTTCATCAGTGCGAGGCCGATCACCTTGCGGCCCTCCTGCTCGGCGTTTCGCGCGACCGACGAGAGCATGGTCGACTTGCCGGCGCCGGACACGCCTTGGACGGCCACGACGCGGTCGTTCGACGTCAGGATGAGGGTGGCGGCTGCCAGCTGCCCGGCGTTCAGCTCCTTGTCGCCCGACGCGGCGTTAAGCCGGTCCAGCACCTTGTCCGGCGCGACGATCGGTGACACCGCGCCTTTGCCACTTTCGATGGCGGCGAGGATGCCGCGCTCGGTCGCGAGCGCCTCCGGCGTCGTGACGTGGGTGATGACGCCGTCGATCCGGTCGCTCTTGCCCGGGAGCAGCTTCTCCTCGCGGATGAGCTGGCTCACCCGGTTGTCGATCTGCTCGGCCGTCACGCCCTTGAGGCCGAGATTGAGCGCCGTCTGGGTTACATCGGGGATCGAGAAGGCGGCTTCCCGCTGGGCGTGGATGCGGATGGCGGATGCGACGGCGTGCTGCGCTCGCATGTCGACGGCGGAGAGACCCAGCCGCTCCAGTCCGCTCGAGACGAGCGGATCCTTGGGCTTGAACATCTCACCAAGCGCGCTGGCGATACCGGAAAGTGTCTCACGTGCGCGATCGAGAGTATGGCCCTGGGTATCCTGCCGCGCACCTTCGGCTCGTGCCTCAGCCTGTGCTACCAGTGCCTTGCCGTCGAACCCGAGCTCCGCGGCGCGTGCCTTCCAATCATCCCGGAGTGCCTGCCGGTCCTCTACGTTCAGCTTCGCGTCGCGGGTGTTCGTCGTTATGCGGTCGATCTGCTTGGGGTTGGTGATCCCCAGCTCGGCAGCCTTCGCAACGATGTCCGTGCGGCGCTGGCTGAAGGCGTCGATGACCGCCTTCGGCACCCCCTTGATCTCGAACTGGCCGTGCTTGCCAGTTACCTCTGTCTCATACCCAAGCTTCCCCAACTCGGCGCGGAATTGGGCATGGTAAGCGGCCCCAATCGTGGTGTTGTTCTTCCAGAGAGCGTCGTTCCGCAGAGCCTGCCAAACTCCGCTCGCCGTCTTTGTCATGCTGGCGACCAGGACGTGGATGTGTCCCTGGGGATCTAACGAGCGGCTCGTGTCGTGCTGGAAGGCGGCGTAGATCAGATTGCCCGTTCGTACTGCCTCGCCAGACTTGAACCGCTCATAGGTTCGCGCCTCGGCGAACTTCTGCTCGACCCAGGTCATCGTGTTCTTGACCGCAGTCATGTGCGCGGCGAGGATGCGCTCGTCCCCAGCCACGTAGGCGAGGACGCTTGCCGATTTCGACATGGAGAATGTGAGATCGACGCCCGAACGTCGGTTCTCGACCTGGTTGACCTTCTCGCCGCTCGGCAGCTCACCGTTGAGGATCTTCTCGAACGCCTCCTTGGTCACCTCGCCCTTTAAGCCAACCTCGGCCGCGCCCAGCCCGCCCCAGACGGTTGCCTCGGACGAATGCTCGGCCGTGTAATAGTCGTCCTTTGCGAAGTAATTCGCGGCGCCGGAGGCCGACTTGACGGAAGCGACGGACAGCATGGATCAATCCCCCATCCCGTAGCCGTCATCAAGGCCGTGATCGTGGTCGTGGCCGCGGTCATGATGCTTGGTCGACTCGGTGCCGATCCCATCGCGCAGCTCGCGCATGACCTGCTCTTCTTGACGGGTGTCGGCCGGTCCAGCCTCCCCACGTGCTGCCGACTTCCCGGCTTCGACCGACCGCGTTTGGTCTTGGCCGTCTGAGCTCGGCCGTCCCCCCAGGAGTGACGTTCCCATGCCTGCCATGGTGGCGTCCACACCCGGTCGACCTAGCGGTGCCGACCCGGAGGGCTGTGATCTCGCGGCGATCACCTCTCCCGTCTTTCCATCGATCACGACACCCTGTTGGAACGCCGGCGTCGGTGACGCGGACGGCGGCACTGGAAGGGGCTGTGGATGCGTGACCTCGATCGCTGATGCGGCCTTCTCCGCCTCGCTTCTCTCCTTCTGCGGCTCCGGCTTTTCCAGCACCGGCTCGGCCCCGTTGAGCGGCCTGACGGGCACGTTCTCCCTGCCCCCCTCGCCACCCCCATCCGCGCGTTTGCCCCGGCGACGCCGGTCCTCCGGCGAGATGTATTCGGTGGGCTTCATGTCGGGCCGTGGCTCGAACCCGAGCGCCACCTCCGGGTAGCTCCTGTAGCGCAATTCGATGCGGGTCGCGGGAAAGCCGTCGGGGAACTTCACGAACCCGTGAAGGGAAGGCAGATTGTTGATGTCGTCGGGGATGACGAGGGGCTCGATCGCCTTCCTAGGCGTCAACGTGGAGGCGTCACGCGTGTTGTTGTAGCCGTAGCTGTACGCCTCATCCATCTGCCGGACCTCGCGGCTACCGATGAACTCCGAGCACTTCTCGGCCGTGGTCCGGTCGGCGGTCGCAAGGATCAACTTTGTCCGTGCCAAGCCGGTCAGCGCGGTCGCGTTCTGGAGCCCGTAAGTCGCGACTAGCTTGTCGAAGGAGTGGATGCCGAGGACGAACGCTCCCCCGTAGTTGCGGGCGCTCTGGAGGCCGTGCTCGATTGCCGGCAAGGCATGGAGAGCATGGACCTCGTCGAAGAGGTACCAGGTCCGCAGGTCGCGGGTCTTGGGTAGGCGCATGAGGTTGTTCACGGCCAGGTCCATCCAGAGCGTGAACAGGCCGCGCGTCAGCTCCAGGTCGTTGTAGCTCCCGGTGATGAACATGATCGATCCATCGCGGTGCTGGGTCGAGATCCAGTCCCTGATCGAGAAGGCGGGGGGACCGCCAGGGACGGGGTCGGGCATGAAGCGGAGAGCCTGCCCATTGACGTTCAGGACCGACCGGATCGACTCCGCCATGCGGGCCGCTTTCTCGGTCGTCAGTGGGGCCGCGACGGTGTCTTCCAGCTTGGCGTTGATCGACTTGAGATCGGCCTGCATGAGGTGGTGTGCGATGGCGGCGTTGGTGGTCTCGCCCATCTCCTGCAGCTTGATGCACATTTCGATGAACAGCATCCGTGCGGCGTTTTGCCAGAAGGGCTCCTTGTCGTCCGGGTGGGACGGGATGAGGGCGGCCGCAGCCGAGACGAAGTCGGCATAGTTCCGGCATTCATCGAACAGGGTCCATGGCGCGCAACGCTTGTCCATGGGGTTCAGGATGACGTCGGTTTCTGGGTTGTAGAACGCTTCCATGAAGGCACCGGTGAGATCGAAAATCACGGCGCGATGGCGGCGCTTGCGGAGCTGGGTGACGAGCGACCGGAGCTGGGTGGTCTTACCCGTACCGGTGGTTCCGATCATCATCGTGTGGCTCTGTTCGAGCCGCCACGGGTAGGGGATGCCGGCGATCGTATAGGGCGTATGGATGCCGATGTTGACGCGGTCGTGAAGGTCGAGTTTGCCGACTGCCGATGGGTCTCGCGGCTTCGATCCTGTGCGGCATTCTTCAGCGAACTTGTCGCCGTTATGAGCCTTAATTTCGCGGAGTAGGACGGGCCGCTCAACCAGCATCGCGCCGCGCTCATGGCGCTCCTTCAGGATGTCCTTGCCCCGCTTGTTGGCCCAAGTGATGAACCACGCGATCATGGGTGCGGCGACACAGGTTGCCATGACCAGAGTGGCCGTCAGGATCTTCATGGTCTGCGTCCATGCGGCGACCACGGCAGGGTGATACGGCACGTAGCCGATCGGCAAATGAGCCACGGTTCCGTTGGGCAGCGTCAGGTTGATCAGGCGGAACTTGTCGCCTCCGACCCATGTCCAGATCGACGAGTAGACCCGCATCACGTCGAGCTGGAACTCGTGCTCCTCGAGGCCCAGCCACACGAAGAGATTGAAGAGCAGCATGAAGGTGCCGACCCAGATCCAGAGCGGGATTTTCACCCCCGCCCAGGTCATCTGATATTGGTGCGACAACAGCTGCGAGCCGCGTGTGAAGTTGTCCGCATTCCGCGTGATCCGACCACGGGCGGAGTGGTGGTCGATCGTCGCCGCTGCGCCGTTGAAGCGGATGTCGTCTCTACGCATGGAAGGTCTCCAAGCGCTGCTTGGCAGCCTCCAGAAGCTGGGGGATGACGTCACCGTGATCGCGGGTGATCATGACGTCGATGGCCGCCTGCATGTACTCCATCAGGAGGACCATGCGGGTGATGTTGAAGGTGTGCCCCGCCTCTGCGAACCGCACGCCCATCACCAGCGCAAGGCGGGCGGCGTTAGAGCGGCTGAAGCCCTGGCGGTCGGCCAGGTTGGTTAGGAGATCCCACTCCGCTGGACTTAAGCGCAGCGATAGGATTTTCGTCTGTTCAGACATCACCAGTCCTTGACTTCGCCAAGGGTGGTGGGGTTTTCGCCTAAGCAGTCTCGGGCATTCTGCGAGGCATTGCAATCGGAAAAGTGTTTACGGACGTATACGGGTTTTTCCGTGCCGGATCAGACACATAGCACCCCCGAACCCACGTGTTTACAAGTGTATACGCGTATACGGGCGTAAACACTGTGCGTTTTCAGACAGTTACACTCGCGGTCGCCGCGTAGGGTGTGCAAATCCTAGGGACTGATCGAGTGGTTCTGGCTCATGATGTCCCGGCTTCCTGGGGTCGGTCCAGTTCCCGGATGAGCCGCAGCGCCGCAGGCACTCCATGGGGACCAGAAGGGGCTGTGCGGAGCGATCCCGCAACCAGACGGACCCTGCTGAAAGCAAGGGTCCGTCCCCCAGCCGATGGCCCGGCATAAGCCGGGTCACCCATCCCTATACCGGCCCCGACTGACGATCGGGAGGTAGGCCATTGCCGGCACCATTCGGGGCTGGCATCCTTGCGGATGGAGGCTCCATCAACGCAGGAACAGACCAGGCCATGGCACTCAGTATCGAACAGGAACGACAGCAGCTTGAAGCGGACGAAGCGAAGCTCGCCGACCGGCGTAAGAAGCTCCTTGAGCGGGAACGGACGGAGCGTCTCAGGGCTATCGATCAGTCGGGATTGATGAAGGCCGATGGGGCAGCATTCGAGGGGATCATGAAGGCCATCAAGAGCCTCGGACTGGACGAAGTCGCGAAGCGACTGACGGCCTGATTATCACGCCGATGTGTGCCTCGTGCGATTTCGGTCTGGAGGCCATTCAGGCAAAAAAGGGGAGCGGTCGAACGGCCGCTCCCCTTGTCATTTGACGCCTGTGCCTGATGTCCATTCAGGCAAAAAGAAAGGGGCACCGGCGAGTGCCGACGCCCCCCGACACGACCGTCCCGGGTGGAGGCATTATCCCCAGACGACGTGTACCTCGTCCTCGGTCCGATCGACGCTGGTGAGACGCTCAAGCTGATCGGCATAGTGGCCAAGACCGCCCCGGTTCACCCGCGCGCGAATGGCAGGATCGGCGACGATCGAGCGAAGCTCGGAGACGGCAATCGCTCCGGTCGTGTCGCGCTCGATGCCAAGGGCATCGAGCAGCGCGTAGGCGTTGTCGTTGGAGAGGTCGACAGAGGCCGAACCGTCTAGCGTGGTAGCCACGCCCATCATCACCAAGCCCTGTGCGTCGTCGCGCCAGAACCGGATGTTCAGACCCCGAAATTGAGCCTCCTCGACGACCGAGATGACCCCCACGTCGTGATCGAACAGAGCGGTGATGCTGGCCAGTGACCAGGGGCAGACCCGCGCCTCGAAGTTGTAGGATAGGAAGGCGTCGCCCTCGTCACCGAAGGTCTCTCCGCGGTCTCGCGCGAACGCGCGGAACGCCGCCAGGTGACGCACATTGATCGCGACAGGTGGAGCCACGGCGGCGGTGGACACCAAGGTCATGAAGCTGATGGACATGCTGAGGACTCCCTGTTGGAACACCCTCTCATTCCCCCTGACCTCCATGGCCGACGTGGTCGTTCCGGTCGGTCCGTCAGGACCGGGGAGACCGGTCACTCCTAGGCTGTCGAGGGCCGTTTCGGCGCCGGCGATGCGTAGCGAGTAGGCGACCCGCAGGAGTCGCCAGGACGCGAGCGAGCCGTGCCACGGTCGAGCTGCATCGACCCCCGGACCGGCACGGGCGAGGCGTAGCGAGCCGGTCGGCCGAAGGGCCGATCGCGATGCGAGCGAGCCGTGCCGAAGCGTCGCGCTGCATCGCTGTTGCGGCACGCGCGAGGCGTAGCGAGTAGGCGACCCGCAGGGGTCGCCACGATGCGAGCGAGCCGTGCCGCGGCCGGGTCCATTGACCCCCCGACCGGCATGGGCGAGGCGTAGCGAGCCGGTCGGCCGAAGGCCCGATCGCGACGCGAGCGAGCCGTGCCGGAGTGCTCCGCTGCGTGGCTGTCGCGGCACGCGCGAGGCGTAGCGAGTAGGCGACCCGAAGGGGTCGCCACGACGCGAGCGAGCCGTGCTGCGCGCCGGCCGGGCGACGTCACGATCGGCACGGGCGAGGCGTAGCGAGCTGGTCGGCCGAAGGGCCGATCGCGATGCGAGCGAGCCGTGCCGTAGCGCCCTGCTGGGTGGCTGTCGCGGAACGCGCGAGGCGTAGCGAGTAGGCGACCCGGAGGGGTCGCCACGACGCGAGCGAGCCGTGCCGCTGCCGCTGGCGGGATGTCCCGATCGGCACGATCAGGCCCCTGCGGCGCGATGGGGCTCGATGCCCCGGAGCGCCGCCCCGGCGACGCAAAAAGAGAGCAGGAGGCTCCGGTTGCCCGGAGCCCCCTGCCCGTGTCCGTCAGGCGCGACGGCCGTTGATCGCGGGGCGCTGTTCGGCGGCGCGGAACACGTGCATCGGCACGCCCGCTGCCCGCAGCTTGCGCGCGAAGTCCAGCTGGACGCCCGACCCCTCGCAGACGATCGCCTCGACGGGCCGGAGCTTCACGATCTGCTCGTTGCGGACGAAGCCGGCGCGGTTGCCGAGGTTCCGGTTGAGCATCATGGTCACCAGCTTGACGCCGCGCGATGCTGCCCATGCCCCGGCGATCGCGTCGCAACCCTTGTTCTGGGCGGTGGTCACCAGCACCATGTTCGGGATGCGGCGCTGGATCTGGTCCAGCCGATCGTACAGCGTCTCATGGTCGTGCCACACGGCGCCACCCGAGAAGGCGACGACAGGCCCGGTCGGGTTGTGCTCCTCGCGGCGCTTCGCGGCCCGTGCGGCGAGGTAGTCCCGCCCGTCGATCATCGACGCGGTCAGCTTCGACGACACCCGGCTGCCGCGCGTTGCCGAGAAGGGGCGTCCGGTCTCGACGCGATACACCTCGCCGGCGTGGTCGCGCATGCACTCCAGTGCCTCGCGGTTGCCCTGCAGGGTCTGGCAGAGCAGCTGCGTCTCCTCCAGTTCGACCGCGTAGATCTCGGAAGGATCGAAGGCCCGGGTCAGCTCCAGGAGCTTGCGGGCTGCGTCGTCCTCGCGGCCCTCGATGCGCTTGGCCACCATGTGGAAGGAGTTGACGAACCCCCAAGCCAGGTCGGCGGCGATGCTCTCCATGCGCGTGTCCTTCAGCACGTCGAACATGGTCCGCATCATCAGTTCGACGGCCGCTGCCGCCTCCTCGGCGTCCGGCATTTCGAGCTTCTCGGCGGGATCGACGATGCTCAGCTTGGCCATCTCGCTCGCCTCGACGAACGCACCGTCGTAGGTCTGCACCAGGCCGTCGTCCTGCCGAACGTCGCTTGCGATCTGGGTCGCGCGCAGGTCAGCCATCGTGGTCGCCAGGTCGGAGAAGTTGGTGATCTTGGTCATGAGTGCCTCCATTGATCTCACCCTCTTGGTGAGGTCTCTCATCAGGCATGCGGTGGTCAGGGCAGTCGGGGACGTTAACCGGGAAGCCGCGCCTGCTTGCAGGCGTGGACCCCGGTTAACGCTCGCGAGTGGGGGAGCCGATTTTCTCGGCCCCAGAGCGGAGCGCAGCGGAGTGGCGGGGCCGTGAAAATTGGGGGAACCACTCGTCCTCGACGGCCCGCCAACCCCGCATGCCATACTCGGACTCACAGAAAGAGTTTATTGGTTCACGGTGGTACGCCGTCCGGATCGAGCACGGGCCGGCAGGCGCGCGACGAAGGCGCGTGGCTGCAAGCGGCGAGGGTAAGCGCCCGCATGGGCGCGGCCGACGCTGCTGTCGGCACGTGGGAGGCCGGACGGCGTCAGGCGAGGGATCGTCACCCGAAGGGCGGAGACCCGCGGTACGCGGGGCTCCGGGAGGCCCGTAGGGCCGACTAGAGCCCGGTTCCGCCCACAAGGCGGAACGCCCCCCTCCCCTCCTTCTTCAGCTGCTTAATCACCGAACCCGTCATCGTCGGCGCGATCCCAATCCGCCCACTCGTCATAATCCGGCGGGCGATCCGGTCCTGGGTCCTCCGGGTCGACCTCGGGAGCGTCCATGGACTGTTCGGGGGCTAATGGCGCAGCGGGATCGATGTCGCGCCAGCACGCAGGGTCGCATAGCAGAAGCGGCATGCCGCGATGGACGAACGGGACGCCATCCATGAGGAGCGGCTTGGTCGCCAGTCGCCGGCAGGGCTTGTTGCGGCAGTTCATGAACCCGCAGGGAGCGGCAAGCGGCGTGACGGCGACCGGCTCCTCCTCCCCGGGCGGGAGGACCTCCTCGGCAACGTCGTCCGGAGGCGGGTCGGGGTCGAACAGGTCGGACTGCTGCTGCATGGGAGCCTCCTGGTTGATGGGTTAGCGATGCGGTGCCAGCTCCGCGATCCGTCGCGAGAGCATGCGAAAAGGGCGGCACCGAAGGTGCCGCCCGCAGCGCGGGGTTAGTAGAACTCGACCCGATCGGCGATGATCTCGCAGCCGTAGCGGTCGTTGCCTTCGCCGTCCTGCCACTTGGTGTAGTGGAGGCGTCCCTCGACGGCGACCAGGTCGCCTTTCTTGCGGGCGCTGGAGACCGCCTTGGCGAGACCGTTGAAGCAGGTGACCTTGTGGAACTCGGTCTCCTTGACGGTGAACCCGTTGCCGTCCTTGTAGGTGCGGCCTTCCCGGTTCAGCTTCGGCCGATCGGTCGCCACGAACACGGTGGTGATGGCGGTGTCGCCGGCTTGGCGCAGCTCGGGGTCGCGGGTGATGCGGCCGACCAGGTTCACGTTGTTCATCGAAGCCTCCTTGGTGTGGCCGGCGGCTTCCCCGCCGGGTGTCACCAGAAGAGCGGGCCGACGAAGGCTACCGCACCGGAGCGTTAGCGGAGGGGAACCGCTTTCGCGGGGGTGGTGCGGGCAGCCGCGCGAAGCGCGGCAACACGGCCCTGCTAAAGCGGTTGCGGTGGCCTGAGCGGTCCGCTGGTGACATCGAACCCGGCGCGGAAGCCGCTGGTCGCACCAAGGTCCCCGAGGCTTCGATGGAGAAGCCACGTGAACCGACCAGGGTCGGCCGCATCACCCGCGACTCTGGTGCCGATCGGTGCCGGGGCGACGATGCCGTCATCACCCTGTCGCCCTGGCGACAGGCCGAAGCTGAACCGGGAAGGCCGCGCCGGGACGGAGCAACGCACCGTCAAGGGGACCGTGGCCGCTGGACCTGTCACCTGCTGGTCTCGCCAAGGCGGTCTGCAGCGCCCGCGACAGGATCGCGCGGCCAGGTCGATGTGAGGACCGCTTTCACGCAACCGGGTGGCCGGTCAGGAGCGCATTGCTGCGGTTGCGTGAGCCCCGCTGGTCGGGTTCCTCGTCCGCCCCGCGCTGCGGGCAGCACCTTCGGTGCCGTCCTGACGCTGGTGACCGGGTCAGGTGAGCCCGGCGAACTCGTCCGGCAGGACGACGTTCGCCGGCGCGCCGCGGAACAGCGGAGCGATCTGGGCGTGGCGATAGCCCGCCAGTCCGCAACCGATCGGCGTCAGCTGGAAGGTGAGGTCGGGCCGCGAGCTCGCAAAGGCGATGAACTGGTCGACATAGGGCCGGATGGTCGTGAGTGGCAGCGTGCGGAGCGATCCGTCCTTGGTCGGGATCGCGTAGCTCGCGCCCTGCAGCCCGACGCCCTGCCCGTAGATCGCGCCGCGGTGCTGGCGCGCCCAAAGGGCTGCGCCCTTGCCGTGGCGTCCTGCGAGGTTGCTGCCGAAGACGAAGATCGAGGTCATGGGTTTGCTCCGTAGCAGACAGGCGGTCGATCCGCCCGTGGACCGGTCGTGCCATGGCGCGGGACGATGCACCGCAGGGCCACGCCCGCGCTCGTGCGGGGCGTGGTCCAAGGTCACCCGAGCGGCCGAGTGGGGCGGGCAGCCGTGCGAAGCGCGGCAACACGGCTTGGCCGCTCGGGTTGCGGCGGACCGCGCCGTGGCGCAGGTCCGAGAGGGCGAGGAGACCGCCGTGCGGTGGGGCCAATGCGCCTTGGCGAGCGGAACAACGACGGGGACCGCTTCGTCAGAAGCGATCCCCGCGTTGGGTCACCCGGCGTTGCGGCTCAGCTGACCGCCTCGACCGGCGCGGTGCTCACACCGAGGCCGTCGTCGGCCGGGGCGCCGGCATCGCCGGCGGGCTCCAGCGTGCTGCCGTCGGCGCCGAACGGCGGGGCCAGCTCGTCGTCTTTGGCGACGCCCAGCGCGGCACCGACGTCGCGGCGCTTCTGCTGCCGCTGCCAGACCAGG